>Ga0335070_10009013_pt1 | contig 11718 bp, 12 predicted proteins | sample Lox_Sample_13_FD_206722 | JGI IMG/M metagenome (GOLD analysis project Ga0335070, IMG submission 206722) | Soil microbial communities from Loxahatchee National Wildlife Refuge, Florida, United States - Lox_Sample_1.3 | ecosystem: Environmental > Terrestrial > Soil > Wetlands | place: USA...
CGCGACGCTCATGACGCCGTCCTTCCGCGGCGCCGCCAATCGCGGCGTGCTGGTCAAATCGCCGGTCGAGCTGATGGTCGGCACCATGCGCCTGTTCGACGCGGGCGCGCTCGACGGCGAGACGCTGGCGCGCATCGGCCACCGGCTCGGCCAGGATCTGATGAATCCGCCCAACGTCAAGGGCTGGCCGGGCGGCGAGGCCTGGATCACCGCCGACACGCTGCTGGTGCGCCAGCAGCTGCTGACGCGGGTCGCCGCTGGCCAGGGCATGATGGCGCCGAACAAGCGCATGGCCGGCACGGGCGACGGGCTCGACGGCTGGCTCAAGTCGCTGCCGCCCGATTTGCGCGACCGCCAGAACCTGACCAACCTGCTGCTACCGATCAGGCCCGTCACGCCGCCTGCCGCCGACAGCGACCCCGAGCGCTTCGTCGCGCAGCTCCTGCTCGACCCGGCCTATGAGCTGAAATGACGCTTGGCATGAATCGCAGGCAATTTCTCGGCTTTGCCGCGCTCGCGCCGCTCGCGCTGGCGGCGCCGCGCCTCGCCTTCGCCGCGGCGTCCGCCGCGCAGCCAAAGCGCACGCTGGTGCTGGTCGAGCTGGCCGGCGGCAATGACAGCCTCAACATGGTCGTGCCCTACGCCGATCCGCGCTACTACGCGCTGCGCCAGGGCATCGCCGTGCCGCGCGAGAAGGTGCTGCAGCTCGACCCGCGTTTTGGCCTGCACCCGGCGCTCGAGCCGATGATGGCGATGTGGCAGGCGAAGGACCTCGCGGTCGCGCTCGGTGTCGGCTACGACCGACCGAACCGCTCGCATTTCCGCTCGATCGACATCTGGGACACCGCCTCGGACAGCAGCCAGTATCTCGACGACGGCTGGATCGCGCGCCTCTATGCCGAGCCGCAGGCCGGCCGATCGGTCGTGGCCGACGCGATCGTGCTCGGCGGCGGCAGCCGTGCGGTCAGCGGCAAGGGCATCCGCGCCATCGTGCTCAACGACCCCGAGCAGTTCGCGCGCGCGTCAAGAATGGTCCATGGCGGCGAGGTCGCGACGCCCAATCCGGCGCTCGCCCACATCCTCAAGGTGCGCGACGACATCGAGAAGGCCGGCGCGACCCTGCGCCAGGTCGAGGCCAACGCGCCCGCCCTCGGCGTCGACTTCCCCAAGCACAAGCTCGGCACCGAGCTGCACAGCGCGGCCAGGCTGATCGCTTCGGGCGCCCATGTGCCGGTGATCAAGGTGAGCCTGAGCGGGTTCGATACCCACAGCAACCAGCCGGCGCGCCAGGCGCAGCTCTACGCCCACGTCGCCGAGGCCCTCGCCGCGTTCCGCCAGGCGATGATCAAGGCCGGGGCGTGGGACCGCGTGCTGATGATCACCTATTCCGAGTTCGGCCGGCGCGTCGCGCAGAACGGCAGCAACGGCACCGACCACGGCACGGCGGCCTCGCATTTCGTGCTCGGCGGCAAGGTGCGCGGCGGCTTCATCGGCGCGGCGCCCAGCCTCGACAATCTCGATGCGGGCGATTTGCGCTTTACCCAGGATTTCCGCAGCCTCTACGCCACCGCCTCGCAGAGCTGGCTGCAGCTCGCCGGCACGCGCGACGTGCTCGGCAACCACCGGCCGCTGGATGTGCTGAGGGCATAGCGGTCAGCGAAAGCGCGCGGGAACGAGCGCTTCGCGGGTGACGCCGAGTGTCGCGAGGTCTTCGGGGATCGTGCCCGCGGTCAGCAGCGACGCGACGGTGCGGCCAAGCGCCGGCGAGGTCATAATGCCGTAGCCGCCTTGCCCCGCGAGCCAGAAGAAGCCCTCGGCCCTGTCGTCCATGCCGACGACCGGCGTCTTGTCGGCGACGAAGGAGCGCAAGCCGGCCCATCTATGCTCGAGCCGTATCACGCGCAGGCTGCTCGCGCGCTCGATGCGCTCGACCGCAAGGGCGATGTCGAGCTCGTCGGGCTGCACGTCCTGAGGCGGCATCGGCGTCTCGTCCGCGGGCGACCCGAGGATCTTGCCGGCCTCGGGCTTGAAGTAGAACGTCTCGGCGATGTCGATGACCGCGGGCCAGCGCCGCACGTCGGCGCCGGCCGGCGGATCGAAGGTGAAGGCGGTGCGCCGCTTCGGCACCAGGCCGACGGGAAGCACGCCGGCGAGACGCGCGAGCTCGTCGCACCAGGCGCCCGCCGCGTTGACGACGACCGGCGCCGAGAATTCGCCGGCCCGCGTTGCTGCATGCCATCGGCCGCCGCGCCAGGCGAGCGCCGTTACCTCGGCGTCGGTCACGACGCGACCGCCGCGCGCGCGCAGCGTTTTGAGAAAGCCGCCGTGGATGCCGTGCACGTCCATATCGGTCGCGTCGGCCTCGTAGATGCCGGAGGCGACATAGCTGCGATCGAGCACCGGGACGAGGGCGAGCGCGGCCGCGAGATCGACGCGCGCGATGCCGGGCGCGAGTCCGCGCAGCTCGGCATGGGCCGCGTCGAGGGCGTCGCGCTGATCGGCGCGACCGATCAGCAGCGTGCCGCGCGGCGTCAAGAGCGGATGGTCGGCGAAGCCCGCCGGCGGGTCGCGCAGGAACCGCCCGCTCGCGACGGTGAGCGCGCGGATGATGTGGTTGCCATAGGTTTCGGTGTAGAGCGCGGCCGACCGGCCCGTCGAGTGATAGCCCGGCTGGCTCTCGCGCTCGAGCACGACGACGCGCCCGTGCGCGGCCAGCTCGGCGGCGGCCGATGCGCCGGCTATCCCGGCGCCGACGACGAGGAAATCGGCCTCGGTCACGTTTGTTCTCCTCTGCTCACCTGGTGCTCGCTCTAGCCCGCGTCGCGCGCCGGCGCAAGCATGGATCAGTCGATGACGATGACGACGCCCGCCGCGTCGTCGCCCGTCGCCGCGCCGTAGAGCCGCTCGACCAGCGCCTTGCGCCGCTCGAGCACAGCGCGCTGGTTGATATAGCCCTTGTCGGTGATCTCGTTGGCATCGGCCGAGGGCGGCTCGGTCATCAGCAGGACGCGCGCGATACGCCGGCTGCTCGAGCGAGTCGCTTGATTGTGCGCGGCGAGGCCGGTGCGCACGCGCGCCGCGATCCCGGGGCGGGCCAGCAGTGTGTGGGCATCGTCGTGCGCCGCCCGCGCCGGATCGAGGCCGCGGCAGCCGGCGACGCTCGGAAAGACCAGGAGCCCGATCTCGTCGCGGTCGTGGCCGGTCACGACGGCGTCCTGGGCGATGGGCGCCAGCGCCGCGAGAGCCGCGACGCGCAGGGCGTCGACATGCACCCAGGTGCCGGACAGCAGCTTGAAGTTCTCGACCACGCGGCCGTCGAAGATCAGCCCGGCATTCGGATCGTCGGGGTCGGCGAACTGCACGGCGTCGCCGCTGATCAGCCAGCCCTCCTCGTCGAAGGCGTCGCGCACGATGCGGCCGTCCTGCCAATAGCCCGGCGTGACGTTGGGGCCGCGGGCGCGCAGTTCGAGCTTGCCGCCGTTCTCGATCAGCTTGAGCTCGGCGCCGGGCAGCGGCGTGCCGACATTGCCGGCGCGGTCGACGGGCGCGTGGACGACCGTGTGCATCGGCCCGGTCTCGGTCATGCCCCACGACGTCGACATCGGCACGCCATGGCCGACACTGGTCTTGGCGAGAGCCTGGAGACGCTCCCAGAGATGCGCCGGCAGCGACGCGCCGGCGTAGAACAACTGGTCGAGATCGCGGAAGAACGTCGCGCACAGGGCGGAGTCGCTTTCCAGATGCGGGACCAGCACGTCATAGCCGCGCGGCACGTTCATATAGACCGTGGGCGAGACCTCGCGCAGCGTCGCGATCGTGCGGCCGATGCGCTCGGGCGTCGGCCGGCCGTCGTCGATGTAGAGCGTGCCGCCCTTCGACAGAATGAAGTTGGCGACGTAGTTGCCGCCGAAGGTGTGGTTCCACGGCAGCCAGTTGACCGTGACCTGGCGCTTGCGCTTGACGAACGGCCAGACCTGGTCGGTGCCGGCCTGGTTCGAGCAGATCATGCGCTGGGTGTTGACCGCGGCCTTGGGCATGCCGGTCGAGCCCGAGGTGAAGAGCAGCTTGGCGATCGTGTCGGGCCCGACCGCGGCGAAGGCGGCGTCGACCGCGTCGGTCGGCTCGGTCGCGAGCAACGCGGCGAAGGGCGTGGTCGCGAGGCCCTCGGGTGGGTTGCGGCCGACCACGAGCTCGGCGCCGACGCCGGCTAGCGCGGCGAGCGCGCGCGCGAAGGGCCGGCCGTCCTCGGCGTAGATCAGCGCGGGCTCGGCGATGCCGATGACGTGGCGCAGGCGCGCGAAATCCTCGGACAAGAGCGAATAGCCGACCGAGATCGGCGCGATCGGCACGCCGACATAATTGGCGGCGAGCTGCAGTAGCGCGTTGTCGATGCTGTTGTCGGAGAGGATCGCGACCGTGGCGCCGGGCGCGAGCCGCCGATCGAGCAGCGCCTGGCCGATGCGCCGCACGGCGCGCAACGCCTCGCCATAGGTCAGGCGGCGCCAGTTGCCCGCGCCGTCGCGCTCGGCGAGGAACACGGCCTCGGGCGTCGCCGCGGCCCACTGGCGCAGCCAGACGCCGTTGCTCGCGACGTGACGCGCCGGCGCCGTGCGCGAGCGCAGCTCGATCGCGCCGTCGGGCCGGTCGCGCCGCTCGACATCGACCGGGCCGAAGGTGATGCGCGGAGCAAGGGCGGTCACGGCGGCGGGGATCTCCTGGATATGAGCGCGGCCACCTTAGCAGAGCGCCCGCACGGCGCCAGCGCCGCGACTCGGGTTGACGCCAGGGGCCTCGGGCCCTAGGGTCCGAGCCCGTTTTCACGGAACCCGACGACGATGACCGAGGCCCGCCCCCCGATCGACCCGGCCGAGCGCCAGCGCGCGCTGGCGGCGAAGGCGTGGCCGTTCGAGGAAGCGCGGCGGCTGCTCGAGCGCTTCAAGGACAGCCCGCCCAAGAAGGGCTACGTGCTGTTCGAGACCGGTTACGGCCCCTCGGGCCTGCCGCATATCGGGACGTTCGGCGAGGTCGTGCGCACCACCATGGTGCGCCAGGCCTTCCAGCGCCTCAGCGACATCCCGACGCGGCTCTTCGCCTTCTCCGACGACATGGACGGCCTGCGCAAGGTGCCGGACAACGTGCCGAACCAGGCGATGATGGCGCGCTATATCGGCGACAAGACGACGACCTTCGGCACGCCGCTCACCTCGATCCCCGACCCGTTCGGCACGCACGAGAGCTTCGGCCACCACAACAACGCGCGGCTGCGCTCGTTCCTCGACTCCTTCGGCTTCGAGTACGAGTTCCAGAGCTCGACCGACTGGTACAGGAGCGGCCGCTTCGATGCGGCGCTGCGCGCCGTGCTCGAGCGTCACGAGGAGATCCTCGGCATCATCCTGCCGAATTTGCGCGACGAGCGGCGGCGCACCTATTGCCCGTTCCTGCCGATCCGCGAGCGCGGCGGACGTCTCCAGGTGCTCGAATTGCCCGCAGTCGAATACCGCCCGAAGGACGGCACCGTCGTGTTCGAGGACGCGGTCGAAGGACGTTTTGAAGTGCCCGTGACCGGGGGGAAATGCAAGCTGCAGTGGCGCGTCGACTGGGCGATGCGCTGGTACGCACTCGCCGTCGACTACGAGATGTCGGGCAAGGACCTGATCGATTCGGTCAAGCTCGGCACGCGCGTCTGCAAGACGCTCGGCGGCACGCCGCCCGAGGGTTTCACCTACGAGCTGTTCCTCGACGAGCACGGCGAGAAGATCTCGAAGTCGCGCGGCAACGGCCTCTCGGTCGAGGAGTGGCTGCGCTATGCGCCGCCGGAGAGCCTGGCGCTGTTCATGTACCAGCAGCCGCGGCGCGCCAAGCGGCTGTTCTTCGACGTCATCCCGAAGAACGTCGACGACTACCTGACCTATCTCGAGAAATTCTCCGCCGAGACTCCCGAGGCGCGGCTCGAGAATCCGGTCTGGCACATCCACAATGGCCGCCCGCCGGCCGAAGCGGTGCCGATCGGCTTCGCGATGCTGCTCAACCTGGCGAGCGTGTGCAACACCGAGGACAAGTCGATCCTGTGGGGCTTCATCGCGCGCTATGTGCCGGGCGCCTCGCCGGCCGCGATGAAGCTGCTCGACCGGCTGGTCGACAGCGCGCTCGCCTACTATCGCGACTTCGTCAAGCCGGCGAAGGCCTATCGCGCGCCCGACGACCGCGAGCGCAAGGCGCTCGAGGACCTGGCCGCGGCGCTCGACCGCCTGCCCGCCGCCGCCACCGGCGAGGCGATCCAGGACGAGGTCTACGAGGTCGGCAAGCGCCACGGCTTCGAGCCGCTGCGCGACTGGTTCAAGGCGCTCTACGAGGTCCTGCTCGGCCAGAGCCAGGGCCCGCGCATGGGCTCGTTCTTTGCCCTCTACGGCCTCGACCTGTCCCGGACGCTGATCCGCCGGGCCCTCGCGGGCGAGGATCTCAGCCGGTCCTGAGCCCGCCCGACCGGCCTAGGCCGGCCTTTTTTTCCATTCTAGGCCAGCTTTGCCGCTTTGTTGTTCACTTTTTTTGTGCAATGCACAAAAATTCATTGACATCCCCTAAATAAGGGTTAAAGTAGGCGAAATGCTGCAGCGCAGCATGAGATGGAAAGGGCGGGCCAAGGGTGTCTCGATGGTCCGCGATAGACGCACTGCCCGCTGACGGGCCGGATCCGGGAGATCTCAATGACGGTACAGACCAAATTCGTGAGCGACGCCGCCATCAAGGCGGCCGCCGACGCGTTCGCCAAGGGTTACGACCAGCTGGTGGCCATGAGCCGCGAGCAGGTCGAGAAGGTATTTCCTGCCGCGGTGAAGACCTTCGACGACGTCACCGCCTTCCAGAAGGACTATTTCGAGACGCTCGTCGCCGCCTCGACCAACATGGCCAAGGGCTATGAGACCATCGCCAAGCAGGTCTTCGCCTTCAACCAGAAGGCCGCCGAGTCGAGCATGGCCGGCGCCAAGGCGCTGGTCGGCTGCAAGACCGTCCAGGAGGCCGTCGAGCTGCAGGGCGACCTGGCGCGCAAGTCGCTCGACCAGTGGCTGAGCGAAAGCACGAAGATCTCCGAGCTGACGGTGAAGGTCGCCAACGAGGCGATCACGCCGATCAATGCCAAGATGACCGACGCGGTCGAGAAGTTCGTCAAGCCGATGGCGGCCTGACGCCGTCGACCCGGCGAGACAATCGCGCGTGAGACGCCCGGCGGCCCGGCCGCCGGGCGTTTTCTTTTGCCCGGCCGGCTATTGGCTGGCCCAAACGATGCGGTGGATCCAGGCGATGCGGTCGGCCGCGATCTCGCCGTCGACACGGTCACCGTCGAGCGGCATCAGCTCGACCTTGCGCGCGCTCTTGCGCACGAGCTGGCGCACCATGACCGCGTTGTCGACCGTCTTGACCAGCACGCGGTCGCCGCGCCGGACATTGGCGGCCGGCGAGACCACGATCACGTCGCCGTCGCGATAGACCGGCGCCAGCGCGTCGCCGCTGATCTCGAGCGCATAGGCGTCGGCGTCGCCGATCTCGGGAAAGGCCAGCTCGTCCCATGCCGCGCCGGTCGGACGGCCGGCATCGTCGAACAGGCCCGCCGCGCCAGCCTGGCCGAAGCCGATCAGCTTGACGCGCTGGCTGACCTTGGGGCCGTGCTCGCTGCCGACATGGGCAATGAACTCGTCGAGGCCGGCGCCCGTGGCGCGCAGGATCTTCGAGATGCTTTCCGTGCTCGGCCAGCGCAGCTTGCCCTCGCGGGTGATGCGCTTGCTCTTGTTGAAGGTGGTCGGGTCGAGCCCGGCCTTGCGTGCCAGTCCTGACGGCGTCAGCCCATATTGCCGGGCCAGTGCGTCGATGGCGCGCCAAATGTCGGCATGACGCAGCATGGGAAAATCTTCATAGGACGATGCCGGAAGAGGAAGTCTAGGAAAGAAAAGATAGCTTCACCTCGCGCCCGGTCAAGGACGGGGCGCGCAAGGCTCAGAGGCTACCCTTGCAGGGAAAGGCGCGCTCGAGCGCGGTCGCGACGACCTCGGGGCCCGGCAGATGCCGCAGTTGCGGATTGTCGGCCAGCCAGCGCTTCACCACGTCGACCGCCTGGCTGAGCTTGGCGCCGGGCGGCAGGCAGGCGCGATGGCGCGCCACGGGCGCCTGCTCGAGCATGTCGGCGACGGCGCTGATGTAGGCCGCGCACGAGCTGTCGAGCACGTTGAGCATGCTCGAGCAGTCCTGGTGCAGCTTGTTGCCGTCGACGAAGCCGGCCCGCGCCGGCACGGCCGCGGCGGCCACCAGCAGGCCGGCCAGACAGGCAGTCTTGAAGGTCATCGCTCTTCTCCCCGCTCGGTCGCGCCGGACAAAGTCTAGACGCTCGGCCCCTTCTGCCGCAATGCACCGGCCGGCGGCCGGCCCCGGGCGCGCCCGACGCGCCGAGAAAAATGCTGCGCCTGCGAAAAACCACGCGTCGGTCTGTAAATCCATGCTACAGTGTCGCCACGAACCGTCCTCTGAATGCCCCGTGCTTTCGGGAGGTTCTCATGGCGCGCATCATGATCACATGCCCGCGGCGCGAGCGGCCGGTCTACACGGGCATGAACTTCGACTGGGAAGATTTCGACGCGGTGCCGATCGGCGAGAAGTCGGTGCGCTGTCCCTATTGCGGCGAGGTGCACCGCTGGGGCCGGGTCGACGCCTTCCTCGAAGAGGACGGCGGCGAGGGCTGAGCCCGCCGCCGCGCCCCGCCGACAGAGCGCCCGCGCCTAGCGCGCGCCGGCGCCGATGATCGCGATCGCCTCGATCTCGACGGTCAGCGCCGGCTCGACCAGCGCGCCGACCTCGACCAGGGTCGAGCACGGAAAGTCGCCCGAGAAGAACTCACGGCGCGCGCGCGAGATCTCGGCGCGGTCGGCGATGCGGGTCGTGAACACCCCGAGCTTGACGATGTCGTTCATGGTGCCGCCCGCCGCCTCGACCAGGTGGCGGATGCGCACGAGCGCCTCGCGCGCCTGCGCATAGGTGCTGCCGTCGCCCGCGACCCCGCCCTTGCCGTCGCCAGCGTGCATGCCCGAGACGAAGAGCATGTCGCCGACCCGCTTGGCGTTGGAAAACAGCCCGGGCGGCGGCGCGGCCACCTTGGGGCTATCGATCGTGCGCAGGACCATCTCACTTCCTCCAAAAAAACGGCCGCCGTCCGGGCGGGACGGCGGCCGAGTCGGCTACAGTCTCGGGAAACTCACTTGACGAACTGGTTGGTATAGAGCTCGTCGATCGGGGTCTTCTTCTCGATGAAGCCCTGGGCCAGGTAGAAATCCTGCAGCTTCGAGAGCCGTGCCGGATCCATCATGCCCGGCGTCTGCTGACCCTTGTAGGTCAGGTCGGTGTACATGGCGAGGATGCGCTCCATCAGCTCTTCCTTGCCCTTATAGGCCGGCAGCGCCTCGACATAGACCTTCGCCGCGGCCTTCGGATCCGCCATGATCTCCTTGAAGGCGCGCATGGTCGCGCCGACGAAGGCGCCGATGAGCTTCGGCTTTTCCTTGATCGCCTTGTCGGACGAGATGATCGCCTGGGCCATGCTCGGAAAGTAGTCCTTCGACGGGAACAGCTTCGCGCCCTTCACGCCGTCCTGCACATTGACCGCCCAGTCCGGCACACAGGCGCAGGCATCGGCCTTGCCGGCGATGACCAGCTGCGGCACGCCGGCCGGGCCGACGGCCTGGATGTTGACGTCGTTCTTGCTGAGGCCGACCGAGGCGAGCACGCCGAGCAGCGCGTAATAGGTCGTGTCCTGGTAGGACAGCACGGTCACGGTCTTACCCTTGAGATCCTTGGGGCTGTTGATGCCGGTGTCGGGCCGCGCCGCGATCACCATCATCGAGCCGCCGCCGAGCAGCGCGACCGACTTCACCGGCACGCCGTTCGGGCGCACGATGATCGGGCCGTCGCCTAGGCCGTTGCCGATGTCGACATTGCCGGCGCCGATCTGCTTGGCGACGTCGACGCCCCCCTTGCCGACCTGGAACTCGACGTCGAGCCCGACCTCCTTGTAGTAGCCCTTCTGCTTGGCGATCATCATCGGCGCGAAAGCCGGCAGCGAGGGCGGCGCCGGCAGCAGATAGATCACCTTCTCGAGGGCCTGCGCCGGCCCGGCGAGGCCGAGCCCGAAAGCCAGCGCCGCGGCCGCCACCGCCACGCCCCATGAGCGCGGTCGCGCGCGCTCCAAAATCGTCGTTGTCACCGTCAACCTCCTCTGTTGGGTCCTTGTGATTTTGCGGTTATTGCCGCGAGCCGGCCGATCAGCCGTCGCGGAGTGCCTCGAGCTGCGCCCGCGCCTCCTGGCGCCATTGCCGGCGCAGCCGCACGAGCCCCATGTCGTGCTGGTAGAGATTTTCGCGCCGGTCGGCGTCGGGCGAGGTCGCTTCCAAGAGACTACGGTCCTGCTCGAGGACATGCCAGTGCCGCGCCTCGAGGCGGTTGCGATAGAGGAAGCGCCAGACGTCGCGCTGCCAGCCCGTCACCTTGCGGAAGCGCCAGAAGAAGCAGGCGCAGGTCGTCTCGTCGATCGGCGTTGCCATGAAGATGATGCCGAAATTGCCGCCCGGCCCGCCGGTCTTCGGATAGGGAATTTCGAGCCGGCACCATTGCGCGCCGGTGTCGCCGTGTTCGCTCCAGTCGAAATTGACGTCGTGCTGGTCGAGCTTCTCGAAGACGAAGCCGTGCGCGGTGTCGCGCACGCCGAATTTCGCCTCGGTCCGGCCGACCGACATCGAGTGCGACTGCTTGTGCAGGAACGTGCCGTGCATCGGGTCGAGATTGTTGTCATAGAGATAGCGATAGGGGATGCGCCACTCGCCGTAGCACAGAAACGACCCGAAGGCGTCCGAGGTGAGCTGCTCGGGCGGCGTGAACGGCACTGGCTCGGGGTGCTTCTGATCGCCGACATAGGCGAAAACAGCGCCGTTGACCTCCTGCGCCGGATAGGGCCGCACGGCCCTCTTGCCGACGAGGTTGCAGTCGGGCTCGCCGGGCACCGCGGCGACGATGCCCTCGGCCGTCACCTCGACGCCGTGATAGGCGCAGGCCAGCCGGTCGCCGAGCGCGCGGCCGCAGGACAGCGGCACGCCGCGATGGGGGCAGCGATCCTCGAGCACGTGCACCGCGCCGGCCCCGTCGCGCCACAGCACGAGCCGCTCGCCGGCGCGCCTGAGCGCCACCGGCGTCTCCGCGACGAAATGCGACGGGCACAGCGGATACCACTTGTTGCGCAGGCCGATGGCGAGCAGCGCGTCGATCTCCTCGCGGCCGACACGCGCCTTGGCGCCGCCGGCGATCGCGGTCACGGCGGGCGCCGGGCTCATGCGCCGAGCTCCTTCATCGCGCTCTCGAAGCGCGCCTCGGTCCACGGCGCGCCGTCGGGCGCCGCGACGCCCTGGGCGTTGAGCCGCGCGACCAGGCCCGGGAGATCGTGGATGCCTTGGGCGAAGGCCGCCTCGAGCGCGTCGCCCAGGCGGTTCTCGTAGTCGGTCGGCGCGCGCCGGCGCGCCTGATGCGGATGGCAATAGAGCGCCGCGCCGCTCATGTGTCCGCTCCCCTGGTCCCCTTGGCCGCGCGCGCCTTCTGCCACTCGGCCTTGAGGCGCTGGCGCACCGGCTGGAAATCGTAGGTCGGATAGAACTCGGTGGTAAAGACGCCCCAGGCCGAACGCTCGATCTC
>Ga0335070_10009015_pt1 | contig 11716 bp, 8 predicted proteins | sample Lox_Sample_13_FD_206722 | JGI IMG/M metagenome (GOLD analysis project Ga0335070, IMG submission 206722) | Soil microbial communities from Loxahatchee National Wildlife Refuge, Florida, United States - Lox_Sample_1.3 | ecosystem: Environmental > Terrestrial > Soil > Wetlands | place: USA: Florida...
CACTCGCGGTCGCTCGAGGCAATCTCTCCCGCGCCGCGGAGTTGCTGGGTGTGACGCGGCCGACGCTCTACGACCTGCTCGCGAAACACCGGATTGATGCCTCCCAGTTCGGCCGCGCGGCCGGCGCCTCCGCTGCCGACGCGGCCACGACTTCGGAAGTCGCGCAGCTTACCGAACCCACTTCTCCTGCCGCTGGCTCGCCGCAGGACGAACCAATAGACGAGTGACGGCGGCGTATCGCCTTCAGTGCCCGGCGAGTAACGGCGGCGCGTCGCCCCCCGTGCCCGGCGAATAACGGTCAGTCGACCGTCGTGGAGACCTCACCCGAGAGTTCACTCTCGATTCCTGCCGAGTTGTAGGCCGTCAGCGCGAAGTAGTAGTCGCCCGCTGCCAGGTTCTGCACCACGTAGGTGGTCAGACCCGGGTTGGCAATATCGACCGTCTCGGAGTAGCTGCGTGATGCAGGGCCGTAGTGAAGCTTGTAACCCTTGAGGTTCATGAGCGGCGTGCCGTCCGAATTCTCGGTGGGCGCCTGCCACGAGAGTGTCACCGTGTCCGAATTCTGCAGCGTGACGGTGATCGAGAACGCCGGCAGTGCAACGGTCGTGAGCCCGTCGCTCACGGAGATGGTGATGCCGGAGTATTTTCCGACCTCCTGCGCGGTGGGCGTGCCGGAAAGCACACCCGTGCTGGAGTTGAACTCGGCCCAGGAGGGGAGGTTGACGATCGCGAAGCTGACAGCCGTGCTGGACGTGCTGACTTTCGGTTCGAAGGTGTAGGGCTGACCCGCTGTGGCCGTCGCCGTTGGCGTGCCAGTGATCGTGGTGGTACCGCTCGTATTAGTGATCGGCGTACGCGGGATCGATCCCGACTGACCCGACGATCCCGTCGAGGTCCCGCTGTCATCGCAGGCACTGACACCTGCCACCATCACCGCCATACCCATCACCGCCAGCGCCCGTGCGAGCGCGCCTGCCTTGTTCATCAATATCCCCGCCCCGTTCAAGTAATGAAGACGCTGGCGGCGCATGGCGGCCGGTGGGATCACGGGTGGCGCGGAATTGCTTCTGGCGTGCGCCCGGTCGGGCGCCCCATCACGGCATCGCTGCGGCGATACCGGCAACTCCGCTGTCCTGGGCTCGTGAGCCTTTAGACCGGAAGCTTTGCGCCCCCATCCTTTCGGATGGGTTTGCCCTTGTGGCCCGGCCCGCGTGCGAGGGCACACCGACCGGTCCAGCATTGTGTGCGTTCGATGCAGTGCAACGTGCGTGCCACCATCTTTAACCTATTGTCGGTACTGGACTTTCGCCACGAGCGTTATCCGCAGCCCGTTCGTTGGGGACGAAAATTGTTGCCGCTGGCCGACATGCGCTTGAAGCGGGGCCGTGCGAATCGGCGCTAAGAGATTGATATGCGGGGTGAAGAGGCGGGTCGCGGATGACCGACATTCGGTCAGTGGGCGCGGCCGCGCGCATCCAACGCCGAAGCTCGCGGTGCATGAAACAAAGTGAATTGCGGCGATGCCGCCCTGCGGCACAACCCGTCGCGACCGCGGGACAGGACCGCCGCGAAGCCGAACCCGCGCCGCCTGATTCAGTCCTATGATGCGGGAGCGGCACAGACCGGCAGAACGAACCGAATGACCAATCCCGTCGTATTCAAGCAGACGCTGCCCGTGGGGCTCTTGAGCCTCGCCCAGGCCGTATCGATGCCGATTCTCGCTGCGGCCTGTCTCGTCATCGACCGCTGGTACTTCAAGGTCGCCTTCAGCGAGCGCTTCACGCTACTGCTGCTCATCGTGATGGTGCTGAGCGCGGTGCTGCTGCAACCCGAGCGCGGGTTGATGCCGGAACTGATCGGCGGACGCCGCCAGCTGGTGACGCGCATCGCGGTGCGCTGGATCATTCTGCTCTTCATCCTGCTGCTGCTCGGTTACGCGACCAAGAGTTCCTCGGAATTCTCGCGTCGCATGGTGGTCACCTGGGCGATCACCACGCCGGGGATCCTGATCGGTGCGGCGCTGCTGCTGCGCGAGCTGCTGCGCCAGGTGCTGGCCGATCCGGCCAGCGCGCGCCGTGCCATCTTCGTCGGCTACAACGACATCAGTGTCTCGCTGGCTCAGCGGGTGGAGCACAATTCATCCTCGGCTCTGACCGTGGCCGGCTTCTTCGACGATCGCGGCCCCGAGCGTCTCGGTGCAGATCGTCCCGCCCAGCTCAAGGGCGGATTGAAGGACATCGTCGCCTTCGTCAAGGCAGACGGGATCGACGTGATCTTCGTGGCGCTGCCCGTCAGCCACCTGAGCCGCGTCCAGACGCTGCTCGAGGATCTGCGTGACACGACGGTGTCGGTGTATTACGTCCCGATGGTGTTTCCGTTCGACACCATCCAGGGCGGTACCAGTGAGTTCCTCGGCGTACCGCTGATCGCACTGTGCGAGACGCCGTTCCACGGCTATCGGGGTGTCAGCAAGCGTCTGACCGACCTGGTGCTCGCCAGCGCCATCCTGGTTCCCGCGGCTCCTTTCATGCTGCTGATCGCACTGGCGGTGCGGGTGACCTCACCCGGCCCGGCGCTCTTCAAGCAGCGCCGTTATGGTCTCGATGGTCAGGAGATCATCGTCTACAAATTCCGCACCATGACCGTGCAGGAGGATGGCGCGGCCATCCGGCAGGCGACCCAGGACGATGATCGCGTCACGCCCATCGGGCGGGTATTGCGGCGGACCTCACTCGATGAGCTGCCGCAGCTGCTGAATGTCCTGCAGGGCCGCATGAGTCTCGTGGGACCGCGCCCGCATGCCGTCGCCCACAACGAGATGTATCGCAAGCTGATCAAGGGTTACATGGTGCGGCACAAGGTGGCGCCCGGCATCACCGGGCTGGCGCAGGTGCATGGGATGCGCGGCGAGACGCAGAGCCTGGAACAGATGGAAGCCCGGGTGAAGTACGACCTGGATTACCTGCGCAACTGGTCGCCGTTGCTGGATCTCAAGATTCTCGGGAAGACGCTGCTGATCGTGGCGCGGGGTGATAAGGCGTACTGAGGCGATGAGAGGCGCGGCCTGCCAGAGGCGCTCGCGTGGGCTCCGTGGCCTGCTGCTGCACGAACTGCCAGCGGCGCGCGGCGACCAGTCCGGAGAAATACCAGTAGAGGTAGGACAGGGGCGCGAACAGGTGCGTCGGGGAATAGAACGTGCAGATTGCCATGAGCACCACGACGCCCACCCAGCCGGCGGCGAGCGGCGCGAGGAAATCGTCACGGCAGCGCGAGAGCGCCACCGAATCGGCGAATACCATCCAGTAGAGCAGGAATACCAGCGCGACGCCCAGCAGTCCGATCTCCAGGACGAACATGGAGAACGAGGTGATCACGAAGCTGCGGAACAGCCCGTAGTAGTTGCCGACGAAATTCGAACCGAGATTGGAGGGTGAAGCGTTACCGAGTCCCAGTCCGAAGGCCAGGTGAACCGGATCGCGCGCGATGTACTCGAGCGGCACGCGGTAGGCATCGCCACGGCGCACTTGTCGTGTGGTGCCGATCGTGGCGGTGCCCTTCTTGGCCTCCATGTAGTTTTCCATCTGCTTCGAGTCCGTGAAGAAGTCCATCAGCGTTTTGTGCTTGTAGGGACTCGAGGCTTCCATCAGGTCGTACACCGGCACGAAGATCGCCACGAACACCACGATGAGCGCCGCCGTCCAGCCGGCGATGGGCAGGCGCCGGCCGGGCGGCGCGGCCATCACGATCGTCACCAGCAGGACGACCGGCAACACGATGATGGTGACCTTGGTCTCATTGATGGTGGTGGGCAGCAGCAACAGCAGCACCAGCGTCAGGAATCGCGCCTTGCCCAGTTTCCCGTGCATGAAAAATCCCAGCAGCACCAGCGCCATGCTGATCAGCACGAGCGACAGCGTGCCCGAGTCCATGAGGGTTCCCTGGACGTTGTCGCCCGAGAACCGGCCCTGACTCCAGACGATCCAGCGCTGGAAAGCCGCTATCGGCAGCTGCAGCAGTCCGATCCCCACGAGCAACCCCAGCTGCTGGCGGATCTGCCGGTCGGTGAACGGATACACGGCGGGCAGCAGGAACATCGGGATTGCCCGCACGTAGAAGCGCCCTCCGGCCAGCATGGGGCCGGGACCGACGGAGTTGGAGAGAATGCCGCACATGAAGACGAAGGCCATGGCGGCGAACGTCAGCCAGTATTTCGGCGCGACCCCGCCGAAGCCCTTGCGCAGACCCTGGGCCAGGACCACCAGCACGACCACCACCGAGAAGCATTCCGGGATGAGCTTGAGAAACGCGGGCCCATGCAGTCGGGTCGCGACGAAATCCGACATCGTCGTGACGCAGATGACCAACATGACGATCGCGTGCATACGCGCTGGTCCGCTGCTGGGCTCTTATACCCCGGACACCTGAGTCATTCGCGGCGGCACAGGACCGCGAGGCTGGAGACGTTTGAGTTCTGTTTGGTGGGCCACGGCAGGGCACCGAGCGGCTTCACGACGAGCGGTGCCGCTTCCTCCCGCAGGCGCTGCACAGCGAGTTGCGGACCCGGAACCACGTAACCGTCCGCCCACAGCGGTCTGGATTCCGGGAAGAAATCGTGCAGCAGAATGACCCCGCCGTCATTGAGCAGACCGAGGGCCGCCGGAACCTCATGGTAGACCGTGCGGGCGGCGTGATCGCCATCCAGGAAGATCAGATCGAAGCGCTGCTGGCAGGTGCGAAGGAACTGCAGCGAGGGCTGATTGACGAATTGCACCAGGCCGTCGCAGCCGATCCCGCGCAGGAAATCGGCAGGTGACTGGCTGCACCCCAGGCGCTTCCAGGCGCCACCCCTGGCGGGATCATTCACATCCACGATGTCGACGGTCGTCACGCGCAGCGACGCGCGCGCATCGGCAGGTGCCGACTGGCGCATTCCCAGAGCCAGCATGGAAGTGGAGGCGGCGAGGTGAGTGCCGACCTCCAGAACGGCGCGCGGCTTGACCGCGCGGGCAATGTAATACAGTGCGCGCTGATCGCCGGGATTCACCGCGCCCGCCTTGTCGCCGAAGCGGATGGGATCGAGAACACGCACCAGCTCGTTCCATTCGGTGGTGAGGTCGGCCCCCAGCCACGCGCGTACATCGGCGGCCCGCTCGGTGATGAGCGCCCGGGCTTCGACAGTGACGCTCGGCAGCTCCGTGAGCTCGCGTTTCTCCTTGCGGATGCTCAGTGAGCGCACGGCGGACTTCGGCAGCAGGTGCGGGGTGACCTTGCGGCCCAGCTTGGCGATCAGCGAGTTCAAGAGTGTGTGCCTCCGCGCACGGGTGATGGGCCAGGCTCGCCTGCCGGGACGCCGCGCTCAGTCATTCTGGAAACTCCTGAGCGGATAGCGCGCATCGACGGTATTGCGGCCGCGCACCAGGGTCGCCTTCTGCTTCACGTTCAGGAAGGAGGAACGCGGCTTCATCGGCGTGGGCAGCACGTTCGAGTAATCGATGTAGCGATCGAAGTCGATGGCCTGTCCCAGAGCCAGCTTCGCCTTGTTTTTCAACACCCAGAGCGTCGGCCCGAGTTTCGGAGCCTGCGGAATCAGCGTCGAGCGCATCGCCGTGCGGGCAGTGGTCACCATCCAGCAATTCTGCTGGCAGGCATGCACCTTGCCGCGCGACTCCCCGGCCGTCGGACTGGCAATGATGTCCTCCCATGACTGCCGCGCCAGATTGCCCAGCGGCAGATCCGGGCGCACATTGCAGGCCCACACATCCGACCACGGGTCGATGAAGGCGAAGTCGGTACCGGCGGTGCAGCGGATCAGGCGCGGATGCCCGAGGATCTTCTCGATCAGTCCCAGATTCAGGTAGGCGCGGAACCAGTTCTTGGGCTTGCCGCTGGCGAGCATGGCGCTGATCAGTCCCTCGACCTTGCGGGCCACTTTGATGCGGTCGTAAAAGTAGTTGTCGTTCTTGTAGAACTGCCAGGCATTATGCAGCGTCGATGTGGACAGCTCCACGCCCATGGAGCGGGTCATCTCGTAGACGTTCACCAGCTGATCGACGTTCTCGTCCTGGATGACGAACGCGAAACCCAGATCTTCTCCGCCGGCCTCCTGCAGCGCGCGCAGCCCCGCCATCTTCGTCGCGTAGCCGTCCTTCTCGCCGCGGATGCGGTTGCTGGTGATCTCGTTCCCCTCCAGACTGAAGCGCACCTTGATGCGCGGGAACTTGCGGATGATGGGCACCAGCTTCTCCGGGTGCAGGCCGTTGGAGCTGATCTCCAGGATGCGTGCCTTGGGATGCAACAGCTCGACCAGCTCGCCCAGATCACGTCGCAGGGTGGGCTCGCCGCCGGAGATGTTCAGGTTGTCGAATCCGCCAGGCAGTTTCGCGAGGGTCTCCAGGCTGACCTCCTCGCGCGGATCGGTCGGGTTCTGCCAGATGTAGCACATCTGGCAGCGCGAGTTGCAGCGGTAGGTCGAGATGATCGTCAAATCCATTCGCTACTCCAGATGGCGTGCGCTCGCGTTCCGGGCGCTCCGTTGGTGAGCCTGACCTGGGAGGTCCGGCAAGTCTTATGGGGTTCGGAGGTCCGGAATTGCCGCGCGGAAGGCCACGAAATTATCGTCCGCGCAGCCCCAAAAGTCGATGATCATACACGGGCGAAAGCTTGACATAATGGTCCGATTGCGTCTCCCGCCAAGAGTGCATTCATACAACAGATGAGAACGCTCCATCGCCTCGCCGGGATCCGTGGCATCCAGTGGTATTGCGCCGCGACGGCCGTGCTCGCGTCCCTGCTGTTCACATTCGTCGTTTTTCCCGCCATCGCGGACTCCAACCACGTGGTACTGGACCCGGACTGGCATGGGCCGCTCGGGTACGGCATCTGGAAGTTGCACACGTTTGCGTATTATCCCAGCGCTGCTCCCGCGTCCGACCGCGGGCCGCTGTATCCAGCGCTCATCGCAGCGTTGCTGGCCCTCTCGGGTGGCTGGTGGCCCTGCTGCGTTCAACTGGCGCAGTGCCTCGCGTTCGGAGCGCTGTGCTGGCTGGTGTTCTGGATGGCGCAGACATTGTGGAGCCGTCCCGCCGCGGTCCTCGCCGCGGGGCTCTGCGCGCTGCACCCCTTCCTGATCTGGTATACGAGCCGCATCTGGATCGAGACCTTGATGATGCTCGTATTCACGGCGCTGCTCGCGGCCGTCGTGAATCTCAAGCGCGCGCCAGGTCCGGTTCGGGCGATCCTCGTGGGAATCCTGCTGGGACTGTGCGTACTGGCCAAGTCAATTTACGCCCCGTTCATCCTCCTCACGCCCCTGCTGCTGATGCTTCCGCTCGGACGCCGCGTTCCGCCCGGTCTGGCTGCGCTGGTGCTGGCGGCCTCGTTGGTCGTCACCGTTCCATGGGCGGCCCGCAACCAAGTGGTGGCGGGACAATTCGCGCCGGCAGTGGGCCGCAGCGGCTTCACGCTGCACCAGGGGAATGACTTCATCGAGGATTTCTGGCGGGCGCCCTTTTCGGTCTCCGCCCTCTATCCGCTCAGTCTGGCGAGGATGAGGTCCGAGCCCACTCCGGATGTGGATCTCGGCAACCGTCTGCTCGAGAACAATGCGCACGATGCTGCTTTGGGGGCGATCGCGATGCGCAAACTGATCCACTCGCCGGGATTTCTGCTCGAGAAGGTGACGGCCAACGCTTTCCTGTTCTGGACGCTCGGTGACTCACCGGTGAAGTCCATCGTGATCGGCGCGCTGCAGTTGCCGCTGGCATTGCTGTTCGTCGCCGCGCTGTGGATTCGCCGCGCGCAGTTTCTGCGTGGGCCGGCTGGCGTATGTGCCGCGCTGGTCGTGTTGTTCTATCTGGCACACCTGCCAACCATTGCGCTGGCGCGATATTCGGTGGTGCTGGTGCCGGCCATGTTGATACTGGTCGTCGGCCTGCTGCCACGCTCGCCTCACGCAGCAGTGGTGGAGACCGGCGTGAGCAGCGGTTAGCGCAAACGCATGCGGTGCGTACTCAATTTGGATAGTTTGCCGGGTACGCCGTGCGCGCGAGCGGATTGGCGTTGAGCATCGGCGCCATGTTCGTCCATTTGGCGGCCGCGGGAGGCGCACTGCCGCGCACATTCTCGGCGCCGTACAGGTGCACCCAGAAAACGTGCGAGGCCTTGTAGGTCTTGTTCATGGCCGCCAGGATGTCAGCGGGGTCGAACGGACCGCCGAAGCGCGCATAGTAGTTGCCGGCGGTGTCGAAGGATTCGACATCCAGCATGGCGGCCGCATTGGGGCGCTGATCCGGCATCGGGTTGCTGGTGCCGTTGGCGATTCCCAAGTAGGCCTGCAAGCCCCAGTTCAGTCCCTGGGGAGCGGTGGCGTAGGAATAATTGTCGAATGCGGACTGGCCCACCGAGTCGGCCGAGCCGGGTGCGATGCGGTTGGCGATCATCCAGGCCTCCAGGTCCCGCGTTCCGGGGACCGAGGTGAGCCAGGTGTTCTCCATGATCACGTTGGTGTGCGGAAACGCGGCGGTGGTGGCGGACAGCAGCCGCTTCAGCTGTGTGCTGAAACCGCTCTCGGAGTAATCCGGCGCGCCGGACCAGACGCTGAGCATCCAGGCGCCCTCCTGGAACATGATGCCCTCGAAGTACTGATCGCCGTCGTAATGGGCGCCCAGTGCCTGCATCAGCGCGATGTAGCGATCCATGACCGAGGAGCGGTAGATCGCGGCGACAAAGTTGCCCGTGGAGACGCCGTTGGCGTTCTTGCCCCACCAGCCGTAGCTGCCGGCGACCGGGCTGTTGCCATACTGGCTGCCGGCCTGGATGTAGCCGGGGACCGTACCGGTGTCGTTCTTGCCGAGCGGCGCCGATCCGAACGGTCCGGGCAGCACCACGACGACCATGTGCTTCGGCTTGCGGTACTGGGTCTTCAGCCGGTTGAGGATCGCATCGAGCACCGAGAAGTCGTAGTTACCCTGGGTCGGCTCGAGCGCTCCCCATGTGGTGAACACGCGGTAGCCGATGATGTTGTCGTACGGCCCGAGATCGTCCACTTCGGTCTGGATCCTGGACATCGTGGTGCCACGCTGCAACACCGTGTTCGAGGCCATGTAGTGACCGGGGTTCCACTTGATCGGCCCGTCCTTCGAGGGCGTGCTCGTCTGGGAATTCACGCATTTGCTGCCGATGCAGACCTGTGGCGGTGGGTTCGGTGTTGGTGTGACGGCAGCCGCCGCCAACCCGACGTGAGTCGTCACCGCGAGAAGGGCCAATAGCCCCACAACCCCGATTCGTGCGTGCATGATCACCAACCCCGGACGTTTTACACAACGCAGAAATATGTCCGCCGGACGCTACGCGCGGTGCCGGAGCGCGTCAACTGTCGATCCGCGGCGACAGGTGCTTGCGCGCCGCGGCTTCAATGAGCGCGCGAGACGGAAATGGCAGCGTGTTGGTGAGCTGTCAATGCGGAAATATACGATACGCGGATCAACCTGAACGAGTGAGCCGCGAAAGCGCAAATCTGTGACGGGGGTATCAATTGTGCCCCGGCGGCGCGCCCTCAGGGAGCCCGATGACCGGTGGGTTCCGCGGTGCCGCCGGCACGCACGCCGGCGATCGCGGGCGCGCCGAGCGGTTTGTCGCCGAGGGGTCTGTCGCCGAGTACCTTGCGATAGACATCGAGTGTCTGCACGGCGATGCGCGACCAGTCGTAACGCTCCGCGACCCAGCGCTTGCGCGCATCGCGCGTCGCCTCATCCTGAGGTGTCTGCGTCATACGCAGCAGCTTCTGTGTCAGCGCGCCGAGGTCGCCGACCGGGAAATAGCTGTCGGCATCGAGGCCGATTTCCAGATTGGCCGGAATGTTGCTGGCGATCACGGGCAGGCCGTAGCTGAGCGCTTCCAGAATGGCGATGGGCAGTCCTTCGTGGGAGGAGGGCAGTACGAATCCCCCCGCGTGCGAGTAGAGCTGCTTGAGCGCCGCACCCTTCTTCAAACCTGCGAGCACGACGCCGGCCGCCTCGGCCGCGACCGTCACGCGACGCGAATAGTCACTCACGTCCGCGGGACCGACCAGCACCAGCTTCCATTCCTTCTGTCCGCTGGCTACGTAGGCATCGATCAGATCGAGCTGGCGCTTCTCCGGCACGATGCGGCTCACCTGCAGGAAGTAACGACCCGATGTCAGTCCGTAGCGTTCGAGCTCGCTGGTCTGCGCCTGCATGTCCGCGGGTATCGTGCCATTGGGGATCAGGTCGGAGCCGCGGTCGCAGTGCGCGCGGATCAGGTCGGCAATGACCTTGGAAATCGCGATTCGCGCGTGCGAGTAGTGCATGCCCGCATGTTCTCCGGCGCGCAGGATGAGCCGGGCGAACCAGCCCCACTTGTCGCGATCGTAGTCGGGGCCGTGATGCGTGACCACGACATGCAGACCCAGCAGCCGCGCGATCGGGGTCACGATCGCCGGCCCGACAGCGTGGATGTGCAGGATGTCCGGCCGGGCGATACCCGCGTACAGGACACCGAGCAGGGAATGAATCAACGCCTCCGGTCCGGGTATGCTCGGCGCCCAGATGCGCCGCAAGCGGACACCTTCGGGTGGTGTCTGGTTGGCAGGGACGTAGGGCGTTCGGACGACTACTTCGACGTCGCAGCCGAGACCGGCGATTCTCTCGTAGAGTTCTTCCGCGTGAGTTTCCACCCCGCCCGGGACGTTCGGGATACCACGGACACCGAGTACCAATATCTTCACGTTACCGCCCGCTCAGACCGGTTGCGAGGATTCGGCCGCGAAAGCCGCGCTGGCCGGCAGGTTGACGCCCAGCTCGCGGTACACCGCGACGATCCGCTGGCGATAGTGCTTCAACGTAAACTCATCCTCCAGCCAGCGCCGCGCGGCCCGGCCCATGTCTTCGATTTCTCCGTCCGGCCTGGAATGCAGATCCTCCAGTGCCGCGGCGAGCGAGACAGTATCCCCGCTACCGAAGCATACCCCGGTTTGATTCTCGCGTATCAGTTCGGGAATTCCGCCAATGCGCGCCCCGATGACCGGTTTGCCGAGGGCATAGGCCTCGAGCAGGCTGACGGGCGCATTTTCGTACCATTCCGACGGCAACACGACGGCGCGTGCTGCCCGCACCACGTCGTGGAGCGCTTGACCGCTGATATGGCCAGTGAAGGTGACGTCAGCATTCAGGCTGGCGGCAAGCCCGCGTAGCGCGTTCATCTCCGGGCCTGTCCCCGCCACGACCAACGGCTGGCGCACCTGGGCGGCGGCGCGAATAAGCGTCGCCACGCCTTTCTGGCGCGTGAGGCGTCCCAGGTACGCGAAACCGCGGCCAGCGGTGTACGCCGGTTCATACCGCTGTACATCTATGAAGTTCGGGACGTAGCGGAAGTGACTCCGGGGCAGGCCCCACTCCACGAATTTCTCCAGATAGAAGCGACTCGGCACGATCAGCGCGTCCACGCAGCGCGAATACGAGCCCAGCAGACGGTGCAGCATCGCCTCCAGCATGACGACGAAACTCATTGCCGCGGAATTGCCGATGCAACGGTTCAGCACCACGTTGTGTATCCGGCCGCCACGGCAACGCTCGCACACCCCGTCGTGGGCCAACATGCTGTAGGCGGGGCAGGCGAGTTTCAGATCGTGGAGGGTGAGCGCCGTTGGTATGCCCCGGCGCTTGAGCAATCCCAGGATCGAGGGCGATATATGGTGATA
>Ga0335070_10009016_pt1 | contig 11715 bp, 8 predicted proteins | sample Lox_Sample_13_FD_206722 | JGI IMG/M metagenome (GOLD analysis project Ga0335070, IMG submission 206722) | Soil microbial communities from Loxahatchee National Wildlife Refuge, Florida, United States - Lox_Sample_1.3 | ecosystem: Environmental > Terrestrial > Soil > Wetlands | place: USA: Florida...
AATCCCTGGCCCAGATTGATCGCGCCATGCTCGACGGCGAGCGCCGACATGACGGTGAAGATGGTCGTTCCCTGGCCGGCGAAAACAGGATTTGGCATGACGGCACCATCGCAAGCCGGCGGCGGGTGTTTCAACCGGGAATCCCGCATCCCGTCATTGCGTCGCGCCCCGAACCTCCTAAACTGCGCGGCATACCAATAATCCATAAGCGGGAAGGACACTCGGATGCCCCATGACATCGTTATCCGTGGCGGGACCATCGTCGACGGCACAGGCGCGGAACCGTTCCGGGGCGACGTCGGGATCGCCGGCGGGCACATCGCCGAGATCGGCAAGATCGCGTCGAGGGGCGCGCGCGAGATCGACGCCGAGGGTCACGTCGTGTCGCCCGGCTTCATCGACCTGCATACCCATCTCGACGCCCAGGTAGGCTGGGATCCGGATCTGACGCCCATCAGCTGGCACGGCGTGACGACGGCGCTGATGGGAAATTGCGGCGTGACGTTCGCGCCGTGCAAGCCGAAGGACCGCGAGTTCCTGGCAGCGATGATGGAGTCGGTCGAGGACATTCCGCGCCAGGCGATCATGAGCGGCCTGCCCTGGACATGGGAAAATTACGGCGACTATCTCGACACGCTGGAGAAGCTACGGCCCGGCATCAACATCGCCGGCCTCGTCGGCCACAGCGCCGTTCGCTACTACGTCATGGGTGAGCGCTCGTTCGCGGACATCGCGGTCGACAGCGAGATCGCGCAGATGGCGGAGATCGTCGGCAAGGCGCTCGACGCGGGCGCCGTAGGGTTCTCGACCAACCGCTTCGCACCGCACAAGGCGCCGGACGGGCGCTCGATCCCGGGCACGTTCGCCGCGCCGGAAGAGTTGGTCGAAATCGGCAAGGCCGTCGCCGCGCGCAATGGACTCATGCAGGCGGTCGGCGCGACCGGCGACGTGCTCAAGGCGATCGCCGACGAAGCCAGGAGCCGCGTGCTCTTCAGTTACGGTGTCGGCGCCGACAAGGGCGCGGGCGTCAGATCGGCCGAGGGGCTCGACAAGCTCTGCGAGGGCAGAGACATGACGGCCATCTGTCAGGTCAAGGGCACCGGCTACATGTTCGGTCTGCAATGCAGCCTGCCCTTCCGCGGCGAAACCTGGGACAAGGTGCGCGCGCTCGATCTCGCCGGCCGGGTCGCCGCGATCGGCGATCCTGAGACGGCGGCCAAGCTGATCGCCGAAGGCGAGACGCGGCTGCCGCTCGAACACACTTACTATATCGGCTCGAGCGAGACGCCGAACCTCACCGCCGGGCGCAATGCGAGCGTGAAAGACGAAGCGGCGGCGCGCGGCGAAAGCTTCGTCGAAATGTTCCTGCGGCTGTCGCGGGAGACGCGCGGCCGCGCCCTGTTCAACTTCCGACTGTTCTGCGCCGATCTCGATGAACTCGGCGATCTCCTGAAGGGCACGCGTCACGTCCTGCCGAGTCTCGGCGACGCCGGCGCGCACGTCTCGCAGATCATCGACGCGGACTGGGCGACCTTCGTTCTCAAATATTGGGTCAAGGAACGGCATGTCTACAGCCTGAGCGAGGGCATTCGCCGCATGACGTCCGAAGCGGCGCGCGTCATGGGGCTGACGGATCGCGGCGTGCTCGCCACCGGCAAGCGCGCGGACGTCAACGTCATCGACATGGACCGCCTCACCCAGCTTCAGCCGGAGATCGTCCACAACTTCCCGCACGGCGCGCCGCACTTCACGCTGAAGGCGCGCGGTTACAAGGCGACCCTGGTCAACGGCCAGGTCAACGTGCTGGACGACAAGAGCACGGGCGCCCGGGCCGGAATGATCCTGCGCCACCGCCATTGAAGCGCACTGCATAACAAATGGGCATATCGCCCGTTTGTTATGCACATTTGCGTGCCCGCTTCGAATCGCCCCGGGTAAGTCCTTGAAAAGACTTGTGTGCACTTGCGGAAAAACCGGCACAAGTCCTGCTAAATCGTTAACGGAGCGGTGTATCTAAGCCGCCGAGGAGACATGGATGAAGAAGATCGAGGCGATCATCAAGCCGTTCAAACTGGATGAAGTGAAAGAGGCCCTTCAGGAGGTGGGCGTACAGGGAATTACTGTCACCGAGGCCAAAGGATTCGGCCGCCAGAAGGGTCATACCGAACTCTATCGCGGCGCCGAATATGTCGTCGATTTCCTGCCCAAGGTGAAAATCGAGATCGTGGTCGACGACGGCCGCGTCGAAGCCAGCGTGGAAGCGATCCAGAAGGCTGCGCGCACGGGACGCATCGGCGACGGCAAGATATTCGTCCTGAATGTCGAGGAAGCAATCCGTATCCGCACCGGCGAGACCGGCGCGGACGCAATCTGAAATCCCATGTTGGGTAACGCAACTTCTTGAAGGGGAAGACTGAAAACCATGGCAAACAGCCCGCAAACCATCCTGTCGATGATCAAGACCAAGGAGGTCAAGTTCGTCGACGTGCGCTTCACCGACCCACGCGGCAAGTGGCAGCACGTGACGTTCGACCTGTCGATGGTCGACGAGGACTTCCTGACCAACGGCACGATGTTCGACGGCTCGTCGATCGCCGGCTGGAAGGCCATCAATGAATCCGACATGACACTGGTGCCAGATCTCGACACGGCGGTGATCGATCCGTTTTTCGCGGCGACGACTCTCGTGCTCATTTGCGACGTGGTCGAGCCCACCACGGGCCAGCGCTACGGCCGCTGCCCGCGCTCGATCGCCAAGGCCGCCGAGAAATATGTGAACTCGTCGGGCGTCGGCGACACGACCTATTTCGGTCCGGAAGCCGAGTTCTTCATCTTCGACGACGTGCGTTTCGACGTCGGCATGAACAAGGGCTTCTACCACATCGATTCGATGGAAGGCGCCTACAACACCGGAACGGAATACGAGCAAGGCAATCTCGGCCACCGCCCGGCAGTCAAGGGCGGCTACTTCCCCGTGCCGCCGGTGGACTCCGCGCAGGACATGCGCGGCGAAATGCTCGCCATCATGGGCGACATGGGCATCAGCCCCGAGAAGCACCACCACGAAGTCGCGACGGCGCAGCACGAACTGGGCTTCAAGTTCAACACCCTGACGCGCTGCGGCGACTACATGCAGATCTACAAGTACGTCATCCACCAGGTGGCGGCGGCTTACGGCAAGTCGGCGACGTTCATGCCCAAGCCCGTCCTCGGCGACAACGGCTCGGGCATGCACGTGCACCAGTCGATCTGGAAGGGCGGCAAGCCCCTCTTCGCCGGTTCGGGCTACGCCGACCTCTCCGACACCTGCCTCTACTACATCGGCGGCATCATCAAGCACGCCAAGGCGTTGAACGCCTTCACCAACCCGCTGACGAATTCCTACAAGCGGCTGATCCCAGGCTTCGAAGCGCCGGTTCTGCTGGCCTATTCGTCGCGCAACCGTTCGGCGTCGTGCCGCATTCCCTACTCGGCCTCGCCGAAGGGCAAGCGCATCGAAGTCCGCTTCCCCGATCCGGGTGCGAATCCCTACCTCGCCTACGCAGCCATGCTCATGGCAGGCCTGGACGGCATCGAGAACAAGATCCACCCCGGCGATCCGATGGACAAGGACCTCTACGCCCTGCCGCCGGAAGAGCTCAAGCAGGTGCCGACCGTGTGCGGCTCGCTGCGCGAAGCTCTGGAGAACCTCGACAAGGACCGCGCGTTCCTCAAGAAGGGCGGCGTGTTCAGCGACGACTTCATCGACAGCTACATCGAGCTGAAGATGGGCGAAGTCTACGCCTTCGAGCACACGCCCCACCCGATCGAGTTCAAAATGTACTACTCGGTCTGAGGTCGGTTCGATGAAAGTAAGCAGGGCGCGGTCGCAAGGCCGCGCCCTTCTTCGTTGCGGCGTTCGTTAGAGGCCGAGCGGCTGATAGCGCATCGCGGCCAGCTCCGCGGCGATGCGCTGCGCGTCCTGCGCCGGCGCCATGCGGAGTGTCGGCGCGCCCAGGCCGGCGACGGAGCCAGCGACCGCGATCGCATTGCGATTGCTTTCGCCGCGTCGGTCCAGCAGCCGCACCTCGTCCCAGACGTCCCCAAGCGTGCGGGCGATGCGTCGCGTGTCGCCTTCGGAGGCGTCGCGGACATAGATGTTGACGAGAAAGACGCCGTCCGCGCGAAGCCGTGCCCGGACGGCGCGAAAGAAATCGGCCGTCAGCAGGTGAACGGGAATGCGATCGCCGCAATAGGCATCGAGGACGATGCCGTCGAACGCATCGCTGCCGGCCGCAACATAGGCGCGCCCGTCGATAGCGTGGCACCGGACGCTGGGCGGAAGGCCGAAATAGGCCCGGGCCAGCGCAAACGACAAAGGATCGATGTCGGCGATCGTCAGCGCGCACCCTTCGCGGGCAAGCATCGTCGCGAGCGTCCCGCCGGCGCAGCCGATCATCAGGAGGGAGCGCGCCTTCGACTGGCGCAGCAGGGAAAAGAGTCCATGGATGTAGCCGGTCAGGCTGATCCCGTCCCGGTCGCAAGCGCTCTGATATTCGCCGGACTGCACATAGGTGGTCGCGCCGGTCGACGGGTCGCGGAGAATTTCGATCCGGCCATGCGGCGAGTCACAGGCGACGAGAGTTTCCAAGGCGGAATCCTCGCCCGCGCGCAGACCGGCGTCGGGCCGGACAGGGGCGGATGAATATCCTTCGGAGGATCGCTGCATCGCGCTGCGGCTCCGATCGCTCTACTTCGCGGCCAGCGCCGCGTAGTCGGAAACGTTGAGGATGTGGTCCACGCGGTCGGTGCCCAGCGGAAGATAGACGCTTTCATATTTCCGGTAGCCGCGATCCAGATGGTGAAGCCTGCCCGAAAGCGCGACCGGGTTTCCCGACGCGCGGATGATTGCGAACAGGCCCGTCAGGAATTCCGCATAACCTTCGACCACCGTGTCGAGCTGCCCGATCCGCCAGTTCAGCGGATTGAATCCGTGTTCCTCGACGGTTCGTCCGCCAACGATCTTGAACTCATAGTCCGTGCCCTCACCGAGGACGCGCAGCAGCATGACGTTCGGAAGCAGGGATTTGATATCGGAAGGATGGATGTCGGCCCGCGCCGGAAAACGGCGATCGCCGCGCACGGCGTTCCAATGGGCGAGCCCCTGCGTGACTTTTGGAAAGGTGATCTGGTCGAGCGGAATGACTTTGGCAAGTCCGCGCGGAACGGTCGGCGACACGGTCGAAATATTCTCTGCGCTACGCATGATCTGCACTGCTAGGGGCTTGTCCAACCATCGCCCGGCACTGGCTAATTCTTCCCTAAGACGGGGACGATCGACTGATGAGAGCCGTTCGCATCGGCGTCAGGCCGCTGCGGCACCTTCCTCGCTTTTCGCTTCGGGAACCGTCGTCGGCAGCACGACATACGCGCTGCAGCCTTTGCCCGGCTCGCTCTCCAGCCACGCGCGCCCGCCGTGCAGCTCCGCCAGTCCGCGCACCAGGGCCAGTCCGAGGCCCGTTCCGCCGGCCTGGCGGTCGTAGCGGTTGTCGACCTGGCTGAACGGCGTGAAGATCTTGTCGAGCTTTTCGCGCGGAATGCCTGGACCGTTATCGACGACGGAAATCTGGAATCCGCCGCTGCGCGCGCCTTCCGCCCGCACCGTGATCTTGCCGCCTTCGGGTGTGAACTTCACCGCGTTCGAGCAGAGGTTGATCAGGATCTGCTTCAGCGCGCGCTCGTCGGCGTAGAGCGGCGGACAGGCCGGGTCGATCTCGATCGCCAGCGTCTGGTTGCGTTCGCGCGCCTTGGCGCCGATCAGCTTGAGCGCGATCTCGAACGTGCGCTTGGCGTCGAGCGGATGCGGCGCGATCTCCATCCTGCCCGCTTCGATCTTGGCGACGTCGAGCAGGTCGTTGATCAGGCTCAGGAGATGGGCGCCGGATGAATGGATGTCGCCCGCATATTCCTTGTAGCGCTTGGACCCGACGGGTCCGAAGCATTCCTCGGCGATGATCTCGGAGAATCCCAGGATGGCGTTGAGCGGCGTGCGCAGCTCGTGGCTCATGTTGGCCAGGAACGCGGTCTTCGAGGCGTTGGCCGTCTCGGCCTCGAACCGTTTGCGCAGCGCCTCGTCGCGCGTCTCTTCGAGTTCGCGCGCGAGGTCTTCGACCTGGAAGCGCAGGCGGGCGTCCTCGTCGACGCGGCGCGCCAGGCGGCTGCCGTCGAAGAATATCTGGGCGGCGAACACGGGGATGAACACGGCCGTACCGTAGTCGACCAGCGTGTTGCCGAACGCGAAACGCAGCGCGGCGACGGCCGTGATCGGCGCGAGACAGGCCAGGAACATGTCCATGTGGCTGGCGCGGCTGACGACGAGACCGGCGAGCATCGCCATCGTCGCGCCGGCCAGGAAGATGTGGTTGAGCTGGCTCGACGAATCCCACAGCAGCCAGGGCACGAGTCCCCACACGGCGCTGATGAAGATTTGCAGGCTCATCATCCGGCTGAACCAGGGCCGCACGGCCTCGTAGTCGGTCTGCCCGGCCGTCGAGGTCTGGTAGTAGGTCACCACGTTCGAGGCGACGAACATGGCGATCGCGACGATGCAGGGCAGCAGCAGCGCGCGCTCGAACGGGCGCTGGCCGAGATAGCCGAAAGCGTCAGAACCGAGCCAGGCGAGAACGAGTGCCCACATCGGCGAGGTGAAGCGCGTCGTCCGCATGGCCCCGGCGATGAGGTCGAGCTGCGCGCTGAGGACGCGCACGTCAGCACTCCGCCGCACTCTCAGCTGATGACCGAAGCCCAAACGATGCCCCTATTCCCGCCCACTTTCTGTGGGACTGCGACGGATCGTACGGTGGGTGTCTTAAAATATTCTGAGACGCGTAAACGTCTCGGGTACTACTCTGGGTGAATGCCGGATTCCGATCGCTAATAGCCGGTAAACGCCGCGATCCGGCGCATGAGCGGCCGCCGGAAAGGCGTTTCGCCGGCGCAAGTTTTCGTTAACGTAGGAAAACTTCGCGAATCGCGACCCCGACCCAACTTGTCCACACGAGACTATGGCAAAAGCACCTGACCTGTTCGACGCCGGCGAGCCTTCCAGCAAGGGATACACAGCCAAGGACATCGAGGTTCTCGAAGGCCTCGAACCCGTCCGCCGGCGGCCGGGCATGTATATCGGCGGCACGGACGAGCGCGCCCTGCACCATCTGGCCGCCGAGATCCTCGACAACGCCATGGACGAGGCGGTCGCCGGCCACGCCAACCGGATCGAGATGGAACTCTCACCCGGCGACATTCTGACGATCCGCGACAATGGCCGCGGAATCCCGATCGATCCGCACCCCAAGTTCAAGAACAAATCTGCGCTCGAAGTGATCATGACGACGCTGCATGCCGGCGGGAAATTCGGCGGCAAGGTCTACGACACCTCGGGCGGCCTGCACGGCGTCGGCGCCTCCGTCGTCAACGCGCTGTCGGAATGGATGGACGTCGACGTCGCGCGCGACAAGCGCTCGCACAAGATGCGCTTCGAGCGCGGTCACGCGGCCGGCAAGCTGAAGGACCAGGGCGCCGTCAACCGGCGCGGCACGATCGTGACGTTCAAGCCCGACACTCAGATCTTCGGCAAGGACACGCATTTCTCGCCGGCGCAGCTCTACCGCATGGCGAAATCGAAGGCCTATCTTTTCCGCGGCGTCGAGATCCGCTGGAAATGCGATCCCTCGCTGATCAAGGGCGAGACGCCGGCCGAGGACACGCTGAAATTTCCCGGCGGGTTGCTCGATTTCCTGCGTTCGGAAGTCGAGGGCAACAGCACCGTCACGCCGCGCGAGTTCTCCGGCCGCACCGAGAACCGCGACGGCAAGGGTGCGGTCGAGTGGGCGGTGACCTGGACGCCGCAGATCGATCCGTTCGTGCACTCCTATTGCAACACGATTCCGACCTCGCAGGGCGGCACGCACGAACAGGGTCTGCGCAATGCGCTCACCCGGGCGCTGCGCAGCCACGGCGAACGCACCAACAACAAGAAAACCGCGCTGGTCACCGCCGACGACGTCATGTCGGCCTGCTGCGCCGTGCTCTCGGTCTTCATCCGCGAACCGGAGTTCCAGGGCCAGACCAAGGACAAGCTGTCCTCGCCCGACGCCCAACGCCTGGTCGAGAACGTCGTGCGCGATCACTTCGACCATTGGTTGGCCGAGAGTCCGCAGGAAGCGGACAAGCTGTTCGAATTCGTGGTCGAGCAAGCCGAAGACCGGCTGCGCAAGCGCCAGGAAAAAGAGACGGCGCGGAAATCCGCGACGCGAAAGCTCAGATTGCCCGGCAAGCTCGCCGATTGCACGCGCGACGCCGCCGAAGGCACCGAGATATTCCTGGTCGAAGGCGACTCCGCCGGCGGCTCTGCCAAACAGGCGCGCGACCGAGCCACGCAGGCCGTTCTGCCGTTGCGCGGCAAGATCCTGAACGTCGCCAGCGCCGCGGCCGGAAAGCTGCAGCAGAACCAGGAACTCGCCGACCTCGTCCAGGCGCTGGGCTGCGGCACCGGCGCGAAATACCGCGAGGAAGACCTGCGCTACGACCGCGTCATCATCATGACGGACGCCGACGTCGACGGAGCGCATATCGCGTCATTGCTGCTGACGTTCTTCTACCGCGAGATGCCGCGGCTGATCGCGCAGCGCCACCTCTACCTCGCCATGCCGCCGCTGTATCGCATCACGCAGGGGTCGAAGACGGAGTATGCGCGCGACGACGCCCACCGCGAGCAACTGCTCAAGACCGTGTTCAAGGGCAACGGCAAGACCGAGGTCGGCCGCTTCAAGGGGCTCGGCGAAATGATGCCGTCCCAGCTCAAGGAAACGACGATGAAACCGGGCCAGCGCACGCTGATCCGGGTCGACGTCGGCGACGACGACCGCGAGCACACCGAGGACCTGGTGGAACGCCTCATGGGCAAGAAACCCGAACTGCGGTTCCAGTACATCCAGGAAAACGCGCAGTTCGCCACCAACGTCGACGTCTAGGGCACCGTAACCTTTCCCAGCACGACGGTGGTGTCGCCCGACTGCGATGCCACAGTCGTCGCCGGCCGCGCTCGCTCGAAGCGGTCGCCATCCGGCGGCAGTTCGAACCGTTGCGCTCCGATGACGATGTCGAACGGCTTGCGCGATGCGACGTCGAGCACCACCGTTCCCGAAGCGCAATCGGTCGTCACGCAGCCGAAGATCGTGCCCCAGGGGTTGAGCGTATCCTTGCCCGGCACGAACGTCCTGTCGCCGAACGCGACCCGCGTGAGACCGGCTGCCTTCGGGACGGCGACGACGAACTCGTTGACCGCGCCCGATGCCTGCCAGGTGAGCGTGACGCGGCGCCCCGTGCCCAGCGGCTCGCTCGTCACCGTCGCGGTCGGAGCGGCGAAGCGCGAGGCACCGGCCGGCGCCAGATAGGACGGCCTGAAACTCAGCGGCGAGATCCGCTCGGGCGTATCGGAGAAGGCGGCTAGGTCGCGGAACGCTTTCGGCAGCGTCGCGGGAGTCTCGATCGACCAGACGGTTCTGCCGGAGACATGGTCGTCGACGAATCCGATCGAAAGACGCTGCGGCTCGCTTGCGCTATACGCCGGCTGAAGTCCTGCCGCGACTGCCGTGAGCGCCGCGGCGGCGATCAACACCGACACGACCGCCATCCAGGCTCGCCGCGATACCGGATGCGATGCCAGAAGCGGCAGCAACGCGATGCCGCCGAAGGCGAGCGGGATCGTGTAGAGCGGGTGGGCGGCCAGGCCCTGCACCGACTCCGCCGTCGCGGAAAGCGAAAGCCAGATCAACATCGGCAGCAGCGCCGCGAGCGCCAGGGCCGCGAGACCGTTCGCCCCGGTCCAAGCCTCGGCGAGCCGGGACTGCGCAAGCACGAGCACCGAACCGACCAGCGCGGGGAAGAGGAAATAGGGACTGAGGCCGGGCAAGAACGCCGCCGTGACGACGCCGAGCCCCGAAAGCCAGAGCCACGCCGACAGCGCCAGCCTGCGCGCATCGCCGAACTGCGACGCGACCACGATCATCGCCGCGACGCCGAGGCTGAGGGAGATGCGCAGGAAGAGCGGATAGGCATAGGACGGATCGGGCTGACCCGAAACCAGCGCTGCGATCTCGAACAACAGCCAGCCGAACGCCGCGCTCGCGACAACGGCGGCGATCGGCGCCGCTGCCGCCGCCGCCCAGCGGCCCCATGCCGCCACTTTCGTGCGCGAGAGATAACCCGCCAGGATCAGCAGCGCGAACGTGAGCACGGCCAGGGGCAGTGCCAAATACGCGGGGATGCGCGGCAGCAACTGTCCGAGCAAAGTGAGATAGACGTCGTCGCCGCCCTTCAGGCTGGCGAAATCCGTCTGCATCAGACCGCTCGCCACGCCGAGCATGCTGTCGCCGTGCATCTGCAGCGTCGACAAGCTGAGATTGGCGCGCCGGTCGAGCGCCGTGTGGTAATGGGCGACGTTGCCGATGAAGGCGAAGTTGAAGGAGGTGATGCCGCGCCGGATGAACAGCGTGAGATCGGTGTCGTTCGGCAGGAACTTGTAGACGACGGCGAACAGCGAACTCGTCGCATACTCCGGCACGTTGCGGGCATAGAGGCCGATGAGCGGACCGTCGCCGGGACTGGTCTGGAAGAGCGAACTCGCTCCCTGATTGCCACGCGCCTCCACGTTGATCACCGCGCCGGCGCGGGCCCGCAGCGCCGGATTGTCGAGGAAGGAATCCGCGCCGAGCAATCCTGCCTCTTCGCCGTCCGTGATCAGCGCCAGCACGGGATGGCGGGTCGTCATCCCGCGCGCCTTGAGCGCCCTCACCGTTTCGAGCACGGTCGCGACGCCGGACTGGTCGTCGGCCGCGCCCGGCCCGGCAGGCACCGAGTCGTAATGCGCCATCAGGACGATCGCCTGGCCTTCGCCCGGCGCCACTTCGGCAACAATGTCTTCAGTCGTGCCGCAGGCGAAATAGCCGTACTTCTCGTTTCCCTCGCAGCCGCGGCCGCGATAGAGCGACGTCGGCACCCCGAGCGCGGCGAACTCCGCGCGCACGCGGTCGCGCACCGCCTGATTGGCCGCCGTCGAGACGGGATGCGCGACCTCCGGCCCGAGCAGCCGCGCAAGGACCTGGTCGGCCCGTGCCGCGGAAAACTCCGTAGGCGGAGCATCGTGGCCGAGCGGCGGCGGCTGCCCGTTGAAGGCGGCGCCGATGAGCCAGACGGCGATCGCGAACAGCGCGACGCTCAGCATACGGACGATCGCGTCGGCGTCTCTGGATTCCATGGCACCCTCCCCGCCAGGGTTTCACCCTTGCGCGCCGTCACCGGCTTGTCGAGAGGCTAGAGCTCCGCGGGAACGGGCAGCGGCGCCGACGCCGGCCGGAACGGCTGGATCATCTGGCCGACGAAACCCTCCGGCATGGGGTCGTCGATTCCGAACACCGCGGGCTGGCGGCCCGGCATGTAGAAGGTACCGAACAGGATATCCCAGAGCGGAAATGCACCGGCGAAATTCTTGTCGAGCCCCTCGTCCGCCCTGGTGTGATGCCAGCGATGGAAGGCCGGGCTGACGAAGAATCTCCGCAAGGGACCGAGGTCCCAGCTCACATTGGCGTGGACCATGATCGCATAAAAAATCGTGAGCGGCGCGTAGAGCGCGACGGGCGTGAGATTGAACCCGAGCGCGACCAGAGGAACGGCCTG
>Ga0335070_10009017_pt1 | contig 11715 bp, 8 predicted proteins | sample Lox_Sample_13_FD_206722 | JGI IMG/M metagenome (GOLD analysis project Ga0335070, IMG submission 206722) | Soil microbial communities from Loxahatchee National Wildlife Refuge, Florida, United States - Lox_Sample_1.3 | ecosystem: Environmental > Terrestrial > Soil > Wetlands | place: USA: Florida...
TCGCACCATTTTTCGATATCCACTCCACAGGGCGATATTCGAAAAATCCCGGTATCCGAGATCCAACCCTGGCTCGATGCCCTGTGTTACACACCCTAGAGCCAGGTCCAATGGATAAAGTCTAGCTCAGTTCGTGTTGGACCGGCATATCACCATCATAATTTTGATATATCTTATCATTATTGTATATTAACATCGGTCGAGGCGCGTGGTGAAGGGAGATTTAAGGTATATTTTTCGACATTTGGTCGTAGATAGGGACCAGCGCGTTGTAGCTTGCCAGGAAGATCGGGTAGATCTGGTCGTAGATTTTCTGCGCTTCCGGGTCTGGCGTGTGGCGGGCGACAATCTCCATGCGCTGCCGGGCGGTGGAAAAATCGCGGAGCAGGCCGACGCCGACGCCGCCGGCGACCGCCGCTCCCAGCGAGGTGGCTTCATCGAGAAGGGCCGGGCGCAGGATCGGCCGGCCGAAGACGTCGGCGAGGATCTGGCGCCAGAGGGCCCCCTTCGCGCCGCCGCCGATGAGGATCATTTCGTCGATCCGCGCGCCCGCGCCCAAAAAAATTTCGAGGATCGTGCGCAGGTTCATGCTGATGCCTTCCAGCGTCGCGCGGATCAGGTCGGCGCGGGTGTGGGTGATCTGCAGGCCGATAAACCCGCCGCGCGCCCTGGGGTTCCAGTGCGGGCTGCGCTCTCCCTGCAGGTAGGGCAGGAAGAGCAGGCCGTTGGCGCCAGGGACGCTCTCGGCCGCGCGCCGGTTCATGATCTCGTACACGTCGCCGCCGGTCTCGCTGGCCTCGCGGTCTTCGCTCCAGCATACCTGGCGGCGCAGCCACTGGTACGAGCCGCCCGCGGCCTGCATCGCGCCGCAGGGGGAGAACAGGCCGGGAACCATGTGGGTCCAGTTGAAGATCCGCCGCCCGCGGTCGTAGACCGGGCGCGGCGAGGCAAAGGAAATCCAGGCCGAGGAACCGATGTAGCTGTAGGCCAGCCCTTCTGCCACCGCTCCCGCGCCCGCCGTCGCGCTGACGCCGTCGCCCGCGCCGATCACCACGGGGGTCCCGACCTCCAGCCCGAGCTCATCCGCGGCCTGGTGGGTGAGCTCGCCGATCACGTCCGTAGAGCTGTGGATCGCGGGGAGAAGCTGCGGGTCGAGACCGGCCGCGGCGAGGATCTCGTCTGCCCACTCGCCGTTCTCCAGGTGATAGAGGTTCAGGCCGCCCGCATCGGAGCGATCGGTGACGAAGGCGCCCGTCATGCGGTAAGCGACATAATCCTTGGCGTGGAGGAACTTGTGCGTCCGCGCGAAGGTTTCGGGCTCGTTGTCGCGCAGCCACATGATCTTAGGAGCGCCGTAGGTCGGGCTGTTGCGGTGCCCGGTGATGCGGTACAGGCGCTCTTCCCCGATAGCCTCCCCCAGGCGATCAGTCTGGGCGACCGCGCGCTGGTCGGCCCAGATCAGGCAGGAGCGCAGCGGCTGGCCTCTGGAATCGACCGGCAGGCAGCCCATCATCTGCCCGCTGAAGGCGATCGCGGCGATGTCCCCCGGCGCCGCGCTAGATTGGGCCAGCAGTGCCCGCGTGGCGAGGACCACCGCCCGCCACCAGTCGAGCGGATTTTGCTCCGCCCAGGTCGGCTGCGGGCAGTAGGTGTCGTAGCCGCTGAAGGCGCTGGCTGCCAGGTTCAGCCCCTCGTCGAACAGGGTTGCCTTGTCGCCGGTGGTGCCCAGGTCGTGGGCGAGGATGAAGTGTTTCATCTGAGTACGGCTCCTTTCCTTCAGGCCCCACGGGCTTGCCGGTTGATCCGTTCAGCACCCATGGTTTAGAACGGGGTGAATGAGTATGGGCCAATTATAGCCAATCCTGGATGGCTTTCTCCGAAGCGGGCTACAATATCCTGGTGAACGTGCTTCGCCTGTCCGGCAGAATTCTCCTGGTCCTGCTCCTGGCGGCCTGCTCTCCGCAGCGCACCGTTCTGATCCCGGCCGCGCCCACCTCCTCTCCGGCGCCCGCCCTCCCCGCGGCGAGCCAACCCGCCCCTGCCTGCGCGAAGATCGGGGAGAGCCGGGTTTCCCCGCGGGATGGAATGCTCCAACTGTGCGTCCCGGCCGGGGAATTCCTCATGGGCTCGAACGATCGAGACACCCAGGCCCAGCCCGACGAGCGCCCGCAGCACACGATATCCCTGGACGCCTTCTGGATCGACCAGACCGAGGTGACCAACGCGATGTACTCCGCCTGCGTCCAGGCCAAAGCCTGCCACGAGCGGACCTATTCGCCCTACGTCTGGGGCGTCGATTCGCGCACACGGAAAAACTACTTCACCGATCCCCAGTTCCGGGACTACCCGGTCATCCTCCTCGACGCGGACGAGGCCCAGGCGTACTGCCGTTGGGCGGGCCGCCACCTGCCGAGCGAGGCCCAGTGGGAGAAGGCCGCCCGAGGGACGGACGGTCGCACCTACCCCTGGGGCGAGGGGATCGACTGCCGGCGCGCCAATTATTCCGGCTGCGCCAGAGACACCAGCGCGGTGAGCGCTCACCCAGACGGGGCGAGCCCCTACGGGGCGCTGGATCAGGCGGGAAATCTATGGGAATGGACCGCGGACTGGTACGAACCGGGCTATTATGCCCAATCTCCCGCTCGCAACCCGACCGGCCCGGCGCAGGGCAAGTACCGCACCCTGCGCGGCGGCTCCTGGGGCGAGTTCGCTCCCAGCCTGCGCGCCGCTAACCGCGCCAGCGGCGCGCCCCAGCACTCGATGGACGGCGCGGTGGGATTCCGCTGCGCGGAGTGACCCTTGGGACGCGAATTTTCCTTATGGACTGCTCAACCCCTTCCCCGTGCGCACCGAGTCGACCACCTGCAGGATGGCGGCGGCGGTGATCTTCGAATCGGTTGGGCTGAACACCAACGAGTTGTGCGTCGCCCCCTCCACAACCCTTTGGGCGCTGTTGGTGGAAAGCGCGGTGTAACCGGACTGCCAGGCCTGCCACTGCTGCTCCAGCTCCGGAGGCGCGTTGTGGTCGGTCGCGGTGAGCACGTAGACCGGCCTTGACCCGAGCGTCTGTGCGGCGAGCACCTGGGCGTCGGTATCCGGTGTGGCCTGCAGCTCGGCTTTCTGCGCGGCCCAATCTTTCTGTGAGGAGAAGGAGGCGAGGAGCTCCTGTTTTTGGGGTTCTGGCAGGCCGGTCGGGGGTTGAAACAGACCGACCAGGCGCAAGACGCCAAAAGGCGCCAACAGGGCTGCGCGGGAAGCATTCTTTACCGTGGACGCACACTGCGCCTCCCAGGCAGGCGAAAAGGCGCATTGTTCAGGTGAGGAGCTGTCCACCAGGACCAGCCCCGCCACCTCTTGTGGGTACTGGCCGGCATACTCGCGGGCGTACAGGCCTCCGTAGGACCAGCCAACCAACACGTAAGGCCCGGGGGTGTGGGAGGCTTGCAGCAGCGTGTGTAGTTCGGCGGCGATGTGCCGGGCGTCGCGCGGCTGCGGGCCAGGATCGCTCCACCCCAGTCCGGCCCGGTCATACGCGCAGACGAGCGTGGTCCTGGCTACCTCGGGCTGCACCCAGGCCCAGTCCGATGAGGTCGCCAGGCCGCCGAGGCCCGTTTCTAAAATCACCGTAGGTTGCTGGGAGGAGTACACCCCCGCGCAGTTGAGATGCAGGCGGTAACCGCCCACGTCGACCATCTGCCCGTGCGGTGGGAAGATGCGCCGGTCGATTTGGGTGGCGATGGACTGGTACAACACGCCGGCGATCAGGAGGAGGACGACCGCAGCAGGGATATCCAGTAGAAGCCGCTTTATCCAGGTGCGCAGCCGGCCGGTTGAACTGGTCGGCGGTTTTGAAACGGCGGCAAAAGGTTTCAAGAGTTCTCCAACTTATTTGAGCTGAGCCCGGTACTGGGTGATGTTTTCCACCGGCCTGGGATATTGAAGGTTCATATCCTTCAGGGTTTCGGCGACCACCCCCGCCACGACCAGGTTTCTCACCCAGTTGTGGTCGCTTGGAACGATGTACCAGGGCGCCCAATCCGTGCTCGTCTCGTTGAGCGCGTCTTCATAAGCCGTCATATAGGAGGGCCACAATTTTCGTTCTTCGATATCATCCGGGTTAAATTTCCAGTTCTTATCGGGTGTATCGATCCGGTCCAGCAGGCGCTGCTTTTGGGTTTCCGAATCGATGTGCAAAAAGAATTTCAGGATGGTGGTGCCTTCGTCGTTCAATAGGCGCTCGAATTCATTGATGTGGCCGTACCGCTTCCGCCAGCGCTGCTCAGGCACCAGGTTGTGCACGCGCACCACCAGGACGTCCTCATAGTGCGAGCGGTTAAAGACCACAATTTCACCCTTCGCCGGGGTATGTAGGTGGATGCGCCAGAGGTAATCATGATCCAGCTCGGGCCCAGTCGGCGCCTTGAAATTGGCAACGTGCACTCCCTGGGGATTGATGCCATCAAAAACCGCCGAGATGACCCCGTCCTTTCCAGCGGTGTCCATGGCCTGCAGCACGATTAACAGCCGCTGTTTGTGTTCGGCATACAGGACTTCTTGAAGCCTGTCGAGATCCTCCCTGTACTTCGCTAGCTCTTGTAGACCGGATTCTTTGTTATTCTGGAAATGGCTTTCCCCGCTGGTATCCACGTCCTTCAGGTTCACTTTTGACCCCGGCTTTACTTTGAAAGTTTTGAAGTCCATTTTCCGCTCCATTTTCCAATGCCAGGTGAATTGATCCTAAACTTTTCCTTTCCATTATGCCATAACGATCAAAAAAGCGCCCACCTCTCTCCTTCGATCAAGCCAGATCCTAAAGAATTTTTCAAAATAGATAAATTCTCGTATTTAAACCCTATTGATTTAATTGATGTCATTTGTATAATTATTATGCGTTTCCATTCTTTTAACAACACCAAAAACAAGTAAATAATCGGAGGTAAAATGGCTGGTTCTGGAAATCAAGACCTAACGCAAGATGTGATCCAGACGTCTGACGCATTGGGCCGGATCGCTCAAGATGAGAACGCTTTCCGCCTGCTGGTCGAGTCGTTTCGCGCGCAGGATTACGAGACCTTCCACGATCTCTTGGGGCGATACCAGCTCGGCGACCGATGCGATCTGGTCTGCAACTGGCTGTGTTCGAAGGAGTGCGTGCTCATCTGTTTCGAGCTGTGCGGCCCCCCGCCGCAGGAACCCGTAAACTTCGGCCTGCGCGAATACGGCGAGGTGATTGCCAGGATCACCGCCGACGAGGAAGTCCTTGAAAGCCTGGTGGGCGCGGTGATCGAGCGCGACGAAAGGGCCTTCCAATCGATCGTGGAAAAACTGGGTGTGCAGCGGTTCTGCCATTACATCTGCCATTGGATCTGCACCATCCGCTGCCGGTTGATATGCGAGATCCTCTGCGCGCCAGCCAACCCGCTTTACCTCATCGGTTCTCCGCATCTCGAGGAAGCCATCCAGCAGGCCAGCTCTTTCATTGCCCGCCTGGCGGCTGATCCGGGTACGCTTGAAATCGTCGAAAAAGGCGTATTGGCCCGTAACTGCGATATCGTCCGTCCGGCCCTGGAGCGGGCAGGTTTCCAGGGCTCCTGCCGCTGGGTCTGTGAGTGGATCTGTTCCTGGCGCTGTGTCCGCGTTTGCCTGCTGCTGTGTCGCCCCTATCCACCCGTGCGGATCGAGCGCGAGTTTGATGAAATCTATGCCTTCGCCGGGGCGGTGGCCGGCCTGGTCAAGCAGCCTGAATTAACCGCCCGCTTGGTGGATGCGGTCGAGTCAGAAAATGCGGATGCCTATGCGGGGCTGGTCAAGGAGCTGGGTTTCACCCGCTACTGCCACCAGTTATGCCACTGGCTGTGCTACTTGAGCTGCTGGAGGTTCTGCGTATGCATTTGCCCGCCGCCGCGCCCGCATCCGTGGTTTACTCACGTCGGCCACTTCCACATCTACGGCGATATCGATTCGGGCACAGGCCTGACCAATAAGGCTGTCCTCAGTCACGGCGGCCCCAACTACGGCTTCTTTGACTGCCTGGAACTGCGTGGCTTCTGCCCGGCTGATTCGCCAACATCACCCGGCATTGGAATGCGCTATCGTTTCCTGTACGAGCGAGGCGGCAGCCGGACTCCGCTGGTCGGCAGCCTGCTCTGCCCGGTCATCGTCGGTAGCCGGACGATTTTCTGGGACGTCAACGGGACGGGGCTCGAGGAGACCTTCCAGACCGTGATGATCGCCGGTTCGGGCGCCACCCCCGATCCGACGCCCCCGCCGGTGGTTCCTCCCGGCACTCCATGGGGTCCGCCGCCCACGCACGTGATTGTGCCCGACGTGGATGGGTGGATCACGGTGGATCCAAACGCGCTGGGCAACTCATTCAATGGCGCGTTGATCGGCTTTAACTCCCCTGTCCCCTTCCCGGGCGGCGACCCCATGCCGGGGGTCAGTGCCGGCGCACAGGTCCCGAACGCCAACCTCAAGAATGGGGTCGATATTGCGATCATTTTTGAAGCGACCCGGGTTGGCGGTCCGGTCAGCCCGCCGGACTTTACGAACTCGCTGTCGCGGATCCACATCAATAACTGGAATGTCGTTGCTCTGCTGGATCTGCTCCAGTTCCACAGCGGCGGAACCAGCAACCCGTGCTCCCCGCTAACGACCGATCTGGACGTCGAATACACCACCGATCACGAGCTGATGGCATCCTGGAGCCTGACACTGGAGACGGCAGCCTCGCCGGCCCCGGTCATCTCGTGGCCTTCGGGTACCTTCACGCGTACGGCGGGCGCAAACAGCGCTTTCGGCACGCAGCATGAGAATATTTCGACCTGGCCGACCTGCTCCTATACGGTTAAGCTCAATTTCAGGCGGGCGTTAACGACCGGCCTGGTAGACGATGGCGGCAGCTTTATCTACAAAACGTTCTGCATCGGGCTGCGTTCAAGGCGAGAGCCCCGTTAAGGTTTTGGGCAAGCGCCCGGGATACAGCGATCATGCAGAAATTAACCGGGCGGGATAGCTGAAAAGAATAGATCTCCAGGCAGAAGCTGAGTCTCTCAGTACCAGCCAGGAGATCTATTCGCGTTCATATCAGCGCGTTACCAGCGGCAGGAAGAGATCCTTCACTTCTGACACTCTGACCTGGTACATCGCTTTCGTGCCGATCAGGTTTGCAGTCAGCGGCTCGACCTTGAGATAATATCTGCCGGGGGCTGCGGTCAGGAAGCGCGCGAATGCATCTTGCCCCACCCAGGCAGCTTTCCCGCTGGACAGAACCGTCGCGCCATTCTCCGCGTATACAGTGATGCTCACCGCGGCTCCGCCGCTCTGTGAAAGGCCGCTGACCAGGTAGCTACCCGCTTTGGCGATGTCAACCCGGAACCAGTCGGGGTTTCCGGGGCCGCACAGGTTCCGCTGCGCCCATTCGCCGGGAGGCAGTGCATTGGCCAGGGCGAGGTCGTCGTCCGGTTCGTAGATATCTGGAGCGCAGGCGGCGGGTAGAACCGCGCTGGTTTCCGCCGCGTCGCCGGCCGGCCAGGGCTCGGGCTGGCCATTGGCGTCCAGCGCGCGCAGGCGGAAGGCATAGATTCCCCCCGGCTGGCCGGCAAACCAGGCCGAGCGCAGGCTGCCCGGAACAGTGAGGGTATTGGCGGGGTCCCAGATCCCCGGGTCTTCCCGCCACTGCAGCTCGAACGAGCCCAGCCCGGCCCCGGCGCTGGAGGCATCCCAGTTCAAACGCACCGCAGTAGAATCGAAGCTCTCAGCCGGTTTGAGCTGGCTGACGGGCGGCGGGCAGGCGTGGTCGACCTGGATGGCGCGCGGAGAGAGCGGTGCGGACACGTTGCCCTCGTAGTCCCAGGCGCGCACTGCCACCTCGAGCGGGCCATTCAGCGGACCGGCGGCGCAGAGATCCACGTCCCAGTCGTATTTGCCCGGCTGGACGGGTTGCGTGACGACAGGACCCAGGCCGGTCCACTGGCCGTTGAGATGGGCGACCATTTGCACAGCGGTGACGCCCACGTCGTCGCTGACCAGAGCGCCGGCGTCCAGAATCGGATTGCTCCCGGTGGTAACGGTCGCGCCGGCGGCCGGTTTGGTGAGCGCGCCGGTTGGCGGGTAAGCGCCCACGTTGCCCGAGGTGAACCAGTCGTTGGCCGGGTTGCGCGGGTCGGATTTATCGCCCAGGCACTCGGTCGCTCCATCGTAGATCGGGAAATGGGTGACCTCGTAACAGTTGCGCGGGATGCCGTTGTTGATCGCCACGTCGGCGAACTGGATCTTGACCGAATGGCCCCAATAATAGCCGTCCCCACCGCTCCAGATGTCTTGGGTGACCATGAAGTGGACGTGCTGCGAGGTGCTGTAGCCGGTGTCGTCGGTGTCCCCGAGGTACTGGCCGCGCCGGACGGCCGTTCCCGGGGTCAGCTTATCGGGGATGGTGCCGTGGGAGAGATGCAGGTAGATCTGGTAGGCGCGGTCGCTGGCGTTGTAGAGGACGATAAAGTTGGTGCAGTTCGTGCTCCCATTCAAGCAGCTATCCCGCGGCGTGCCGTACACCGTGCCGTCCTTGGAAGCCAGGAGCGGATAGGGCTGGAAATCGGTGAAGTCGTAAGCGTACTGGCAGTAGGCCTGTGCGCAGGAGGGGTAGCCCAGTTCTGGAATGGATTGGAAGTGGCTGATGGAGCCTTCCAGGAAGCGGGCGGTGCCCGCGGCATATGGCAGGTAGTAGCCGGTGAGCGCAGCGGCAGCGTTTTTTGCATCCAGCGCGATCCGGTTGGGCTCCGGCCGGAGCTCTAACGGCAGCATCCCATCCGGCAGGGAGGCTAAGGTGTCGTCCCAACCGGGATCGCCAGGCAGCAGCACCTGCCAGCCTGCGCCGGTGAGGCGCGCCAGGACCAGGCCGGGCTCGGTCCCCAGCACGCGCCCCGAATCCTCGCGCAGCCCCAGCCAGATCACAGCGGTCTTCCCGTCGGGGCTAAGACTGGCAGAGTCCAGTTCGGGAGTGAGCCCTTCACGGGCCAGGGATTGGGTCCCCGGCGCGGCCTGCAACCGCCGGGAGAAGGCCGCCGAAAGATCGGCCCGGGTCTGGGGCGGCGCGGGAGTGGGCGGCTGGTCGCCGGCGGCGGTGAGGAGCAGTCCGGATACAATGATCAAGAGCAAGGTCAGAAAGCGGATTGGTCGCATGGTGAGCGCGGACCCTGTGGACGGATCAGCCACAGCCTTCGCCGGAACTCCCTCCGATATTGTTGTCGTCATCGCGACCAGCCGGGATAACCGGCTGGGCCAGGGATTGGTTTGCCGGGGAAAGCTTCCAGTTAGTTCGCCATCCTCACTCCCTCACGATATTCACCAAGGGCATCGTAAGATGCATATTTATACATGTCGGCCAGGGAGGGAAAATTAAAGCAAAGGCCGATGATATCTCGTGCAGTTGCATTCATCTCAAGCGCCATCATGCCTGGGGCGATCAGCTCGCAAGCCTCTTGGCCGATGATGTGAACTCCCAATAATTTTAGATCCCCGGCGGTAAATATCAATTTTAACATCCCATATTTTTCACCCAGCACCAATCCACGCGGGTTGTTCTCGTACAGCGCCCTGCCGACCAAATAGGGCATCCCTCGCGCCTGCAAGGTTTCCTCTGTTTCGCCCAGAAGTGATATTTCTGGGATGGTCCAGATGCCAAAGGGAATCTGGTTGGCTGGCGTGGTTCTATAATTTAATTGAAAAGCGTGGGTAACCGCCAACCGCCCCTGTTCCATCGAGGTCGAGCTCAAAGCCGGGAACCCAATTACATCTCCTGCAGCGTAAATATGCGGGACTTCGGTTTGTAGAAATTCATTTACCTTCAATAACCCTCGCTCACCTGCCTGAACGCCGGCGTTTTCCAGCCGTAACAGATCCGTGTTGCTGACCCGCCCTACAGCGACCAGCACCGCCTCACTTTCGATGACTGCGCCGGATTTCAAAGATGTTTTGATCGCGTGATTGTCCCCATCCGGTTCCACTTTTTCTACCCGATCGCTCATCCAAAGATTCAGCCCCATCTCTTGCATGCTCTTGAGCAGGCGGAAAGAGATTTCATGGTCAATGAATGGAAATAAGTGTTCTTGCGAATGGATCAAACTGACCTGGATACCCAACGCCCCAAACAAACAGGCATATTCGCACCCCACAATTCCTCCTCCCACTACCGTCAGGCTTTTAGGGAGTTTGCTGATCTTCAGGATCGTCGAGGAATCATACACGTTTGGTTGGTCAAAAGGGAAAGCTGGCGGGCGGACAGGGCGCGAACCGGTGGAAATCAAGATGATATCACCGCTGATCGTAGTTTCCCCAGAAGAAGAACTGACTCTCAAAGTGTGCGGGTCGTCGAATGAGGCCAGGCCCGAATAAAGACGGATGTGGTGTTTTTTCAGGTTCTCAGCCACTGCGGTTTGGGCGGCATTTTGGACATGGCGCTCCCGATACAAAAATGTTTGCACATCCAGTGTATCTTTGTAACTTAAGTCCACTCCATAAATGCCGCGGTTTAAAAAACCGGAGATGTTGAGTGCAGTTTCGCGCAGGGCTTTGGTTGGGACACCCGAGCTGGTGACAGCACCGCCCAATTCGGCGGAGCTTTCCACTACAGCTACTTTTTTCCCTTCATAGGCTGCCCGCGCAGCGCCTTTTTCGCCTGCCGGTCCAGACCCAATGACAACCAAATCGTATTGGTGTTCTGCCATTCTCTCCTACGGCCATTCCCCATGAGCCAGGGTAAAACCTCACAAAATATTACAATATTTAATTATATTATCTCCTTTGATCCAAGTTTGCAATAACATTGACTCGAAAGTGCTCTAGGGGCCCGATTTTGAAATCACCTGAATACCATGGAATCCACCTCAGGTTGGCAGTGATTTCCCATTCACCCGCAGTTCTCTCGGGTCGTATCCTCTCCGCGGAGGGGCGGGCGGTCTATGCCCTGCTCACTGTGCGGGATGCGGACGAGGCCGATGCCGCACTCCGCCGCCTGCCGGATGCTCTGCGGGAGCGTCTGGCGGCTTTGTCCCCGGTGAATTACGTGAGGGATCTCCACGCTCCACTCTTCATCCAGCCCCACGATATCGGAGACCAGGTGATCCCGGTCAGCGAGTCGCGCAGCCTGCACGCCGCGCTCAACGGCGACCTTGGGACGCATTACACCGAGATGCACTTCTCGCACCTGGACCCGGCCAAAGGCAAGTTGCCGCTGTTCCGCCTGGCCCGCGAGTTTGGCAAGTTCTTCCGCGCCATCTATCCCATCTTCTACCAGGCAGCGGCCTGAACATTGAAAGTTAATTGTAATACAATGCGCTTTTTCACTTCGTGACTTTATCAGCAAAGCCGGGAATACCTGTTTAATTGTTGATCATGTCCCTTCCTGCTCATTTTGCGAAACTTTTGTGCAAATAACTGGCAAAACGATTAAAAACGAAAAATCTTGAACTTTGCCAATTGAACCCTGTTTGACCCAGCGGCGGCGAATCTTCCGCCAGGCTTATGGTGATCTTCCACAGGAGATGCACCATGAGCCAGAGCCCGGTCGAAACGCCCACCCAACATACCCTGCTCGTGATCTGGGGCCAGTTTGCCCAAGCCCTGGGGCTGATCCAGGAGCTGGCCAAAGTTCCGCTCCACCAGAAAAAGGTGCGCCACGATCCACACCAAGATCCTGGAATTCTTTCTGGCCGTGTT
>Ga0335070_10009018_pt1 | contig 11713 bp, 14 predicted proteins | sample Lox_Sample_13_FD_206722 | JGI IMG/M metagenome (GOLD analysis project Ga0335070, IMG submission 206722) | Soil microbial communities from Loxahatchee National Wildlife Refuge, Florida, United States - Lox_Sample_1.3 | ecosystem: Environmental > Terrestrial > Soil > Wetlands | place: USA...
GAAAATGTCGGATCGCTGGTCGAGGGTCGTCCCCAGCGCCTGCTCCGGCGACATGTACTCCATGGTGCCGACGATGGCGCCCGTCTGGGTAAGGCCGGAATCGCCGAGCGACCGCGCCAGCCCGAAGTCCATCACCACGATGCGGCCCTGGCTGTCGCGCATGATGTTCTGCGGCTTCAGGTCGCGGTGGATGACGCCCTCCGTATGGGCGCAGTCGAGCGCGCGGCAGACCTGCTCGATCATACCGATGGCTTGCTGGGGCGAAAACTTGCCGTGTTGGCGCAGGAGCGAGCGCAGGTCCTGGCCGTCGACGTACTCCATGGTGATGAAGCGGATGCCGTTGGACTCGCCCAGATCGTAAATGCGGACGACGTTCTTGTGCGTGATGTTGCGGGCGAGAATCAGTTCCTGCTTGAAGCGCGCCAGAATCGCAGGGTCGGTCGCCAACTCCGGCCGGATCACCTTCAATGCGATAATGCGGTCCAGTTCGCGGTCGCGCGCCTGGTAGACGGCGCCCATGCCGCCTTGTCCGAGGACGTGGAGAATCTCGTAGCGGCCTCCGAAGACGAAGCCCGGCTGGAGCTGCACAAATGCCGAAATGCTGCTGGCTGCGCCGGAAGAGACAGGGGGCGGCGAGACCGGCGCGTGCTGCATGGTGGAGGCGTCTGAGGGTGCGTTGGAAGCGGGCGGCGGAGTTTGCGCGGCGGCTCCCGCGCCATGGCCCATCCCCATGGTCGGGCTATCGGAATCGTGAGACCTGTGACCGCGATCGTCCATTCGGATTGCCTGGGGGAAGCGGCAACGGAGTGCGCCGGTTTGCGCCGACAGCTGGCGACGATCGCCGCAGGTCATCGAGGGGAGAACGAGACCTAGCACCCCGATCGTTGCCTAGCAGTATACCCCGGAATGGACATCGCGGATACTTGGGGAACAGGACGGATTATGGCGGTTTTTGAGGCTGGAATCTCCGGAAATTCCAGGCGGGAATTGAGCCGAAAATCCGACTCGGGGATATAATCCCGTCGGTCCGGCACACCGGCCGTGGGGTGAATATGGGACTGTATTCGCACTATGACGGCGCGCACAACCATCCCGTGAACCGCGCGCTGCACCTGATTGCCATCCCGGTAGGATTCTCGTCGCTGATCATCGTGTGGTGGCACTGGGTTATTGCGCTTCTGCTAATCCCGACGGCGTTTGCGTTGGCCTGGCTGGGACATTTGATTGAAGGCAACAAGCCGGCGTTCTTGACCAATCCGGTGCACGTGTTTGTAGCGCCCGTGTGGTTGGCGAAGAAGGTGTTTGGGGGCGGCAAGAAGGAAGCCCAATCCTAGACTCGCGATCTTCCATGGCCTGATTAGAAGCGCTCGTTTGAGTCGCAGCGGGAAGAGTCAACTACCATATCTTTCGTTACCAACCGGTCGGTAGTAGAGTTTGGTTCATCGCCGCACGTCGTGGTTCAATAGCTCATTGGGCGCATAGTTGGGCGAGATTCCCGCGCGGCATCCCAATCAAAATGCATGCGGTGGCGCAGGCGAGAGCAGATCTTTCGCTGGGCTCAGGGTGACAAGTCTTCCGGGTGAAGAGCCAGGAACACCGCGGAGAAAAGGTGACGAGCTTTGGATTTCCAGCTAAATGACGAACAGCTGCAACTGAAAAAGAGCGTGCGCGAATTTGCCGAGCGCGAGATAGCGCCCCACGTTATGGAGTGGGACGAGGAGGGAGACTTTCCGCTCGCAGCCGTCAAGGAGCTTGGCAAGCTCGGGTTGATGGGGACGCTGTTTCCGCCGGAGCTCGGCGGCGCGGGCATGGGCTACGTCGAGTACGTAACTGCGATCGAAGAACTGTCACGCGTCGACGGGTCGGTGGGGATTATCGTGGCGGCGCACACCTCGCTCTGCTCGAACCATATTTTTCTGGCCGGCGATGACGCGCAAAAGAAGAAGTACATCCCGAAGCTCGCGACCGGGGAATGGATCGGGGCCTGGGGATTGACCGAGCCTTCGTCGGGTTCGGACGCAGGCAGCGCGCGCATGTCGGCGACCAAGTCCAAGGGTGGATGGGTGCTGAACGGAACCAAGACTTTTATCACCAACGGCCGCTACGCCGACGTGCTGGTGGTGCTGGCCGTCACCGATCGCGCCGCCCACACGCACGGACTGTCGGCGTTCATCGTGGAGAAGGGGACGCAAGGATTTCGACCGGGCAAGAAAGAAAATAAGCTGGGGCTGCGCGCGAGCGACACCTCGGAGTTGATCTTCGAAGATTGCTTCGTGCCTGCTGAAAATCTGGTGGGTGGGGAAGGGAACGGATTTATCGACGCCATGCGCGTGCTCGACGGTGGGCGCATCTCGATCGCCGCGCTGTCGCTCGGAATGGCAGAAGGCGCGTATGAGGCGGCGCTGAAATATTCGAAGCAGCGCAAGCAGTTTGGCAAGGCGATCAGCGAGTTTCAGGCGATCCAGTGGAAGCTCGCCGACATGGCGACGGAGATCGAGGCGGCGAAGTTGCTGACCATGCGCGCAGCTTCGATGAAAGATGCTGGAATGAAGACGACGCTCGAGTCGTCGATGGCGAAGCTCTATGCCGGGGAAGTGGCCGTCAAGTGTGCGAACGAAGGCGTGCAGATTCACGGCGGGTATGGGTTTATCAAGGATTATCCGGCGGAGAAGTTCTATCGCGACGTGAAGCTGTGCACGATCGGCGAGGGGACGAGCGAGATCCAGCGGCTGGTGATTGCGCGACAGTTGCTGAAGGACTAGCTGTTAGCTCTCAGCCGTCGGCTTTCAACAAAAGCAGGTTGCATTCCACCAGACAGGGAGGCGTGCAATGATCACCGGCGCCCACATCATCGTGTATAGCAAAGACGCGGAAGCCGATCGCAGGTTTTTCCGCGACGTTCTCAAGTTCCAGTCAGTCGATGCCGGGCATGGCTGGCTTATCTTCGCGATGCCGCCGGCGGAAGCGGCATTTCATCCCTCCGAAAAAAACAATCTCCACGAGCTGTATTTCATCTGCGACGATCTTCAGGCCACTATGGAATTCTTGAAATCGCAGAAGGTCAAATGCGGCGCCGTTCACGAAGAGCGATGGGGAACCCTGACCGCCATCCCGCTGCCAGGCGGAGGAAAGATCTCGCTGTATCAGCCAAAGCATCCAACCGCGATCAGCTAGGTTAGTCTGTAGATGGTGGCCAGCGAACTCACATTCTATCGGGACCTGGCATATGTCTTCGGAGCCGCCGTTGTAGGCGGAGCGTTGGCGCGTGCCCTTCGGCAGCCTCTGATCCTCGGATACGTGGTGGGAGGAGTTCTGATCGGCCCATTCACTCCGGGTCCCAGCATTTCAGACGTTCACCAGTTCGAAGTGCTGGCCGAAGTTGGTGTGATCCTGCTGATGTACTCGATCGGTCTCGAGTTCTCGTTCCGCGACCTCCTGAAAGTGAAGTGGGTGGCCCTGATTGGCGGGCCGCTGGGAATCGTGCTCTCGATCGGGCTGGGAATCGGTGTTGGATGGATTCTCGGATGGACCTGGCAGCAGGGCGTGGTAGTCGGGGCGGTCATCTCGGTCGCGAGCACGATGGTGCTGTCGCGCTTTCTGATCGAACGCGGACTGCTGTTGGCCGAGCAGGGTCAGGTGATGATCGGGATTACGCTGGTCGAAGACCTGGCTGTGGTCGTGCTGACGATCGTGCTTCCGTCGTTGGGAAATATCACCGGTGGCCGGTTACTTGCGCTCGCTTGGAGTCTTGGGAAAGCGTTTTTGATCCTGGTCCCGGTGACGCTGGCCGCCTACCGCCTGATTCCGCACCTGATGCGGCGGGTGATTGCGATCGGAAGTTCCGAATTCTTTGTGCTGGTCGCGCTGGCGCTGGGATTCATTACAGCGGCGATCACCGAAGCGGTCGGACTGTCGCTGGCTCTCGGCGCATTCCTTGCCGGGCTGCTGGTGAGCGAGTCAAACGCCGGCGAGGAAACACTGAAGCACTTGTTGCCTCTGCGCGACGCCTTTGTCGCGCTGTTCTTTGTGACCATGGGAGTACTGGTGAATCCCCGCATTCTGGTTTCAAGACCATCCTTGCTGCTTGTAATCGTGGGATTGACCGTTGCCGGTAAGCTCGCGATCTGGACCCTGATCGTCCGCATATTTCGGTATTCGTGGAAAACTTCTCTCATGGCCGCCATCGGCCTGACGCAGATCGGCGAGTTTTCGTATGTACTGGTGCAGGTGGCTCGCGAAGCCAAATTAGTGGGAGACGACTTCTACAATGCCACGCTAGCCGCTTCGATGGTAACGATTCTGCTGAACGGACTGTTGATCAAGCTCTGCTCCGTGGTACAGAAGGAGTCCAGTTCCCGCGCAGTGATGGCTTAGTGGAGCATTTTTCCTGCGGCAGTCAGGAGGGCGTAGCAGGCGCGTCTGGCCGCATCGCTAAAGCGATAGGCTGATCCGAACCGAGGCTTGCGGCCTTGTGCACTTATTGTCGCAGTACCCTAATACCGCGTTACGCGGGATGGTGAACATGCTGGCCTCGGCCAAACGGGTCGTTTCCTCCTCTCCCCCGGCTGCTTTACACTGAAAGGTTGAGCCAGCAACGCCAGCAATCGATAGAGCGGCTGCGCGCGGGCGATCCGCGGACGCTGGCGCGCGCCATTTCGACCGTAGAAAACCGGGCACCGGGCTGGTTGGAGCTTCTCAAAGACCTTTTTCCACTGACGGGCAGGGCGCGGATCATCGGTCTTACTGGAGCGCCGGGCGCGGGCAAAAGCACGCTCGTCGATCAGCTTGCCAAGCACTACCGCAAAGAGAAACGCACGGTCGGTATTATCGCGGTCGACCCGACCAGTCCCTACACTGGCGGCGCCATTCTAGGTGATCGCATCCGAATGCAGGATCACCACAGCGATGCGGGAATCTACATACGCAGCATGGCAACGCGCGGGTCGCTGGGCGGGCTGGCTGCAACCACGGCCGATGTTGCGACGGTGCTCGACGCCTCCGGTCGCGACCGGATTCTGATTGAGACGGTTGGAGTGGGGCAGGACGAAGTCGAGATCGTGCGTCTGGCCGAGGTAACGGTGGTGATTCTGGTTCCGGGCATGGGCGACGATGTGCAGACGATCAAGGCCGGAATCATGGAGATTGCCGACATCTTCGTCATCAACAAGAGCGACCGCGAAGGCGCCGAGCGGGTGGAACGCGAGATTCGGGCGATGCAGTCGCTCGCTGCGCGCAATGACCACTGGGTGCCCCCGATCGTCAAGACGGTGGCTAGCGAGGGCCTCGGCACGCAGGAACTGGCCGCGGCTATTGCGGAGTACGAAGCCCATCTGCGGGAAGAAAATCTGGTGTTCAAAAAAGCGGTTGAGAACTGGCAGGAGCGGCTGGTCGAGATGCTTCGTGACGCGATGCTCGAGAAGGCTCGCTCGCGGATGGATGGCAAGAGCCTGGAACGATACGCGGCGGAGATCGCCGAGCACAAGCGCGATCCATATTCGCTGGTGGAAGAAATGGTGTCGGCGATCAGCCGCGAGACGGCGACTGTCAGTAAAACCTGACCACGTGAGGACAGTCACAGCCAGTTTTAACCCGAAGGCGTTTCATAGAAGAGGATCATCAGCAGGCAGTGAAGTGAGGAAGGCTATTTCTCATGCACAAAATAGACCATCTGGGAATAGCAGTGAAGTCGTTGGCAAGCGCGAAAGCCATTTACGAAAAGCTCGGCCTGGAAATCATGCCCGAGGAAACGGTGCCACAGGAGAAGGTGCGGGTCGCGATGGTGCCAGTGGGAGAGAGCCGCGTCGAATTGCTGGAAGCAACCTCGGACGACTCGACCATCGCCAGGTTCATCGCGAAGCGTGGCGAGGGGCTGCACCATATCTGTTTGCGCGTTCCGGATCTGCCGGCGCTGGTAATGAAGCTGAAGCATGACGGAGTGCGCCTGGTGTCAGAAGAAATCAAGACCGGCGCGGGCGGGCACCGGTACGTGTTTGTGCATCCGGCGAGCGCGGGCGGAGTGCTGCTGGAACTGGTGGAAGGGCATTAAGAGCATCGGTTGTCTCTGGTTGCTGGTTCGACTGGTGCAGATGCTTGGCTGGCGGACACGTGTCCGCCCGACATGTGCTTGGTCCCTAGGCTGTGTTTCCCATCTTCATGATTCTTCTCGCGGCTGATACTTCCGGTAAAGATGGCAGTCTGGCTCTGGCGCGTGTCGAGAGTGAGCAGCCGCCGGTCGAGATCCTCGAAGTCGTGCCGCTGGCTGGTGGGACATTTTCTGCACAACTGGTGCCCCAGATAGCAGCCCTGCTCAAAAAGCAGGCGTGTGGCAAGGCTGACCTCGCCGGGTTTGCCGTAGCGTCGGGCCCGGGGTCGTTTACCGGGCTGCGGGTGGGCTTGGCCGCGATCAAGGCGCTGGGAGAGACTCTAGGGAGGCCCATTGCGGCCGTATCGCGCCTGGAAGCTCTCGCGCGTGTGGGCGGGAATCATTCAACTGTGCTGGCGGCGATCGACGCAGGCCGGGGGCAGGCCTACGTCGGCGAATACCGGCTTGGGCGGAATGTCCTGATGCTGAGCGAGCGGTTGCTGAGCCGGGAAGAGTTTCTGGAGGCAGCCCGGGATCGAGTTGTCGTGACCGCCGATTCCAACTGGGCGGACGCAGTCCGAAGTTCGGCAGCCAACGTCGCGAAGATTGACCTTCCGCGTGCGGATATGATCGCGCGAATCGGATGGGAGCGAATTCTGCGGGGGCAAACGGTCGCTCCGGAGGAGTTGGAAGCGAATTACATCCGGCGTTCCGATGCGGAAATCCTTTCGCAAGCGAAGTCCTGAGAGGTCACATGCCTGTGCCCGTTCGACAAGCGAGTGTGGCGGACATTCCGGCAATCCTGCGTACGGAGCGTGCGGCGAAAAGCGCTGCGCACTGGATGCCGCACGAATACGAGCGGCTCATCAAAACGGGACTTGTTCTGTTGCGGGAAGAAGATGGCGCCCTAGAGGGCTTTGTGGCGGTGCGCGAGATAGCGTGCGAATGGGAGATCGAGAACATTGTGGTGGGAGAAGCCTTTCAGCGCCGGGGCGTCGCGGATGAGTTGATGCGAGCGCTCCTTCGGCATGCCGGGGAGCAAGCCGCTGAGGCGATCTGGCTTGAAGTCCGCAAGTCGAACCAGGCGGCACGCGCTCTTTATGAGAAGCATGGATTTCTGCAGACCGGCAAGCGTTCCCGCTACTACAAAGATCCGGAAGAGGACGCTATTTTGTATACGTTTCATTTCAGGAAAGACGCGGAAGGTTCGGTGTAAGTGTCTTGACTGCACTTATTTATGTGCAATTTCGGTGGTTGGCTAGGCTACAAAATCGTGGAAAAATCCGTATGAAAATCCATTGAACGGGTTTCGGGCCTATGCTACCTTTTAACCGCACAGTAACAAACAGGAGGTCTGCAGGATGACTCCGAGAGACCAACTCCTGGCCAGTCATGAAGAGTTCCGTCGGCTGGTTCAGGAGCACTCCCAGTACTCCCAACGTCTAGATTCTCTCACCCAAAAGCGCTACCTCACCGAAGAGGAAAAACTGGAAGAAGTCAGACTAAAGAAGCTGAAACTTCGTCTGAAAGACCAGATGCTGAACCTGGAACTGCAGTTCCAGCGGCAAACGGCCCAAAATCAGGTAGCCTGAAGATTGGCAGTGGGGTCGAAATTTGTCATAAGAACGGGCAGTCATGTTTCCAGAGGAGGCGCGCGTAAGCGCCTTTTTTTATTGGAGTTAGGATGGTTGGAATCCAGCCGGTCCAAGCGGTCGTGCCGACCGGAACCGAAAAGGCATTGGCTTATACCTACGAAGACATTGCCGGGATGATCGATCACTCGCTGCTCGGTCCTGCGCTGACCGAGGCCGAGCTCGAAGCCGGGTGCGGTCTAGCCCGCCGCTATGAGGTGGCGAGTGTCTGTATTCTGCCCTACTACGTCGCGCGCTGCGCGCATTTGCTGGCTGGCAGCGGGGTGCGGCCGAGCACAACCATCGGCTTTCCTCACGGCGGTCATACGACCGCGGCGAAACTCGCGGAGATCCGGCAGGCGCTATTGGACGGAGCGGTCGAACTAGACGCGGTCGTGAACATTAGCAAGGTGCGCAGCGGCGACTGGAGATACGTTGCGGGGGAAATTCACGTTCTCGCCGATGCGACGCACGCGGGCGGAGCGAAGATCAAGATCATCTTTGAGAATGCCTATCTCGACGATTCCATGAAGATTCCGTTGTGCGAGATTTGCGGTCAGATGGGTGTTGATTGGGTGAAGACTTCGACCGGATACGCGCCCACCGGGGCTACAATCGCGGATCTCGCGCTAATGCGGATGCACTCGCCACCCACCGTGCAGGTCAAGGCGGCGGGCGGAATTCGTACATTGGACGCTCTGCTTGAAGTGCGCGCGATCGGCGTGACGCGGGTGGGGGCCTCGAAGACAGAAACAATTCTCGAGGAGTGCCGGCTGCGGCTTGGCTTACCGGCGATCGCTGCTGGCCCGAGTCGGATAGGGTGCGCACCGGATGATTCGGCTGCGTGATCTCCGCGGTTGCCGACTATAATCAGAGCGGAATCCCATGGTTCGTGATGGCTACTTCTACGGGGTGGGGTGTCTGTTTGCCGCGGGCGTAATTGCGTGGCTGGCAGGCTGGCCTTACTCAGTTCCGGCGATTCTTCTGGCGATTTTTTTTCTGCAATTCTTTCGTGATCCCGAGCGGAAGATCCCGGCCATGCCAGGGGCGGTAGTCTCACCGGGCGACGGCAAGGTGACTGAGGTTGCAAGCGTGTCTTCCGGCGGAGTTCCGAAAACCCGGGTCTCGATCTTTCTGAGCGTTTTCGACGTCCACGTGAACCGATCGCCGATTGCGGGCACGATTCGCGATATCCGCTATCAGCGCGGGAAGTTCATGAATGCCATGGGAGCGAACTCCGCGCAGGAGAACGAGCAGAACATCGTGACCGTCGAAGGCGAAGGTCGAACGGTAGTGTTCAAGCAGATTGCGGGACTGCTGGCGCGGCGGATCGTCTTTGGCCGCAAAGTGGGAGATGTTGTGGCGCGCGGCGAGCGGGTCGGGCTGATCAAGTTTGGGTCGCGCGTGGACGTGGTGGTCGATGGCGACGCCGCCATCCAGGTTAAGGTTGGCGACCGTGTGCGGGGGGGCGCGTCGGTGTTGGCCATTCTCCCGGTGGCGCCTCGGGAAGAAGCGGCGCTGGTTGGGCAGCGGGAGGTGCGCTGACGATGGAGGAAATGACGCCTCAGCGGCGGGAGAGCGATCGTCCGCGCGGCCGGCTGCGCAAGGGGATGTATCTGCTGCCGTCGTTGTTCACCACGGCCAATATCGCGGCAGGTTTCTACGCGATTCTCCAAACCGTGAATGCGACCGCGAATGAAGCATGGCACATGGACTTCGCCGCAAAAGCAATCGGGTTTGCAGTGTTGTTTGACGGGCTCGATGGCCGCATTGCGCGCATGACCCACACCGACAGTGATTTTGGCCGCGAACTCGATTCCCTGGCGGACGTAATCACGTTTGGCGTCGCGCCCGCACTGTTGGCCTGGATGTGGGGATTTCATCTGCTGCCACGGACCTTCGATCCCGAACTCCGGCTGAAAATTGTGCAGCTCGGTTCTATCGCGTGCTTCGGATTTCTCATGGCGGGGGCGAGCCGGCTGGCGCGCTTCAACATCATGGTGAATCCGCAGCCATCGAATCCGGGGCGACCGGGCAAGAAATATTTTGTTGGGATGCCGATACCCGCCGGAGCGGGCGTGATCGCGGCCATCGTGCATTTTTCGTCGGGGATTGCGGTGACGTCGTGGTGGACAGCCATGAGCTGGTTGCTGATGGTGATCGTGGTGAGCTATCTGATGGTCAGCACTTGGCGCTTCTACAGTTTCAAGGACATTGATCTCCGATCGCGGCGGCCGGCACGGCTGATTATCCTGATCGCCATCCTGTTTGCTCTGATCTGGTACTTCTCGGGTCCCGTATTGTTCGCGATTGCCTTGCTTTACACCGCGTCCGGCGTTCTGTGGCGCTTGCAGTGGATCTTCCGGCGCAAGAATCCGCCTGCACCCCCGGCGTATCGGGAGGCATCTCAGACTTCATGAGTTCCCCATTGAAAACTGCCAACCCAGCTGAGCTGCACAGTACGAACCTGTATCGCGTTGCGATCGTTGGTGCAGCCACGCTCAAGGGAAAAGAAATCACAGAGGTCCTTAAGGACCGTAACTTTCCGGCGATCGACGTTCGGCTGCTCGATGATGACGAGTCGCTCGGACAGCTTGAGGCGGTGGGCGACGAAGTGAGTTTTATCCAAAGCGTGCGCGCGGAGCAGTTTGAGCGCGTCGATTTCACGTTCTTTGCCTCCGACCCGCGCTGCACGCGCAATAGCTGGAAGATGGTGCGCGACCTGGGAAGCACTATCGTGGATCTTTCCTACGCGCTCGAAGACGAGCCCGGGACATCGATCCGGTCGCCCTGGGTCCAACGTTTGTCGAGCGAACCGATGTTGCCGGAGTTGCAGCCGGGACCAGTGGTGGCGGCGCATCCGGCGGCTACGGTGCTCGCCATGCTCGTTCTGCGAAGCCAGAAAGCTGCGAACGTCCAGCGCGCGATCGCGACGGTGTACGAGCCGGCCAGCGAGCACGGTCAAAAAGGAATGGATGAGCTGCACGAGCAGACAGTGAACCTGTTGTCGTTTCAGGAACTGCCCAAGAATGTTTTCGATGCGCAGGTCGCTTTCAACATGCTGGCACGCTACGGGCCGCGTTCGATGTCGGCGCTCGATGCGACCTCACAGCGTATCGTGAAACACTACCGCCAGATCGCTCCAGGAGCGGCGGAGCCTTCATTGATGGTGGTGCAAGCGCCAATCTTCCACGGGTATGCGCTTGCGGTCTATCTCGAACTGGAGAAGCCCATGGCACTGGGGGATTTCTCGCAGGCGCTGGCCGGGGAGCACGTCACTGTCACCCGGGGAGCGGAAGATTCGCCTACCAATGTCAACGCAGCCGGACAGGGAGACATCCTGCTTTCGGTGGTACCGGACCCCCAACGCGAGAACGGAGTCTGGTTGTGGGCAGCGGCGGACAATCTGCGGATCTCAGCGCTGACGGCAGTCGAATGCGCCGAAGCGATGACCGCATCGCGGCCCAGGGGACAGATTCAATGATGGCGCGGACGCTGGCGGTGGCGCTGGCGCTCAGCCTTTCCGGCTGCGGATATCACACCGCGGGACACGCGGTGCAGTTGTCGCAGGATGTACATATCATTGCGATTCCGGCGTTCGTGAGCCAAACTCCGACGTTCCGGGTCGAGCAGATGCTAACCGACTCGGTGGTGCGCGAATTCAATTCGCGCACCCAGTTTCATGTGGTCCTGCAGAATCGCGCGGATGCCGACGCTACCCTGAAGGGAGTCGTGCTGTCCGCTTCAGCGACTCCGCTTGCCTATGATTCTCAAACGGGGCGTGCGGCAAGCGCGCTCCTGACCGTAAGCGTGCAGATCACGCTCACCGACCGCAAAGGCAAAGTGCTGTTTCAGAATCCCTCCTACTTGTTTCACGAGCAATACGAGTTGTCGCGTGAGCTGACCAGTTTTTTTGAGGAAGACTCGCCGGCGATGCAGCGGCTGTCGCGCGATTTTGCGCGCACTTTGGTGGCCGATATTCTGGAGGGCTACTGATGCG
>Ga0335070_10009019_pt1 | contig 11712 bp, 9 predicted proteins | sample Lox_Sample_13_FD_206722 | JGI IMG/M metagenome (GOLD analysis project Ga0335070, IMG submission 206722) | Soil microbial communities from Loxahatchee National Wildlife Refuge, Florida, United States - Lox_Sample_1.3 | ecosystem: Environmental > Terrestrial > Soil > Wetlands | place: USA: Florida...
CGCCTTGTCCGTGCTGCCCATCTTGGTGTACGCAGTAGCCAGCCAGTACCTCAGCTGCGGATCGGTTGGCTTGAGGGCCACGGCCTTCTCGTAGTAGTCGGCGGCTGAAGGGTAGTTCTCCACCTTAAGCGACAGCCTTCCGAGCGTCTCTATGACGCCGAAATCGTCAGGCGCCAACGAGAGCGCTGTCTTGTAAACGCTTATCGCGTCTGCGAATATCTGGTTCTCATAAAGCAGGTTCGCCAGCGACAGGATATTCGGCAAGTACCTGGCATCCGACCTTGGGGTCATCTCAACGGCCTTGCGATACGCCTCGATTGCCTCAGGCAGCATGCCCTGCTTCTCAAACGCCCCGGCCAGGCCCGTCATGTAGTCAAGGGTGGTCGGGTTCAGTTGAATAGCTACTCGGTACTCCCCGGCCGCATCAGCGTACTCGCCTGCAGCCATATAGGCGGACCCGAGATCGGCGTGGCCATCAGGCTCGTTCGGGGCCAGGTCCGACACCTTCCGGTAGGCAACGACCGCATCTGTCGGCCGACCCTGCTTCAAGTAAACCGAGCCGAGACCCCTGTATGCCTTGCGATGAGCCGGATCGCTGTCGATCGCGGACCTGAACTCAGCCGCTGCGCTGTCAAGATCACCGTCTTTGAGATACTGAGCACCCAGCTGGTAGTGCCGGTCCGCTTCACTGAGGCTCACCTGTTTGGACGGGGTAGCCTGATTTCCGGACGAAGTGGCCTGCCGGCCTGCGCAGCCTGCGACCAGAGCAAGACCTAACAGCACGAGCCAGAGATTCCTAGTGTTCAGGGCCATCACCCCGCTCCTTTCGCCTGTTCAAAATAGGTCTGCTGCGATCATTCGCCGACTGACGTTAACAGAATGCGTAATTCCTGTCAATCGGTTTGGGCCGGTCGGCGGGCTACTTGGAGGTCACTATCTTGAGGACTTCGCCCCGCTCATCGAAGGTTATCCTGACTACGCGCTCGACCTTGCGATCCCCCGCTGCCACGTGCCTCGAGAATGACGCCACGAAGATTTTACGCTCCACGACGCGGCCGGCGCCCTTGGGAGTCGATTGCGGCCGACGCTTGAGCACTTTGCCGGCCAGCGCTCCGTCCAATGCGGTAGTCTCTTCAGCAAGGTCCGGCTCCACGCCTTGCATTTCCGGGAACCTCGACGCTACCAGTCGCTTGATCGACTCTATTATCCCCTCTGGAATCATCGCCCCTATCCCCTTTCCCTGAGCCAAGCCACCCAGGCTTGCCGATGGATCACCGAACAGATTGAACTCAATCAGAGTCTTCTTGTCATCGCCATCCAAGTAACCTTGCCTCCGGAGCATTTCAGCGGCGAAGTCGGTCTTGGATTCTACGAAGGCCTCTCCGAATCTCTCGCCCGCCACTACACGCTTGAGGAAGAGGTAAACGAACAGGTCGGCCTCGCTCAGCCCTTCTTGCGGCGAGCCATACGCAATGCCGCTTGATCCCACAAGCGCCGCGGCGCCCGCGGCCAGGAACTGGAGAGCAATCGAATCCTGGGGATGCTTGCCTTCCACGAGGCCGCCGTAGCAAGCCTCTACCGTGACCAAGGTCCCCTCCACCCTGGATTTGGCGACTACCTCGGGGGCGAGCATCTTGGGATAATTCAAGCCCTGCTGGCCATACCAGTAGCGCTCATCCTTAGAACCATGCACGTTGAAGTAAAGCGCTGCGTTGGGGGCGAGCCACTCAGGCTTGAAGCCGTCAAGATCGACCGGGGGCGATGTCGCGAGCTCCCGGCCAGCAAAGAGGCCATAGACTTTGCGTGCCTGGTCCTGCCAGACAGCTGCGGAAATGCCAAACGGCGCGCCGCCCTGGCCGCTTTCCGGGCCAGCGAAAAGCCTTTGGAAACCTGAGACCAGTGGCAAGCGCGCCACAGCCCGGTCCGGAATCAAGAGATTCTCGACACTGTCCCCAGGTTCAACGACAGCGTAGGGCGCATCGCTCGGGAAGTCGGCGTCCGAATCCGCGGCCGGGTTCTCGAGCCGCCAGAAGGGAATGACGCTCCCGCTGCCCGCGATCACAACATAAGCGAAATGCCTACCCGCCAATTCGGCCTGCTCCACCGACCGGATGCCGGAAGCCAGCTTGGATGGCTCGAGCGGAGGCGACAAGAAACTTGAGGGACTGGAGAAGTCTTTGCTATCGGGGACGTAGAGAGTGGTCGCCAAGCCGCGGGCAGAACCCCGCAGGGCTGCTTCCCTCAGCCCGCCCAGGGCCTCCGCGACACCTCCTCCGTCGAGCTCGCCGGCCAGCCCCGCCTCCGACGTGACCAGGAGGCAAGTCCGGTCTTGGCGCTCCCCGGCGAGGGGCAAGCCAGCACCTCCGTTGCTAGCGACTACTTCTTCAGCGTGCCCTCGACCCGTTCCAGGGCGAGCTGCGCACGCTGAGCGGTGTCTCCTTCTTTCTGAATATCCAGCACCGCCCGGAATTCCTTCACGGCCTCGAGCAGCAGGCCGGATTCGGCAAATGCCATGCCGAGATCATAGTGAGCTTCAGGGTCTCTGGGATTGATGGCAAGCGCCTTGGAGTAATACTTGACCGCCGTGTCGACGTCCTTGGCATCGTAGTAGATCATGCCGAGATCCACCAGGGCCTTGGAGTTCTTGGGATCACGCTTCACCACGTCTTCAAGAATCACCTTGGCGCTGTCGGGATCCCCCGATTCGGCAATCACCATCGCCAGATTCACACGCGCCTTGTCCATCTTGTGATCAAGCGATATCGCCTTCTCGTAGTTCTGCTTGGCAAGATCGGGAATAGCCTGGTCGTAGTAAACGTTCCCCAGAGTGAAGAAGAGCTCAGCGTCCTCGGGGTAGGTCTTTGCCATCTGCTCGAAGGCCTCGGCCTTAGCTTCGGCATCGAGGGTGTCTGGCACAGTCGCCAACGGTGCGCGCTTGGGTCCGAAGGTGGCGCAGCCGACAATGGCCAGCGCCAGCACAAAGCCGAGCACGATCGACGCTACAAGAAGCCGCGATCCGGTGGACATACGAACCTCCTTAAGCATCATCAGACACAAGTACATATTGCTTGCAAACGATCGACAGCGCATCTTACCATGATGTCGATTCCTATGTAAAGTGAGCACTCCGAGATGATAACGCAAGGGACAAAAGCTCTGATTGTGCAGAAATTCGGCGGGGCCTCGGTGGCGACCCCGGAGAAGATCAAGGATGTAGCCCGGCGGGTGGTCGAAGAAAGAAGGGCCGGCCGGGACGTCATCGTCGTGATATCCGCTATGGGTGACACCACCGATCAGCTGGTGACGCTGGCCAAGACCGTGGCCAAGAACCCGCCCAAGCGCGAGATGGACATGCTCTTGACTGCTGGTGAGCGCATCTCCATGGCCCTGCTCTCGATGGCGATAATCGATCTGGGCTGCGAGGCCATATCCTTCACAGGTTCCCAGAGCGGCATCGTGACTGATACCAGCCACACCCGCGCCAAGATACTTGACATCAAGGCGGACAGGGTTCGGGAGGAGCTGGAGCGCGGACGGATTGTGATCGTCGCCGGTTTCCAGGGAGTCAGTTCAGCCAAAGAGATCACGACCCTGGGCAGAGGCGGCTCCGACACCACCTGCGTGGCGCTGGCAGCAGCGCTGGGAGCCGAGGAGTGCCATCTTTTCAAGGACGTTGACGGAGTCTATACCGCCGATCCGCGGGTGGTCCCGGGAGCGAGCAAGATACCCAGGATTTCGTACGAAGAGATGCTGGAGCTGGCCTTCTGCGGCGCCGGCGTGTTGCACTGGAGAAGCGTTGATGTAGCGATGCGCTTCGGGGTCAGAGTCCACGTGAGACCTTCTTTCGGCAAGGAGATGGGCACCTTGGTGACGGGCAAAGAGGAAATCGAAGGGTCGGAGATACGAGGCATAACTCAGGACACCAGTCTTGCCAGGATACGCCTTACCGGGGTCGAGCACCCGGCCGAGGCGGCAGGCCTCGTCCTGGAAGCTTTGGACCGCAACGAGATCGAGGTCCGGTTCATTTACGTTTCTTCGGTATCTGGCGCTCGGGGAGATGTTTCAGTGATGATACCGCTTGAGGCCAAGGATGCGGCGGCCCGCTCGGTCCGGCAGGCCCTCGCCGGGCAGACCTTCCAGGTGGATGACGGGATCGCTACCCTGACGGTGGTGGGCTACGGCATCTGCGGCGTTCCGGGAATCGCCCAGAAAGTGATGAGGTCGATAGCCTCGCTCAAGCTGGACCCCGAGATTGTGTGCTCGTCGGGCCTGAGCCTAACTATCGCTCTGCCCAAGTCCCGGGTGGCCGACGCCGCCCAGCGCTTGCACCATGATTTGGGACTAGGATGAACTCCACGTGGGAGCCACGGCCGGCCGCCCGGTGCCGGCGTGATAACGGCGCCCGCGCCTCAATCGGGTTTGAGCCCGAACTTCAGGTCACCTAGCGCAGTACGCTGGTGTCTTCACTTACTACCCGGCCGTCCTTGAGGGTGATGATCCTGCGAGAGTAGTCGGCTATGTAGCGCTCGTGGGTGACCAGCACGACGGTCTTGCCCTCTTTGTTGAGCTCGGTGAAGATCGACATGATCTCCGAGCCTGTCTTGCTGTCCAGGTTGCCGGTCGGCTCGTCAGCCAGCACTATCGCTGGATCGTTGATAAGCGCTCTGGCAATGGCAACCCTCTGCCTCTCGCCTCCTGAGAGCTCGTTGGGATTGTGATAAACCCGGTCGGCCAGGCCGACCTGATTCAGCAGCTCGAGAGCTTTCCTCTCCCGTTCCCGCCGCGGCACATTGGAATACAGGAGCGGCAGCTCCACGTTGTGGAGGCAATTGGTTCTGGGCAAGAGGTTGAAGGTCTGAAACACGAAGCCTATCTTCTTGTTGCGGATGTGGGCAAGCTCATCATCATTGAGAGTGCTCACTTCCTCACCGTCGAGGCGATATTCGCCCTGGCTCGGCCGGTCCAGGCATCCGATCAAGTTCATCAGGGTTGACTTGCCTGAACCCGACGGGCCGACGATGGCCAGAAACTCGCCCGGATCCACCTCGAGATCAATCTCCCGCAGGGCGTGAACCATCGCTTCGCCCATCTCGTAATTCTTGCTGATCTTCTTCATGCTTATTACCGACATGTCCCGGGCGTCCCCCTGTCTGATCATGATCTCTGAGTCGCCACCATCATAATTGACCTACCACCTGAGTATCGCACCGACCGAACCCTGGCGCTCCATACCCGAACCTGGCCTCACGTACTTGACCTCAGCATCTTGCTCGATAGCAAGCACCGCCAGATGCTCCGACACATTTTCGGCCTTCGAGAGCGGCTTCTTGCACCTGGAGCACACCTCGGCCGAGAGGACATCCACGCCGCCGCAGTCTCCGCACAAACATCCCTCTACGCGGCCATCGTCCACCAGCACCAGGGTGTGGACACGCCCCTCCTTGAGGGCTGCGACGGTGCTGTCGATCCCGGTCACCACGTGACCGCGGCCCGTGGCGCCGGCTACCACCTTGACGATCTCCTCCGAGCGCTTGTCCTCCACCTCGGCCTCGATCTTCCGGGCCGCTCGCAGAATCTCCTCAGTGCTGGAGGTCACGTCAACGTTGATATAGCCGGCGATTATCTTCTGCAGGTACGAATGGAGTATCTGTAGCAGCCGCGTTCTCACTTCCTGCGAGCCGCCCACTATCAGGTGCCCGAAGCCTTCGCTCTTGTGCAGTTCGAAGACCGTGTCAGCGACGTGCTTCAAATGCCGGTTGACGAGGTCCTCGATGTGGCGCTGGAATCTGGCCTGGGACCATCCTCCCTGCTTGTGCCACCCAGGAACGACATCGAACACATCCGACCGCTCGATGATCTCTCCCAGGTACATGGTGAAGAGCCTGGCCTTCTCGGTGTCTGCGACCACCACGCAGAACCTCCGGCTTTCATCAACAATCCTAAGCATCGGCAGGACGAAAGGCGAATGGTTTATCACGCATCTGTCAGGCATAGTGACCGGCAGCCTGTAGACCTGCCACAGGCCGGCCTTGGTCGAAGAGAATATCGCCAGGCCCCTGGCCTTACCTTTGAAGTCCATCTTGATGAAGTTCAAGATCTTCTGGACGTCTTCCTCCACGTCCTTTCGGGCATCGCCAGCGAGACCCACCTGGTTGACTGCCTGCTTGGTGATGTCCTTGGCCACGATTTCGTTGGCCTTGCGCTGCGCCCTTGCCACGCCTATGCCCATGTAGAAACTGACAACCTGGTGCGGTCCAGCATCGAACTGAAGCAAGTCGATCACCTGCTTGCGGCTGATCATTCCAGGCGCACCTCCTTAGGAAGCCTGCTCCCCATTTTCACTCCAACCGTATTCTCCAATAAGGGGCACAAACACGCATCCTTCCAGCCGTTCGGTCCGGAAGTCCCGGCCGCGTTTTGTGACGCGGGTTAGCGTCTGCTGCAGCGTGTTGCCGACCGGAATCACCAGTCTGCCGCCTTCCGTCAGTTGCTCGAGCAGCACGTCCGGGACGTCAGGCGCCCCCGCAGTCACCAGAATGCCGTCGTACGGGGCCCGGCTCGGGTAGCCCTTGGTGCCGTCGCCGACCACGAATTCCACGTTCGCATAGCCCAGCGCGCCAATGGTCTCGCTAGCTGCCGCGGCGAGCTCGCCCACGCGCTCAATGGTCACGACCTGCGAGACCAGCTCAGCAAGCACCGCTGTCTGGTAGCCTGACCCCGTGCCTATCTCTAGAACCCTGTCGGCGTCCCGGGGTTTCAGGGCTTCGGTCATCACGGCTACCATGTAAGGTTGCGAAATGGTCTGCCCAGAGCCGATCGGCAGGGGGCGGTCGTCATATGCCGAATCGGCGTAACCCGGCGGCACGAAGACGTGCCTCGGCACTCGGCCCATTGCCTCGAGCACTCTCGCGTCTTTGATGCCACGGGCCCTGATTTGATACTCCACCATATTGGCCCGTCTGGCTTCCAGGGTGGGCCCTGTCAAATCAACACGCCTTTCCAAGATGGCTGGCCGCGGCCTCAGGGGCAACACTATTGACGTTGATGCCGGTGCCGATCTCAAAGCCCGCGGCAGTGGTGAGCCTCGGCAGGATTTCGAGATACCAGTGGAAGTGCGGCTCGCCCGCTGAATGGTGCGGCGCTGAGCGCACCACATAATTGTAATCAGGATTGGCGAGGAGCGAGTAAAGCCGGCCCAGCGTGTCCTTGAGGATCCTCGCCAGCAGTTCGGCCTCTTCGTCGGCGAGAACGCCGAACGATGAAGCATGTCGCCGGGGCACGATCCGGATCTCGTACGGCACGCTCGAAGCAAAGGGGCACAAAGCTACAAAACCTGGATTGGTGGCAACAATCCGTATCCCCTCCCGTATCTCGGCGTCCAGCATGTCGCAGTGAACGCAGGTGCCATTGTCGTCAAAGTAGCGCTGAGCCTCGTCCAGCCTCCATCTTACATCCTGGGGCACAATTGGCACGCCAATGATCTGGGAATGTGGGTGGACCAGGGAGGTGCCGGCACCCTCGCCCTGGTTTCGGAAGATGATGATAAGCTGGTTCCAATCCGATTTGTCCAGCTCAAGAAACTGGTGACGATAGGCGCGGACCACGCCCGTCACCTCTTGTACGGTCATTGTGGCGATGGTCTTGGAGTGATCAGGGTGCTCGATCACCACCTCATGCTCGCCGCAGCCGTCCATTTCGGAGTAGAGCCCATGATGGGTCCTCTTTCTGGATTCCGGGCCGTCGGTGGGTTTGAGCAGTACCGGGAAACGATTGGGCACCACGCGAACGTCCCAGCCGCGCTCGTTCCGCGGCGCCTCTTCAGGCAGCACGTAGAGCGCAGGCGGGGTCTTGTCCTCGTTGCCCGCGCAGAACGGGCAGGTCGGCGAATAGGATGACACTGCGGCCGCCTGGCTCGAGCGCTTGACGAAATCATCAGGGCGCTTAGCCCGGTCGGCGGCGATGATCGTCCAACGCCGGGTCGAGAGATCCTGTCTAAGCTGCGGCAAGCTTCACCTCACTCAAGCCACCACCTCCAGCTTGACCAGATTGGTCTTGCCCTTGCGATAGACGGGAACGCCGGCTGTCACGACCACCAGATCACCCTTCTTCACCAAGCCCTGGCCGTGGACCGCGCGGATGGCAGTCTGAATCATGGTGTCAGTGTCGCTGACCTTGCCTATCTGGACACACGTGGTGCCGTAGCAAAGCCCCAAGCGCATCATAGTGGCAGCTGATGGCGTGACCGCAACGATAGGCACCAGCGGCCTGAACTTGGCAACCCGGAGCGCTGTGCTGCCGCTTATCGTGAAGGTGATGATGGCTGCCGCGTTGAGGGTGTGAGCGGCGCTGGAGGCGAGGAAGGCGATGGTCTCATCGATATGCGGCGCGGGCTCGAGCTGTGCCCTGGGTCTTATCCAAGCCTGATCGTGGGCCGTCTCGGCGCTGGTCACAATCGACCGCATCGTCCTCACGGTCTCCACGGGATATTTGCCCACGGCGGTCTCCCCGCTCAGCATCACGGCGTCCGACCCGTCCAGCACTGCATTAGCAACGTCGCTAGCTTCGGCTCGGGTCGGTTGAGGATTGTTGATCATGGATTCAAGCATCTGAGTGGCCGTGATCACGGGCTTGGCCCGCAGATTGGACTGCTCGATCAGGAACTTCTGGACGATGGGCACCTCGCTTATGCTCACCTCGCTGGCCAGGTCACCCCGAGCCACCAGGATCACATCGGTGGCATCTATGATCGCTTCGATATCGCAGAGAGCTTCCTGGGTTTCGATCTTGGCCACTATACCCACGCCCGTGCCTTCCAAGTGCTTCCGAAGGGCGTGGATGTCGGCGGCGGACCTGACGAAGGAGAGCGCTATGAAATCAACCCCTTCGCTCAGCCCGAACTTGAGATCGGATACGTCCTTTGCGGTAAGCGAAGGCAGGGCCGCTTTGCCGTCCGGCAGATTGACGCCCTGGCGCGATCGGATGCTGCCTCCACGGCTAACGACACACGAGAGGTCGCGGCCGCTGGCCCCGCTGACCTTGAGCACCACCCCCCCGTCGCCAATCAGGACCCGATGACCGCGCCGCATACCTCGGAAGGAAATGGCCGGCGAGATTGTTATGGCATTGGGCCCCGGCCGCCCGGCGGTGAGCGTGAGCCGCGAACCTTTCTTGAGCACGATATCATGAGGCAGCACGCCCAGCCTCAGGCGCGGCCCCTGAAGGTCCTGGATTATCGGTATGGGCTTACCTAGTTGGCGAGAGGCTCGCCGGACCAGGCCGACCACCCGGTGATGGGTTGCATGATCACCGTGGGAGAAGTTCAGGCGCACGACATCCACGCCAGCCTCAAGCAGGGCTCGGATGGTTCTAGCGGAAGATGAAGCAGGACCGAGGGTCGAAACGATCTTGGTCCGTCGGAATGAACGGCTGCTACTCATGGTTGATAGCTCCCCCTTTGCAATCTCTGGTAAGGAGCTACCACACCGCGCCAAGCGTGTCAAGCCGAGCCGCGAGACCCGATGCCGCCAGCAGCCGCCGATGCCGGGTAGACCTACCTCAGCACAACCATCTTCCCGGTTGCGACGTCCGCAGCGGTACGCACCTCGTAGAAGTAAATGCCGGGCGAGGCGTTGGCAAAGCCGGGGCTCACGCCAAGGTCCACACGATGGAAGCCTGACCCCAGGGTACCGAGATCCTGCTCCATCACCCGCCGGCCTGCGGCATCATACACGCTGACCTTGACCGTGCCGGACTTGGGCAGATTGAAAGCCAGGCGCGGCATGCCTACCGAGGGCACCGGCGAGACCTCAGCGTCGAGCGCGGGTCCATCCTTCGCGACCACTGGAGTACCGGCGGTCACTAGCAGCCGGTTCATGCACATGAATGCGAGATAGCTGGTCACCCAGGACTGATCGTAGTTGTCAGGGTCGGCATCCAGCACCGGGATGCCCCCATCGTTGTCCTCGTCGTTGGCCACCAGCGTGTCGGCGAGATGCTTGAAGTAACCGCCGTAGGTCGGACTGTCGAGCACCTGACTGGCAGTTGACTGACCAAGAGCACCCCAGGCGCGCCAGGCATTCTGATAGGCACCGTCACTGGGGAGCACCTCAGTATCAAGGTAAGGAGCACTGGTCGTGACCCAGGTCTTGAGGCTGGTCGGATTATTGGCAAAGAATGAGTGGACAATGCCCCACATCGCCGAGCCGCCCTCCATCGCCCACTCCTTCCAATGCAGCTTGGCGGGATTGCTGTCCACCCAGCCCTTGACCGAGTCGGCCATATCGAGCGCTTTGGAGCAGTAAGTCGGGTTGCCGATGTACTGGCCGTACTCGTAAAGATTCCCGACCGCCCAACCCATTACCATGCCGTTCAGCCGGCGCGCAGCACCCGTCAGGCCGTTGAGCTTCATCGGGTGGTGGCAGAGATAGGAGGCACAGGAGTCGCCGTAGGCGGCGTAGGTCGCATCACCATAGACGTCGCTGTACTCCATCACGGCCCGGAGCGACCAAGAGCAGTTATAGCGCCTGTAATAGCCGCCGACGGGGCTATCATCGCCCTCTTCGTTGTAAGCCGGGTGGTTCATTATGTACTGCCACGATGCTGCCACGTTGCCGTGATACGTATCGGTGCCCGAAAGCCGGTAGTAGTGAGACCAGAGCCAGATCGATTCGCTGGTATTATCGCTCTGAATCACGCCGAGCATGTGTTCAGCCTCGCGTATGCCGCCGTAGTCGATCGTGCTGGTATCGCTGACCTGCATGCTCTTGACGAAGTCGCAGCACATGCCGTACCGGACATACGGATCGTAGGTAGCCAGGGTCCCCGCCGGCAGCGCCCGCGGGCCGACCCACTCTTCGCTGCCCTGGGCAGCCCCACCATTGCCCCCAAGCGCGTCAATTGGGACGTACGGCGTTGCCCAAGCTGCAAGGGGAATCAAGAGAGACAATCCGACAACCAATAGCAAGCTCTTCATGTTCACACCTCCGAGGACGGTTCGTTGTTACAGACCCACTTCAACGGCTCTCATTATACACCCCGCCGTGCCTCTATTCAACGCATATGAGCACGCGTGCGGCTGGAATCAGGTGCTCCGGTCGCTCATGGCCAGGTAAACGCCGCAGAGAATCAGAACTCCGCCTATGAAGAGCTGGGCGCCGGGTACCTCATGGAAGATGAGCCACGCGAGCAGGGCGGAGCCGATGGGTTCGCCTAGCACGGAGATCGCTACCTTGGGAGCCGGCAGGTGGCCGAGCGCCCAGTTGAGCGAGGAGTGCCCGAACACCTGGGGACCAAGCGCGAGCAAGAGAAGCCAAAGATAATTCGCCGGCGCGAAGCCGACCAAGTGATGATGGGTCACTACTGCCCAGCCGAGCAGCATCACCGCCGACGCCGAGTAAGCCAGGAAGACGTAAGGCAGGAACCGCACATGCCGACGCACTGAGCGGCCAATCACGAAATAGCCCCCGAAGGCCGCAGCGCCACCCAGGGCTAAGAGATCACCTCTCAGCATTCCGGCAGCCACGCGAATGTCGCCCCGGCCGATGGCAAGACTGCCAAGCATGCAGCATCCAATCGCGACCAGAGTCCTCCGCCCCACGCTCTCCTTGAGGAAGATCCAGCCCAGGATGGCGGCGAAGATAGGGCTCGTGGTTACCAGCACCACCGAGCTCGCCACGGTGGTCAGCTTCAACGACTCGATCCACAAGAGAAAGT
>Ga0335070_10009020_pt1 | contig 11711 bp, 9 predicted proteins | sample Lox_Sample_13_FD_206722 | JGI IMG/M metagenome (GOLD analysis project Ga0335070, IMG submission 206722) | Soil microbial communities from Loxahatchee National Wildlife Refuge, Florida, United States - Lox_Sample_1.3 | ecosystem: Environmental > Terrestrial > Soil > Wetlands | place: USA: Florida...
CACAGGACGTCGCGGCGCTCCGGCCGGCCCATCCACCGGTGGGCCGGCCGGTCGTCCGGCGTCCCGCACGCAATGGCATGACCTGCAGACCTTTCGTGCGAGACTGCACCGCATGAGCGACACCCTCACCGTTCTCGAGCCCGCGACCGCGCAGCCGCTGCAGACGCTGGCGCGCGCGGGCGCCGAGGACGCCGACGCGGCCGTCGAGCGCGCTGCCGCGGCCCTCCCGGCCTGGCGCGCGCTGGCGCCCGGCGCGCGCGCCGGGATCCTGCGCGACCTCGCGGAGGCGCTCGCCGCCCAGCACGAGGAGCTCGCGGTGCTCGAGGCGCGCAACGCCGGCAAGCCGATCACCTCCGCGCGCGGCGAGATCGGGATGGTCGTCGACACCTTCCGCTACTACGCCGGTGCGCCCGAGCGGCTGCTCGGCGACACGCTCCCCGTCGCAGGCGGCGTCGCGATGACCTTCCGCGAGCCGATCGGCGTCGTCGCGCTGATCACCCCGTGGAACTTCCCGCTGGCGATCGCCTCGTGGAAGCTCGCGCCCGCGCTCGCGGCGGGCAACACCGTCGTGCTCAAGCCCGCCGAGCTCACGCCGCTCACCGCGCTGCGCTTCGCGCAGATCGCGCGCGAGGCCGGCGTCCCCGACGGCGTCGTGAACGTCGTCGTCGGCCCTGGGCGCACGGTCGGCCAGCGCCTGGTCGAGCACCCCGCCGTCGGGAAGGTCGCCTTCACCGGCTCCACGGAGGTCGGCGCCGCGATCGCCGCGGCCGCCGCCGGCACGATCAAGCGCGTGACGCTGGAGCTCGGCGGGAAGTCGGCGAACATCGTGTTCGCCGACGCCGACGTGGCCTCGGCGGCCGCCGCGGCGCCAAGCGCCGTCTTCGACAACGCCGGCCAGGACTGCTGTGCGCGCTCGCGCATCCTCGTCGAGGAGCCGGTGCTCGACGAGTTCCTCGCCGGCCTTGACGAGGCGGTCCGCGCGATCCGCGTCGGCGACCCGCTCGACGAGGCGACCGTGATGGGCCCGCTGATCTCCGCCGGGCACCGCGAGACCGTTGCCTCGTTCCTCGACGACAGCGCTCCGGTCGCGATCCGCGGCAGCGCCCCCGACGGCCCGGGCTACTGGTTCGCCCCCACCGTCCTGTGCCCGGTCGACCCGGCGGCGCGACCGGCCACCGAGGAGATCTTCGGGCCGATCGCGTGCGTCATCCCGTTCCGCGGCGAAGAGGAGGCGATCCGCCTGGCCAACGACACGATCTACGGCCTGTCGGGCTCGGTCTGGACGCGGGACGGCGCGAAGGCGCTGCGCGTCGCGCGCGCGCTCGAATCCGGGAACCTCTCGATCAACTCGAACAGCTCGGTGCGCGTCACCACGCCGTTCGGGGGCTTCAAGCAGTCCGGGTACGGGCGCGAGCTCGGCCCGCACGCGCTCGACCACTACACCGAGGTCAAGACCGTCTACTTCCGCACGGAGGAGAGCTGATGGCCGGACGTCTGGAGGGCAAGGTCTGCGTCGTCACCGGCGCGAGCGGCGGGATCGGCTCCGCCACCGTGGAGGCCTTTCGCCGCGAGGGCGCCACCGTCGTCGGGGCCGACCTGCAGGCCGGCGCCCCCGGTGACCTCGCGCTCGAGGTCGACGTCACGAGCGATGAGGGCGTGCGCGAGCTGTACGCACGCGTGCGTCGGGAGCTGGGCGCGATCCACGTGCTGTTCAACAACGCGGGCATCTCGCCGCCGGACGACGACTCGATCCTCACCACCGGGCTCGACGCCTGGCAGCGCGTCCAGGACGTGAACCTCAAGTCGGTCTACCTGTGCTGCCGGCACGGCATCCCCCACCTGCTCGCGAACGAGGGGCCGCTGCGCGGGTCGGTCATCAACACCGCCTCGTTCGTCGCGACGCTCGGCGCCGCCACCTCGCAGATCTCCTACACGGCCTCCAAGGGCGGGGTGCTGGCGATGTCGCGCGAGCTGGGCGTGCAGTTCGCGCGCGAGGGCGTCCGCGTCAACGCGCTCTCCCCGGGGCCCGTCGACACCCCGCTGCTGCGCGAGCTGTTCGCCAAGGACCCCGAGCGCGCGGCGCGCCGGCTCGTGCACGTGCCGATGGGCCGCTTCGGGCGCGCCGAGGAGATGGCGAGCGCGGTCGTGTTCCTCGCCTCCGACGAGTCGTCGTTCATCACCGCCGCCAACTTCCTCGTCGACGGCGGGATCAGCGGGGCGTACGTCACGCCGCTCGGCGACCCGGCCTAGAACCGGCGTTCCGAGACCGGTTCCAGGCCGCGGGCTGCCGACGAGCCGCCCCGTCGTCCGCGCAGGACCGGTCAGTCCCCGGAGTCGTACCGGAACGAGATCCCCAGGCGCACCCGATAGGCCGCGACGCCGCCGTCCTCGATCGTGAGGTCCTGGCGGATGACCTCGGCGATGCGCAGGTCGCGCACCGTCTTGGCGGCGGTCTCGACAGCGGCCTTGGCCGCCGCCTCCCAGGACTCGCTGCTGACGCCGATCACCTCGGTTACGCGATACACGCTGTCGGCCATGCCGGCTCCTCTCGTCGTGGGCCCCGACTCTCGCAGATCCGCGGCCGCGCAGCCAGCCGCGCGCGATCAGCCGGTGCGGCCCATGACCGTCGCGAGGTACCCCGCCTCACCGAGCGCCTCGAGCACGCGCGCCGCGTGGTCGGGCCCGCGGGTCTCGAGCACGAGCTGGACGCCCGTCTCGCGCACATGCAGCTGCACCCCCTCGCGCACGTGCTCCACGTCGATCAGGTTGGCGCCGGCATCCCCGATGGCGACGAGCAGGCGCGCGAGACCCCCTGGCCGGTCGGGCACGCGCGTGAAGACGACGAGCCGACGCCCAGCGCGGCTCTCGTGCAGGCGGGCGACCGCCGCGAGCAGCCCGGCGTCGACATTCCCGCCGCTCAGCACGACGCATGTCGTGCCGTGCCGCGCCGGCGCGACGGCGCCGGTCATGAGCGCCGCCACGCCGACGGCGCCCCCGCCCTCGACGACGAGCTTGGCGCGCTCCGGCAGCAGCACCATGGCCTCGGCGATGTCGTCCTCGCCGACCGTGACGACCCCGTCGAGCCATGCTGCGACGAGCGGCAGCGTCAGGTCGCCGGGCCGGCGCAGCGCGATGCCGTCGGCGATCGTCGTGGCGGCCTCGACCTCGACCGGGGCGCCGGCCGCCAGCGAGGGCGGGAAGGCCGCGATGACCTCGGCCTGCACCCCGATCACCTCGACCTCGGGGCGGGCGCTCTTCACCGCGATCGCGGTGCCCGAGGCGAGCCCCCCGCCCCCGACGGGGACGACGACGCGCGCGAGCTGCGGCACCTGCTCGAGCAACTCGAGGCCGAGGGTCCCCTGGCCGGCGATGACGTCCGGGTCGTCGAAGGGATGGATGAACGCCATGCCGCGCTCGCTCGCTCGCTCGCGCGCCTGCGCGACGCACGCGTCGACTGTCTGGCCGCCGGTCAGCACCGTCGCGCCCAGGCTGCGACAGCCCTCGATCTTCCCGATCGGAGCGTCGGGCGGCATCACGACCTCGCACGGGACGCCGAGCTGGCGCGCCGCGAATGCGACGGCGCGCGCGTGATTGCCGGCGCTGCCGGCGATGACGCCGCGCTGCGCGCGCTCGCCGAGTGCGGCGAGCTTGGCGATGGCGCCCCGGACCTTGAAGGAGCCCGTGCGCTGCAGGCTCTCGGCCTTCAGCACGACGTCGCCGCCGCCGGCCTGCTCGGACAGGGTCCACGAGTCGAGCACCGGCGTGCGCCTGACGACCTGCGCCACCTCTGCGCGCACGCGCTCGATGTCGCGGGCGCTGACCTGGGTCGACGCCATCGCTCAGTCCGGCAGCGCAACGACCGCGTCGATCTCGACGTCGGCGCCGACCGGAAGCGCCGCGACGCCGACGGTCGTCCGCGCCGGCGGGGCACCCGGGAAGAACGCCGCGTAGGCGGCGTTGACCGCGGCGAAGGTCCCGAGGTCGGTGACGAAGATCCCGCAGCGAACGGCGTCGGAGAGCTGCGCGCCGGCCGCCTCGCAGACGGCCGCAAGGTTCTGAAGGCAGCGCGTCGTGCGGTCGGCGATCGTGCCCTCGACGAGCGTGCCCGTGTGCGGGTCCAGTGGCGTCTGCCCCGAGCAGAAGAGCAGCCCGCCGGCCTTGACGGCGTGGCTGTAGGGGCCGAGCGCGGCGGGGGCGCCGGTCGCGGTCACGGGCTCACGGTGGTGGGACACGGCGGGGCTCCTCCCTAGAGGTCTGTTCAGCGAACCTTTGCGCCGCGATCCTCGCAGGCCGCGCGCGCGGCGGCAACCGAACGGCTACTCCCGCCCGCGTCGTGCGCTAGCGTCAGGGCGATGCACGCTCGCCGCCTCCCGGCGTTCCTCGCCGGGATCGTCCTCGCGCTCGCCGGGGCGGCGGTTCTTCCGGTGGCGGCCGGGGCGGCGCTGGGCACCACGTCGTGCGGCGGCGGCTTCCTGTGCGGCTCGCTGGACGCCCCACTCGACCACTCGGGCGCCCAGCCCGGAACCGTGACGCTGCAGTACGCGCGCCTGCCGGCCGCCTCGGCGCCGACGACGAACGCGATCGTCGGCCTCGCCGGTGGTCCCGGGCAGGCCGCGCTCCCGCTCGCGGGGTCCTTCGCCGCGGACCTGGGAGCCTTCGATGCGCGCAACGACCTGCTCGTCTTCGACCAGCGCGGGACGGGCGCGTCGGGCGCGCTGAGCTGCGCCGCCTTCGGCAACCTGGGTCCGACGACCGCAGCGTCGGTGCGTGCCTGCGCGCAAGAGCTCGGCGCGCCGCGCGGCTTCTACCGCAGCGTGGACAGCGCGGACGACCTCGAGACGCTGCGCGTCGCCGGCGGCTACGACAAGCTCATCCTCTACGGGGTCTCCTACGGGACGAAGGTCGCGCTCGCCTACGCCGCCCGCTACCCCGACCACGTCGCGGCCCTGATCCTCGACTCGGTCGTCCCGCTCGACGGCCCTGACCCGTTCAGCCGCCCATCGTTCGCCGCCGTTCCGCGCGTGCTGCGCGAGCTGTGCGCGAACGGCGCCTGCAAGGCCGCCACCAAGAACCCTCGCGCAGACCTCGTTGCCCTCGTCGCGCACCTGGAGCGCCACGCGCTGCGCAGCACGATCACCTCGCCGAACGGCGGGCGGCTGCACGTCACGCTCACCGCGATCGGGCTCTGGCAGGTGCTGCTGGCGGGCGACCTGAACCCAGCCCTGCGCGCCGAGCTGCCCGGCGCGATGCGCGCCGCGCTGCTGGGCGATCCCACCCCGATCCTGCGCCTGCGTGCGCGCGCCGCCGGGCTGTCCGGAACCGCGGGCGCGCGCGCCGCGCCGACGGTGCGCGCCGCCGCCGCAGACCAGTCCGACGCGCTCTTCGCCGCCACGCGCTGCGAGGAGACCCCGTTCCCCTGGGACCGCGCAGCCGGCGCCGCCACGCGCGAGGTGCAGGCCCGCGCGGCTGCGGCCCGCCTGCCCGCGTCGACGTTCGCCCCGTTCGGGCGGGAGGTCGCACTGGACGCGAGCGTCATGCCCCTGTGCGCGGCGTGGCCGGATGCCTCGCCCGCGCCCGCGAGCCACGGACCGCTGCCAAACGTCCCGACGCTCGTCCTGACGGGTGCCGCCGACCTGCGCACGCCCGTCGAGCAGGCGCGCGCGGCCGTGGCGACGATCCCCGACGCCCAGGTCGACGTGGTCGCCCAGACCGGGCACTCGGTGCTCGGCAGCGACCTCGGCGGGTGCGCGGCCAAGACGCTCGCGGCCTTCGCGGCCGGCACGACCGTCGCCTGCACGCCGGACCCCTCGCCGATCACGCCCACCCCGATGCCGCCGCGCACGCTCGGCGCGCTCCCCGGCCCCGACAGGGCGGCCAAGACGCTCGCCGCGGTGCGCGCGACGATCGATGATGTGCGCCGGCAGCTGATCGGGGACGCGATCGCCGCGGAGCGCTCGATCACCCCCGGCTCGCGCACCGGCGGGCTGCGCGGCGGGGTCGCCACGGTCGAGGGGGGCTTCATCACCTTCCACCGGGTCTCCTATGTCCCCGGGGTGCGCGTCTCCGGCACGTACGCCACGAGCCTCGCCGGCGCGACGGCCGGGGTCTCGCACCTCGCGGTCACCGGCCCCGCGGCGGCGAAGGGTACGATCACGATCGACGCCAGCGGCACGATCACGGGCAACCTCGGCGGCCGCAGCATCAACGCGCACACGGCGGGCGCCCGCAGTGCCCTGCTGCAGCTGCGGCGCGGGCTCGCCGTCCCGGCGTTCGCTGACCCGGCATTGCGCGTGCCGTAGCGTTCCGGGCGTGCCGAACGCCCTCGCTGCGGAGACCTCCCCCTACCTTCTCCAGCACGCCGAGAACCCCGTCGACTGGCTGCCGTGGGGCGACGAGGCGCTCGCGCGGGCGCTCGAGCGCGACCGGCCCCTGCTCGTCTCGATCGGCTACTCGGCGTGCCACTGGTGCCATGTGATGGAGCGCGAGAGCTTCGAGGACCCGCAGGTCGCGGCGCTCATGAACGAGCGCTTCGTCTGCGTCAAGGTCGATCGCGAGGAGCGGCCCGACGTCGACGCGCTGTACATGGAGGCCGTCCAGGCGATGACCGGCCAGGGCGGGTGGCCGCTGAACGTGTTCCTCACCCCCGGCCAGCTCCCGTTCTACGGCGGCACGTACTTCCCGCCGGCGCCGCGCGGCGGCATGCCCTCGTGGACGCAGGTGCTCACCGCGGTCGCCGAGGCCTGGGACGAGCGCCGCGCGGAGATCGCCGCCGACGCGGGACGCATCGTCGCGCGCCTGCGCGGTGGGGCGACCCTCGAGCCGAGCGCCGCGGCGATCGTCGACGCCGAGCGCGATGCGGCCGTCGACCGGCTGCGAGCGCTCTTCGACAGCGTCCACGGAGGCTGGGGCAACGCGCCGAAGTTCCCGGCCGCCTCGGTGATCGAGTTCCTGCTCGCGCGCGGCGAGCACGCGATGGCCCTGCAGACGCTGCGCTCGATGGCCTCGGGCGGCATCTACGACCAGGTCGGCGGAGGCTTCGCCCGGTACAGCGTCGACGCGGCCTGGACCGTGCCGCACTTCGAGAAGATGCTGTACGACAACGCGCTGCTCGCGCGCGCCTACCTGCACGGCTGGCTGGCCAGCGGCGACGCGGTGCTGCGTCGCACCTGCGAGGAGACGCTCGACTGGGCGCTGCGCGAGCTGCGCGCACCTGAAGGCGGCTTCTACAGCGCGCTGGACGCCGACTCCGAGGGCGCCGAGGGCCGCTTCTACGTGTGGGGCGCCGGCGAGCTCATCGCCGCCCTGGGCCCCGATGCGGAGGCGGCGTTGGCCTGGTTCGGCGTCACAGACAAGGGCAACTTCCCCGAGGGCCGGGCGGCCAGCGGGGAGGCCGCAAACGTCCTGGAGTCGCGCGGGCCGGAGCCCGCGCCTGCCGTGCGCGAGCGCATCCGCGCGCGCCTGCTCGAGGTGCGCGAGCGCCGCGTGCGTCCCGGCACCGACGACAAGTGCCTTGCGAGCTGGAACGCGCTGATGCTCGCCGCGCTGGCCGACGCGGGCGCGGCGCTCGAGCGGCCCGACTACCTGGACGCCGCGCGCGAGACGGCGCGCTTCCTGCTCGAAACGCTGCGCGACGGCGACGGGCGCCTCATGCGCACCTACAGCCGCGGGCGCGCCCGGCTCCCCGCCTACCTCGAGGACCACGCGTTCCTGCTCGAGGGCCTGCTCGCGCTCTACGAGGCGACCTTCGAGGAGGCGTGGTTCGAGGCAGCCCGCGCGGCCGCTGACGAGGTGCTCGCACGCTTCACCGACGCCGAGCGCGGCGGCTTCTTCTCCACGGCCGACGACGCCCCCGCGCTCGTCGCGCGGCGCAAGGAGCTCGAGGACACGCCGATCCCCTCGGGCGGCGCGAGCGCGGCGCTCGGGCTGCTGCGCCTCGCCCTGCTCACCGGCGAGGACCGCTACGAGGAGGCGGCGCTGGGCCACCTCCGGCTCGTGCACGAGCTCGCGCCGCGCTACCCGACGGCCTTCGGCCACACGCTGCAGGCGATCGACCTGCACCTCGGGCCCAGCCGCGAGGTCGCGATCGTCGGCGCAGGAGCCGAGGAGCTCGAGCGGGTCGTGCGTCGTGCGCTGCACCCCCGGCTCGTGCTCGCCGGCACGCGGGCCGCTCCCGATCCCGCGCCCCGGTCGCACGTCGCGCTGCTGGCGGGCCGCGTTCCAGTCGACGGACGGGCGACCGCATACGTCTGCGAGCGATTCGCCTGCCGCGCCCCCGTGACCGATCCGGCCGCGCTGGCCGTACTCCTCGAGGGCGGTGCCTGAGCCCTCGCTACCCTGCCTTGCCGACGTCCGCCGACCACGAAGCCCGCCGCCGATGAGCCGCCTCCTCACCGTCTCCGCCGGACCGCGCGCGAAGTGGCTGGTGCTCGCGCTGTGGCTGGTCGTCGTCTTCGCCGCCGGCGCACTCCAGCTGCCCAGCCGCTTCGACAAGATCCAGCGCAACGACTCGGCCTCGTTCCTGCCGGGCAAGGCCGAGTCCACGAAGGCGCTGGCGGCACAGAAGAAGCTCCAGGCCGGCAAGGAGCAGGTCACGATGGTCGTGGTGTACCGCCGAGCCGGCGGGCTGACGGCCGCCGACCGGGCGCACATCGCCAGCGACCGCCGGACGCTCAATGCGCTCTCCCTGCCCGCAACCCATCCGTTCTCGCCGCCGCAGTTCTCCAAGGACGGCACGGGCGCGCTGCTGCTGGCGAACATCGACACGAACGGCGTCGGGACGACCATCTCCAAGCCCGTCGAGAAGGTCCGTTCGATCGTCAGCAACCCCGGCGGCGGGCTGCAGGTGAAGGTGACCGGCTCCGCGGGCTTCTCCGCCGACGCGATCAAGGTCTTCCAGGGCATCAACGGGGCGCTCGCCGCGGCGGCGTTCTCGCTCGTGATCCTGCTGCTGATCATCATCTACCGCAGCCCCGTCTTCTGGCTGATCCCGATCACGGCGGTGGGGTTCGCCGAGCTGACAAGCCGCTCGCTCGGCTACCTGATCGCGAAGTCCGGGGTCACGATCAATGGCCAGGCCTCCTCGATCCTGTCCGTGCTGGTGCTCGGCGCCGGCACCGACTACGCGCTGCTGCTCGTCGCGCGCTACCGCGAGGAGCTGCGCCGCGAGCCGAACCGCCATGTCGCGATGGCCACCGCGCTGCGGGCCGCGGGCCCGGCGATCGTGGCCTCGGCGGTCACCGTGATGCTCGCGCTGCTGTGCCTGACGTTCGCCGACGTCAACGGCACCGCCGGCCTGGGGCCGATCGGCGCGCTGGGGATCGCGGTCGCGATGGTCTCGATGCTGACACTGCTCCCGGCGCTGCTGACGATCTTCGGCCGCTGGCCGTTCTGGCCCTTCATCCCGCACGTCGGGGATGAGGGCGCGACGGCGATGCACGGCCCGTGGCGGCGAATCGGCGAACGCATCGCACGGCGTCCGCGGCCCGTCTGGATCGGCGCCGTGCTGCTCCTGCTCGTGATGGCGCTGGGGCTGCTGAAGTACAACGACCGGCTCACGCAGGGCGACTCGTTCCGCGGCTCGGTCGAGTCGGTGCAGGGCCAGAAGCTGCTGTCCGAGTCGTTCCCGAGCGGCGCGAACGCCCCGACGAGCGTCATCGTGCCCGACGCGGCCAAGGTGCCGGCGGTGGCGGCGGCGCTGCGCGGCGTGGACGGGGTCGCCTCGGTGCGCACCGCGGCCAGCGGGCCCTCGGGCACGGAGCTCAGCGTCGTTCTGCGGCCGGATCCCTACTCGACCGCCGCCTTCGGCCTCGTGCCGGACCTGCGCACGGCGGTGCGGGCCGCGGGCGGCCCGGGGGTGCTCGTCGGCGGGCCGACCGCGATCGAGCACGATGTCCGCCACTACACGGCGCGCGACACGCGGCTGCTCATCCCGCTCGTGCTCCTCGTCGTCTTCCTCGTCCTCATAGCCCTGCTGCGTGCCGTGCTCGTGCCGGTCCTGCTGATCGGCACCGTGATCCTCTCGCTGGCGGCCGCGCTCGGGGTCGGCTACGTCGTGTCGGACTGGGTCTTCGGCTTCGCCGGCGCGGACACCTCGCTGCCGCTCTACGCGTTCGTGTTCCTCGTCGCCCTGGGCATCGACTACAACATCTTCCTCATGACGCGCGTGCGCGAGGAGACGTTGCACTACGGCACGCGCGCGGGGATGATCCGCGGCCTGGCCATGACCGGCGGGGTGATCACCGCGGCCGGCATCGTGCTCGCCGGCACGTTCGCGGTGCTCGGCGTGCTGCCGCTCGTGTTCCTCACCGAGCTGGGGTTCGTGATCGCCTTCGGCGTGCTGCTGGACACGTTCCTCGTGCGCTCGGTGCTCGTCCCGGCGCTCGTGCTGGACATCGGGCCGCACGTCTGGTGGCCCTCGCGACTGGCGCACGAGGGCGAGCCCGGCGGCCTGGAGCCCGAGGCCGAGCGCGACGAGCTGCGCGAGCCCGTCCACGCCTGACCGACCACGCCCGCCCGGCCAGGTATGGTCGGCGTCGTGATCCGCCGCGCCGCACCCGCCGCCGCCGCGCTCGCGGCCGCGGCCGCGCTCGCCGCGCCGCTCGCCGCCAGGGCCGCGAGCCTGCAGGCGGGCGCCGCCTGCTACATCGAAAAGCAGCCGATGCAGCTCGCCGGGAGCGGCTTCGGCGCGCAGGATCCGATCACGCTGACCGGCCCGCAGATCTTCGCCTCCGGCAGCGCCGACGGGACCGGCGCGTTCACGGCGACGATCGCCGCTCCGCTGCTCGGAACGATCTCCCCCGCCGCGAAGACGTTCACGATCACCGCGGCCGACGGCACGTCAGGGGCGAGCACGTCGGTCGACGTGCAGGTCGCGACCTTCACGTTCGGCACGTCCGCGGGCGTCAAGGCACCCCAGGCGCGCCGCACTTGGAGCTTCAGCGGCTTCCTGCAGGAGCCGGGCAAGCCGATCTACGGGCACTTCCGCCACGCGGGCCGCACGTACGCGAACTACCGCTTCGGGGTGCCGCAGGCGCCGTGCGGCACGCTGACCGTGCGGGCCCCCGGCATCCCGGTGCGCCGGGCCCCCGCCGGCACGTGGACGGTCCAGGTCGACTTCGCCCGTCGCTACAGCCCCACCTCGAAGCCGCGCGTGAGTTCGTCGACCTCGGTCTTCCGGACGGCCGGCTGAGGCGCGTCGCCCAGGGTCAGAGGACGGGCAGGTAGCGGTCCAGCTCCCACTGCGTGACCTGCACGCGGTAGTCCTCCCACTCCTGGCGCTTGATCTCGACGTAGCGGTTGAACATGTGCTCGCCGAGGGCGCGCAGCACGAGCTCGGACTCGGCGGTGAGCTCGATCGCCTCGCCGAGCGTCTCGGGCAGCTGCTCGATGCCCAGGCGCCGGCGGTCGTCGGCGGCCAGGTGGTAGAGGTTCTTGTCCATCGGCTCGGGCAGCTCATAGCCCTTCTCGATCCCCTCAAGACCCGCGTGCAGGAGGGTCGCGAACGTCAGGTAGGGGTTGCAGGCCGGGTCCGGGCAGCGCAGCTCCATGCGCGTGGACTGCTCCTTGCCGGGGTGGTAGAGCGGGACGCGCACCAGCGCGGAGCGGTTGCGCCGCGACCAGGCGACGTAGACCGGCGCCTCGTAGCCGGGGACCAGGCGCTTGTAGGAGTTCACCCACTGGGCGAAGATCGAGCTCAGCTCGCGCGCGTGGCG
>Ga0335070_10009022_pt1 | contig 11710 bp, 8 predicted proteins | sample Lox_Sample_13_FD_206722 | JGI IMG/M metagenome (GOLD analysis project Ga0335070, IMG submission 206722) | Soil microbial communities from Loxahatchee National Wildlife Refuge, Florida, United States - Lox_Sample_1.3 | ecosystem: Environmental > Terrestrial > Soil > Wetlands | place: USA: Florida...
AGGGCGCGAAGGCGGTGACGCCGCAATCGACGGTCACGACGACGCCGATCCCCTCGCCTTTCAGCTTCAGCAAGGCGGGCGCGTTGGGGCCGTAGCCCTCGGCGCCGCGATCGGGGACGTAGAGCCTGGCCGGCTGGGCGCCGACGGCGCGCAGGAACCGGGTCAGCAGCGCGGCGGAGGTGGCGCCGTCGACGTCGTAATCGCCGAAGATCGCGATCTTCTCGCCGGCCGAGATCGCGGCCGCCAGCCGATCGACCGCGGCATCCATGTCGCGGAAGCGCGAGGGATCCGGCAAGAGGTCGCGGAGGCGCGGCGCGAGGAAGCCCTCCGCCGTGTCGAGGGTCTGGCCGCGCGAGGCCAGCAACCGGCCGATCGGCTCCGGCAGCTGCAGCCTTTGCGCGATGGCGAGGCCCATCCGCTCGTCGGAGGCGCGCTGGCGCCAGAACTTGCCGGTGACGGAGCGCTCGACACCCAGGAAGGCGCTCGGCTCCTCCGGCTCGGACAGGCGACTCGCGGCGAGGTTTTGCATGGAGGAAGTATAGCAGCGACGGGCGGCCGCTACAGGGCTGAGCGCGGGATCATCCGTTTGGGATTTCCTGGCAATATCACGGTTGCAGGCCCCCATCCCTCCTTCCCCCTGAAGAGGGGAAGGAGTCCCGGCGGTGTAGCGGCTCGGTCTTAAGCCCTCCCCTCTTCAGGGGGAGGGTTTGGGTGGGGGCTTGCAGCTGTGATCTATCCTTGTCGGCGCCGAAAAGCGATCCAGCGCCGGGCGTCTCAATATTGCCCGCGCTTCTCGTAGGGCATCTTCAGGTCCCAGTTGTGGTGGGCCTCGATGATGCGGACGGTGCCGGTCTTGGAGCGCATGACGATGGAATGGGTCATGGCCTGGGTGGTGCCGCGGCGGACACCCTTCAGCATCGCGCCGTCGGTGACGCCCGTGGCGGCGAACATCACGTCGCCCTTGGCGAGATCGAGCAGGCCGTATTTGCGGTTGAGATCGGTCACGCCCCACTTCTTCGCCCGCGCCCGCTCGTCGTCGTTGCGGAACAGGAGGCGGCCCTGCATCTGGCCGCCGATGCAGCGCAGGGCGGCCGCCGCAAGCACGCCTTCCGGCGCGCCGCCGCTGCCCATGTAGATGTCGACGCCGCTCTCCGGCTGCGAGGTGGCTATGACGCCGGAGACGTCGCCGTCGGAGATCAGCATGATGCGCGAGCCGGCGCCGCGCACGGCGGCGATCAATTCGGCATGGCGCGGCCGGTCGAGGATGCAGACGACGACGTCGCGAAGATCCATTCCCTTCGCCTTGGCGACCGCCTTCAGGTTCTCCGCGGGCTTGCGGTCGAGATCGACCACGCCGTCGGGCAGGCCCGCGCCGACCGCGATCTTCTCCATGTAGACGTCGGGCGCGTTCAGGAATCCGCCCTCCTCCGCCATCGCCACGACGGCGAGCGCGTTGTGCCCGCCCTTGGCGGTGATGGTGGTGCCTTCCAGCGGATCGAGCGCGATGTCGATCTTCGGCCCGCCGCCGCCGACCTTCTCGCCGATATAGAGCATCGGCGCCTCGTCGCGCTCGCCCTCGCCGATCACCACCGTGCCGTCGATGGCGAGGCTGTTGAGCGCGGTGCGCATGGCATCGACCGCGGCCTGGTCGGCGGCCTTCTCGTCGCCGCGCCCCATCAGGCGCGAGGCGGCCAGGGCCGCCGCTTCCGTCACGCGCACCACTTCGAGCGCCAGGTTCCGATCCATCTTCGTCGCTTTCTGCTATCTCTAGAGAGTTGCTCGATCGACATCACGTGCGGCGGCTCCAGGACCGCCGAGACGCTGCCGAGCTTGTTGACCACGCGGGAGACCTGCGCCTGGCTGGTCTCATGGGTGGTGAGCACCACCGGCACCCGGTCGCCGGGCGCGCGGGCGCGCTGGATCATGGTCTCCATGGAGACGTGCTCGTCGCGCATGATGGCGGCGATCTCGGCGATGACGCCGGGCCGATCGACCACCATCAGCCGCAGGTAGAACGGCCCGACATGGCTGCCCTCGGGCGCCGCCGGGATCTTGCGCAAAGTCGCGGCCGGGGCCGAGAAGGCCGGCAGGATGCGGCCACGGGCGATGTCCATCAAATCGCTGACCACGGCCGAGGCGGTCGGCCCCTGGCCGGCGCCGCGGCCGATCGAGACGTTCTGGCCGACGAAGTTCCCGTGGGTGACGACGGCGTTGTAGACGCCGTCCACCTTGGCAATGAGGGCGTTCTGCGGAACCATGCAGGCATGAACGCGCTGCTCGATGCCGCGTTCCGTCAACCGAGAGAGCCCCAGCAGCTTGATCCGGTAGCCGAGCTCGTTGGCGTATTCGATGTCCATGGCCGAGACGTTGCGGATGCCGGAAATCCGAATCCCGGCGAAATCCACCTCGCAACCGAAGGCGACGCCGGTCAGGATCGAAAGCTTGTGCGCGGCGTCGATGCCGTCCACGTCGAAGCTGGGATCGGCCTCGGCATAGCCGAGATGCTGCGCCTCCTGGAGCACGTCGGCGAATTCGCGGCCGGTCTCCCGCATCTGCGTCAGGATGTAGTTGCAGGTGCCGTTCAGGATTCCGTAGACCTGCTCGATCCGGTTGGCGGCAAGGCCTTCGCGCATCGCCTTGATGATCGGGATGCCGCCGGCCACCGCCGCCTCGTAGGCGAGCGCGAGGCCGGCCTGCTCCGCACTCCGCGCCAGCGCCGTGCCGTGCTCGGCGAGCAGCGCCTTGTTCGCCGTCACAACGTGGCGGCCGCTGGCGATCGCCTTCTCGATCAGCGCCTTCGCGACGCCGCCACTTCCGCCGATCACCTCGACCACGACATCGACCTTGGGATGGTCGGCGAGCGCCACCGGGTCGTCGCACCAGTCGTATTTCGAGAGATCGACCGCGCGGTTCTTGCGGCGGTCGCGGGCCGAGACCGCGGTCACCTCGATCGGCCAGGGGCAATGCTGGCGGAGGATGTCGCGGTTCTCCTCGAGGAGGCGCACGACGCCGATGCCGACCGTTCCCAGTCCGGCGATACCAACGCGCAAAGCGCGCCCTGACGCGTTTTCAGCAGGCATGATCGAGCGTTATGGCAGAAGGTTGCGGGATCGGGCCAGTACGGCTTCAGATTAGTTCTGGGACAGATAGACTTCCGCCCGGCGATTGCCGGCCTCTCCGGCCGGCGTGCTCTCGGCATAGAGAGTCTGGTTGTCGCCGGCGGCCGCCACCTGCACCAGGGTCGGCGCAACGCCCATGTTCACCAAAGCGCGCGCGACGGCGGTGGCGCGGGCGAGCGAGACCCGGCGGTTGATCTCATCCTGCGCGAGCGCGTCGAGATTGCCGGTGCGCTGGCTGGCATGGCCGACGATACGGAGCACGCCGCCCTGGATGCGCTGGAGCTGCGCCACCTGCCGCAGCACCCGGCGATCCGCGGCGCTCAGGTTGGAAGAGTCGTTGCCGAAATAGACATAGCCGACCGCCTGGCCCACCCCGGTGATCTGGCCGCCATAAGAGGCCGGCGCCGGCGCGGGGGCCAGCGCCGCCGCGGCGGCCGCCTGATAGCTCGCCGGGACATTGCTTGGCATGCTGCCACCCTGAACGCCGCCGCCGAGGGCGGAATAATCCACCGAGACGGGTTCGGCCGTGCCGCTGGCGGCCGGAGTGGCCGGCGGCAGAGTCGTTGCCGGCATGGGCGCCGCCGCGACGCTGCTGCTGGCGGCGGCCGCTTCCTGGGTGTTGCGCGCCAGGGAGCCCGGCGCGAGGTAGAGGGGGCCGCTCGGCTCGAACGGCTTCGAGCCCGGCTGCGGCGTGCCCGCCAGCGCGACCTGGGCCGGCGCGGGCGCCGGTTCGACGGCTGGGGCGGGCTGTGGCGCAGGCGCCGTTTCCGTCCCGGTCGCAGCCGGTGCCGGTGTGGTCGCCTCCGGCGTCACGGCGGGCGCCGCCGGCGGGGTCTCCGGCGCGGTCGGCTGCACCGCCTCGGCGGTCTGATCCTCACCCGTCTGATTCTCGCCTGTCCCGTTCTCTGCAGCCTGGGCCCCGGCCGGCGCAGGGGTCGGCGCGGCCGGGCGCTCGGCGGTCTCGTTCGGCATGGTCAGGGTTTCGTCGGTGTGCTGGGCGTTGGTGGTGTCGGAGCCGAGGCCCTCCTGGGCCTGGCCGAGATTGACGATGCTCGGCTTCGGCGCCTCGGTCGGCACGCTGTTGATATCGGGAGTCTTGGCTTCGCCCTCGGCAGTTCCCGGCGCAGTCCCCGGGGTCGTTCCCTCGGCAGTCCCCTGGGCTTCGCTCCCATTCTGCATGCCTTCGCCTTCGCCGGGCGCCGGGGGCGTGCTCTTCGCCTGTTCTCCGGTCGCCTGTTCACCGGTGGGGGGCGTGGGCGCAGGGGGAGTCGGCTCCTCGCTGAACCAGCTGCAGCCGGCGATCACCAGAACCGCAGCCACCGGCATCCAGCGCGCGACGGATCCCCGACTGAGCGTGGCAATTTGCCGCCCGGTCACGCGCTTTATCAGCAGCGCACCGACCTGGATCATGGAATTGCGGAAATCGAGCATTAGATAATTCTCCCCACTGCCCCGTCGGGCGCCGGCGAACGGGCTTCCACCGAAGGATTTAAATTCTTAACCTATTCTATTATAAGAAACAATTGGCGTTGTCTCCGTCGTCGGTGTGGTACGAGCGACCGGATCCCGCCTTTGCTCTTATCCACTGGGTCGTATCCCATTGGCAATAATCAGGAACCGGGATCGGAAACGCATGAACGACGCCAACGCCAAGCCGGGCTCGAAGCCGCAAGCTGCAAAAGAAGCGCCCAAGGAAGAACCAGGAAACGGCGCGGATCCGATGGCGCTGGCCCGCGCCATGGCGGGAATCGCCGAGCATTCGCAGCGGCTGGTGAGCGAGTTTCTCGCCCGCAACCAGGAGCGCTTCGAGGCCGGCCCCGACCCGCTCAACATCGGCCGCGCCTTCTACGAGATGACCACGCGGCTGATGTCCGATCCGCAGAAGCTGATCCAGGCGCAGATGTCGCTCTGGCAGGACTACATGAACCTCTGGCAGAACACCGCGCGCCGGATGATGGGCCAGGAGACCGAGCCGCTGATCGCGCCGGCCAAGGACGATCGCCGGTTCAAGGACACGGCCTGGCAGGACAACCAGCTGTTCGACTTCATCAAGCAGTCCTACCTGCTGACGGCGCGCTGGCTGCAGAACACCGTCGATGAGGTCGACGGACTCGACGACAAGACCGCGCAGAAGGTCGACTTCTATACCCGGCAGTTCGTCGATGCGATGGCGCCCAGCAACTTCGTGCTGACCAATCCCGAGGTGCTGCGCACGACCATCGAAAGCCGCGGCGAGAACCTGGTGAAAGGCCTGGAGCACCTGCTCGCCGACCTCGAGCGCGGCAAGGGCAAGCTCTCGATCAGCATGACCAACTACGAGGCCTTCGAGGTCGGCAAGAACATCGCCGTCACTCCGGGCAAGGTGGTCTTCCAGAACGACCTGCTGCAGCTGATCCAATACACGCCGACCACGGCGAAGGTGGCGAAGCGCCCGCTGCTGGTGATCCCGCCCTGGATCAACAAGTACTACATCCTCGACCTGAAGCCGCAGAACTCCTTCGTCAAATGGGCGGTCGAGCAGGGGCTGACCGTGTTCATCGTCTCCTGGGTCAACCCCGACGAGAAGCTCGCGAAGAAGAGCTTCACCGACTACATGCTGGAAGGACCGCTGGCCGCCCTCGACGCCATCGAGAAGGCGACCGGGGAAAAGAGCGCCAACGTCATCGGCTATTGCCTCGGCGGCACGCTGCTCGCCGCCACCCTCGCCTATCTCGCCGCGAAGAAGAAGAGCGACCGGGTCGCCAGCGCCACCTTCTTCACCTCGATGGTGGACTTCGCCGAAGCCGGCGAGCTCAGCGTCTTCATCGACGAGGAGCAGCTCGACTCCCTCGAGGCCAAGATGAACGAGCGCGGCTATCTCGAGGGCTCCGAGATGGCCACCACCTTCAACATGCTGCGCGCCAACGACCTGATCTGGTCCTTCGTCATCAACAACTATCTCCTCGGCAAGGAGCCGTTCCCGTTCGACCTGCTCTACTGGAACTCGGACTCCACCCGCATGCCGGCGGCGATGCACAGCTTCTACCTGCGCAACATGTACCAGCGGAACCTGCTGTCGAAGCCGGGCGGCATCAGCCTCGACGGCGTGCCGATCGACCTCACCACGGTGAAGACGCCGGCCCTGATCCTTTCGACCCGCGAGGACCACATCGCGCCCTGGAAGTCGACCTACCTCGCGACCCAGCTCTACCAGGGCCCCGTCAAGTTCGTGCTCGCGGCCTCCGGCCACATCGCCGGCGTCGTCAACCCGCCCGCCGCGGGCAAGTACGGCCACTGGGTCGGCAATGAGAAGAGCGGCACGGACTATCCGGCCACACCGGAGCAATGGCTCGAGCGCGCCGAGAACCGGCCCGGCTCCTGGTGGCCGGAATGGCGGAAATGGCTGAAGGGCTTCGACGACGGCGAGGTCGATGCGCGGAAGCCCGGCGACGGCAAGCTCAAGGCGATCGAGGACGCACCGGGTTCTTACGTTCTCGTGAAAGCGCAATAACATCTGCGTCATAGCGCCGCCAGACTGCACGCGGCCGGGAACGCCCACGGGGAACATTCGCGTGGTGTCGGCGTTCTCTAGCCGACCAAAGAACAGCGTTCCCGTGACCGCATGACCGTCCTTGCCGTCGACTTCGCCCTCAAAGCACGTTCCCAGGACGAAACCGTCCGCGCCGAGTGCGACGATCTGCAGCGCCTCGGTGCAGCCCTCGGCGAAAAAGTTCCCGCCGCCCGCGGCACTCTCGAGACCTGGCGCGATGCCGTGGCAGCGCTGGCCGAGACTAATCTGCCCCCGTGGGAGTCGGAGTCGGAGCTCGATCGCCTGGCTCTGGCGTTGCGGCGGATCTGCCTCGGCGCCGCGCATGCGGCGTCGGATCGCACCCTGCGCTCGCCGCGGGAGCGCGATCGTACTAGGGCGCCCGATGGTGCCGAGATCAATTTCGGCTATGAGCGCAGCCTCCAGCCGGAAGCCTTGGAGGCGCGCTGCGCTGCCTATGCGCCGGCGCCCGCGGGCTGGCAGGCCGATCATCTGCTCTTCTCCAGCGGCCAGGCGGCGATGAACTGCCTGCTGCTGGCGCTCTCGCCGCGCGGCGCCAATCCGGCGAGTCCGCCGCGGATCCGCCATGTCGGCGGCTATTTCGAGACCGAGGAGCTGCTGGCGATGCTGGCCGCCCATGGCATGGCGCGCGAGCTGGCGAAGGCGATGGACGAGCCCGCCGACGTGCTGATCGTCGAGCCGATCTACTTCGACCGCGCCGCCGGCGCGCATGCCGTCGATGTCGCCGCGACGCTGGAAGAGCACGCCGCATCCGGCCTCGGCTGGCCATCGCTGGTGATCGTGGACACGACGCTGGTCGGACCCTGCTGCGATCTCGCGCCGCTGCTCCCGCCGGCGCTGATCGCAATGGAGCCGGCGCCGCTCGTCGTCGGCTTGAGCTCGGGCCTGAAGCTCGACCAGGCCGGCCTCGAGCTCGCCAATGTCGGCATCGTCAGCCTCTATCGCCGCGGCGACCAGAGCTTCGCCGTCGATCCCGCGGAGAAGCTCAAGAAGGCGCGGACGCTGACCGGGGCCGGCCTCGGCTTCGACGCACTCGGTGCCCTCGATGCGCCGTGGTTCCTCGACCGAGAGACCGCCCGGCTTTATGCCGGCGCGGTGTTCGAGAACAACGCCCTCCTCGCGCAGCGTCTCGCCGACATAGACGGGCTATTCTCCCAGGTCTCGCATCCCGCCCTCGGCGCGAGCGATGCCGATGCGCCCTATTGCCTGATCCAGCTGCACGACGACACGCCGGAGAACTACCGCAAGCTCGAACGGCTGATCGCCCGCGAGGCGAAGCGCCGCAATCTCCGCTTCGACAAGGGCGGCAGCTTCGGTTTCCGCAGCCACCGCTACGAGGCGATCCTGCCGGAAGCCGGCGAGATCACGCCGTTCCTGCGCGTCGCCCTCGGCGCCCGCAAGGGTTGGTCGCGGGACGGCATCATCGACCTGCTCTGCGATCTCGGACGGCGCGCCGCGATCTAGCAATTCCGTCGATCGACTACATCAGGCGCTGCCCTACATCAGGCGCTGGGCGGCCCATTTGTGGAAGCAATGGGTCGGCACGTCCATGACCGGCGAGAACACGCCGCCATCGAAGGCCGGCGAGGCGCGACCGCGCTGCATCCGCTCGACCACACCCACATCCTCGGCGAAGACCTGCTTCCAGGCCCGCAGATTGGCCGAGCGGATCGGCGCATAGGCATCGCCCAGCGCATCCTCGCCGACATAGTAGAGCTCGAGATGCTCGAGCGTGTGGTCGACGCCGAGCGGCTCCAGCCGCACGGCCATGAAGTGATCCTGGTGCACACCGAGCAGGACGTTCGGGAACAGCGCCGCATATTCGGCGCCGCCCCGGAACTGGGTCGGGAGGCCGGGGAAGTTCGGCAGCTCCTCGCCGCTGTCGGTGAGGCTGGGGCGATAGACGCGGCTCCCCTGCCCCGCGAAGGAATCTTCCTCGGCGATGTTGTAGTGATCCTCCAGCCGCGAGTACGTGTTCAGGCCGGGATGCACCCAGGGGAGATGATAGGCTTCGCAATAGTTCTCGACCGCGAGCTTCCAGTTGCAATGGACATCGAAGGTCGTGGAGGAATCGCCGCCGGAGTGCCGGATCAGCGTGCCGTCGAACATCGACCAGCGGTCGGCCAGCGGCGCGATGTAGTCGGAGAACTCGACCGCGGCACCGTCGAGATTGACGAACACCATGTCGAACCAGACTGCGGTCCGGACCGGCTTCAGCCCATGCGCCGACCTGTCGAAACCCTCGCAGCGATTGAGGCCGGGGCCGCCGATGAACGGCGTCGCCTTCAGCCGGCCCTCGAGGTCGTAGGCCCAGGAGTGATAGGGGCAGCGCAGCACGCCGGTGACGTGGCAAGGCTCGGCCACCAGTTCGACGCCGCGATGGCTGCAGACGTTGTGGAAGACGCGGACGGCACCCGCGGCATCGCGCAGCAGGATCAGCGGCCGGCCCAGGAGCGAGCGCGGCACGACGTCGCCCGGATGCGGCACGTCCTTGCCGAAGCCGATGCAGGCCCAGCCCGCCTCGAACAGGCGCGCGCGCTCGAAGGCGAGGAAGGCATCATCGCGGTAGCACGGATTGGGCAGCGCCTTCGCGACCGCTGTCTCCGTCAATACGGCGGACAACCTGTCGCGGAATTCTGGGGTGGTGAAATCCGAACCTGCGTTCACGGTGCTGGCTCCCGGGAGCTGGTCAAAGCATTCCGGCCATTATCGCAATCCAAGGAAGCGGGCGTCTCCTCCAGCCGCGACATGTTCGGTCAGGACGGCGCCCCGAGATAGGGCCGGTTCGCCACGTAATCCTCGAGCCCGATGAAATGCGTCACCTGCCGGCCGTCGTCGGAGAGCGGACAGATCACCCATTCGAAGGTGTTGGCGCCGAGCCGCAACAGCGTGCCCTCGGTGCGCCCCAGCACCGGCGCCCGGCTGTCGACCACGCGGCGATAGAGCGCCAGGGTCCGATCGATGTCGCTCTGCTCATGATAGAGGTCGGTCAACCACTTGCCGCGGATCTCGAATCCCATCGCCGCCACCAGCTCGGTGCCGGCGATCCGGTAATAGAGCCGGTCCGGATCGATGTGCCACTCGTTCATGAAGACGTTCTTCAGCAGCGGCCAGATCGCGGTCGGGTCGACGTCGCGGCGCCCCGGCATGGCACGGTCGCCGCGAAGCGCTTCCCAGTAAGCGACCAGGCGACGGACCTTCTCCGACCGGCACTCCTCCATGGTGATGAAGCTGTAGCGGCCGCCGTGATTGCTGCCGCCCTGACCAGGCGTGACCGGTTCCAACGCGCGCAGGCCCCCCTCGCGTCCCTCCCACCCGACTCCTGAAATCAGCCCCGGAGACACGCAGGCACGGACGCCACTCCCGCGTGGCGTCGGACGCAGCGGATAGGATAATGCACCTCAGGAGCCTCCGCCACTGCGCTCGATGCGCCCAGTGGGTGACTTTGGGCGGCCGGACTTGGCGGGTGGCTTCGGTCAGACGATCCGGTCGTGCAGCTGCGGCACGTCGGCGATGCGGTCCTCGAATTGGTGGACCCAATGCACCGTCCGTGGGAATTGCCACTCCGGTCGAGGCGCCTCGCGGGATGGTCCGCCGAGCCAGCGCAGCAGGTACTCGCCGTCCTCGCCCTTGGCGTCGCGGCGCGCCTTCATGAAGCTGTCAAAGCCGGCGCCGGCGCGCGCTTCCGGGAGGTGCCGCGCAAAGGCGCTGCGAATGCGCTCGAGGGTACGTTCGGCGAAATGCGCCGCCTTGAGCTCCGCGGCGATCGCGGCCTCCTCCTCGCGCGTGACCACGCCCTCGTGCCGCAGGTCGCGCAGGGTGTAGCGGATGCTGATCATCGGCTCCGAGAGGGGCATGAAGTCGAGCTCGGCGATCGCGTGGGTCACGCAGACCTCGTCGTCGTCCGCGATCGCGGCGGTGCGATAGAGCCGGTAGATCTTGCCGATCCCCCGCATGCCATAGGGGGCCAATTCCGCCGCCCGCAGCGCCCCCGTGCTGGCGGCGCCCGCGACCTCGATGCCCTTGGAGATCACGTAGAGGACCTCCTTGTGCCAGACCGAGGGCGTGTTGCCAAAGAACCCATCGATGATGCCGATCCGGCGATAGCCCGCCTCCGCCGCGCGGAAGACCGAGCCCAGAGCGGCCGGCGGATAGAAATCGATCTCCGGATAAAGGGCCTTCCGGACACGCGTCGGGCCGACGAAGACGCAGCTGTCGCTGCCCCTCGGCTTCCTGTCACGACTGGTCTCCGAGTTCCCGTCCATCACACCCCCCGGTTGGTTTGCTTTTTGCAATCTGCCACAGCGCGTTCGTGACAGCGAGCGGCATATCGGAGTGCGATGGGCAGCAAATGCCAACTTGCCGGCCCCGGGAAGACTAGAGACCCAGGTGCGGCATGGCCTTAGGGAACAACAGCGCCAGCCGGGCGTTTCTCGGACTAAATCCCTAGATGCGACCCATCGTCCCGACCTGCAACTTCACCGCGAATAGACAAAAACGCGTATTGCGGCCTGGACCTGTACCGCGTAAGGTTAAGCGTGGGTTAAGCTTAACCAAGCCCGTTTACGAACTGTTAACTCTGCACTGTAAACTCTACGGAGGTTGGGATGAGTTCACTTCAGGAGATGCTTCAGTCCCGGCAGCGCGCCGGTATGGCGATCCACCGGGCCCTGCAGGGTCTTGGCGCTTCGTCGGTGAAAGATGACGACGAGCGCGCGGCGGTTTCGACCTTCGCTCGCGACGACGACGAGCGTGCTGCGATTTCGACTTTCGCTCGCGACGATGACGAGCGTGCTGCCATCTCCGTGTTCGCCCGTGACGATGACGAGCGTGCTGCCATCTCCAGCTTCGCCCGTGACGACGACGAGCGCGCCGCGATCTCCACCTTCGCCCGCGACGACGACGAGCGCGCCGCGATCTCGGTGTTCGCCCGCGACGACGACGAGCGCGCTGCGATCTCGGTGTTCGCCCGCGACGAGGACGAGCGCGCTGCGATCTCGGTCTGCGCCGGCGACGTTGTCGTGCGCGCGGCGAGCTCGGTCTG
>Ga0335070_10009023_pt1 | contig 11710 bp, 8 predicted proteins | sample Lox_Sample_13_FD_206722 | JGI IMG/M metagenome (GOLD analysis project Ga0335070, IMG submission 206722) | Soil microbial communities from Loxahatchee National Wildlife Refuge, Florida, United States - Lox_Sample_1.3 | ecosystem: Environmental > Terrestrial > Soil > Wetlands | place: USA: Florida...
CGACGAGGGCAAGCGCGAGGCGCAGAAGCTGCTGGAGCGGCGCGCTTTCGAGGGCAAGCGGCTGCTGGGCTCGTTCAACGAGCGGGTGGACAACTGGCTGGACTTCTTCACCTACACCCAGTTCATCGACCGCGACGGCAAGTTCCAGCTCAAGATGCTGTCCACCTCGGCGTTCCACCCGCTGGCGCGCTCGATGGGCCCGATGCTGAAGGAGGAATCGTACCACCTCGGCACCGGGAACAACGGCCTGATGCGGATCGTGAAGGCGGGCAAGGTGCCGCCGGAGATCATCCAGCGGTTCTTCAACAAGTGGGTGCCGACGGCCTTCGACCTGTTCGGCACCGACAACTCCTCCTCGGCGCAGTGGGCGTACGAGTGGGGACTGAAGGGCCGGTTCGACGAGCGCGAGAACCCGGCCGACGCCAACAAGGCGCACCTCAACGAAGCGTCGCGCGGCCTGTACCGCGACGAGATCTGCCGCCTGGTGGATCGCCTCAACCAGCTGATTCCCGACCGCGAGCGCTGGCTCAGGGTGCCGGAGCTGCCCTTCAACCGCCGCATCGGGCAGTGGGCGGGCCAGTGCTTCACGACCGGGGGCGAGGCGGTGGCGCCGGAGAAGTACTCCGCCTACCTCGCCTCGGTGACGCCGACCCTCGAGGATCGCGCGCGCCTGGCCGACATCTTCAAGGAACCGGACTGGATCGCCCCGAAGAAGGCTGATACTATGGACGCGTGAGCCGTCCGCTCGTCATCGCGCACCGCGGCGCGTCGGGCCACGAGGTCGAGAACTCCCTCGCCGCGTTCCGGCTCGCCGCCGAGCAGGGCGCCGACGCCGTCGAGCTGGACGTCCACTCCACGGCGGACGGCGCCCTCGTCGTTCGCCACGGCATGAAGGTCGGCGACCTGCGGATCGCCCACTCCACGCTGGCGCAGCTGCGGGCGCTCCCGCTGCCGAACGGCGAGCCCGTGCCGACCCTGGACGAGGCGCTCGCGGTCATCGTGCCGCGGATGATCGCCTGCGTCGAGCTGAAGCTCGTCTCGCTGGAGGGCGAGGAGCGGTTGATCGAGGCGATCGAGCGCACCCGCGCGCCGGACCGGGTGGCGCTGCACGCCTTCGACCACCGGGTCATCCGCCGCATGGGCGAGCGGCGCCCCTTCCTCCGCCGGGGCGTGATCCAGGCGTCGTATCCGGTGCAACCGGTGCGCTGCCTGGAGGACGCGGACGCGAGCGTGCTGTGGCAGGAGAAGCAGTACGTGGACCAGGCGCTCGTCGCCGCGATGCACCGCGCGGGCCTGCGCGTGTACGTGTGGACGGTGGACGACCCCGAGGAGATCCGGCACCTCGCCGTCCTGGGCGTGGACGGCATCTGCACCGACTTCCCCGACGTGGCGCGCTCCGTCTTCGCCTCCCTGCCCGCTTGACCCGACCGCCCGCCGACCTCCGTACGGTGGCGGTGATCGGTGCCGGGACGATGGGCCATGGCATCGCGCAGGTGGCCGCGCAGGCCGGCTACGTCGTGCGGCTGGCCGACGCCGTCCCGGGAGCGGCGGCGGCCGCGGTGGAGCGGATCCGCGCCAACCTCGAGGGCGGCGTCGCGCGCGGCAAGGTGACCGCCGCGGCGCGCGACGAGGCCCTGGCGCGGATCGCGGCGCGCGCAAGTGTGACGGACGCCGCGCGCGACGTGGACCTCGTCATCGAGGCGGCCCCCGAGGACCTGGATCTCAAGCGCGACCTGTTCGCCCGTCTCGCCGTCGCCGCGCCCGCCGCGGTGCTGGCGACCAACACGTCCTCGCTCTCGGTCGCGGCCATCGCCGCCGCCACGCCCTCGCCCGGACGCGTCCTCGGCATGCACTTCTTCAACCCCGTCCACCTGATGAAGCTGGTCGAGGTCGTGACACACCCCGCCACCGGCGCCGACGCACGCGACGCGGCGGTCGCGGCGGCGCGCCGGATGGGCAAGGAGCCGATCGTGGTGCGCGACGCGCCCGGCTTCGCCTCGAGCCGGCTCGGCGTCGCCCTGGGCCTCGAGGCGATCCGGATGGTGGAGGAGGGCGTCGCGAGCGCGGACGACATCGACCGCGCCATGACGCTCGGCTACAACCACCCCGTCGGCCCGCTGCGTCTCACCGACCTCGTCGGACTGGACGTCCGCCTTGCCATCGCCCGCTACCTGGAGCGGACGCTGGGGCCGCGCTACGCGCCCCCCGCCCTGCTCGAACGGATGGTCGCCGAGGGGAAGCTGGGTAAGAAGAGCGGCCGGGGTTTCTTCACCTGGCCACCCGAGTGACCGGCGGCAGCTGGTCTTTCTCTCATTCCGAGGACTCTCAGTCTGGGAACCACTCGCAACTTGGCGTCTCGCAACTCACCTGACGAACTGACTGCTCGCCACTCTTCTCCGGGCGTGACGGACGTCCACGTCCACATCCAGCCGTGGCGGCAGCTGAAGCCCGACGTCATGGAGGCGATGCGTCGCGGCAAGGAAGACCACTGGGAGTTCCTGCTCGCCCTGATGGACGACCCGAAGGCCCTGCTGGAAGTGATGGACCGCTCGGGCGTGTGGCGGGTCGGGCTGGTGAACTACCCGAGCCCGGACCTGATGGGGTTTACCGACGAGACGAACGGGTTCGCGGCGCGCTACGCCGAGGCGGCGCCCGAGCGGCTGCTGCCCTACGGCGGCGTGCACCCGCGGTTCGCGGGCGACATCAAGGGGCACGTGGACGACCTGATCGAGATGGGCATCCGCTGCCTGAAGATCCACCCGCCACACCAGCTGTTTCCGGCCAACGCCCACACCCAGGGCATGCAGACCCTCGGCGCCCTGTACCGGCGGTGCGAGGAGCGCGGCCTGCCGGTCATGGTCCACACGGGCACCAGCGTGTTCCCCGGCGCCCGCTGCAAGTACGGGCATCCGATGGAGCTGGACGACGTCGCCCTGGATTTCCCCGACCTCACCATCCTGATGGCGCACGGCGGACGCCCGCTGTGGATGGACGAGGCGTTCTTCATCCTCCGGCGGCACAAGAACGTGCACCTGGACGTGTCCGGCATCCCGCCGCTCAAGCTGCTGGAGTACTTCCCGCGGCTGGAGGAGATCGCGGACCGGGTGCTGTGGGGGACGGACTGGCCCAGTCCGGGCGTGCACGACCTGAAGCGCAACCTGGACCAGTTCATGAGCCTGGCCCTTCCGCGCCAGGTCCAGGACCGGATCACGCGGGACAACGCGCTGAGGGTGTTCCCGGCGCGCTAGCGCGCGCCGCTAGGCGCCCGGCTGTTCACCGGGCGCGGGGGCCGCTTCCCCGGTCGCCGTGCCCTCCGCCGGAGCGGAGGCGCCCGCCGTCGCGCCGCCCGTCCCGCCGCGCGCCTGCTGCTTCAGCTGCTCGAGCTGGCCCTCGATGCGGGTGGCCGCGGCCTCGGCTTCCGCGATGCGCTGGGTCAGCGCTTCCACGTCGGCCGGCGGCGCCTGGCTGCCCTTGGCCTGCCGGTAGGTGAGGTAGCCCAGATCGCGTGCCGCGGCGTCCATGCGCCGGCGGGCCTTCATCAGCTCCACGCGCAGCTTGCCTTCGTCGAGGGCCTGGTTCGCCTTCTTGCCGAGCGTCTCCAGCCCGGCGGCGAAGCGATCGAAGAGTTTCATGGCCGTTTCCTCCCGTCGGAGACCCTACGGCCCGACGGCCGGGACGGTTGCACGGGGTCGAGCACCACGCCTTCCCAGATCCGCAGGTCGTCCACCATGACCTGGGTCCCCACCGAGCGGCCCGCGATCACGAGGGTCCACAGCCGGCTGCCGGCGAGGTTGGCGCGGCCCGGCGGCATCACCTCCGTCCCGTCGGCGAACCAGCGCACTTCGCCGCCGGGATAGACCACCAGGCGGTAACGGTGCCACGTGCCGTCGGCGAGCCGCCGCGGCAGCGCGACGAACGCGGGATTGGGGCGCACGTCCTGGACGACCGCCATCATCTGCCGCCGGGCGTCGTTCGGGTTGGGGGCCTCGAGGGAGACGGCGGCGACGTTCGCGGCGGGCTCCGGCCCGAACCCGACGTGGAAGGAGTCGGCCGGAGCCGAATACAGGCCCACCTTCACCGACTGCCACAGCGGGCGCGTCACCGGGATCGCGGCCCAGTACTCCACCGTCATCCCGCGATCCAGCGCCAGCGCCGCGCGGAGCGCGATGCCGCTGGTGTGCGAGTAGGTTCCGTTGTTGCGGAAGCCGGCCGTACCGTCCCGGCCCGCCCCCGGCAGCACGTCGGGTGGAGGCTGGCCATAGAGGCGCCAGCGCGCCGGGTTGAGCCCCCGCTCGAAGTCCTCGTCGAGGATCAGGCGCGCGGAGGACGAGTCGACCCGCACCCAGGCGGTGTCGTCGACGCGCTCCAGCCCGTAGCCCGCCACGATCGCTGCCCGTCCCGGCCGGTCGGCCACCACGTTGCCGTCCGGATCCACGCGCGCGACCGACGAGTCGGTCGAGAACCAGCGGACGGTTTCCGGACCGAGCGCCTCGCCGTTCGGCCCGAGCCCCATCGCCTGCAGCGCGCTCGTGGACCCCGCGGCCAGCCGCAGCGCGTCGGGCCGGATGTCCAGCTTGTGCAGCGGCGGGATGCCGGACGGGGACATCCACCCGACGAGGCGCGGCGGCAGCGAGAAGGCCGCCACCTGCCGCGGCTCCATGAGTCCCTCGCGGTCCACGACGTACACGCCCGGGCGCCGCCCGCTCACCGACACGGCGAGGAACCTCCCGTCCGCCGACCAGATGGGGCCGCTCTCCACCGGGCCGGGAAACGTGACGTGGGTCGGCCAGCTCTGCGGCTCGGCCTCCCCGATCAGCAGCTCCTGCGTCTCCTCGAGCAGGCAGGCGAGCCGGTGTCCGTCCGGCGACCAGGTCATCCTGGTCGAGCGGTTGCACCAGTCGACCACGGCGATGACGGTGCCGTCGAGGCCGACGATCGCGGCCTCCAGCCGCTGCTCGCGGGCGCGGAGCAGCGCGATCCGGTCGCCGAGCGGCGTGGCCCACGCGCCCTCGTAGGTCGTCGAGTCGCGGGTGATGGTGCGGACCGTGCGCCCCAGCGTGTCCACCAGGACCAGCTCGTGCGCGTACCCGCCGGCCCGCGTGACGCGGCCGAGCAGCACGATCAGCGCCGAGCCGTCGGGCAGCCAGCCGACCGGCGCCGCGTCGCCGCTGAAGCGCACCAGCGTGGTCGTCGTCCCGCTGGCGAAGTCCCGCAGGCACACCGCCGTGGGATCCACGTCGGGGAGGGTGCAGGCGACGGCCGCGCTGCGGAGCCCCGGGCGCACCATGCTCGGGTAGAACCCCCGGCGCAGCGGCGCGGGGAGCGTGGTCAGGCCGGCCGGCCGGCCGACGAAGCGCGCGTCGACGCTGAGCGCGCGCACCGAGTCCGGGCGCCCCGGCATGCCCCAACCGATCGCGATACTCGCGCCGCCCAGGGATGGCGGCGACGCCCCCGACCGGACGGCGGGCGGGATGAGGACCGCGCCCAGCACGCCGAGCAGGACCAGCGCCGCGGCCGAGAGGGCCATGGTCAGGCGGCGCCGTCGCGCCGTGCCGTCCCGCTCGGCCAGCCACCGCGCCGCCGTCCACGACCCGTCGAGCACGGGCCGCCGCGCCGCCAGCAGCTCCGGACGGCTGGCGTCGGGCGTCGCGGCCATGGCCCGCCGCAGCGCCTCGTGCCCGGCCTCGCGCCCCGAGGAGCGCTCCGCCTCGTTCGCGGCGCGCGCGGCCCAGAAGGCGGCGCGCCGCGCGTCCCCGGCGGCGGCCGCGTGCATCGCCGCGACCATCCACTCCGACGGCGCTCCGTCGGCGGCCCGGCCGGCGGCGAGGCCCGCGGCCCGGGCGTGCAGCCGGCTCACCAGCTCGGCCGCGGCGAGCTCCAGCGCGGCCGCGCCGATTTCCTCGTGCGCCACGGAGCGCAGGTCCGCGCGCCGGCTCACCAGGTGCCGCCGCTCCAGCACCAGCAGCGATTCCTCCGCCTGCTCCGGGTCGAGGCCCGCGATCTCGGCCAGGGTCTCGATCGACGCCTCGCGGCCCCACACGGCGAGCGCGGTCAGCGCGTGCAGGAGTTGCGGGCTCAGCTTCCGCAGCCGGCTGCGCAGGATGTCGATCCCGGAAGCCGGCAGGGGCAGGTCGGCGTCCTGCGGACCCGCGCTGTCCTGGCGCACCCAGCGGCCGTCGCGCACGACCAGGTAGTCCGTGTCGTGCAGCTCCTTCAGGATCTCCAGCACGTACAGCGGAATGCCGCCCGCGTGCTCCACCAGCTGCTCGATCAGGCAGCAGCCGGCGACCTCCGGCGTCAGCTCCGCGATGCTCCCGAGCAGGTCGGCGACGTCGCCCTCGTCGAGCGAGTCGAGCGCCACCTCCTCGACGGCCGCGGAGGCGGCGAGGGAGCGCAGCGCCCGCGTCGTGTCGGGACCGGCGCCGTGGTCGCGGCTGGTGAAAACCAGCAGCAGCGGATGGGTCAGGGCGTGGCGCGCGAGCCGGTGCGCGAATTCCACGGTGGCGGGCGCGGCCCAGTGCAGGTCCTCCACGACGATCGCCAGCGGCGCCTCGAGCGCGATCGCGCCGAACGCGTCCAGCAGCGCCGAACCGACGGCCTGCGGGAGGACGGGCAGCTGGCGCGGCTCCACCGCTTCGCGGAACCGCTGTGCGACCTCGGGCACCAGGGCGGCCAGCACGGCGAGGTTGGCCGCGGACGCCCCCCCCAGCCCCGGGGCGCCGTGGGCCTGGCCGAGGACCTCCAGGAAGGGGGCGAGGGGGTCCGACTGCTCCAGGGCGTAGCACGACGCCTGCAGCACCAGGGAGCGGTCCTGGCTGAGCCGGCGCGCCAGCTCGCGCGTCAGCCGCGTCTTGCCGATCCCGGCCTCGCCGGTGAGCAGCACGGCCCCGCCGCGGCCCTCGAGCGCCGACTTCCAGCGCTCCACCACCGAGTGGAACTGCGTGGCACGGCCCACCATCTCCGGGATGCGCGGGAAGCCGTTGGCGATCCGCCGCTCCGGCGGCGCCGCCGGCGCGAGCGCCCGGGCCACCGCGAACTCGACCTCGTCGGGCGGCCGGCCGCCACTGGTCTCCGCCATCAGCGCGCGGGCCTCGCGGGCGCGGGCGTGGGCGCTCAGCGTGTCGCCGGAGAGCGCCAGCAGCTCGACCAGCCGCAGGCGCGCGTCGAGGGAGCCCGGATCGGCCGCCAGCAGCTGCTCGGCGAAGCGCGCCGCCGCGGCCCAGTTCGCCGCGTCCGATTCCCGGGCCATGAGGGTGCGGAGCACCTGCCGCCGCTCGGCCGCCAGGACCGCGCGGATGCCCTCGGCCCACTGCTCGAACTCCCGGGCGCCCGCCAGGGCTACGTTGGAGAGGAAGTCCTGCTCGTAGACCGCGAGCGCGCCGGCGAAGTCGCCGGAGCTGGCGCGGTTGCGGAACACGTCGACGTCGGCCTCCACGTCCTCGCGCTGCAGGGTGAGGACGTCCTCGCCCTGCAGCAGCTCGTGATCGGTCGCGTGGCGGATCTGGTAGACGACCTGGCGAAGCGCCCGGCGGCCGTCCCCCTGGGCCGGTCCACCCCACAGCAAGCCGACCAGCTCGTCGCGGGTGGCGCGCGCCTGCGGCCGTGACATGAGATAGGCGAGCACGGCGAGCTGTTTCGAGAAGCGGATACACTCCGCCCCGTCGGCCACCCGGCACAGCCGTGGGACGGGCGCGAGCATGGTCAGGACGTACTTCGCCAAGTGGCCTCTCAAGTGCTGCCTGCGAGCGCGGTCCGGTCGGGGCGAGCCGGCCCCGGACGGCCCCATCCGACCTTCCCGAGGCACCGCAACTATGATTCCATCGCTCGTACGAGTGCGGAAGATGCATGCCCGTCGGCCAGGCCGGGACCGCCGGGCCGGAAACAGAACGGCCCCCGATCGCTCGGGAGCCTTATGTCGCCTGTCGGGTCCGGGCGCCGCGTGGCCCGCGCCTGACCCGTTATGTCCTGCCGGGCCTCGGTGCCGGTGCTCTGGCACCTGGCCGGCTATGCTCTACGCCGCCGGCACCACGCTGACCGCCCGACGGCCCTTCCCTTGCCATTCGAACCTCACCATGCCGTCGACCAGCGCGAACAGCGTGTCGTCGCGGCCCCGGCCCACGTTGCGGCCGGCGTGGATACGGGTACCGCGCTGCCGCACGATGATGCTGCCCGCCTCGACCTGCTCGTTGGAATAGCGCTTCACGCCGAGGTACTTCGGCCCCGAATCCCGTCCGTTGCGACTGCTGCCGACGCCTTTTTTGTGAGCCATGTCGCTATCCCTCGCGGCCTCAGCCGAGATCCACGGAGTCGATCTGGATCTCCGTGAACCCCTGCCGGTGACCCTGCTTGCGCGCGTAGTTCTTGCGCCGCTTCTGCTTGAAGACGATGATCTTCTTGTCCTTGCCGTGCCGGACGACCTCGGCCGTCACCTTGGCGCCCTTGAGGACGGGCGTCCCGGCCCGCACCGTCTTGCCATCGGAGCCGAGCAGCACCTCGTCGAAGGTCAGCTTGGACCCCGGCTCGGCTGCGAGCGAGGGGATCTGGACCTTGCGGCCGGGTTCGGCGCGGAACTGCTTGCCGGCGGTTCGAAAGATCGCGTACATGGCGGTGCCCGTCTTGTGTCCGGTCATTTCGCAGCCGGGAAGTTTAACCAGGGCTTGCGGTTGGGTCAACTGCGGGGTGTGATGAAACGGGTGTAGGGTGTGAGGGTGCAGGGTCGCAGCGCCACGCCCTCGACCCTACACCCTGCACCCTGCCTGTCGGCCCTCACGCCACCAGGTAGTGCTCGGTGACGTCCCGCCCCGCCGGCTGGCTCATCAGCTTGAACTCGTCGAGCTTCATCATCGGGTCGTCCCGGACCTCGAGGTCGATGCCGGTCTGCTGCTCGAGGTTCTTGAGGAAGTTGGGCTCCTGCTCCATCAGGTACAGGGCCACCTCCGGGTGGAGACGCACGGTCATCCGCGGGTCGCGATTCTCGACGGCGGCGCGCTTGAGGGAGCGCTCCAGCCGGCCCACCACCGTCTCCGGCAGGAAGACGCGCCCGGTGCCGCTGCACGCGGGGCACGCCTCGGTCATCGACTGGATGAGCGAGGGGCGCACCCGCTGGCGCGTCATCTCGATCAGGCCCAGGTCGCTCACCGCGAACGCCCGGGTCCGGGCGCGGTCGCGGGCCAGGTGCTGGCGCAGCTCCTGGAGCACCTTGTCGCGGTTGGCGCGCGTCTCCATGTCGATGAAGTCGCACACGATGATGCCGCCGATGTCCCGCAGCCTCAGCTGGCGGGCGATCTCCCGCGCCGCCTCCAGGTTGGTCTTGAGGATCGTCTTCTCGGGGTCCTTCTTGCCGGTGTAGCGGCCGGTGTTCACGTCGATCGACACCAGCGCCTCGGTCTGCTCGATCACCACGTAGCCGCCGGTCGGCAGGTCCACGCGGCGGTTGAACAGGTTCCGGATCTCGGCCTCGATCTCGTACTTGTCGAACAGCGGCGGGTCACCCGCGTGCAGCTCGACGCGCTCCTTGAGCTCCGGCCCCACCTGGTCGAGGTAGGCCACGATCTCGTGGTGCAGGTCCTTCGAGTCCACCGCGAGGTGGTCCACCTTGGCGCTGAACAGGTCGCGGATGATGCCGCGGGTGAGGCTGGTCTCGCGCTGTACCAGGGCCGGCGCGCGGACGAAGGTGGACTTCTTCTTGATCTTCTTCCACAGCTTGAGCAGCGAGTCCAGCTCGCGCTTGAAGTGCTCCTCCGTCAGCTCCTCGCCGACGGTCCGCACGATCACGCCGCCGGAGTCCCTGGGCAGGATGTTGGAGACCATCTGCCGCAGCCGGGCGCGCTCGTCGCGCGCCTCGATCTTCCGGCTCACGCCGACGCGGCTGGCCGAGGGCATGTAGACGAGGAACCGCCCGGGGATGGAGATCTGCGCGGTGACCCGTGGCCCCTTGGAGCCGATCGGCTCCTTGCTCACCTGCACCAGCAGGGTCTGGCCGCGCTTCACGACGTCCTGGATCGGCGGGAACTTGCCCCTCCGGCCGCCGCCCCCCTCGCCGTTGCCCTTCCCGCCGCGCCCGCCGGTCTCGGCGCGCGAGCCGTCGCGCGGGCCCTGGCCCGCGGCTTCCTCCTCGGCGGCGTCCTCGGCCGCTTCGGCGGCGCCGTTGTCTTCCTCCAGCTCGTCTTCCTCCGGCTCCACCAGATCGGAGGCGTGAAGGAAGGCGCTCTTCTCGGCCCCTATGTCGACGAACGCCGCCTGGATGCCAGGCAGCACGGCCTCGACCTTGCCGAGGTAGATGTCGCCCACCGAACGGCGGGCGTCGGGACGATCCACCAGCAGCTCAACAAGGGTGTCGTCCTCCAGAATCGCCACGCGGGTCTCCCGCGGGCTGCCATTGATCAGAATTTCCCGTTTCAACTGTGTCGTCTCCGGCGGTCACCAGGCAGGCGGCGAGCGGCGAGCCGCCGTCCGCGAGCCGGGTGTCCGTCTTGTGAATTTGGATGAGGGGCACGAGGTGCCTCGGCACCCCGCACGCCGCCTCGAGTATCTCGGTCGGCTTCGCCGACCCGTCGCTGGCCGTCCGCAGCTCGAGCGCGACCGTGCAGCCGTCGGTGGCCGCGAGGTCGTACACGAAGGGACGGAGATCCACCGTCCTGCTCCTGCCGCCCCGCCCCCGCCCCTCGCGCTCGTAGCGCACCGCGTCCCGTGCCAGGAACGCCCGGCAGCCGGCGTCGAGCTCCGCGAACGCGGGCTCGAACGGCGGCTCCGGGAACGTCGCGCGGTAGGTGCTGCGCTCGACCGCGGCGGTCAGGGAAAGGCACCGCTCCGGCAGCACGCCCGCGGCCAGGAACCGCAGGCCGGGCGCTGCGTGCCGGTTCAACCCCTCGAGCAATGCCGCCAGGCGACCGGCGTCCCACTCGCCGGCGAGCTCGAGGTCCAGCCATTCGCTCGCCGACGTCCAGCCGGTCGCGAGCGACGGCCCCGCGCCGAGCCTCGGCCGCGGCGCGAAGCCCTCGGAGTACACCAGCGGCGCCCCCCCTCGTCGCGCCGTCCTCAGCAGCTCGCGGAGGACGTCGAGATGGGAGAGGAAGCGCAGCGGCGCATCCTTGGTGTACCGGAGGCGAACGGTCGCCGCTGCAGGCGGGTGCAGGGTGTGAGGGTGTGAGGGTGTTGTGGCCTCGGACCCGACACCCTCCACCCTGCCCCCTACACCCTGCTCTTCAGCCAGTACGTTCCTCAGCACTTCGAAGTCGCACACGCCGCACGCCGAGCAGCGATGGATCCGGCATTCGTCGGTCGGCACGCCCGCGTACGCCCTGCGGCGCTCGCGCAGGAACCAGCCGCGGTCGATGCCGTAGGAGACCACCTCCCAGGGCAGCGCCTCGGCCTCCTCCCGCGCCCGGAAGGCGTCGTCCTGCGATCCTCGCGTCGCCTCCAGCGCGTCGCGCCAGGCATCCATGCGGAGCTGCTCGGTCCATCCGTCGAACCGCGCCCCGCGCCGCCACGCGCCCTCGATCAGGTCGGCCGTCTCGCGACCACCGCGCGACACGAGCCCCTCGATGGCGGTCCCGTCGAGGTCGTGGTACTTGACCTGCACGCCGCGGCCCGACACCCGCTGCTTGATCCAGCGCAGCTTGGCGCGCGTTTCCTCCAGCGAGTCCTGCCGCTCGAACTGGAACGGCGTGTGCGGACGGGGGACGAACGGCGAGATGCTGAGCACCACGCC
>Ga0335070_10009024_pt1 | contig 11709 bp, 9 predicted proteins | sample Lox_Sample_13_FD_206722 | JGI IMG/M metagenome (GOLD analysis project Ga0335070, IMG submission 206722) | Soil microbial communities from Loxahatchee National Wildlife Refuge, Florida, United States - Lox_Sample_1.3 | ecosystem: Environmental > Terrestrial > Soil > Wetlands | place: USA: Florida...
TGAGCGAAGAAGAAAAACGTCGGCAGCGTGGAACGTAACGCCGCCGTCCCGGCGGCTGTGATGACAGGCGTCCCGCCTGTCATGCGGCGACGGGACGTCGCCGCTACAGCCGGCCAGAGGCCGGCGGTACAAGTGTCAGGACACGGCTTTAGCCGTGCCGAAAGTACGCAGTAAAGAAATTGGAGCCCCTTCAGGGGCGACACGAATCTTGGCGCCGGAATGAAGTTCGATATTCTCACGATTTTTCCGGACTTTTTCCGCGGGCCGCTGGAACACGGCATCGTGCGCCGGGCGCGCGAAGCCGGGCTCATTGACATCGGAGTGCACGACCTGCGCGCTTTCACCCGCGACAAGCACCGCACCGTGGACGACCGGCCGTTCGGCGGCGGCGAGGGCATGGTCTTCAAGCCCGAGCCCATCTTCGAATGCACGGAGTCGCTGAAGGTCCCGCCCCGTGGCGAGCGGACGAAAGAATCGGTCATCCTGCTCTCGGCCGGCGGCGAGATCTTCCGCCAGAGCGTGGCCGAGGAGCTGGCGGGTTTGGAGCGCATCGTGCTCATCTGCGGCCGCTACGAGGGCGTGGACGAGCGGGTGGCCGAGCATCTGGCCGACCGCGAGCTGTCGGTCGGCGATTTCGTGCTCAGCGGCGGCGAGCTGGGCGCGGCCATCATCGTGGACGCGGTGACGCGGCTCATCCCCGGCGCCCTGGGCAACGAAGCCTCGTCGCAGCAGGAATCGTTCACCAGCTCGTGTGGAACAGCCGCCTCGGCTGTCAGAGCCGACGGCCCGGTGGCGACCTGTGCTTCCGGCGGGCTGCTGGATTACCCGCACTACACCCGTCCCGCGGAATATCGTGGGATGCCGGTGCCGGAGGTGCTGGTGAACGGCAACCACGAGCAGATCCGGCGCTGGCGCCGCCGCAAGGCGCTGGAGAAGACGCTCCGCAACCGTCCCGACCTGCTGGAGCAGGCCGAGTTGAGCGACGAAGACAAAGGTTTGATCGCTTCGATTAGAAGCGGCAAGGATTAGAATTCTGCGGGCCCCGACGCTCCGCAACAGAAGAGGGAAAGCAATGACCACGATCATGGACAAAGTCACCGCCAAGCTGCAGCGTACCGACATCCCCGACATGAAGCCGGGCGACACCGTGCGCGTGCAGGTGAAGATCAAGGAAGGCGACAAGGAGCGTCTGCAGGCATTCGAAGGCACGCTGATCGCCCAGCGCGGCGGCCCCCAGGGCAGCTTCACCGTCCGCAAGATGAGCTTCGGCCACGGTGTGGAGCGCATCTTCCCACGCAACTCCAAGGTCATCGACAAGGTGGAGGTGGTGCGCTCCGGCAAGGTCCGCCGCGCCAAGCTCTTCTACCTGCGCGACCTCCGCGGCAAGGCCGCCCGCCTGCGCGAAGCGGAATAGCTCAGTCGCAAGTCTCAAGTCGCAGGTCGTGAGCTAATGCGCTTGCGACCTGCGCTCTTTTGCGACTTGCGACTCACGACTTGCGACTTTTTCTCCGCCTCCTCCGTGTTCTCTGTGGTTAAATTCCCCTAACCTCATCGTGCCCGCAAAGCTGAAACCCGCCCGGGAGCTCTCCCCGTCCGCCCTCAAGCTGCGCCTGCTCAAGCGCCTGAGATGCACGACGAAGTATGAAAAGCAATTGTGGGCCCAGGGCTCAAGGCTCATTGCTGGTGTTGACGAGGTCGGTCGCGGCTCGCTCTTCGGGCCGGTGGTGGCGGCGGCGGTGATCCTCGATCCCGCCTACCGCATCCGCGGCCTGCGCGACTCGAAATTGCTTCCCGAGAAGGACCGCGACCGCCTGGCGGAGAGGATCCGTGAGCGCGCCCTGGCCATCGCCATCGCCGCCGTGGACGCCGCCCGCATCGACCAGCTCAACATCTACCACGCCTCGCGCCTGGCCATGGTCGAGGCGGTCGCCCAACTCGACCCCCGGCCCGAGCACCTGCTCATCGATGCGCTCCGCATCGACTTCGACTGTCCGCAGACCCCGATCATCCACGGGGACGCGCTCTCGGCCTCCATCGCCGCCGCCAGCATCATCGCCAAGGTGGAGCGCGACCGCATGGTGCGCCAGTGGGACCTGGTCTTCCCCCTCTACGGGCTGTGCACCAACAAGGGCTACTCCACGCCCGCGCATATCAAGGTGCTGCGTGAGCATGGGCCCTCGCCGCTGCATCGCCTGTCGTTCGCTCCCGTCTGGCAAGCTGCGACTCCGCAGACGGTTCTGGAGTTCATGCTGGAAGACGAGGCCGCGCCCGGCGCTGAAACCCTATGCACCCCATGAGGAACGGATGCTTCGTCTGCTCTGCGTGACCGCCCACCCCGACGACGAGGCGGGCGCATTCGGCGGGACTCTCCTGCTCTACGCTTCTCGCGGCGTGGAGACCCACCTGGTCTGCCTGACTTCCGGCCAGGCCGCCACCCACCGCGGCGATGCCCGCGACGACGATGAGCTTGCCGCCATCCGCCGCCGCGAACTCGGCCGCTCCGCCGAGATCCTGCGCCTGACCAGCTGGGAGTGCCTGCACTATCCGGACGGCGCGCTCGACCGCCAGGATTTCTACTCCGTCGTCGGAGAGCTGGTGCGTCGCATTCGCACCATCCGGCCCCATGTGGTGCTCACCATCGGCCCGGAAGGCGCGGTCACCGCCCATCCCGACCATTCCATGGTCTCGGTGTTCACCACCATGGCTTATCAGTGGGCGGCGCGCAGCAATCGTTACACCGACCAGCTCGATCGCGGGCTGCAGCCGCATCGCGCCCAGAAGCTGTACTACGGGGCTTCGCTGTTCACTCCGCCTTCAAAGCGCACACCTCGCAGGCGCCGCTGGCCCCGATATTTGAGAAGGCGGTGCGCCAGCGGGGCACGCGCGAATCCTTCCACCTGGCTGCGACCACCAGCCCCCGCGAGATCGAGCGCGAGACCGACCTCTTCGCCGGGGTGAAGGACGAAGACGTTTAACCGCAGAGAACGCAGAGTACGCAGAGGCTTCTTAAAATCGGTCTCTCTGCGCTCTCCGCGGTCTCTGCGGTTAAGTCCCTACTGTGGATGTTGGACCAGCGGCTTGATGATCTCCGAGAGCACGTCCGGCTTGCTCTCGTCCCGCACCAGCTTGGGGTACCTCTCCCCGTCGTGATAGTTGACCTGCACGGTGCGGTAGAAGTCGTCGTTCAGCACCAGCAACTCGATCGGCCGGTTGCCACCCTTGGCCGCCTTGATGGCGTCGTGGACCACGTCGCGCGAGAACTTGCGCCCGTTGACCGCCACGACTTTCATGCCCGGCCCGATCCCGGCCTGCGCCGCCGGATATCCCGGGATGACGTCGCGAACGCCGCCCTCCTCAGTCAGTGACATGCCCAGCGAGTAATCCAGGGCGATGACTTTGAAGGTCGACTCTTCAGACTTGAGCATCTCGCCCGGCGTTTCGCTGAACACCAGCTTCCAGCCCCCGTTCTCGATGCCTCCCAGCGGCGCGTTCGACTGGATGGCGTTCACCCGCTCCTGCAGGAATTTCCGCCAGTCGTACGGCGCCACCTGGTTGAGGGTAGTGACCACGTCATCGAAGGTGTAGGGCTTCAGCTCGGCCTGGCCGCTGTTGCCGCCGAAGAACAGCTTGCAGAAGTCGTTGAGCGATTTCTGTCCCTTGGTGAGGTTGCGGATGGTAACGTCGGCGTCCAGCCAGATCAGGTCGCCCTCGGGGTAGAAATCCACGCTGCGGCGCCAGGAGCTCCAGGCCTGGCGCGAGCTGTAGAGGACTTGCGCCGCCACCGCGGTATCTTCCAGCGGACGCCATTTCCGCCCCGCCCGCGCCTGCAGGAACGCAGCCGTTCCCGCCAGCGATTCCCGGTACTGCTCCGGCGTGTACAGGTTGCTGCGCGCCGTCAGGATGTTCCCCAGATAGGTGGTCAATCCCTCATAGACCCACAGCAATTCGCCCTTCATCGGCTGCTGGTAGTCGGGGGTCGCCAGCCCGGCCGGACGGCGGAACTTGCCGTTCCAGGAGTGGGTGAATTCGTGCGGGAACAGGCCCGCGCCCAGCGTGACCTCAGGCTCGTCCACCAGGTAGCGCTCGCCCAGGCGGTCGTCGCTGGATTCGTGGTGTTCCAGGCCGAAGTGCGCCACGTGCTCGCTCAGGCTGAGCAGGAACTCGTAGTGCCGATAATGCCGGGCGCCATACAGCGCTCCCGTCTCCAGCACCAGATTGGTGTAGCCCTTCTCCAGCTTGGGGACGATGGCCAGGGCTGCCTCGCTGTCGGCAGCGATATCGATCTGGTGACGGATCTTCTCCGCGGGCGCCAGCGGCACCACCCGGTAATACTGCCCCGCGATCACCGGCGAATCCACCAGCGTGTACAGCGATACCGGCGCGAACTCGATGGTTTCACCCTCCTTGGCTACGTCCAATGCCGAGCCGAACTTCCAGCCGGCCGGCAGCTTCAGGCGCGGAGCGACGGTCATGTAGGCGGCCGCCATCCCCTGTGGATACAGGAGCACCGTGTTCCAGCTCACCACCGTCATCTTCTCGGTCGCCGACGCCCCGCCGCTGAAATTGCGCTCTGCGGTCGGCTCCAGATAGTCGAGCGCGACCTCGAGCGTGCTCGCGCCCGGCGGCACTTCCAGATGGATGGCGTACATGTCCACATCATCGCGCCGCCACGCCAGCGTCTTGCCGCCGGCGGTGAACTTCAGTCCGGCCAGGTCCCCGATCGGCCCGTTGGGCATGTGCTCGCCGGGAACCCACTTGGGATAGACGAGGGTGAGCCTTCCGGCGCTTACCGGGATCTCCTCCCGCGCGTGCAGGATCTTGCGCGGCGCTTCTGTGGCATCGACCGTCAGGGTGATCGTGCCGGTCGTCTTCTGCTGGCTGACGGCGGCCTTGCTGTCTTTCCGGGTTGTGGTCTGGGCTTGGGCGCTGAGAGCTAGACAGAGGATTGCAACGAACGCGAGGACAGGTTTAGGCATAGGCGACACAGGGTAAATGAGCGGCAGGAGATACGGCAACAGCAGCGGGGATTTGCAAAGTTCAATCTGTAATCTGCAAAGTTTCGGACCCTCTCTTACTTTACAAATTACCAATTACAAGTCTTACTTTTTCCCGCCGAGCTGCTCCTTGGCCTGGGCCAGCAGCTTGTCGAAGGCCTGCTGCTTGGTCATCTGCTTGCCGCCTTTGTTCTTGCGGTAATTATGCTCGTAGGCGCAGGTGCGGCAGCGGACCTTCTTCACGTCCTCCCCGACCATGGAGACCACCGCGTGGTCGGTCGAGAGCTTGCAATGGGAGCAATAGTCGTCGATGTAATCGCCGAGGCGCATGATGGCCTCCTTATTTCGCCTCCCTGTGTCGTCCCGAGGGAGTGCCGTCAGGTACGACCGAGGGACCTGGCGACTGCTGGCACTCAGCAACGCCGTCCAGCGGAGGGACAGCAGTCCCGACGCCTTCGTGCCCTCTCAGCCGTCGGGGGATAGCGGAGTCTAGCACAGCCCGGATGGTATGATTCCGCCGTGCCGGTGAAGAAGACGCGCGGAAAGTTCATCACCATCGAGGGCCTGGACGGCTGCGGCAAGAGCACGCAACTGGAGCGGCTGGCCGACGTCCTCCGCGCCGGCGGTCTCGACGTCGTGGTCACCCGCGAGCCCGGCGGCACCCCCACCGGCGAAAAGATCCGCCACGTGCTGCTCGACTCCCGCACCGCCAACCTCTCGCCCTGGACTGAGCTGGCCATGATGTTCGCCTCCCGCGCTCAGCACATCCACGAGATCATCCTGCCCGCGCTGAACGCCGGCAAGTGGGTGCTGTGCGACCGCTTCACCGACTCCAGTGAGGCCTACCAGGGCGGCGGGCGCAAGCTGGGCAGCGACCCCGTGCTCCGCCTGCACGAGATCGTTTGCGCCGGTCTTCAGCCCGACCTGACCGTCCTCATGGTCTCCGACGTGGCCCACAGCGTGGCCCGCGCCCGCAAGCGCAACCTGGCCCGCGACCCCGATTCCATCTCTGACGAGAACCGCTTCGAGCAGGAGAACCGCGCCTTCTTCCAGCGCGTCCTCGACAAGTACCTGGAGATCGCCCGGCGCGAGCCCGGCCGCGTCTTCGCCGTGGACGCCAAGCCGCCCGCCGACGTCGTCCACCCGCTGATCGTCGCCGAAGTCCGCCGCCGCCTGCTGGGCAAGACCGCCCGGAGCGCGTAGCCGTGGGTTTCTCCGACTTCCACGGCAACGCGCACGTAGTCACCCAGCTCCGCGAGATGCTGGGGCTTGGGCGCCTGCCTCAGGGCGTGATCCTCGCCGGGCCCGCCGGCGCCGGCAAGTACACCCTGGCGCAGATGATGGCCAAGGCCATGAACTGTCTGGAGCCGCCTAAGGGCAAACTCCCCGATTTCTGCGGCAAGTGCTCCAACTGCGTCCGCATCGCCCAGGCCGACGACCTCGACGTCCGCTTCGCCGAAGCCGTCGAGGCCCGCGACAACCTGCGCGACGCCGACAAGAAGGACACGCGCATCCTCATCCAGACCCACCCCGAAGTGCTCATCATCCCGCCTGACCCGCCGCAGATGCTCATCAAGATCGGGCAGGTGCGCCGCGTCATCGAGACCATCTATTACCGGCCCGGCGACGCCCGCGAGCGCGTGTACATCTTCACCGACTCGGCCTTCATGAAAGAGGCCGCCAACTCCCTGCTTAAGGTGCTGGAAGAGCCGCCGGAATTCGCCTCCCTGTTCCTGCTTACCACCAACCCCGGCGAGCTGCTGCCAACCATCCGCTCCCGCGCCCTCACCTTCACCCTGGGCGCGCTGCCGGCCGCCGAGATCGAGCACGACCTGGCGAAGCGCCGCCCCGAGTGGAACGCCAAGCAGCGGGCGCTGGTGGCGCGCCTGAGTGGCGGCGCCATCGGCCGCGCCCGCAGCTTCGACCTGGCCACCTACATGGCCGCGCGCAAGGACGCGCTCACGCTCCTGACCACCGCCATCGAGGCCAAGGACCACAGTGAGCTCTTCCGCGCCACCGAGACTTACCGCGCCGGGGCCGAGGGCAAGGCCAGGACCGACGACCTCTTGCACACCCTGGCGCTCCTGCTGCAGGACCTTCTTTACCTCGGCTCCGGCGCCAAGGACTTGCTCAGCAATGCGGACATCGCTGGGGAACTGACACGCCTGGCAGAACGAATAGACTTTGCCTGGATCACCGCCGCCGCCCAGGGCCTGGACGAGGTGCATTCCGGCATGCGCCGCAACCTGCTGCGCTCCCTCTCGCTGGACGCTTTTGCAACCTCGCTGGAGCGCTGACCGCGCAAAGAAGAGGCCCTCCGTCGCCGGAGGGCCCTTGGCAAGTCCTGCTCTTACCAGGTGAACCGCGCGGCAAATTGGATCTGCCGCGGGTCATGCGCCGACTTGATCTTGCCGAAATCAGGGTTGATCGACTGCGCGTCCAGGCTCAGCGCGCTGATCGGGTTGTAGTAGTTGTTTTGGTTGGTCAGGTTGAAGAATTCCGCCCGGATGGTCAACATCCGACTCTCGTTGCCGATGGGGAACCCCTTTTGCACCGCGAGGTTCATATTGACGAAGCTCGGGCCTTTGTAGGCGTTGCGTTGCGAGTTCCCGATGCAAGCTGTTCCGGGCGTGCCGGAATACAGAGTATCGCCGCTTGCCGGCACGGCAAACGGATTGGCGTTCGGATTGGTGAGGCAAGCCACGGACGCTAGCTCCAGGTTATTCGGCAGGATGGCCGTCGGAGTGGTGTAGCTGGTGATCACCTGGCCGTTGACGTTCACCCGCTGATCGATCTCGCCGGACGCCGGTCCCGCGAAGATGGTGAACGGCTGTCCGGACTGTGCCGTGAAAATGCCGCTCACTTGCCAGTAATCCAGCCACTTGGATTTCCTGAACGAGGGTATGTTCCAAACGTAGTCCAAGACCAGCCGATTGGTCGAATTGAAGTCCGATTTGCCCTTGTCGTTGATCAGGAAATTCGTCCCCATCGGATCCTGGGCGATCAGGTAGGGTGAGGTGATCACCTGCCCGGCGCCGGTCGTGGTCAGGGCTGGACTCTCGATCACCGCCGCACCGCCCGCCGGCACCCCCGCCGGGCAGGCGAAGAAGAAGGACCCGAAGATGTTGCAGAAACCGCGCGGGTCACCCGTCCCCGAGATCTGGAAGCCCAGCGTCTGGTTGATCATCGTGGCCGGGATCAGCGGGAACGTCGCCCCTGACGCGTTGTCGATGCCCTTCGACCAGCTGTAAGCGGCGTTGAGCTTGAGCCCATGCCAATCGGATGCCCGGAGCCTCACCATCATCGAGTGATACGCCGATCCGCCCCGGTTGGTCATGGTATACGCCGGGAAGTTATGGATGGTGTCGCAATCGGGCGCGCTGAAGGTGCAGAAGAACTCGTTCGCAAATCCTTGGTTGTACACCACCGGCAGGTGCCTCGCTGAAGTGCCCACGTAGCCGAGTTCGAACGCGAGCTTCCCGCTGAGGGACTGCTGCCAGGTCAGGTTCATCTGCCGTGACATCGGCGTTTCGGAGTGCGCAGGGTCCATCGCATAGATCGCGAAGGGGCTGCTGGCGGAGACGAACTGTGAAGTGTTGCAATTGAAGCGAAGAGTACAGAGTGGGGTGACCGCATCGATGGTCGCCGGGTTCAGCATGGTATTGCCCAGACCGCATTGGGCGATGAAGCTGAAGGCGAAGGGATCGCAGGCGTTGAACCCGCCCACGAAGAACGGGAAGCCGAAATTCTGGCCATACATCGCTTGCGGGTTGCTCTGGTTCAGCGGCGTGGGACGGTTGAACATCAGTTGCGAAACGTAGCTGACCGGGAGCTGGTCGTAATAAAGTCCGATTCCGCCGCGGATAACGGTCTTCCCGTTGCCGAATACGTCCCACGCAAACCCTGCCCGTGGGGCGACGTTGTTCTTGTCCGTCCGTATGTACTCCGGGTTTCCGGTGGAATTGCAGGTCCACGGGTTGAACCCGTTGGTGAAGAAGGAGAAGTTGGCCGGGTACGTGGCGCTATAGGGGACGAATGGAGCACACGCATCCCCGAACGGATTCACCACGTCGGTATGCCCTTGCTGCACCAACCCGTTGGCCGCCGGGTCAAAGTTCCAGAGGTTCTGCCCGTCGGCTTCCGGAGGAGAAAAGTACTCGTACCGCAGACCCAGGTTGATGGTGAATCGCGGGTGCAGGCGGATGGTGTCCTGCACGAACCCCGCGAACGCCTGCGACGTCAGCACCACCGCATAGGGGTCCTGCTGGCGCAGCGCGTAATCGAAGGACGGACCCACAAAAGCCTGTGGAATGAATCCGCCAAAGAAACCGGAACAGCTCTCATTACAGGTCTCGCTGTCGCTGGTGAACTCCCCGATATTGCCCGATACCGCGTAGCCACGGGAAAAAGCAGCATTCATGAAGCGGTTGCCCAGGCGGCGATACTCCCCGCCGAACCGCAATGAGTGCTTGCCGTGCGACCACGACAGGTTGTCGGCGGCCATCCAGGTCTGGTCGCGCCTCTGGCTGGGAGCATTCAGCGGCGCCCCCATGCGCGCCATGGGAAACAGGCCGTCCAGGGTGGGGAGCATGGGGGACGACGAGAACGGGAAGAATATCGCCGTCGGCCAGAACTCGCCCCATCCGGCGAACGCCCCGTTCGAGATACAGAATCCGCAGAAGAACGCATTGACCGCGCCGCTGTACTGGGTGTCGAGGCCGCTGAGCAGGAAGGTCATCATCTGCCTGGTCGGCAGCCCAATCGTAGTCGCATCGAAGCTCGCGTCCTGCGCCGTTTCGTCGATCCGGAACTGGGTGAAGGAGACACGGGCCTCGTTCACCAGGCGGGGGGAGAAGTTGTGGCTGAAGCTCACCGTGGCGCTATGGTTCGAGGCGTCGCGGAATGCCCCATTGCCCGGGTAGTTCGACTGTTCCGGAAGGCTGTCATCGTGCAACTGATTCAGCTTCTGCAGGACGTAGCGGAACGTCCAGCTCGACGAGCTGCTCTGGACCCAATCCATGCGTCCCACGAAGTTGTGCACGTGCGTGTAATTGGGGGCCTCGCCCTGGTAGAACTCCAGGGCGTCGGGCACCGCCCCATCGGCCGCGCTGGTGATGTTGGCGGCCGGATACAGGCTGAGGACGTTTTGCGCCATCACGAAGTTCGGGTCGTTGGACGCGAAATTGAGCGGGAAGAAGGAGGCGCCCCGCGCGCCGAGCGGGTCGTACTGCCTGTCGAATGAACTCGGGACGCGCTCCAGGATGGGATTCGAATTGTCGATCCGCGTCCCTTCGTAGCTGCCGAAGACGAACAGCTTGTCCTTGACGATGGCCATGCCGGCGTTGCCGCCGAACTGCTTGGAGTCGAAAGGCGCTTTGAACTGGTTGTGCTTGGAAAGGAGCAGGGCGGGGTCGAAGCGGTCGTTCGCCCCGTTTCCGCCGAACCCGCCCAGACCGCTCGCGCAGAACGCGGAGGTGGCGACACCGATCGAATTGGTACAGTACCCGAAGGATTCCGCTGTGGCGACGTACTGGTTGTACGTGGTCGGGGCCATTAGACCGAAGCCCCCCGCGACTGGCGCCGCATTGGTCGGGCCCGCGTAGCTCGCGGCCTTGTCGAACGTCGTCCCGTTGTACACCGACAGCGGGCTGCTGGCGTTCAGCGCGTCGTTCCCGAAGTAGCCGAAAACGCTCCCGTGGAAGTTGTTGCCGGCGCGCCGGGTCACCACGTTGACCACCCCGCCCAGGTTCCTGCCGTACTCCGCCGACGCGGTCGAGGACGTGACGCGGAACTCCTGCACCGAGTCGTTCAACTGGAAGGGGATGGCCTGGTTGCTGCTGGAGGCGACGTTGTCCGCGCCATCGAGCAGGAAGTTGTTGCTGCTGGGCCGCGACCCCGCGATGCTGAACGACCCGCCGCGCAGGGGGCTGTTCGCCTCCGGCTCGTGCACGTTGGGAGTCAGCAGTCCCAGCACCAGGAAGTTGCGGTTGTACAACGGCAGTGACCGCAGCTGGTCACCGGTGATCACGCCGCTGACCGAGGTGCTCACGGTCTCATTGGTGACCGCCCGCGCGCTCTCCACGACCTTGGGGCGCCCCGCCGGAGCCGCCCCCGCGGCCACCTCGGCCTTCTCCGACAGCGGCGGCAGGATGACCCGCTCATCGCCCACGTTGATGCTGATGTTGGTGCGGACATCGATCTCCTTGCCACTCTTGACGGCGCGGATGCGGTAGGCATCGGCCGGCGGCACCTCGGCAAAGTTGTACGTCCCATCGGTGCCGGTCACGGCGGTCCGGGAGATGCCCAGGGCGGGGTTATCCAGGATCACCGAAACCCCGGGCGCCGGGTTGCCGGCGGCATCGTACACGGTCCCGTAGACCGTGGCATTCTGGGTGGCGGCGAAAACGGTGGAGCAAAGGAAAGCAGCGGTGAACAGCGTGCAGATAACGACCCCGGTGAGCTTCATACGAACTCCGATCCTGAACAGCGATGGTTGCATACATTCGTCAACAGCGCGCGTGTGGGGGCTGGGGCTCTTAATACCACTTCTTACCGGGAACAGCAATTCGGAAATGAGATATGAGGGTTTCCCCTTTTGTTCCGTGGGCGGCCTGGAATCCGCTCCTGGGGTCGAGATTGTCATCGCCCCGTCGCTGTGATACGGTATTGCCAAGTTTAGCCCGCATCACATCGCCTGGGGTCATTTCCTGGTTAC
>Ga0335070_10009026_pt1 | contig 11707 bp, 7 predicted proteins | sample Lox_Sample_13_FD_206722 | JGI IMG/M metagenome (GOLD analysis project Ga0335070, IMG submission 206722) | Soil microbial communities from Loxahatchee National Wildlife Refuge, Florida, United States - Lox_Sample_1.3 | ecosystem: Environmental > Terrestrial > Soil > Wetlands | place: USA: Florida...
ACGCCAGCGCATGTTCAGGGGCGTGAACGTTCTCGCCAACGCCGTCAAGGCGACTCTCGGCCCCAAGGGCCGCAATGCCGTTCTCGAGAAGAGCTTCGGCGCCCCGACCATCACGAAGGATGGTGTCTCGGTGGCAAAGGAAATCGAGCTGAAGGACAAGTTCGAGAACATGGGCGCGCAGATGGTGAAGGAGGTTGCTTCGAACACCTCCGACGAGGCGGGTGACGGTACGACCACCGCCACGGTGCTCGCTCAGGCAATCATCCGCGAAGGCCTGAAGGCCGTCGCCTCCGGCCGCAACCCGATGGACGTCAAGCGCGGCATCGACAAGGCGGTCATCAGCGCCGTCGAGGAGTTGCGCAAGCTCTCCAAGCCCTGCAAGGACTCCAAGGCCATCGCCCAGGTCGGCACGATCTCGGCGAACTCCGACGAGTCGATCGGCAAGACCATCGCGGACGCGATGGAGAAGGTCGGCAAGGAAGGCGTCATCACGGTGGAAGAGGGCTCGGGCCTGGACAACGAGCTGGAAGTGGTCGAGGGCATGCAGTTCGACCGCGGCTACCTCTCCCCCTACTTCATCAACAACGCGCAGAACCAGACGGCCGAGCTGGAAAAGCCGCTGATCCTGCTGGTGGACAAGAAAATCTCCAACATCCGCGAGATGCTGCCACTGCTCGAGGGCGTGGCGAAGGCCGGCCGGCCGCTGCTGGTCATCGCGGAGGACGTCGAAGGTGAAGCGCTCGCGACGCTGGTCGTGAACAACATCCGCGGCATCCTCAAGGTCGCCGCCGTGAAGGCGCCGGGCTTCGGCGATCGCCGCAAGGCGATGCTGCAGGACATCGCTGTACTGACCGGTGGCACCGTCATCTCGGACGAGGTGGGGCTGTCGCTCGAGAAGGCCACCCTGAACGATCTGGGCGATGCCAAGAAGATCGTGGTCGAGAAGGAGAACACCACGATCATCGACGGCGCCGGCAAGCAGTCCGACATCAAGGCGCGCATCGAGTCGATCCGTCAGCAGGCCGAGGAGGCCACCTCCGACTACGACAAGGAGAAGTTGCAGGAGCGCGTCGCGAAGCTGTCCGGTGGCGTGGCCGTCATCAAGGTCGGTGCGGCGACGGAAGTCGAGATGAAAGAGAAGAAGGCCCGCGTCGAGGACGCGCTGCATGCAACGCGTGCGGCCGTCGAGGAAGGCGTGGTGCCGGGCGGCGGTGTCGCCCTGATCCGTGCGCAGAAGTCGCTCGACAAGCTCGAAGGTTCGAATGAGGACCAGCAGGTTGGCATTCGCATCCTGTCGCGCTCGATCGAGGAGCCGCTGCGTCAGATCGTGGACAACGCCGGCGAAGACGCTGCGGTCATCCTCAACCGCGTCAAGGAAGGCAAGGCCGCGTTCGGCTACAACGCCGCAACGGGCGAGTTCGGCGACATGCTGGAAGCCGGCATCCTGGATCCGACCAAGGTGACGCGTCTTGCGCTGCAAAACGCCGCTTCGGTCGCGGGTCTGCTGCTGACGACGGAAGTGATGATCGCCGAGGCTCCGAAGGATGAGGAGCATTCGCACGCTGGCGGCATGCCGCCGGGCGGCATGGGCGGAATGGACATGTAAATCCCCCTCTAAAGGGATATCGATTCTGTAATACAACATCGATAGGATGATCAGGACGGTTAAGGGCAGCTGTCGCGCCCCCTAAGTGCGACGCCGCCCCCAAAGACGCGGAGCAAGACCCCCTATTCCGCGCAACATTGAAACCCCGCCTCGGCGGGGTTTTTTTTCGCACCGCGTTTCCGTGTGAGTCCGTGCTTCCGCGTGTTCTCGCGCGCGTTCGCGCGTTCCCGGATGTGCCGATCGCGGCACAACAGTGCGTCGCATGTCTAACGAAATGGCCCGCGGTCGTCCCACGCCTGTTGCAACTCCCGCGCAACACAAACACCGTGCCGCTTTCTCGCTGCGTTCGACTCGTGTCGGTCCGCGGCGACGCTTTCCGCTTGTGCGTCAACCACTTCGGCGACTCCCCGTTCGTTGTGGGACGTACACGAGTGGAGATCAACATTATGTTCGGTTTCACACCACGCGGCCTCTCGGGCCGCCGGCTGCTGGCTCTATCCAGCGCAGCAGTCCTGGTCCTCGCCGCCTGCGGTGGAGGCATGGGTGGCGGCGCAACAAGCGGCACTTCGGGAACGACCACGACACCGATGTCGTGTGGCGCTTCCGGCTGCGGCACCTCGATGCTGACCATGACCGACGCCAAGGGGGATTTCCTCAGCTACATCGTGACCCTGACATCGCTGCAGCTGCAGACCGCGGCCGGCGCGACCGTCGAGACTTTGCCGGCGGCCACGAAGGTGGATTTCTCCCAGCTCGTGGACCTGTCCGAAGTGATCAGCGCGGGACAGATTCCGGCGGCGGAATACGTCAGTGCCACGCTCACGATCAATTACGCGGGCGCCAACATTACGGCCGACGACGGCACGGGTACCGCCGTGTCCCTGAGTCCGGTGGACTCGAACGGCAACGCGATCACCGGTTCGGTCGCCGTCTCGATCCAGCTGGACAATGCCAATCACCTGGTCATCACTCCGGGCAGGACCGGACGGCTGGCATTCGATTTCAACCTGGCCGCCTCGAACACGGTGGATCTGACTGACGACACGGTCACTGTGTCCCCGACTCTCGTCGCCACAGTCGTTCCCGCGGACAACAAGCGGTTACGTGCGCGTGGCCAGCTCGCCAGCGTAGATGCCACCAAGGACGACTTCGTGCTGAACGTCCTGCCGTTCTATAACCAGTCCGGTAACGGTGGCCAGCTGACCGTAGATGTCACCTCGACTACCACGTACCAGATCAACGGTAGCGCATACGTGGGTGATGCCGGTCTGACTGCTCTGGCCGCGTTACCCGCTGACACGATGACCGCGGCGTTCGGCACTTTGCAGACCGATACGCAGACATTCACGGCGTCCGCGGTGCTGGCCGGAACCAGCCTGCAGAACCCGAACCGCGATCAGGTGTTCGGAACGGTCATCGCCCGCAACGGCAATACGCTGACCGTGCGGGGCGCGACACTCTGGGATCGGGACGGCGACTTCAACTTCGACCGGCATGACCTGACCGTCACGATAGGTAACAGCACGACGGTCAGCGAGGAGGGGGCCACCGGCACCTTCACGATCGCCGACATCTCCGTCGGTCAGCGCATCGATGCCTTCGGCTCGCTCAGTCAGTCGGGCGCCGACGTGTCGAGTGGCATGACTTCCACCGGCACCGTCAGTCTGGATGCCACGGCCGGCGCCGTTCGCCTGGATCTGACACCGGCCTGGGGCCTCGTCACGTCCACCGGCACGAGCAGCGCCAACGATGCGAATGAGGCGGCCTACGTGGTCGACACCGGCTCGCTCAGTCTCGAGGGCCTGGCCCTGAATGCGCCGGCCCGCGTCTTCGGCTTCGTGACGCCATTCGGTACTGCGCCGCCGGATTTCACGGCACAGACCCTGGTGAACTATTCGGACGTGACCGAGGGACTGGTGATCGACTGGATGCGACCGGGTTCTGCCGTGGCGTTCACGGGCCTGACTGCGACGAGTACCTCCCTGCAGTTCGATCTGGCCAACGTCGGCATGCAGCATTTCGTGCAGATCGGACCGGAGGAACTCGACCTGACGAGCCTGTCGGGCACGCCGTCCATCGTGCCCGCGAGCGGCAATGTCGTGTTCTCGATCGGTCACCGCAACCGCTACCGGACGGAAAACTTCAATTCGTTCGCGGACTTCGTCAGTGCGCTGAACGGCGATATGTCCGGTGGCGCGCTGGTCCTGGCGGTGGCGGCGGCTGGACAGTTCGACAACACGACGGAAGTGTTCACGGCCTCGCGCGCGGCGGTGTTGCTCAACCAGTGAGCGGACCCGGCGCCTCGTGGTATGTTCTGACACAAGCTCGATCGAAGTCCGCGGCGCCCCGCCTCGAGCGGGGCGCCGCGGGCGAGGACAGAACTACCATGGCGACTATTGTCAAACGGGCGTCACGGGCATGGACTCCCTTCTGCGTCACCGCGCTGACCTGCGCCACGCTGGCGGGCTGTTCCAGGGGACCAACCGGTCAGGACGAGATGAGCTGGGCGCGCACGGCGCTCGGGCGCAATGCACACCTGGAGATCGTGGCCACGGATGCACAGGCCAGAACCTTCACCGTGCGACTGAAGGACTCGGGCGAGCTGCGCGTGCTGCCGCTCGATCAGATCGTTGCCGGACCCGCGATCGAGGCTTCCCCGGGCAGCGCGCCCTCAGCGGCGGCTGCGGTTGCGTCTGCGGAATCTTCACCCGCTGCGGCATCCGACTCATCCGCGACGAGTGAACCGGGTCCTGCGATGGAGCGCGCTCCCGCGACCGAATCCGCAGCAGCGCAATCGGTGCCACCGCCAGCTCCCACGATGGCCGGTGGCGCAGGCGCATCGCGCGCGGCGACCGCGAATGCCGATGCCACGACAGCCCCGACTCCAACATCCGACGCCGATAACGATGGCTCCGTGCCGCACGCCGACCGGGCCGCCGACGCCCGACCCGGCAGTCTGCTGGCTTCGGGGCCCGGGTACAGCATCCAGGCGAGCGGGCCGAAGTCGATTCCGAGCCGGGGCGGATCCGCGATCACCTCGCGTGGCACCCCGGTGGAACGTCTGCATGATCCCATCATCTGTCAGGGGTCAAGGTTGCTGCACATCGACAATCGCAATCTGCAGTTCGATGGAGATGCGGTCAGCGCCGAGGATGGCTGCGAGATCCACATCACCAACACGCGCATCAGCGCGAAGGGCATCGGAGTGCTGGTGCGCGCGGCGAACGTGCACATCGAGAACAGCGAGATCGAAGGGGACTCCGGTGCGATCGAGGCCTCGGCGGGTGCACAGGTGTACGCCGAGTCTTCCCGCTTCAAGGGTCTGACACGCCGGCTCGAAGATTCCGCCTTTCATGATCTGGGCGGAAACGTCTGGAATTGACGCCGATCCCCGGGCTTGAATCGCGCTCGGAGCAGCTGCGCGGTAGCGTCGAAAACGCGCTGGAGGCTCTGGGCTGCAACGCGGCGGCGATGGCTGCGCTGCGGTCCGCATCCCCGGCGATCCACGAGTCGCTGCCTGTGGTATTCGCGGCGAGCGATTTCGTCGCCCAATCCTGTATTCGTGACCCACAGCTTCTGTCCAGACTGCTGGATCAGGGTGATCTGCAAAGACAGCTGACGCCGTCGCAGATCGCGGCGCGCGCTCCGCGCTGCGGCGATGGTGTACCGGTAGAGGCGCAGGTCATGTCCGACTTGCGCCAGTGGCGCCGACTCGAGCTCGTGCGCATCGCCTGGCGCGACCTGGCTGGCTGGGCCGACCTCGAGGAGACACTCGCCGACCTGACTGCCTGCGCCGAGGTGGCCATCCGTACTGCCTGTGACCTGGCCCGGCGACCGCTGGTATCGCGCTACGGTGAGCCGCGCTCCGCCGGCGGTGAGGAACAGCCCCTGGTGGTCATCGGCATGGGCAAGCTCGGTGGCGGTGAGCTGAACTTCTCCTCCGATGTCGACCTCGTTCTGCTGTTTCCGGAACACGGTGAGACAGATGGCCCGCGTCCCATCGCAAACGAGGAATTCTTCACGCGTTTGGGCCAGGGTCTGATCCGGTTGCTGGAGACCACGACCCATGACGGATTCGTGCTGCGTGTGGACATGCGATTGCGACCGTTTGGTGACAGCGGACCTCTCGTGTCGAGCTTTGCCTCCTTCGAAGACTACCTCCCGCGGCATGGTCGTGACTGGGAGCGCTACGCATACGTCAAGGCACGCGCCATCACCTCGGCCGATCGCTACGCGGAGATCCAGGCGTCAGCGGTGAGGCCGTTCGTCTATCGCCGTTACCTTGACTACGGAGTGTTCGAGAGCCTGCGCGAGATGAAAGCGCTCATCGCGCGCGAGGTCGAGCGCCGCGAACTGGCCGATCACATCAAGCTCGGCCCCGGCGGCATCCGCGAAATCGAATTCATCGTGCAGGCGTTCCAGATCATCCGGGGTGGCCGTGACCGCCGCCTGCAGACGTCCTCCCTGTTGAAGGCGTTGGTGATTCTCGGCGAGGAGCGATTGTTGCCGGCTCAGGCGGTTGCGGAGTTGCGCAGCGCCTACTTCTATCTGCGGCGACTGGAGAACCGCCTGCAGATGATGGGCGATGCCCAGGTGCATCTGCTTCCCGCGGATGCGCTGGGCCGCGAACGCATTGCACTCGCCATGGAATCGGAGGACTGGGCGGCGATGTTGCGCGAACTGGATGCGCACCGATCGAGAGTCAGTGCGCATTTCCGCTCTGTGGTGTCGGGCAGCTCGGATGTGGAGCGCGGTGCCGTCAGCATCGATCTGGGCCGTTTCTGGGATTCACAAGCTGAGACGGCCGCGCTGGAGGAATCCCTCGCCCGCGCAGGTTTTGCCCGTTCCGGGGAAGCGGCTCGCCTGCTGCTGGAGCTGCGATCGTCCGCACTCGTGCGCAAGCTGGATGAGCCGGGCAGAAAGCGCCTGCAGTCGCTGCTTCCCGCCTTGCTCACGGATGTGGCGCGCGCCAGTCGCGCCGACCGTGAGGGTCAGATCGCCGTGCTGCGGCGAATCCTGCGGATCATCGAAGCCATCGGCCAGCGTTCGGCCTACTTCGCGCTGCTGCAGGAGAGCCCGGCGGCCCGCACCAGACTGGTCGAGCTGTGCGGTCACGGCGATTTCCTCGCGCAGCAGATCGCCTCTTTCCCGCTGCTCCTGGATGAGCTGCTCGATGAACGCCTGCTGGTGGAGTTGCCGGACCGGGCGACACTCGCCCGCGAACTGGCACTGCGTATGGAACAGGTCCGGGACGAGGACCCCGAGCGCCAGGTCGAGGCCCTGCGCCAGTTCCAGCGTGCGGCGCTGTTTCGCGTGGCCGTGGCGGACCTGACGGGTCGCCTGCCGGTGATGCAGGTGAGCGACCGGCTCACCGAGATCGCCGAACTCATCGTGCAGAGCGCCATGGACCTGGGCTGGCACCAGATCACGGCGCAATTCGGCGTGCCCATGTGCGGCGGAGGCAGCGACGGTGACGAGCGTCGCCCCGTGCGTATCGCGGCGGTGGGTTACGGCAAGCTCGGGGGGATCGAGCTGGGCTACGCCTCGGATCTGGACCTGGTCTTCGTGCACGACTCGCACGGCGAGCGGCAGGAGACGACGGGCTCGAAGCCAATCGACAATCAGGTGTTCTTCGTTCGCGTGGCCCAACGCATCGTGCATCTGCTGACGATGCACTCTGCAGCCGGCCGCCTGTATGAGGTCGACGTGCGCCTGCGGCCCAGCGGCAAGGGAGGGCTGCTGGTTACGAACATACGGGCGTTCGCCGAGTACCAGAGGCAGGAGGCCTGGACCTGGGAACATCAGGCGTTGCTTCACGCGCGCGCCGTGGCGGGCGCTCCGGAGTTGCGCGCCGAGTTCGAGCGGGTCCGCCTCGAGGTGCTCAGCAACAGCGTGCGGCGGGACACTCTGCGGGAAGAGGTCCGCAACATGCGCGAACGCATGCGCCGTGAACTGTCACGAGGCTCGGCCGAGCGATTCGATATCAAGCAGGACCCCGGCGGCATCGCCGACATCGAGTTCCTGGCCCAGTACTGGGCGTTGCGCTGGGCGCGCGACTACCCGCCGGTCGCCCAGTTCTCCGACACCATCCGGCAGCTCGAGTCGGTGGCCTCGGCCGATCTGGTGCCCCAGGAGACGGTGGACCGGCTGACGGGCGCCTACCGGGCCTATCGGGCGCGCACGCACTACCTGTCCCTCGTGGGCGAGGAGCCCATGGTGCCCGTGGAAGAGTTCGCCACCGAACGGGCCGCGGTCACCCGGATCTGGAACCAGACCCTGAACGCGGAACCCGACTCATGATCCCGGCGGCCGCCTTATAATCGCGGCCTCCGAAGTCCCAGGCGCAGGAAAGTCCCGTTCATGGCCGCGACCGCAAAGCCGCTCATCCAGCCGAACGCCCAGAACCAGTACGATGTCACGGCCGAGGATCTGCCGCTGTCGTGCCCCATGCCGCAGATGTATCTGTGGAATTCGCACCCGCGCGTGTATCTGCCGATCCAGCAGACCGGCTGGGCCAAGTGCCCCTACTGCGGGGCGGAGTACACCCTCAAGGGCGCGTGACCGGCAGCTGGCGCCGCGCCGCCTGAATCCGCGGCGCGCCTCAGCGCTGCGGCCGTCCCTGCGCGTACGGTCGGTAGGACTTCTCCTCGATCAGGCGCGATCCCAGCGCCAGGTTAACTCGCTTCTTGATGGCCGCGCGCTCGTCGTTGCAGACGTACACGGCGCGTGCCAGCTCGATGAACTCCCGATCGAAGGTCTGCACGGCTTCCTTGTCGCGGATGCGATCCTCCACGTCCCAGAGCTGTTCGTTCACCTGGTGCAGTGCGCGCTCGTCGGCCGGCGCGCAGCCTGCGGCACAGCCGCTCTCCGCCCAGGTCTTCTCCAGCAGCTCCAGTTCCAGGCGCACGTTGGCCACCTTGGCCGGATCGGTGATGCGCACGGCCTTGATGCGCAGAATGGTGATCTTGTCCAGCAGCTCGCCGGGAGAGATCGGAACCAGGATGTCGTTCATGGCCGGTATCGTAACAACTCATCGATCCTGGCGGTGACCTGCTCCACCCCGATGAGGTCCATGACCCCGGGCTGCTCGATCTTGCGCGTCCACGGCAGCTGTTCCGCCGGTTTGCCGCAGAAGCGCAGCGCGGCCTGTCCGTAAGCATCCACGCACCACTGGCGCGAGAGGTAAGGACCGCTGCGTTGTGGATTCGTGGCCGCGTAGAGCCCGATCACCGGCGTGCCGGCCATGGTCGCCATGTGCACCGGGCCGGAGTCCGGTGCCAGCAGGACCGTGGCGCGGGCGAGCAGCGCCAGAAGTTGCGGCAGCGTGTCCCGTCCGATCTGGTTGGTCAGGGATGTCGCGGCACCCACATATCTTTCGATGGCGGCGCCCATGTCCCGCTCGATCGCCGTGGGTCCGCCAGCCAGGATCACGCGCATGCCATGATGTTGGGCGGCGTAATCAGCGACAGCCGCGTAGCGCTCTGCCGCCCAATTCCGCAGTACGTGACTGGAGCACGGACTGATTACCAGCGTGGGGCGCGTGTCGGGAATCAATCGTTGCGCGTAGGCCTGTGCATCCGCCGGCAGAGGCAGATCCCATCGCAAGGTTCGCTCCGGGATGCCAAGGGCTGCCGTGAACCCGAAGAAGCTGTCCAGCACGTGCTGGCGGGAGGCGGGTGCGATGCGCGCGTTCGTGAACAGCCACTGCAGTTCACGCGCCCGCCCACGATCGAAACCGAGCTTCACATCCGCGGGGATCTCGCGTGCGATGACACTGGCCCGCAAGGCTAGCTGCATGTGCAACAGCACGTCGAACCGGCGACCGCGCATCTGCGTCCGCAACCCACGCCACCCGGCCAATCCGGCCCGCTTGTCCACGGTGATAAGCTCCACACCCTCGAGCAGGCTCATGAGGCGGGCTTCGGACTTGCCGATGACCCAGGTGAGTCGGGTGTCGGGCCAGGCCTTCTGCAAGGTGCGGATGACCGGCACGACATGGCAGGTATCGCCGATCGCGGACAACCTGAGGATGCACAGGCTCCGCGGTGCCCGGGAGAGGGGTAGCATCAACCGCGCCCTGGCGCGCGACCCGGTGACCCGTGACCGCGGTCACCCGCACAGGCATGCAATCGTGGGGTCATCGATGTCGGACGTTTTCGGATGAGCGGGCGCTGGCCGCTCGGCTCTGAGGTCAAGCGCAGCGCCCTGCCCGGCGGCGCCATGCTATATGACGGCTCCCGGGTGAGCAATTTGGGGCCGGCCTGGTTCGAGCCGCGTTATTGGGAGTCGCGCGGGCAGATCGAAGGCAGCGCGCGCGGGCGCGGCGCGGCGCACTTCGTCAACAGCGATGGCCGCAGGTTCGTGTTGCGGCATTACCGGCGCGGCGGCATGATCGCGCGTTTCTCGCGCGACCGTTATCTGTGGCAGGGCGAGGAGCAGACGCGCCCTTTCGCGGAGTGGCAGCTGACCTATCGGCTGCACCGGGCCGGACTGCCGGTTCCCGCGCCGCTGGCGGCACGCTACCAACATATCGGACTGACCTACACGGGCGACATCATCACCGAGCGGCTCGCCACCGTGGGCTCGCTCGCGGAATGCCTGGCCAAGGGGGCGCTCTCGATCCTGACCTGGATCGCCATCGGCCGCTGCATCCGTCGCTTCCATGACCTGGGTGTCTGTCACGCCGACCTCAACGCGCACAACCTGCTGCTGGATGAGGACGCCCGGGTCTACATGATCGATTTCGACCGGTGTCAGCTGCGGCGCGGCGGACTGTGGCGCGATGGCAATCTGGTGCGACTGCGACGTTCGCTGGAGAAGATCACCTACGGCTATCCCCCCGACCGCTTTGCGGAAGCCGACTGGCACGGTCTGCTCGATGGCTACCGGCAGACTTCGGGCGATGAGCCCATGACACCGGAGAGCTGAAACCCATGCGGTCGGGTTGATCGTGCGCTTCCTCTACATCCTGGCGGTCTACCTCGCCGCGCCGCTCGTCAGTGTGCTGATGTTGTGGCGCGGCCTGCGCGATCGCAGCTACTGGCACAATTTCGGCGAACGTTTCGGCTTCGGACCGCGCCTCGCGCCCGCTGGCATCTGGGTGCACGCCGTTTCGGTGGGCGAGGTGCAGGCATCCGCGGCCCTCGTGAATACCCTGCGCGAGAGATATCCGTCGGTCCCGGTGGTCGTGACCACGCTGACGCCCACCGGTGCTGAACGCGCACGCGCCCTGTTCAAGGATCGTGCGCAGGTGTGTTACATCCCGTTCGATCTTCCAGGCGCGGTACGCCGCTTCTTCAAGCGCGTGCAGCCGCGCCTGGCGGTGATATTCGAGACCGAGTTGTGGCCGAACCTGTACCACGAGTGCGGCCGGCGCCGGGTGCCGCTGGTGTTGGCCAGTGCGCGGATCTCGCCGCGTTCGGTCAGCCGATACAGCAAACTCGGCAGCCTGTTCCGCGATGCCCTGTCGCGCGGGATCGTCATCGCCGCGCAGGCGGAGGGTGATGCCGAGCGGTTCCGCTCGCTGGGCAGCGATCCGGACCGGACACATGTCACCGGCAACATCAAGTTCGACTTCAGCGTGCCGGCCGACACGGCCGAACGTGGCGCGGGACTGCGCGAATTCTATGCGGCATCCCGCCCTATGTGGGTTGCGGGAAGCACCCATGCGGGAGAGGAGGAGATCATCCTCGAGGCGCACCGGGTCGTCAGGGCAACTCATCCGCGCGCCCTCCTGGCGCTCGTACCCAGGCATCCACCCAGGTTCGATGAGGTCGCCCAGGTGATGGAGCGCAATGGCGTGCGCTTTGTCCGGCGCTCGCAGAAGGCGCGCGAGCGGGCAGGCTCGGCGGCCGCGACAGCCGATGTACTGCTGGTGGATACGCTCGGTGAGCTGTTGGATTTCTACGCAGCGGCAGACGTGGCTTTCGTGGGAGGCAGTCTCGTACCCATCGGTGGGCACAACCTGCTCGAACCCGCCGCGCTCGCCAAACCGATCCTGACGGGACCCCATAACTCCAACAGCGAGGATATCGCCCGCCTGCTCGTCTGCCGAGGTGCCGCGGAAGTCGTCAACGACGCCGACTCGCTTGGCGGCCGAGT
>Ga0335070_10009027_pt1 | contig 11706 bp, 7 predicted proteins | sample Lox_Sample_13_FD_206722 | JGI IMG/M metagenome (GOLD analysis project Ga0335070, IMG submission 206722) | Soil microbial communities from Loxahatchee National Wildlife Refuge, Florida, United States - Lox_Sample_1.3 | ecosystem: Environmental > Terrestrial > Soil > Wetlands | place: USA: Florida...
CGCCCGGGGCTGCGCTTGACCGCGGCTTCGATCAACTCGTCGAAGGCCTGGATCCCGCTGGCGGCCCTTGTCATCAAGGGACCGGGGGAAACGGCGTAGACTCGGATCCGCTTCTCGCCCAGCTCGGCGGCCAGATAGCGCACCGACGCCTGCAGCGCGGCCTTGGCGAGGCCCATGACGTTGTAGTTGTTCACCACCTTGTCGGCGCCGTAGTAACTCATGGCGAGCATCGCGCCGCCGTCGGTCATCAGGGGCTCGGCACGCCTCGCCATCTCCATGAAGGAATAGACCGAGACGCGCATGGCTTGCTGGAAACCCTCCAGCGAGCAGTCGACCACGCGGCCGTGCAGGTCCGCGCGGGGTGCGAAGGCGATCGAATGGACCAGGAAATCCAGCCCACCCCATTTCTCCTTGATCGCGGCGAAGACCGCGTCCAGCTCTCCGGGCTTCTCGACGTCGAGCGGCAGGAGGAGACCGGCCTGGACGTCCTCGGCGAGCGGCTTGACGAAGTCCAAGGTGCGCGGGTTGAGATAGGTGAGCGCCAGCTCGGCACCGAAGGCGCGCAGCTTGGAGGCGCAGCCGTAGGCGATCGAATGCTCGTTGGCGACCCCGACGATGAGGCCGCGCTTGCCTTTCAGCATGTCGCCGACGCGGTCGTCCGGATTCCAGACCTTCGGCAGCCGATCGAGCGGGGTCGCAATCTCGTTCATGGCACTCCTCCGGTCGCGTTCACTCTCCGGCCAATCGCAGATTCTCCTGCGGTCCCTCGGTCGCTTCCTGCAGCGGTTCCTCGGTCGCTTCCTGCAGCGGATCCTTGGTCGCCTCCGGCAGCGCGATGGGCGGCAGGTGGAGCGCTTCGCGCAGCTGCTGCAGCTGGTGGATCGTGTGCGGCTCCATCTCTTCGACCGAGCCGACGATGAACTCGACCACCTCCATCGCCTTGATGCGGTCCTTCGCCCTGGGCAGCAGATCGGGCAAGGTCGCTACGGCGCGTTCGGGTTCGAACTCGACGATCATCGATTGCTCGCGGATCAGGGCCGCACGGCGCTCGGCGCCCAGGGAGGCGAAGGGCTCGTCCTTGCTCAGCACCATGGCCGAGCGCTCGAGGCGGTCGCGCCGCACCGAGCCCCGCGCCTCGGCCAGCAGGATGAGCATGCGGATGACCGCAACCTCGAAGCCGCCCCGGCTGATGCCGAGCAGGATCGCCTGCACCTCGGGCAGATACCTCAATGCCTTCGGATCCTTGAGCGTGCGCTTGAAGGCATGGGTCTCCGCGATCCGGTCCATGAAAGGCGTGCCGTAGAGCCAAAGGAAGCTTGCCTCATAGGCGGTGTCGCGCAGATCGCGCCAGAGATCGAAGCCCTGGGTGATGCTGTCGGCCCACCACTTCTCGATGGCGACATAGGGGTTGTCAGGCGCGGCTGGAGTGCGTTTCGCCTTGATGCTTTCCGCCTGCTGGGCGATAGGGCCCATGAAGGGATTGTCCGGCCCGAAGGCCTTGCGCATCAGCCGCGCCGGATGGGCCTCACGCATCGCCTTGGCCGCGGGTTGCGACACCATGGCCTGGACGAACGGCCGGAGCGTCAGATCGTAGAGTTCTGCGCTCAGCTCCGAGAGACGTGCCACCGCCGCAAAACCGCGCTCCTCGCCGCGATCGTCGCTGTCGATGGCGCGAATGTCGCTCATCTTGCGCTCCTGGAAGGCGACGCGGAAGCGCGCGTCGACACCTTCGCCGATCTGCTCCTCGATGGTCATCTCATAGAGGCCGGGCGCCAGGGCTTCGATGGTCTTCATCGTCGAGGTGACTTCGGCGTGCTCCTTCTTGGCGACCGAGGAGGAGACGAAGATGCCCAGGTGGCCTACCTTCTCATGGATCATATAGATGATACGCTGGCCGCGGATCTTGATCTCGTGCTCGTCCGCATAGGTATCGACGATCCAGTTGAGCGCCTGTTGCGGGGGCGTAATGTTGTCGCCCCAGCTTGCGAACACGATGATCGGCGAGCGGATCCCCTTGATATCGAGCTGGCGGCCGCGCTCGAGCCGCGCCTCGTTGCGCGACAGGCGGTTGCCCACGAACAGCTGCTCGACGATCCAATGGATCTCGGCCTCGTTCAGGAAGTGGAAGCCGCCCCACCAGCGCTCGAAGTCGAGGAAGCTCTTCCGCACGCCTTCGGGGTTGGCGAACAGGTCGTAGTACTTGCCGAAGAAATTGCGCCCGGGGTTGAGCTGCTCGAAGTTCGAGACGAGATGGACGCCGTCGAACTCGCCGCCACCGAGATCGGCCAGCAGCAGCACCGGCAAGATGCCGCCGATGATCCCACCATTGTAGCGCATCGGGTTCTCGCCGATCCGTCCGGACCAGGTGGAAACCGGTGTGCCGTTGATCACCAACGGACCGGTGATGTCGGGATTGGCGGCGGCCAGGATCAGGGCCGCCCAGCCGCCCTGGCAATTGCCGACGATGATGGGTTTGGGGGCTGCGGGGTGGCGACGGGCAATTTCGGCGACGAACTCCGCTTCCGCGCGCATGACGTCGGCGAGCGTCTGTCCCGGTTCCGGATGCGGGCGGAAGACGACGAAATAGACCGGATGGCCGTCGCGCAGCGCCACGCCAACCTGGCTGTCGGGCTTGAAGCCGCCGATACCCGCGCCATGGCCGGCGCGCGGGTCGACGATCATGTAGGGCCGCTTCCAGTCGTGCGTCGTGACGCCTGCGGGCGGCAGGATCTTGAGGAGCATGTAATTGACGGGCCGCGGCAAGGTGCGCCCGTCGAACGCCACTTCATGATCATAGATCAGGACCGGCGGGTCGCCGGCCGCTTCGTGGGCCGCGTCATTCTCGGCGCGTTCGCGCAAGACGTCGAGCGTGAGAACCGCGCGTTGCGCGGCGTCGGTCAGATATTCGCGCAATGCCTCGCTCTGGCCGTTCGCGGCGGCGCTCTCGGCGAGGGCCCGATAGACCGCGGCGCCCTTCTCCACCTGCTTGCGCCAGCGCTCGCCGTGCTCGCGCGCGATGTGCTCAAGATGGCGACTGAGGCTGGTCAGCACGCGCTCGTTCTGGGTCGACGTGGTCCCTGCTGCAGAGAACGCACGGGCGGGAACATTCTCCGGGCTGAAGGGCGAGCTCATGGGACGGTCTCCGTGTCAGGCGAGAGCGAATTGCGCATCCGCGGCGGCGAGGCCCGCGCATGCGAGCGTGTGCTCGGCGATCATGCGTTCCTCGTCTGTGGCGACGACATAGACTGGTATCGACGATTCCGGCGTTGTCACGCGCTCGGCGTTGCTCCTATTGGCATCGCGGTCCAGCTTGACTCCAAGCCAGGAGAGGTCATCCAGGATATGCGCGCGCAGGCCGCTGGCATGCTCGCCGATGCCGGCCGTGAAAACGATGGCATCGACGCCGCCAAGCGCCGCCGCCAGCCCGCCGATCTCGCGCTTCACGCGCTCGGCGAAATAGTCGATCGCCTGGCGCGCAGCTGGATCGCTCGAGGCTTCGAGCGCCCGCATGTCATGCGACACGCCGGAAAGGCCCTTGAGCCCCGATTCCTTGTAGAGCAGATCCGATATCTGCGCGGCGCTCATGCTCTTCTCGGCCATCAGGTAGAGCACAACGCCGGGATCGAGCTGCCCGCAGCGGGTCCCCATGGGCAGGCCGTCCAGCGCCGTGAACCCCATGGTGGAGGCAATGGAGCGTCCACCGCGGATGCCGCAGGCCGAGGCGCCGTTGCCGAGATGGCAGATGACGACGCGGCCGTCCGCGATCTCGGGCGCCATGACGCGGAGGTGGCGCGCGACGTATTCATAGGAGAGGCCGTGAAAGCCGTAGCGCCGCACGCCTTCGTCGTAGAACCGGCGCGGCAGCGCAAAAGTGTCGGCGATGAAGGGGTGGCTTCGATGAAAGGCCGTGTCGAAGCAGGCGACCTGCACCGCATCGGGAAAGGTGGCCAGCGCGGCCTCGATGCCGGCCACGCTGTGCGGCTGGTGCAGCGGCGCCAATGGAATGAGCCGGCGCAGCACGTTGAGCACGTCGCCTTCGATGCGCACGGGCCGGGCGTAGTTCGGCCCGCCATGGACGACGCGATGGCCGACCGCGAGGATCCGACAGTCGGCTTCCATCTGGTTCAGCCAGTCGACCGTGGCCTTGAGGGCTGTGGCATGGGTGGCGCGCCCACCCGCCCCGCCGATCGCGCGCCGGGTCTCCTGCCCGCTTTCCGTCTTCGCCGAGAATTGCGTGTCGGCACCGATGCCCTCGACCTGTCCGCTCGCCAGCGGCGTCAGCCTGCCGTCGAACCGGTACAGAGCGAATTTGATGGAGGAAGAGCCGGCGTTGAGCGTGAGGATCGCGCTGGTCATGCCGCCTCTTCCGCCTTGGCGCCGGTGAAGGCACGGCCTTCGCGCCGCCAATGGGCGTAGAGCTGAGCCAGCGCCGCCGAGGCAAGTCGCGCGCGGTCGTTGTCGGCTCGGCTCGTCAGCATGACCGGAACCATCGCGCCGATCACAAGGCCCGCCGATTCCGCGCGGGCGACGAAGGTGAGCTCTTTGGCGAGCATGTTGCCCGCTTCCAGATTGGGCGTGATCAGCACGTTGGCATGGCCCGCCACCAGCGAGGTGATCCCCTTGGTCTGCGCCGCCTGGATATCGACCGCGTTGTCCATCGCCAGCGGCCCATCGACGATGCCGCCCTTGATCTGGCCGCGCTCTGCCATCTTGGAGAGAACGGCGGCATCGAGCGTCGAGGGGATGTTGGGATTGATCGTCTCCACCGCCGACAGCACGCCGACGCGCGGCTTTTCGAGCCCGCAGGCGCGGGCGAGATCGATCGCGTTCTGGACGATATCGACCTTGGCGAGCAGGTCCGGCGCGATGTTGATCGCGGCATCGGAGATGAACAGGATCTCGTCGAGCGTCGGCACGTCCATGGCGAAGACGTGGCTGATGCGCACATGCGTGCGCAGGCCGCCGTCCTTCTTGACCACGGCGGCCAGCAAATCATCGGAGTGGATGGCGCCTTTCATGACGGCGGCCGCCTGGCCGGCATGGACCATCTCCACCGCTTTCGCCGCGGCGGCGCGCTGATCGGCTTCGCTGATCAGCGGCCATGCTGCGATATCCACGTCGAGCGCTTTAGCGGCCTCGACGATGCGGGCGTGATTGCCGATCAGGATCGGATGAATGAGCCCCTTGCGCGCCGACAGAACCACACCGCTGAGCGAGTTGTGGTCCTCGGGGCAGACAATCGCCGTCTTCAGCGGCGGCAATTGTGCGGCGAGCGCGATCAGCCCGGCGAAATGATCCTTGTGGTCGACAATCAGCTGCGGCAATTCGCGGGCCGGCACTTCCATCACCGTCCTCGGCGCCTCGACCACGGCCTCGCCTTGGCAGACGACAGCGCCGGTGGGATCGGTGATCGCGGTGGAGAACACCGCGACAGGCTCTTCCCGCTTTTCCGTGCAGGTCACCACCACCTTCAGGCGGTCGCCGATGTGCACGCGCTTCAGAAACGCCAGGGACTGCGAGCGGTAAAGCGTTCCCGGCCCCGGGAGCAGATTGCCCAGCACCGCGGAGATCAACGAGCCCACCCACATCGAGGGCGCCATGATATCCGCCGCCGGCTTGCTGTCCTCGGCATCGGGCAGCATCAACGGATTGACGTTGCCCGAGACATGCGCGAACAGGATGAGGTCCTGCACCGCACAGGTGCGTTCCAACGTGGCGGCGTCGCCGACCTTGAGCTCTACCCACGTCTTGTTGCGGACGATCTGCGTCTTGATCATGTGCTTCCCCATCTCCGCAGCCATACGCTGAACCGAGATCGTGACGTCCGACTTGCGCAGGCCAATGTGGCGTAGACCAGTTTGGTCGCCGCCGCATGACATTGGCTTTAAGTTCCCATCAATCTATTAAGAGCACTTGAAGTCGCGCTGCGGCAGATGCGCACAATATCACGCGTGACTGCGGCAGATTTGATATCGATCAATCGCGAGAGTCGATCGACATCTAGTTCGCGATGACTTTGACCTCGCGAATCCAATAGGCACCGCCGGAATTGATCAAAAGCAAGCCGGTCATATCGCCGGCGATGCTGGTATCCTTGGCGGTGGCGGCGGTCTGGCCGTCGAGAGTGAGCGTCATCGAGCCCGCGGCATCGCGACTGAGGACCAGATCGTGCGGCTGGCCGTCCTCAAGATTGACGATCGCGTTGTCGGCGCCGAGCGTCGTGACGCCCTGGGGCGTTACCTTCTGGATGGCGAGGCCGGGTGCGGCACCCGGCTGATAGACCATGCGGTAGAGCGTGGTGCCCGAGGCGCCCTGATAGATGCCGAGATTGAGCGCGCCCTGCTTGTCTTTCGAGGTCAACGCGACCTTGAGCGCGAAGGCGTTCGGAATCTTCACCGGCGAATAGATCGACGCATAGTCGCTTTGGGTGCTGCCGGTCTGGTTGCTCCCCTGGGGCTGCAGGATCTGGCCGAGCACGGTATTGATGTTGAGCTGCTGCGGCCGGATCTTGGTGACGAGGCCGGGGTTGAAGCCCACGGGATCGACTGTGAAACTACCGGCGCTCACTTTCCAGGTCGGGTTCGTGAGGTAATCGCCGTCGGCAAAGGTGTCGCTGAAGACGACGGTGCCCGCGGCCGGGCCGGTCGCGGTGGAACCGGTCGCCGCGGCCTGCAGCGCCTCATACTTGGCGACCAGCGCCTTCAAGTCGGCGAGGAAGTCGGGCGAGGCCGCCTGGGCCTGCTCGGCGGCTGCGATTTTGGCTTTGAGCTCGGCAATCAGGTTCTTCATCTGCTGGGCGGCGGCCCCGGTCCAGGGCTGGTATTGCGGGGTCGTCGTGTCGGCCCAGGCCGGTTCCGCAGGCGCGGCCATTCCCAAAAGCACGAGCATGCCCCCGATCGCGGCGGCGTAGGCAGCGGTCAAGTCTTTCCGCTTGCAATTTTGTGAAGATTTCATGTCATCCTCCCCCAAACTCGCGTGAATCGCTAGTCTATCACGCAGTGATCCGCGCGATTCGCGCCCTCGGCCGGCCCGAATCCCTGATCGAGGAAAGCGCCCGATTCGTGCCGACCTGCCCGCGAGCATTATGTGGAATCTGATCCGATTGCCGAAGCTCATTCTCACCCCGCTGGCGGCGGTCGCGATCGCGGTGGCCCTGGCCCTGGTGGTCCTGGGTGCCTCGTTCCGGCTTGATCCGGGCGTGCTGATCCTGGTGGGCGGAGTCGCGGGAGCGTTGCTGGTGGCTTCGGTCGGCCTCCCCAGCCGCCCGGCGCAAGCGCCGGGTGCGACTGCGGTGCCGGGTGCCATCGCGACGCCAGGCCCGAGCGAATCACTGGGAAAGATGATGGAATCCGTCCCGGCGCCGCTCTTCGCGCTCGATCGCAACCGGCAGGTGATCGCGGCTAACGCCGCCGCCGGACGGCTCTTCGGCGGCGCGATCGCGGGACGCAACCTTCTCGCCTTCCTGCGCCATCCGCCGCTCCTGGACGCCGTCGAGGCCTGCGAGAGCGGGCGGCAACCGGACGCGGTCGATCTGCCGGAGGCCCAGGGCCGCAGCGGCCAACGCCGGCTCGCGGCCAAGCTGCAGGCGATCCGCCCGCCGATGGCCGGCGCCTCGGTGATGGTGCTGATCGAGGACACGACCGCCGCCGAGCGCGCGCTCACCCTGCGGCGCGATTTCGTGGCCAACGTCTCGCATGAGCTGAAGACACCGATCGCGGCACTCTTGGGCTTCATCGAGACTCTGATGGGGCCCGCGCGTGACGATCCCCTCGCCCGCCAGCGCTTCCTCGGCATCATGCGCGGCGAGGCCGAGCGCATGAACCGCCTGGTGTCCGAGCTCCTGTCGCTCTCGCGCATCGAGATGAACGAGCACCAGCCGCCCTCCGGCCGTGCCGATCTCGGCAATGTGCTGAAGACGGTGCGCGACAGCCTCTCATTGAAGGCCGAGCAGCGCACCATCAAGCTCGTCTTTCCGGGCCTCGCCGAGCTGCCGAACCTCCCCGGCGACGCCGATGAATTGACCCAGGCGATCCAGAACCTGGTCGATAACGCCATCAAGTACAGCCGCGAAGGCTCGGAAGTGCGGGTCACCTATCAGCGGATCGAGGACCCCGTCGCCTGCCGCGAGAAGCTGCAGGGTCTGCGCTCGCCCAAGGCCATGGTGGCGCTTGAAGTGTGCGACCAGGGCGAAGGCATCGCCCGGGAGCATATCCCGCGCCTGACCGAACGGTTCTACCGGGTGGACGCAGCGCGTTCGCGCGAGATGGGCGGGACCGGGCTGGGCCTTGCTATCGTGAAGCACATCGTCAACCGGCATCGGGGCAGCCTCGATATCGATTCCGAGCCCGGCCAGGGAAGCACGTTTACGCTGTTTCTCCCGGCCGATGCCTAGTCTCACTCAGCCGCAGCGCTCGTCACCGAAGCGTCATATATTAGAAACAATCGCGTCATCCCGTGGACTTAAGTTGCCGCCACGATCGGCGCGGGGGCAGTGGAAAGGGCGCTGTGATTCGGCGCGGCTCCTCCTGCAGACCTTGGCCTCGCCAGCGCTTTCTTCACCCTGTCACCAAATGGTAGGAATTACGCGTAATCAAGTGCTTGAGACCGGGCGGGCAGGTTCTTCAACCCAACGACCGGGCAAGAACAGCGGGAACCGGGCGAACCGCTTCAAATGGAGACCAGGATCATGCAGACCAGCGATCATACCGTCCGGAGCTTCGACAGCGAATTGAAGCGGCTCGTGGGCGAGATCGCCCAGATGGGCGGACTCGCCGAGGAGCAGCTCGCGCATGCGATCGACGCCCTGGCGCGCCGGGATTCCGAGGCGGCAACACGGGTGATCGAGAGCGACCGGCGCATCGACGTGATGGAACAGGAGGCGGGCACGCTCGCCGTGCGGATTCTGGCGCTGCGCCAGCCCATGGCGGCCGACCTCCGCGAGGTGGTGGCCGCGATCAAGATCTCCTCCGATATCGAGCGCATCGGCGACTATGCGAAGAACATCGCCAAGCGGGCGCTGCAGCTGAACCAGCTCGCCCCCTTGCGCCCGGTATCCTCGATCCCGCGGATGGGCCGGCTCGCCCAGCAGATCGTGAAGGACGTGCTCGACGCCTATGTCGAGAAGGATGCCGCGCTGGCCTTGGCCGCTTGGCGCCGCGACGAGGAGATCGACGATCTCTACACCTCGCTGTTCCGCGAGCTGCTGACCTACATGATGGAGGATCCGAGGAACATCGGGCCTTCGACGCATCTGCTCTTCATCGCCAAGAACATCGAACGCATCGGGGACCACGCGACCAACATTGCCGAGACCGTCCACTTCCTGGCGCTCGGCCGCACGATCGAAGAAACCAGACCGAAGGGTGATACCACCAATGTTGCACTCGATGGCTGATCGTTCCCGTCCCGGCCATACCGGGCGGGAGACGGACCGCGACCCCGCCAGCCGGCCGACCGTGCTGGTGGTGGAGGACGAGCCGGCACTCTTGGCGCTGTTGCGCTACAATCTCGAAAGCGAAGGCTATCGCGTCCTCGAAGCCAAGAACGGCGAGGAGGGCCTCACTCTCATCCGCGAGACCAAGCCCGACCTCGTGCTGCTGGACTGGATGCTGCCCTTCCTCTCCGGCATCGAAGTCTGCCGGCAGATGCGGCGCCTGCCAGACCTCAAGTCGATCGCCGTGATCATGCTGACCGCGAAGAGTGAGGAGGCGGACAAGCTCCGCGGCCTCGAGGTCGGCGCCGACGACTATGTGACCAAGCCCTTCAGCCCGAGCGAACTGATGGCGCGCGTGAAAGCGGTACTGCGCCGGGCGAGACCGCAGCTCTCGACCGAGGTGCTCGCCTATCGCGATCTCTCGATGGATCTCGCGACCCATCGGGTGAAGCGGACGGAGAAGGACGTGCATCTCGGGCCAACCGAATTCCGCCTGCTTCGGTTCCTGATGGAGAACCAGGGCCGCGTGTTCTCCCGCGAGCAGCTCCTCGACCATGTCTGGGGCCGCGACATCTATGTCGAGCCGCGGACGGTCGATGTGCATATCCGGCGCTTGCGCAAGGCGATCAACATCGAAGGCACGGTCGATCTCATCCGCACCGTGCGCGCCGCGGGATATTCGCTCGACGCCGAGGGATAGAGGTTCTCCGAATCGTCGATCCGTCCCTCCGCGCCGAGGCTTGAAGCCCAAGCGACGGGCCGACAGTCGCCCGCGTGCGCCACACGCGGGCCGTGCGGACTGTCGTTCACCGGTCCAGCACTCTGCTCTCGCGAAATTGCGACGGCTACCCTCGCGCAACCGGACGGAACGCCCCGTGCGCCGCCCAGGACTTTGTGACTAACAAGCTTCGCGGCATTTACAGTTAATTCTTAAAATATCACTCAAATGGGTGATGGCCCGAACTTTTGGTCGTGGAATCAATAAGCCAACGTGACCGGCCATCGGACCGTTGGCAACGAACCTCGGAACCGGTTGCGTCCATGCAAACAACTGGGAATCGGGGGAATCGACCATGGCCAATCACAAGGCGACGATCACCGGGCAAACCACGGGTTCGGTCAACGAAGACGACACGGCTTCGATCACCGGACTGCTGACGGTCACGGATAGCGATCCCGGCCAGGGGTTTGCAGCGATCGTGAACAACGCCCCGTCGAGCTATGGCACATGGTCGGTCGATGCGAATGGCAACTGGACCTATCAGGTCGACAACAGCAACAGCGCCGTCCAGGCGCTCGGCGATGGCAAGAGCCTGACCGACCACTTCACCGTCTCCAGCCTCGACGGCAGCGCGCACCAGACCGTCACGATCACGATCCATGGCGTCAACGACGTGCCCACCTTCTCGGGCGACGAAAGCGGGACGGTAACCGAGGACACGGCGCTCAGCACCAGCGGCACTCTGGTCGTCACCGACAAGGATACGGGTGAGTCGGGCACCCACAGCGCCACCGGCGTCGCCAGCGACAACGGGTACGGGCACTGGTCGGTCGATGCCGCCGGGCACTGGAAGTACAACCTGGACAACACCAACGCGACGGTGCAGGCGCTGGGCGCCGGGCAGTTCATCACCGACACCTTCACCATCACCAGCAAGGACGGCAGCGCCGGCGAGCCGATCACCATCACGATCTACGGCACGAACGACGTCGCCAAATTAACCGGCGGCACCACCGCAAGCGTCACCGAGGACGCCGGCACCGGCAGCATGGCGAGCGGCAGCTTCACCATCACCGACAAGGATCAGGATCAGGCGCATACGACAGTCGAGACCGATGCCGCATCGACCTACGGCACCTGGTCGGTCGATGCGGACGGCCACTGGAACTATCAGCTCAACAACGGCAACAGCGCGGTCCAGGCGCTCGGCGCCGGCGCGACCCTGACCGACAGCTTCACCGTCTCGAGCCTTGACGGCTCGGCGACCAAGATCGTGACCGTCACGATCCACGGCGTCAACGACCCGGCCAGCATGACCGGGCCGCTCACGGGGACGGTCAAGGAAGACGCGACCCTCACCGCCTCCGGCAAGATGACCGTCACCGACGTCGACACCGGCGAGAACCATCTCCACGTCCAGGCCTCGACCGCCACCGAATACGGCCATTGGTCGGTGAGCGGCAGCGCCACCAACACCTGGAAATACGTCCTCGACGACGGCAATCCCACGGTGCAAGCGCTGGGTGCCGGCGAGACCCTGACCGACACCTTC
>Ga0335070_10009028_pt1 | contig 11706 bp, 7 predicted proteins | sample Lox_Sample_13_FD_206722 | JGI IMG/M metagenome (GOLD analysis project Ga0335070, IMG submission 206722) | Soil microbial communities from Loxahatchee National Wildlife Refuge, Florida, United States - Lox_Sample_1.3 | ecosystem: Environmental > Terrestrial > Soil > Wetlands | place: USA: Florida...
CCGGGCGCCGCGGCGCGAAAGCTGGAAGCGGCCTATCGCTCGATGTACGAGGCCGCGATCAGTCCAGCGTGAAGCGGTCGCGGCGGATGTAGCCCTCGAAGGTCGCTCCCGAAGGCGACTTCACGTGCCACCAGTCGTTCCCGCTCTCCTCGACGAGGACCTTCACGCCGGGCGGCAACTGCGCCACCACGGGCGAGGAGAGGCTGGGCGCCTTGCGGATGTTCGAGCGGCCCTTCGAAAGGGTATGCGCGCGCTTCCAGCCCGATGGAGGCGGGGCCTTCGCGATCGCCGGGAGTGCGGGCGCAGGCGCCACGACCGCGGCAGCGGCCGGTGCGGGCTTCGCGCTCGGGGCGCTCGGTGCGCTCGGCGCGCTCGCGACGGCCGGGGCGGCCACCGCATAGGCGGAGGGCTCGCCGCATGCGGTGAAGATCTCGTCGGGGCCGCGCGCATACGGCGGGATCTCGAAGGTGGCCGGTTCCACGTCGCGGCCGAACGCCGCCGGCAACGCGATCTGCTCGGAAACCTCGATGCCGACGCACGCGCGCAATTCCGAGGGCGAAAGCCCGCGCGCGAGCAAGTCGCCCAGCTCGTTGGCCTCCCAGGTCGCGGCGATCTCGCTGCGCGGCGGCGGCGCTCCCAGTCCCGCGGGGCCGAGGCAGGTGAGGCGCGGCGATTCCTTCGACTTGAGCCCTCCCTGGAGGTCCATCGAGCGCGCGTTGGTGAGCTCGATCGCGATCCGGCCCGTCTTCCTCTCGCAGGAAAGATAGACCGTGGTGACCACCTTCGCCGTGCCGATGTACGAGGTGTGCGCGTCGAGGCTGATGGCGACCTTGATGGGGCCCATCTTCGGATGGGTGCCCTCGCGCACCTGCCAGTGCAGGTCGGAGTCCTCGGCGCGCTGCAGGGCTTGCGCGACCAGCAGGTCGCCCGCCGGGGAGGCCCCCAGCGCCGGCAAGGCGATCGTCAGGGAAAGGCACGCTCGGAGACGCACCCCGCGATTCTAAGTCGGGGCTGCCTTCAGCGCGACGACCGGCCGTCGATCCAGGTGTCGACCACCTGCAGGCGCTCGTCGCAGAGCACGAGGTTCGCGCGGTAGCCGGGGGCGATGCGGCCGACTTCTCCGGCGAGGCCGAGGAATTCCGCGGGATAGGCGCTCGCCATCCGCGCGGCCTGCTCGAGCGGCAGGTCGAGCATCTCCACCGCGTTCCTCACGGCGGTGGCCATGTCGATCGCCGAGCCCGAGAGCACGCCGTTGTCGTCGACGCACACGCCGTCCTTCACCGTGATGCGCCGGCCCTGCAGCATGAACGAATCGCGCTGCGAGCCCACGCTCGGCATCGCGTCGGTCACGAGCATGAACCGGTCGGGGCGCTTGCAGCGAAGCGCGAGCTTGAGGGCCACGGGATGCACGTGGCGCCCGTCGACGATCAGGCCGACCCAGGAATTCTCGTCGCTCAGCGCGGCGCCCACCGCGCCGGGTTCGCGGTGCGTGAGCGGCGACATCGCGTTGAAGAGGTGCGTCACGCCCGACACGCCCTGCCTGAAGGCTTCGGCCACCTCCTCGTACGTGCCGTCGGTGTGGCCCGCCGAGATGACCACGCCGGCGTCGGCGAGCTTGCGGATCGTGTGGGGCCCGGTCACCTCGGGCGCGAGGGTGACGAGCGTGCGTCCCACGCCCAGCGAGGAGAGCAGCTCCACGCCCTGGGCATCGAGGCTGCGGAGCTTCGCCGGGTCGTGGGCGCCCTTGCGCAGCTCGTTGATGAAGGGGCCCTCGATGTGCACGCCGATCACGCCGGGCACGCGCGCCTCGATGGCGGCGCGCACCGAGGCGATCGCCCTCGCGATCACCGAGAGGTCGTCGCTGATGAGCGTCGGCAGGAAGCCCGTCGTGCCGTAGCGCCGGTGCGCCCGCCCGATGGCGCGGATCGCCTCGAGGCTCGGATCGTCGTTGAAGAGCACGCCGCCGCCGCCGTTCACCTGGCAGTCGATGAAGCCCGGCATGAGGTAGCCGCCGCGCAGGTCGCGGCGCTCGGCCTTCGCGAGGCGCGGGTCGTCCTTCGCCACGAGCGCGGCGATGCGCTCGCCCTCCAGGAGCAGGACACGATCCGGCACGAAGCCGTCGTCGGTGAGGACGCGCGCATTGCCGAGCGCTTGCATCAGGTGGTCTCGGTGACTTTTCGCAGGTGGGGCGGCCGGTCGGGATCGCATCCGCGCGCGATGGCGAGCGCGTTGGCGAGGCGGTAGAAGCTCTGCGCGATGAGCAGCGGCTGGATGACCGGATGGGATTCGAGGGTCGGAAGCCGCACCGCGCCGGCGACATCGGCCCCGGCGGCGAGCACGTCGACGCCGCGCGCAACGAGCTCCGCGCCCAGCTTCTCGATGCCTTCGCGCGTCTCGTCGTCCTGGGCGAAGAGCAGCGCCGGGAAGTTGCCGTGCAGCAGCGCCTGCGGGCCGTGGCGGACTTCGGCCGCGCTGAAGCTCTCCGCGTGCAGCCCGCACGTCTCCTTGCACTTGAGGGCGGCCTCCTGCGCCACACCCAGCCCGACGCCGCGCGCGATCACATACAGGTGGCTCGCGGGGCGCAGCGTCTCGAGCGCGGCGCTCCAGTCGAGCTCCCAGGCGCGCTCGAGGTCTCCGGGAGCGCATTCCAGGGCCTGCTGCATGGGGCCGTCGCGCGTCCACTCGGCGGTGACGTGCACGAGCGCCGCGAGCGACGCGATGTAGGACTTCGTCGCCGCCACGCTCTGCTCGGCGCCCGCGCAGAGGGGCAGGCAGTGCTCGGCGAGCGCCGCGAGCGGCGACTCCTCGTCGTTCACGAGCGCCACCACCAAAGCTCCGGCTTCCCTGGCCGCCTGCGTGGTGGCGATGAGGTCGGGGCTGCGGCCCGATTGCGAGATGGCGATGAAGAGGCACTCGCGCAGGTCCTGCCGGGCGCCATATACGGAAGCGATCGAGGGGGCCGCCGACGCGGTAAGCACGCCCGCGCGCGTCTCGAAGAGATATTTCGCGAAGGTCGCCGCGTGGTCGGAGCTGCCGCGGGCGCACGTGACCACTGCGCGGGGCGGCGATGCGCGAAGTCGCGCGCCCAGCGAATGCGCGCGCACGCGGTTGCGTTCGAGCTGCGTGCGCACGGCATTGCCGGCTTCCCCGGCCTCGCGGAACATCGCGGTGCAGGCCGGGTCGAGGATCGGGCTATTCACCGGGCGTGCTCAGCTCGGCGACGAAATCGTAGGTGTCGCCGCGGAAATAGGTCTGGCAGAACTCGATCGCGCTGCCGTCGCGAAGGAAGCCGACGCGCTCGACGAGAAGGCCCGCGTCGCCCTCGCGCGCGTGGAGCAGGCGCGCCTGCTCCGTGTTCAGCAGCAATGCGCGAAGCCGTTGCAGCGCGCGCACCGGACGGTTGCCGGCGGCCTCGAGCGCTTCATAGAGCGAGGCGCCGACGGCGGAAAGCGACGGCAGGGCGGTGGCCGCGATGGTGGCGTATTCCAGGCACATGGGCGTGTCGTCCGCGTAGCGCAGGCGGTGGAACCGGTATACCGGCGCGCCCGGGCTCAGCCTCAGCGTGAGCGCTTCCTCCGGCGTGACGGCGCCTTCGGAACGCTTGAGCCACTCGCTGCGCGGCGTGCGCCCGCGGGCACGCATGTCCTCCGAGAAGGAGGTGAGCTTCGCGAAGTTCTTCTCGATGCGGGAACAGACGAAGTTGCCCGATCCCTGCCGGCGAACGAGCAGCCCCTCTTCCACCAGGCCGTCGATGGCCTTGCGGACGGTGATTCGCGACACCGACAGCTCCGAGGCGATCTGGCGCTCGGCGGGCAGCGCGTCGTCCGGGGCGAGGATGCGCGTCTCGATCGCCTCCCGGATGGAGCGCTGGAGCTGCTGGTAAAGCGGCAGCGCCCCTGAGGGATCCAGGGGCCTCAGGATCTCTGCTAGTGAGGCCATGGAAAAGATGCTACCAGTGAAATACCAATTTGCAAACTCTTGACAAACTGGTAGCACATTGGTTTACATTGGTCGCGTATTGGCATCCAATCCACTTTTTTGGGGCAGTCCGGCGCATCTTTTAGCAACCCTGGGGGAGACATGAATTTCAAGCCAACACCCATCGCTTCTGCAGTCGCGCTCGCTTTCGCGGGAATGGCCATGCAGGTGCATGCACAGCAGGCTCCTGAGCAGCCGCAGAAGAAGGCGGACGCGACGGAAACCATCACAGTAACGGGCACCCGCGCGTCGATCGAGAAATCCCTCGAGGCGAAGCGTAACTCCGACTCGGTGATCGAGGTGATCACCGCCGACGACATCGGCAAGCTGCCGGACAAGAACGTCGCCGACGCGGTGCAGCGCGTGCCGGGCGTGACGATCAGCTCGAGTGCCGGCGGCGAGGGCGGATTCGACGAGAACGATCGCGTCAGCATGCGCGGCACCAATCCCTCCCTCACGCAGACCCTCATCAACGGCCATTCGGTCGCCTCGGGCGACTGGTTCGTGCTCGACCAGGTGGGCCTCGTCGGCCGCAGCGTGAGCTACACCCTGCTGCCGTCGGAAGTGGTGGGCCAGGTGATCGTGCGCAAGAGCGCGACGGCCGACCTCGTGGAAGGCGGCGTTGCGGGCGCGGTGGACATCATCACGCGCAAGCCCCTGCAGTTCACGCAGCCGCTCACGGTCGAAGCCGCGGCCGGCACGGTGTACGCGGACCTTCCCAAGAAGTGGGACCCGCAATTCAACGCCTTGTTGAACTGGAAGAACGACTCCAACACGGTCGGCGTGCTGCTCCAGGGCTTCAGCGAGCAGCGCCACCTGCGCCGTGACGGCCAGGAGCTGCTGGGCTACGCGCAGATCTCGCCCACCAGCCCGCTCGCCACGGCCAAGCCCGACCTCGCCAACGTCTGGTATCCCACGCTCATCGGCTCGGCGGAATTCGAGCAGGAGCGCATCCGCCGCGGCGGCCTGATCGACGTCCAGGTGAAGCCGAACAACGAGTGGGAGTTCAACTACAACGGCTTCACGTCGCACATGTCCGCGACGAACTACAACCGGAACTGGATGTTCTGGGGCGCAAAGGTGATCGGCACCGACAACCGCATCCCGACGTCCTACACGGTGAGCAACGGAACGCTCACTTCGGCCGTGTGGCCCAACGCCGGGACGCCGGGCGCGAACGCGCAGTACGCGATCGTCGACCAGATCTATCGCCCGGGCTCCTATTCGGACACGGCCTACAACGACTTCACCGCCAAGTGGCGCCCCGCCGACCGCCTGCAGATCTCCGGCCAGCTGGGCTACACCAAGGGCACGGGCGTCACGCCCAAGCAGGACGTGTTCGAGGGCGACGTGTTCAACACGGGCGCCAGCTACACGATGCACGGCATCTCGTCGGCCACGGACGTCGCGTTCCCGAGCGGCAACCCGTCGAACTTCACCGGCACCTCGCTCGACTGGATCTTCGGCTCGAGCCCCGCGGCCTCGTACGACAGCGAGAGCTACGGCCAGGTCGACGGCGAGTACTCCTTCGACAAGGGCATGGTGAGCTCCATCAAGGCCGGCTGGCGCTGGGCCGAGCATGACCGCAACACGGTGCAGGTCGCGCAGGGCCCGAACTTCGCGCTGAACCCGTTCGACCCGGCGAACCTGCCGGCGTGGAACGGCTCGACCTATCCGAGCAACTTCGGCAGCGGCCTGGGCGGCAACTTCCCGCGCCAGCCGTGGCAGATCGATCCCTCGGTGCTCGAGCAGTGGGGCGACCAGTACTCCAACCGCGACCCCGTGACGCGCGACTACTGGCCGGGCGAGTTCGCCATCAACGAGAAGGTGCAGGCCGGCTACATCATGGCCAACTTCGAGGGCCAGGGCTGGAGCGGCAACGCGGGCATCCGCGGCGTGCAGACCAAGGAGAACGTCACGGTGAACGTGTCGATCGACGGGTCGGTGTGCGCCCCGCTCTCGCCGTGCTCCGTGCCGGGCGCCATCACGACGTCGGCCTTCGGCTCGTACTACCAGAAGCTCGTCTCGCACACGTACAACGACGTGCTGCCGAGCGCGAACTTCCGCATGGACATCAACAAGGACCTGGTGGGACGCCTCGCCTTCGCCAAGACGATGTCGCGCCCGGACTACAGCGCGCTGGGTGGAGCGCTCACCGCCGACGACATCACGCACACCGGCAACGGCGGCAACCCGGACCTGAAGCCCATCACGTCGAACAACTTCGACGCGGCGCTCGAGTGGTACTACGCGCCCAAGTCGCTGCTGTCGGCGGGCTTGTTCTACATGGACCTCACGAACTACGTGGGCTACGGCACGTACCAGATCGACCTGCTGAACATCCGCACGAACCAGTTCGAGACCTACACGATCTCCGCCCCGACCAACAGCAGCGGAAAATCGAAGGGCGTCGAGCTCTCGTGGCAGGCTCCGCTGCCGTACGGCTTCGGCGCGCAGGCGAACTACACGTACGCCGACGCGAAGGACGACACGGGAACGCCGCTGCTGGGCGCATCGAAGAACACGTACAACCTCACCGGCTATTGGGAGGACCACGGGTTCAGCGCGCGCCTCGCGTACACGTTCCGTTCCGCGTTCTTCGTGGGCCTGGACCGCAGCACGCCCGAATACCAGGACGACACGGGCACGCTCGCCGCATCGTTGAGCTACCAGATCAACAAGAACTGGTCGATCAACTTCGACGGGCTGAACCTGAACGATCCGATCCTCAAGTACTACGCGATGAACAAGGACCAGCCGCGCGCGTTCTACCAGAACGGACGTCAGTACTACCTTACGTTGAGGGTCAAGCTGTAGGAGACCCTTGCCGGGAGGCGGCAAACGCCTCAGCATGCTCCCAGGGGTAGAGGCCCCTTTTGAGGGCGGGACGACGCAAAGTTCCGCCCTCTTTTCCTTATGAGACGAGCGCTTCGAGTCGTTGCCATCGCCTGCTCGCTCGCCGCCGCCCACGCGGCGGGGGCGGAGCTCGCCATCGTCCCCAAGCCCGCGTCGGTCGTGTCGCACGAGGGGGCCTTCGCGCTCAGTGGCGAGGTGCCGATCGTCGTGGGGCCCGGCCGGGGGATGCTCCGAATCGCGGGGAATTTCGCCGCGCTCGTCGAGTCCACCCACGGCATCAAGCTCGCCGTTTCGCGGGGCAAGGCGCGCGATGGCGCGATCGTCTTCGCGCTCGATGCGCGCAAGGGCGCGAATCCGGAGGCCTATCGCCTCGAGGTGACGCCCATGCGCATCACCGTCAGCGGCGCCACGCAGGTCGGAGTCCTTCGCGGGGCGACCACGCTCTGGCAGATGGCGGGGCCGCGCGGGGCTTCAGTCGCCATTCCCGCCGCGACGATCGAGGATTCGCCTCGATTCGCCTGGCGCGGGATGATGCTCGATTCGGCGCGCCACTTCCAGTCCGTCGGGTTCATCCTGCGTTTCCTCGACGCGATGGCGCTCGAGAAGCTCAACGTCTTCCATTGGCACCTCGCCGACGACCAGGCCTGGCGCCTTGAGATCCGCAAGTACCCGAAGCTCACGAGCGTAGGCGCCTGGCGCGTTCCCGAGGGCCATGCCGCGCAGAACGACATCGATGCGGCCACGGGCAAGCCGCGCCTGTATGGCGGCTTCTACACGCAACAGGACGTGCGGCGCGTGGTCGCGTACGCCGCGGAGCGCGGCATCACCGTGGTGCCCGAGATCGACATGCCGGGGCACGTGACCGCCGCGACGGTCGCCTATCCGCAGCTCGCCGCGATTCCCGATCCGCCGCGGGACGTCCCCTCGGACTGGGGCATCTATCCGCACGCGTACTCGCTGGAAGAGGGCACGTTCAGGTTCATCGAGGATGTCCTCACCGAGGTGATGGCGCTCTTCCCGGGCCCCTACATCCACGTGGGCGGCGACGAGGTGCAGAAGGACGAATGGAAGGCCTCGGCGCGCGGCCAGGACCTCATGCGCGAGATGGGCACCACCGATCCGGAGCGCCTGCAGAGCTATTTCACGCAGCGCCTCGCGCGTTTCCTCGAAGCCAATGGCCGCCGGCTCGTGGGCTGGGACGAGATCCTCTCGCCGGGGCTGCCGAAGAACGCGATCGTGATGTCGTGGCGCGGCGCCGACGGCGCGCAGTCCGCCGCGAAGCAGGGCTACGACACGGTTGTCGCAGCGTGGCCCACTTTCTATTTCGACAATCGCCAGGACGCCTCGCCTTCCGAGCCTCCGGGCCGCGGCCGCGTCGTGAGCCTCGAGGAGGTCTACAAGTTCGAGCCCATGCCCGCATCGCTCGCGCCCGCCGAGCAGGCCCACGTGCTGGGCGTGCAGGGCAACGTGTGGACCGAGCACATCCGTACCGAGGAACGCGTGGGCTGGATGGCCTTCCCGCGCGCCGCGGCCCTGGCCGAGCTCGGGTGGTCCCAGCCCGCAGGACGCGACTACGGGGATTTCATGAAGCGCCTCGAGGCGCAGCGCCCGTTCCTCGATGCGGTCGGGATGACCTATGCGAAGAGCGCGTTCGAGCCGCCGAAGCCCGCGGAGGGCACGCGCCTCATGAGCCAGCAGCTCGACCTCTGCGGCGACGACATCGCGCTCTCGCTCGAAGACGACGCGCCGCTGAAGGGCCCGCGCGCCACGTTCTACGTGGACATCGAGCATCCCTGCTGGATCGCACGCAAGGTGGACCTCGCGCGGGTCCACGCAATCACCGCTGCCGTGGGCCAGGTGCCGTTCAACTTCCAGATCGGCGAGGCGGCGGGCAAGATCACGTTCCCGGCGCCGACCACGCCCGACGGAGAGCTCGAGGTGCATCTGGGTAATTGCCAGGGAAAGACAATCGCCACGCTGCCGCTCGCACCGGCCGTGAAGTCCGATGCGGTGACCGTGTTGCCGAGCGCCGCCATCGAAGGCGAGGGCGTGCAGGACCTGTGCTTCAACTTCTCGCAGCGCAAGCTGGATCCGCTGTGGGTGATCGACTGGATCGACTTCGGGGTGCCGAAATCGTGAGCCGCGTGAAGCTCGCCTCGCCGCTTGCCGGTTGGTGCCTTCCGCTCGCCGAGGTTCCCGATCCGGTGTTCGCCGGGGGGATGGCGGGCGATGGCCTCGCGATCGATCCCACCGCGGGCGTGCTGTGCGCTCCGTGCGACGGCGAGATCGTCCCGATGCAGGGCGCGCGCCACGCGGTCACGGTGCGCTCGGAAGCGGGCATCGACATCCTCATGCATGTGGGTATCGATACGGTGAACCTGAAGGGCGAGGGCTTCGACCTCGTCGTTGCGCCCGGCGACCGCGTGAAGCAGGGGGCGGTGCTGCTTCGCTTCGACCTGGACAGGCTCGCGCGCAGGGCGCCGAGCCTCGTCACGCCGATCGTGCTCGCCTCCGAAGGCAAGGTCGTCGCGCGCGCGCGATCGGGCCCCATCGCCGTGGGCGAATTCCTCATGGAAGTGGAAGGCGGAGTTGCGCGGGCCGCGGGCGGCGCGGCTCCCGAGCAGCACCTGCGACGTTATCGCGTTCCCTTCGACCACGGATTGCACGTGCGCCCGGCCGCGCTCATCGCCTCGGCGCTGCGGCCCTTCGGCTCCGACGTCACCTTCATCGCGCGCGGGCGGGAAGCGAGCGCGCGCAGCACCGTGGCGATGATGTCGCTCGGCGTGCACTGCGGCGAAGTGATCGAGGTGCGCGTGGTGGGCGTCGACGCGCTCGCCGCCCTCGGCGCGCTCGAGCCCTTGCTCGCGCCCGATGTTCCTTCGCCCGCGAAGGTGGAAGCGGAGAAGCCCGCCGGGGCCGCCGCCCGCACGGGCCGGCTCGAGGGGGTGATCGCGAGCCGCGGCGTCGCGGTGGGTGTCGCGTCGCGCTGGGCCCACGACGAGGTCGAGGTCGTGGAGCAGGGAACCAACGCGGCAAGCGAAACGGCCACGCTTCGCAACGCGATCGCCTTCGTGAAGGACTACCTCGAGGGCCTCGCGGCGCTCGCCACCGGCGACGCGCAGCAGCTGCTCCTCGCGCACGTGGAGCTCGTGCAGGATCCGGAGCTCTCGCGGCGCGCGATGGAAGCGATCGGCCGCGGCAAGAGCGCGGCGTTCGCCTGGCGCGAGGCGGCGCGCACCATGGCCGATTCGCTCGGCCGGCTCGACGACGAACGCATGCGCGAGCGCGCGTCGGACCTGCGCGACCTCGAAAGCCAGGTGATCCGCGTGCTGCACGGCGAGCTGCCCGTGGCGCGCAAGGAGCTCCCGGCCAATGCGATCGTGGTGGCCGACGACCTGCTGCCCTCGCAGTTCATGGCACTCGACACGCCGCGCCTCGCGGGCCTCTGCCTCGCGCGCGGCGGCGCCACGTCCCACGTCTCCATCATCGCCGCGGCGAACGGCATCCCTACGCTGGTGGCGGTAGGCGCCGGCGTGCTTGGCGTCGCGGACGGCACGCCGCTCGTGCTCGATGCCGAGCACGGCTGGGTGGACATCGATCCGCCTCCCGCGGACCTCGCGGCCGCCCAGCGCGCCGCGGTGCAACGCGCCGCCGAGCGCGCAGCCGATCTGGAAGCCGCGCAGAACTCGTGTTCCACGCGCGACGGAGTGCGCATCACGGTGAACGCCAACGTGGGCTCGGTCGACGAGGCGCGGGCGGCGGTGCGTTCCGGCGCCGAGGGCTGCGGGCTGCTTCGCACGGAATTCCTCTACCTGGACCGGCGCGAGGCGCCTACCGAGGACGAGCAGGCCGCCGAATACTCGCGCATCGCCTCCGCCCTCGAGGGCAAGCCCCTCACGATCCGCACCATGGACATCGGCGGCGACAAGCCCATCGCCTACCTGCCCATGCCGCGCGAGGACAACCCCGCGCTGGGGCTTCGCGGCGTTCGCGCGAGCCTCTGGCGGCCGGAGCTGCTGCGCGCGCAGCTCACCGCGATCCTGCGAGTCCAGCCGCACGGGCAATGCAAGATCATGCTGCCGATGGTGAACGACCTCGATGACCTGCGCGCGGTCCGCGCCATCGCCTCCGAATGCGCGAGGCAATTGAAGCGCGCCTCGCTTCCCTCGATCGGCGTGATGGTGGAGACGCCGGCCGCCGCCGTGATGGCCGACCAGCTCGCGACGGAAGCCGATTTCCTCTCCATCGGCACCAACGACCTCTCGCAGTACACGCTCGCCATCGATCGCGGGCACGCCGAGCTCGCCGACAAGCTCGACGCGCTGCATCCGGCGGTGCTCCGGATGATCCGCACGGTGGCCGCGGCGGGGCAGGCGAACGGCAAGTCCGTTTCCGTGTGCGGCGCCATGGGCTCGGACGTGGACGCGCTGCCGTTCCTGATCGGGCTGGGCGTGCACGAGATCTCGGCCACGGCGGCGATGATCCCGAGGTTGAAGCGCACGGTGCGGCTGCTCGACGCGGCCGAATGCCGCGAGCTCGCGCAGCGCGCGCTCGGCGTGCGCACGCCTTCGGCGGTGCGGGAGCTGGCGCTCCTCGCAAGATCGCGCGCGCGCGCCTCGGCCGAGTCCACCCAGGGTGCGACCGAATGAAATCGCTCATCGAGAACACGCAGAAGCTCGGCCGCGCCCTGATGCTGCCCATCGCGGTGCTGCCGGTCGCGGGCCTGCTCCTGCGCCTGGGCCAGCCGGACCTGCTGAACCTCGCGCCAGTGGCGGCGGCGGGCGACGCGATCTTCTTCACCCTGGGCATCCTCTTCGCGATCGGCATCGCGGTGGGGCTCGCGCGCGAGAACCACGGCGCGGCGGGGCTCGC
>Ga0335070_10009029_pt1 | contig 11703 bp, 9 predicted proteins | sample Lox_Sample_13_FD_206722 | JGI IMG/M metagenome (GOLD analysis project Ga0335070, IMG submission 206722) | Soil microbial communities from Loxahatchee National Wildlife Refuge, Florida, United States - Lox_Sample_1.3 | ecosystem: Environmental > Terrestrial > Soil > Wetlands | place: USA: Florida...
TGAAGCTCCCCCACACGCTCCTCCTCATCTACATCATGGTCGTCCTGACCGTGGTGGCCACCTGGATCATCCCGGGCGGCAAGTACGAGCGCGTGGAGAAGGACGGCCGGACGATGCCCGTGGCCGGTTCCTACCAGCGGACCGAGAGCCGCCCGCAGGGGCTCTCGGGTCTTTTCGTCTCGCCGGCCAAGGGTTTCGTGGACGCCGCGGCCATCATCGTCATCGTCTTCATCTGCGGCGGCGCCTTCTCCGTCATCCAGAGGACGGGCGCCGTCTCGACGGTCATCCACAACCTGTCGCTGAAGTTCGGACAGAGCAGGGCGTTGCGGGTCCTCTTCATCCCGGTGACCATGATCATTTTCTCCTTGGGGGGAGCCATCTGGGGCATGTGCGAGGAGACCATGCCCTTCATCCTCATCTTCGTCCCCCTCTCGCTCTCGCTCGGCTACGACACGATTGTCGGCGTCGCCCTGCCGTTCCTGGGCGCGGCGTCCGGTTTCGCCGGAGCCTTCTTCAACCCCTTCACCGTCGGCATCGCCCAGGGCATCGCGGGGCTGCCGCTCTACTCGGGGCTCGGCTACCGGCTCATCGTCTGGGCATGCGGCACGGCCATCGCCATCGCCGTCGTCATGCGCTACGCGGGCCGGATCTCGCGCGACCCCAAGCTCAGCCCGACCTACGAGGAGGACCTGGGGAAGCGGAAGAAGCTTCAGGTCGGCGGAACGGGCATCGAGCGGTTGCCGCTGACGGCCGCGCACAAGCGGGTCATGGCCGTCTTCGCCGCGGGCTTCGGCTTCATGGTCTTCGGCATCCTGAAGTACCATTGGTTCATCCTCGAGATCGGCGGCGTCTTCCTGGCCATGGGCATCCTGTCCGGAATCGCGGGCAAGCTCTCGGGCGACGAGATCGGCACGTCGTTCGTCGACGGGGCCAAGGACATGGTCAACGCGGCCCTCATCATCGGCACGGCCCGGGCCATCCTCATCGTGGCCCAGGACGGGAGGATCCTCGACACCATCCTGGCCGGCCTGGCCGGGGCCATCTCGCGCTTCCACCCCCTCATCTCGGCCGAGCTGATGTTTCTCTCCCAGTGCGTCATCAACTTCTTCGTCCATTCGGGGACGGCCCAGGCCGCGCTGACCATCCCGATCATGGCGCCGCTCGGCGACCTCGTCGGCGTCACCCGGCAGACCGCGGTCTTTGCCTTTCAGCTGGCGGAATATATCAACCCGGTGCTGCCGACGTCGGGGGTGACGATGGGGGTGCTGGGGCTGGCCGGCCTCAAGTGGGAGAAATGGGCCAGGTGGATGGTGCCGCTCCTGGTCCTCTGGGTCTTGTTCGCGGCCCTGGCCCTCATTCCGCCGGTCCTCATGAAGTGGGGGCCGAACTAAGGGAAGAAGAGGGACAGTCCCCCTCGGGGACAGTCCCCATCTTGCCGGGGGGAGGTCCATCGCCAGTGGCGCCCCCGGCCGGCGCCGTCCGGGGTCGAAGCCAGCGACGCGCCTACGTCAGTCAGCCGGCGTCAGTCGAGATAGTGCATCGAGAGGGCTTCGTTCTGGCCGTCCTTCACCGAATACTTGATCTCGACCTTCTTGCCCTTCCTGAAGTCGCGCATGAAGTTCAGCGTTTTCCCGTCGACGTCGGTCACGGTGGTGCTCTTCCTCAGGATGAACGCGACCTTCTGACCGTCATCGCCCTTGACCTCGGCGAGAAGGTGCGGATTGGCAATGCCGCCCTTCATGTGGCCGGTGACGATGGTTCCGGTGAAGGTGTCGCCGGCGGGAGTCGGCGCCGCTTGGGTCGGCTGCTTCGCCTGGGCTCGGAGCGAGGCCGCGGGCAGCAGGCACGCGAGCGCGATGACGGCGGATACGGCCAAAACCTTCTTCATGTTTTCGCCCTCCTGTGGCTCCGAAGACTATACAACCTGCGCGAGGGGATTTCAAGCCAATGAGCCGGCCGGCGCGGGGTACGGAACGAGAAGGCCGAGTCCCTTCTTTCGACTGGTGCCTTCGCCGCGATCACCGGCGCGGCCGGGAACAAGCCCTTGTGCGACGGTGCCCACATCGAGGCCGGATCCAAAGCCAAACACCGATACCATAAGGAAAGAAGTCCCCTACGAAACATGTTTAAAACAAGAAGGACAGTCCCCGTCGGGGACAGTCCCCAACTATCGATTTGCTCAGGCAACCTTCCGGCGCCCCTCTTCATCTATATAGTTGAGGATGGAAGGGACATGCCCGACACCGTTGAGCTGAGCCTGGCGGCCCTGGGGAAAATCGTGGATAATAGGGTCCATGACAGGGCGGACGATAGGGGGACGCAATACTGTGTCCCCCCATCAGGCAAAGGGGCGGCGCGGCTCATGAGCCGGAGCGGGGCCGGGCAGCCCGTTTGGGGGACGGCCGACAAGGCCCTCCTGGCCGGGCTCATCGAGCGCGGCCGGGCCGGCGACCTCGGGGCCATGGAAGCCCTCTACGAGATGTTCAAGCGGCCGGTCTTCGCCCTCCAATATCGTCACACCTCGAACCGGGAAGCCGCCGAGGACCTCCTCCAGGACGTCTTCCTCAAGATCTTCACCCACCTGCGCGAGGTCCGAGACCCGGAGACCTTCCCGGCCTGGGTTTACCGGATCGCCCTCAACACGTGTTACAGCTACCTCCGGCAGAAGAGGGCCCAGGCCGGCCGGGACGTCTCCCTGACCGACCTCGAGGGGCGAATCCTCGACGACGGGCCGGAGAAAGTGGAGAAGGACCTCAAGGGTCCGCTGGAGTCGGCCATCCGCGCCCTGCCCGCCGGGCTGCGCAGCGTCTTCGTCCTTCACGACGTCCAGGGGTTCAAGCACGAGGAGATCTCGCGTCTCCTGAAGTGCTCGGTCGGCACATCGAAGTCCCAGCTCTTCAAGGCCCGCATGAAGCTGAGGGCCGTGCTCAGGGACCGGAAGGTCGCTTAGGAGAAAGGCCATGAAGTGTTCCAAGGCCCAGAGAGCCATCAGCGAATACGTTGACGGCGCCCTCGACACCCGCCGGGCCGCCGAGCTCGAGCGGCACGTCGCCGTGTGCCCCGCCTGCCGCGAGGTCCTGGCGGACTTCCGCGGCATGAAGGACGCCGCGGCGGGCCTCGAGGCGCCCGAGCCGGACCCGGCCGTCTGGCGGAAGATCGAGGCGCGGATGACGTCGGGCGCGGCGGCCGCCGGGCCTGCGGATCCCGTCCGCGTCCCCGGCCGATGGGCCTTCGGGCCCAGTGTTCCGGGCCTGAAGCTCGCCGGCGTCGCCGCGCTAGCCCTCGTCCTCGTCGCCTCCGGCCTCTATGTCGGACTGAGGATGGGCGGCCGGGGCGCCGCCCGCTACCCCAAGAATTCCGAGAAGTACACGCTGGCCAAGCTCGACGAGGCCGAGGCCTACTACAGGAAGGCCATCCGGTCGCTCGGCGAGGCCTTCGCCGCGGGGAAGGGGGCCATGATCCCCCAGGCGGCCGAGATGTTCGACCGGAACCTCGCCGTTATCGACGCCACGATCCAGGCCTGCCGGGAGGCCGTGCGCAAGTCGCCGGACGACCTCGAGGCCAGGAACTATCTCCTCGCGGCCTACATGGACAAGCTGACGTTCCTCGATACGGCCCTGGAGTTCTCCAGGAAGAACCCCGGGGCCATGCGGCGGGGAAAGAGCTTATAAAAGCGCGACACGAAGTCGACGAAGGAGAAGGAGGATGACCATGACGAACATGAAGAGGATGAGGACGATCGCCGTGCCGCTGGCAGCGGCCTTCCTGCTGACGGCAGCGGCCGGGCTGGCCCTGGGCCGCGAGAAATACGAGGAGAAGTTCGCCCGGACCGAGGCCCTGTCCAAGAACGGCAAGGTCTACCTGAACAACGTCTCCGGCGACATCGAGGTCCAGACGTGGAAGGAAGACCAGGTCAAGATCGAGGCCCTCAAGGTCTCCGAGGCGTCGTCCGTGGACAAGGCCAAGGAGAACGCCGCCCTAGTGCCGATCGAGGTGACGAGGGACGGCGACACCCTGCGCATCGAGACCAAGTACCCCGAGCGCCACGGCTTCTGGGGCGGGAACTCGGTCAACGTGTCCGTCGACTACAAGCTCTGGATCCCCGAGAAGGCCGCACTCGAGGTGAAGTCCGTGAGCGGCGACATCAAGGTCGCGGAGGTCGGCGGGGCCGCCCGCCTCGGCTCGGTCAGCGGCGACGTCGAGCTCGGCGGCGCGGCCGGGGCCGAAATCAACCTTGTCAGCGGGAACGTGACGGTCGAGAACATCCTGGGGGACGCCTACCTCAAGACGGTCTCGGGCGACGTCAAGGCGACCAAGGTCAAGGGCTCGGTCGAGGCCGAATCGGTCAGCGGCGATATCGAGCTCAAGGACGTCTCCGAGGCCAAGACCGTTACCGGCAAAAGCGTCAGCGGCAGCATCACCTACACGGGAACGATCCTGGCCGGCGGCAACTACGAGCTCACGGCGCACAGCGGCGACGTCACGATGAGGATTCCGGCGAACGCGGCCTTCGACCTCGAAGCCGACACCTTCAGCGGCACCATCGATTGCGATTTCCAGATCCAGGTCATGGGCAAGCTCTCGCCGAAGGAAGTCCACGGCACGGTCGGCGGGGGGGGCGCCCGCATCCGGGCCAAGAGCTTCAGCGGCTCGGTCGAGATCAGGAAGTATTGACCGTCGCGGGACACAATCCTCCATCCCCCGAGGGAGAGAGGATCGGGTCCCCTGGCAAGTCAAGGGGGCGGCGGGCCGCCCCCTTTTTTATGGTATGATGTCCCCCGCGAACGATGATCCGGCGCGTCCACGTCATCAATTTCCTCCGCAAGCTCGCCCTGACGACCGTCCTGTTCCTGGCCCCCCTGCACTTCCTCAAGCTCGGCTTCAGCGGCCTTGAGATCGGGCTCATCGTCGCCGCCTTCTCGCTCGCTCCGATCGTCTTCTCCTTCCCCACGGGCTGGATGAACGACCGGCTGTCGATGAAGAAGGTCATCCTGGGCGCCCTGCTGGCCCAGGGCTTGGTCTTCCTGGCCATCGGCTCTGTCCGCAACGCCGGGCTGATGGCCTTTGCTTTCCTCCTCCTCGGCGTCGCCAACAACGCCCTCGATGTTTCGGCCAACAGCCTCTATTACAAGGACGAGACGGAGCCGAACCCCAACCGCAAGTACGGCGTCTACAACTTCTGGCTGGCCGCGGGGCCGCCGGTCGGCTTCGTCCTCGGCGGGCTGGTGACTCTGCTCTCGGGCTTCCGGACGCTCGCCCTCGCCTTCGCCGTGCTCATGCCGCTGACCGCCCTGGCCCTGCGCGGCTTCGGCGGGGAGAGGTTCTCCGTCGTCTCCATGCGCGAATACGGTTCGAGCTTCTTCCGGAGGCGGACGCTGGCCTTCGCCGCCTTCCTCTTCGTCCTGGCCCTGCACTGGGGGGTCGAGGGCACGGTCTACGGGCCCTTCCTGCGGACGCACTTCGGCCTCAATGACCTCCAGGGCGCGCTCTACATGGCCCTGGCCTACGTGGGGCTGGCGTCGGGCTCGCTCGCCGTCGGCCGCCTGCGGTTCGACGCGGCGCGGAACCGCCGGCTCCTCCTCCTCGGCATGGCGCTTTCGGGCGCGGGGCTCCTCCTCATGGTCCGGAGCGACGTCCGGCTGTCGTTCCTCTTCCGCGTCGTCCACGAGGTCGGCGACGGGCTGATGGGCGCCCTCGTCCTGCTCACGATCTCGCGGCTCTTCGAGAAGCGGACGATCGGCGGCAGCTCCGGACTGCTCATGACCATCCAGACCGGGGGCCAGATCGCCGGCGCCCTGGTCTTCCCGTCCATCGGCTTCCGGTACGGCCTCCAGTTCCCCTTTTACATCGCCGGGGCGCTGCTCGCGGCCAACGCGGCCTTCGGACTCTTCGCGGTGCCGCGCGAGCGCGCGGCGACCGCCGCTGAGTAAAGAAGGGCAGAAAATAATTGTCTTCAGATTTCTCTGTCGCCCGGCTGGGACTCGGGGAGCAATAAGGATTATGTAATGTATTTACTGCTCCCCGTAGTAAATGGCGAGAGTGGAGTCCAGCGCCCCCGCCCATTTCGGCGCGGACGCATGCTACAATACGCGAAATGATCGCAACCGGCGGCTCGGGCTTCGACGTCATCCTCGTCACCGGCGAGCCCTACGCCGACCACCCGCTTTCGCCGGCCGGCGTCATCGCCCGCGTCCTCGACGCGCGCGGCTACAGCGTCGGCGTCATCGGCTCTCCCAATTGGAAAAGGCGCGACGATTTCCTGAAGCTCGGCCGGCCGCGGCTCTTCTTCGGCGTCACTTCGGGTTCGATCGACAGCATGCTCGTCAACTATTCGCCGCTCAAGCGCGAGCGGGAGCGCGACCGGAACGTGCCCTTCGTCCGGCGCATGCCCGACCGGGCCGTCATCGTCTACGCGAACCGGATTCGGGAGCTCCACCGCGGCGTGCCCATCGTCCTCGGCGGCATCGAGGCCTCGCTGCGCCGCTTCGCGCATTACGATTACTGGGAAGACGCCGTGCGGCGCTCGATCCTGCTCGACGCGCGGGCCGACATCCTCGTCTACGGGCCGGGAGAGATCCAGGTCCTGAAGATCGCCAAGCGCCTGGACAGGGGCGAGGCCCTGGACGGCATCCCGGGGACGTGCGTCGTGCACGGGGAGGCGCCGGCCGGGGCGGCCGTCCTGCCCTCGGCCGAGGACGTTGGACGCGACCCCGGGCTCTTCTGCGCGGCCCAGAGGCTCTTCTCCAACCGGCGTCTCCTGGCCCAGCCGCACGCCAACCGCTTCGTCGTCCAGTATCCGGCCCCGGAGTACAAGCCGCGCGACCTCGACTGGGTCTACGGCCTGCCGTTCACGCGGACGATCCCCGAGGGCTACCCCGAGCTCGAGATGGGGAAGTTTTCGGTCGTCACCCACCGGGGCTGCTTCGGCGGCTGCTCCTTCTGCGCCCTCTCCCTCCACCAGGGCGACAGGATCGTCTCGCGGAGCGAAGAGTCGATCCTCGAGGAGATCCGGCGGCTGACGAAGCATCCGGACTGGCACGGCTTCATCGATGACCTTGGCGGCCCGACAGCCAATATGTACGGCATGGATTGCGCGTCGCCGTGCCCCGACGGGGCGTGCCTGGCGTGCGGCCGGCTCGACCGGAGCCACAAGCGGCTCATCGGCCTGCTGCGGAAAGCGCGCCGCATCCCGGGCGTCAAGAAGGTTTTCGTCCGGAGCGGCGTCCGCTACGATCTGGCCCTCCAGAGCCGGGAGTACGTCGAGGAACTCGTCAAGCACCACATCTCGGGGCTGCTCAAGATCGCCCCGGAGCATGTCTCGGAGAACGTCCTGCGGCTGATGGGAAAGGGAGGGGGCCGGGCCGCGCTCGAGAAGTTCAGGCGCGTCTTCGAGGAGGCGAACAGGCAGGCGGGCCGGGGCCGGTGGGCGACGCCGCAGCACCTCAAATACTACTTCATGGTCGCCCACCCCGGGGCGGGAGAGAAGGAGGGCAGGGAGCTGGCCGCCTACGTCAAGACGCTCGAGCGGGGCGGGGAGAAGGCGGTCGAGGGGGTCCAGGTCTTCACGCCGACGCCCATGACCCGCTCGACCGGCATGTACTATACGGGGAGCGACCCGATCACCGGCGAGAGCGTTTACGTCCCCCGCTCCTACGCCGAGAAGAAGGCCCAGCGCCGGCTGTTGACCGGAGCGGCGTGAAAGAGGGGGTCAAACCTACAGATTACAGACTTTTTCTGTAATCTGTAGGTTTGACCCCCTCTTATGTGTCGGCGCTGAGGACGACCGTTGCGCCGCGGTCCCGGATGATCCTTTCCGCGGCCCGGAAGCCATCCTCGCTGATGGCCCGCGTCGCGTCCCTGACGAGCACGGCGCCGAAGCCCATGGCCAGGGCGTCCATGATGCTGTAGCTGACGCAGAAGTCCGCTGCCAGCCCGGCCAAGAAGACGCGGTCAACCTGCTTCCACTTGAGGTATCCCTCGAGCCCGGTCGACTTGCGCCGGACGTTATCATAGAACGCGCTGTAGCTGTCGATCCTCGGGTCCGTTCCCTTGCGGAAGACGGCCTCGACCCGGTTCGTGTTGAAGGCCCTGGCCAGCTCGGCGCCCCGGCTTCCCTGGACGCAGTGGTCCGGCCAAAGGATCTGCTCGACCCCGTCGATGGTGACGGCGTCGTAAACTTTCTTCCCCGGATGGCTCGAGGCGAAGCTGGCGTGCCCGGCCGGATGCCAGTCCTGGGTCGCGACGACGAGCCCGAAGCGCTCCTGAAGCCGGTTGACGACGGGGATGACCTCGTCGCCCCGCGGCACGGCCAGCGCGCCCCCGGGCAGGAAGTCGTTCTGGATGTCGACAATGATGAGCGCGTCCATGTCATTCCTCCTCGCGGAAGCGGCGGACGAGCCCGTCCCGCAGCTCTGCCAGCCGGTCGCTCAGCCCGACCTTGTAGACGTGCGGGTTCTCGAACCGCTTGTGCTCCGGGGGCAGGGCGGCGAGCCGGCTCTGGGCGTAGGCCGCGATCCGCGCCACCGGCTCCGGCCCGCCAAGCCGCCGCCCGTCCTCCATGACCTTGACGTGCAGGCGCTCCTTCGCGAAGTCCGCGAGCCGCAGGGATTGCCCCGGCTCGAAGGGGTGGACCATGCGCGCCACGTCCGGCTCGTCCGCGAGCACCACCGCGTCGGCCCCGAATTCGCCGGCCGCGTCCGAGCAGCGGACGACGGCCTTGCGGCCCGGCAGGGTTGTCTTGGCCAGACTCTCGGAGACCTTCAGCCGCGGTTCTCCGCCGGACTCGGCCAGCTTGTAGACGCCGTCCAGGGCGCCGTCCGGCGCGCCCGTGGCCAGGCGCGTCCCGACCCCGAAGAGGTCGATCGGCGCGCCCTGCTCGAGAAGGCTCCGGATGACGTGCTCGTCGAGGAGGTTCGAGGCCATGATCCTGACGTACCCGAGCCCGGATTCGTCGAGCATCCGCCGGGCCTGCTTGGCCAGATAGGCGAGGTCGCCGCTGTCCAGCCGGACGGCGTAGAGCTTGTCGCCGCGCCCCTCCATCTCCTTGGCCGCCCGGATGGCGTTCGGCATTCCGCTCCGCAGGGTGTCGTAGGTGTCCACGAGGAAGATGCAGCCCTCGGGCCGGGCTTCGGCGAAGCGGCGGAAGGCGGTGAGCTCGTCGCCGTGGCTCTCGATGTAAGAATGGGCCATGGTTCCCGTCGGCTTGAGCCCGTATCGGCGGGCGGCGTAGACGTCGGAGGTCGTGTCGCAGCCGCCGATGACCGCGGCGCGGCTGGCCAGCACTCCGCCCGGGCCGTGCGAGCGCCGCAGCCCGAACTCGCTCAAGAGCCGGGGCCCCGCCGCCAGCCGCAGCCGGGCCGCCTTGGTCGCGATGAGGCTCTCGAAATTGAGGATGTTGAGGAGGGCCGTCTCGACGAGCTGGGCCTCGAGGAGAGCGGCCTCGACGCGGAGGACGGGCTCGAGCGGGAAGACGACCTCTCCCTCCCGGATGGAATGCACGGCGCCGCGGAAGCGGAACCGGCCCATGCGCTCGAGAAAATCCGGGGCGAACCCCAGGCCGCGCAGGTAATCCAGGTCCCCGGCGTCAAAGCGGAAGGCTTCGAGGAGGTCGAGGGCGTCGCCGAGGCCGGCGAAGACGACGAACCCGCCGCCGAAGGGGAGGGTGCGGAAGAAGTAATCGAAGACGGCAGGCGTCGCGGCCGTGCCGTCGCGGAAATAGGCCTCGGCCATGGTCAGCTCGTACATGTCGGTGTAGAGGCCCGTGTGTCCTTCGAGCATGTCCGCCCCGGCCGCCATTATACAGCCCCCTCCGGCCTCCGGTCCACCGCGCCCGGGGTCCGGCGGAGCCGCGTCGGGCCGCCGCGCCGGATCCCCGGGGCTTCAAATGACCGGAGCGTCCTGGTAAGATAATTGTCCCATGCGACCGGCCGTGAGAACACGCATCGCCTCCGCCCTCCTTGTGGCAGCCGCGCTCGCGGCCGGCCCGGCCGTCGCTGCCGCCTTCGGCCAGTACATTGCCCCGCAGGAGCCCGCCGCCGGCCCGCCGCCCCAGAAATGGGCCGAGCTCGAGGCCGGCATCCAGCGCGGCCTCCGGGATTTCCAGGGCGAGATCGGCTTCGTCATCAAGGACCTCGCCTCCGGCCGGACCCTCGTCCACGACCCCGACCGCCGCTTCGCCTCGGCGAGCATGGTCAAGATCCCGATCATGGCCGCCTGCTACAAGGCCATCGAGGAGGGGCGGGTCTCGCTCGACGACGTCCTCAGACTCGGGCGCAAGGACAAGGTCCGCGGCTCGGGCGTCCTCCGCGCGGCGCCGTCCGGGACGCCGGTCACGGTCGGCAAGCTCCTCGAGCTCATGATCACGGACAGCGACAACACCGCCGCCAACATGCTCATCGACCTCCTCGGGTTCGAATACCTGGAGAGCTCTTTCCGGGACTTCGGACTCGAGGCGACGAACCTGTCGCGCAAGATGATGGACTTCCAGGCCCGCGCCCGGGGGGTCGAGAACTACACGACGCCGCGGGAGATGGCCGACATCCTGGAGCGGATCTACCGCCGGACCTGCGTCAGCCCGCGGGCCTCGGAGGACTGCCTGGAGCTCCTCAAGAGGCAGAAGGTCAACAACCGCATCCCCCGCTACCTGCCGCGCAGGGTCGTTGTGGCCCATAAGACCGGCCTGGAGAACAAGGTCTGCCACGACGCCGGCATCGTCTTCACCGGGAAAGGCGACGTTCTCATCTCCGCCTTCACCGAGGGCGATACGGGAGCCATCATCGCCGAGCGGATGATCGCCCGCGTCGCGTCCTTCGTTTACCGCGCATACAAGTAAGCGCTTTTTCCGCCGGAACATCCCGCCGCTTGAACCTTGGTTATCTCTGGCAGCTGGGCTATAATCTTCGTTTCACGGCCTGGAGAATGGGCGCATGGGCGAGCGAAGTGTGAGCGGCAGGTCTCCGGCGGAGGGGCCGGCCGTTCTCATCACAGGGTGCTCCTCGGGCATCGGACGGGCCGCCGCCCTGGCCCTGGCCGAGGCTGGCTTCACGGTCTTCGCGACGGTCCGCAAAGAGTCCGACGCCGCAGCCCTGCGGGGCCTGGGTCTCCCCGACCTCGTCCCTGTCTGCCCAGTGGACCTCGTTGACCAACACCAGGTTGCCCGCGCGGTTACGGTCGTTGCCGGAGAGTTGGAGCGGAGGGGGAAGAACGGCCTTTATGGCCTTGTCAATAACGCCGGGGGAAGCGCACCCGCCCCCGTGGAGCTCCTGGACCCGGACATCTTCCACAAGGAGCTTCAGACGCGCGTGTTGGGTTCGGTCGGGCTCGTCCGGGCCGTCCTGCCGCTCCTGCGCAGGGCAGAAGGGCGCATCGTATGGATCATGACCCCGGCCCTGATCCCGACGCCCTATGTCGCGAGCATCCACGCCTGCGATTTTGCCGTCAACTGCCTGGCCCGGACGCTCGATATCGAACTCGGGCGCTGGGGGATCCCGAACATCATGATCCGCTGCGGGGGGATCCGAACGCCGGCCGGCTCGAGAACGGCGGCGGATGTCGAAGCCCTGCTCCGGTCCCGCCCTGCGGACCGTGTTCCACTTTACGAAGAGGCCCTCCGAAAATGGGCCAAGGACATGGAAGCGTTCGACAGGAAACGAACGGAGCCGGAGAGGGTCGCGGAGGTCGTCGTGAGGGCCCTCAAGGCGAACA
>Ga0335070_10009030_pt1 | contig 11702 bp, 10 predicted proteins | sample Lox_Sample_13_FD_206722 | JGI IMG/M metagenome (GOLD analysis project Ga0335070, IMG submission 206722) | Soil microbial communities from Loxahatchee National Wildlife Refuge, Florida, United States - Lox_Sample_1.3 | ecosystem: Environmental > Terrestrial > Soil > Wetlands | place: USA...
GAAATCTGGAGCGGGAGACGAGTCTCGAACTCGCGACCTCAACCTTGGCAAGGTTGCGCTCTACCAACTGAGCTACTCCCGCGTTTTGCGCTTCATGCTGCTGACTTCGCCTAACTGCTGCTCATCTTCAGCTATCCCCACCGCATCTGCCAGTTTGTTGCCGTGTCGTGCAGCGGAGAAGTGAGATTATGTATAACCCGCTGAATCGTGTCAACCCCTTCAGTCGATCTTTTTAGAAAAAGATGCGCGGGTCTGATACGAAAGTCATCGAAGCATGCTCAGAGGCTACCCCGCTCGCGGATCTGCGGCCACGCGAGCTTCATGTAGTAGAGCATCGACCAGATGGTGAGAAACGCCGCCACGTAGATGAGCCACGCGCCCCACACGCGCGAGTCGAACAGCGTCACGCCGCCGAGCGTGAGCGGCGCATAGAAGAGCAGCATGGGAATCGCGACCATCTGGCACGCCGTCTTGAATTTGCCGAGCGAATTCACGGCAACGCTCTTCGAAGCGCCGATCTGCGCCATCCATTCACGCAGCGCCGAGATGGCGATCTCGCGGCCGACGATCACGAGCGCGATCACGGCGTCGAGCCGTTGCAGATGCACGAGCACGAGCAGCGCTGCGGTCACCATCAGCTTGTCCGCGACGGGATCGAGAAACGCGCCGAACGACGAGGTCTGATTCCACTTGCGCGCGAGATAACCGTCGAACCAGTCGGTGAGCGCCGCCAGCACGAAGATCAGCATCGCCGCCGCGTTCTGCTGCATCGGGGAGAGCATCGTCTGCGGCAGATAGAACACGCCGACCACGAGCGGAATCAGCACGATCCGCAGCCAGGTCAGGAGAATCGGAATATTGAACGGCATCGGCTGGCGCTATCAGTCGGGGAAGATGCAATTATGGGAGATGCAATTGTGCCGCGTCGCCGCACCTGCCACAAGCAAACGTAAGGAACACCTCCCGCCGCCTATCAGTGAAGCTGCTGGTAGATCTGCTCGGCAAGCGCGCGCGAGATGCCCTCCACGCTGGCGAGGTCCTCCACGCTCGCCGCCATCACGCCGCGCAAGCCGCCAAAGCGCGCGAGCAGTCGCTGACGGCGCTTCGCGCCCACGCCTTCGAGCTCTTCCAGACGCGAAGTCTGACGCGCCTTGCCGCGCTTCGCGCGCATGCCGGTGATGGCGAAGCGGTGCGCCTCGTCGCGGATCTGCGCGACCAGCATGAGCGCCGCGCTCTCCTTGCCGAGTTCGAGCGGCGCGCGGCCGTCGGCGAACACGAGCGTTTCGAGGCCGACCTTGCGCCCCTCGCCCTTCGCCACGCCAACCAGCATCGCCGGATCGAGACCCAGTTCGGTGAACACCTGGCGCGCGATCTCGACCTGGCCCTTGCCGCCGTCGATCAGCACGATGTTCGGTAACATGCCGCCGGGCGGCGGAGCTTCCGCGGCTTCGGCGCCCTCGACGGCTTCGCTGGCATCACTGGGCTCCGACAATGCATCCGGATCCGCGGGGTCGGGCGTGGGCACGCGCATCTGCGCTTCGTCGGCTTCGGCACGCGCCGCCTGCGCCACCATTTTTTCGTAGCGGCGCGTGAGCACCTGGCGCATTGCGGCGTAGTCGTCGCCCGGGGTGATGCCGGTGATGTTGTAGCGCCGATACTCCGACGACTGCATCTTGTGATGGTGATACACGACGCACGACGCCTGCGTCGCCTCGCCCATCGTGTGGCTGATGTCGAAGCACTCGATGCGCAGATGCGCGAGATCGTCGAGCTCGAGCCCGAGCAGTTGCGCGAGCGTGCGCGTGCGGGCCTGCTGCGAACCCTGCTCCGAGAGCAGGCGCGCGAGCGCGAGCCGCGCGTTCTGCTCGGCCATTGCGAGCCATGCGCGCTTCTGGCCTTGCGGCTGGCGCAGCAGCGTGACCTTGTGGCCGGCCTGCTCGCTCAGCACGTCGACGAGTTCGCGGTTCGCGGGCGGATGGCTCACCACCAGCACGGGCGGCACGCGGTTGCCGAAGTAATGCTGCGCGATGAACGCGTCGAGCACCTCGGATTCGATGCCGATCTCGCGCTTCTTGCGCGCGAGCGCTTGCGGCTCGGCTTCTGCCTCGGCCGCATCGCCAGCGGCCACGCCTGCATTCTCATCGTCTTCGGCAAGTTCGGTCGCGATGGCGACAGCATCGGCCGCGAGCATCTCATCGTCGTGCGCCCCGTCCTGGCTTTCCTGGCTGGCTTCGTCGACGAAATCCTCGACCGTCTTGCGCGCAAGCGACGGCAAGGACTTCAGCGCGCTCGCCGCGACCACGGTCTCGCTGTCGATCTCCTCGGCGACGCCGCCCTCCTCGTCGGTGAGCGCGCGCTCGACGTGCGCGGGGAAATAGGCCTTGTCGCCCAGATGCCGGCCGCCGCGCACCATTGCGAGGTTCACGCAGACGCGCCCACCCAGCGCCACCACCGCGAGGATGTCGACGTCGCTATCGCTGCCCGTTTCGATGGCCTGCTGATGCAGCACGGTCGCAAGCGAGCTCATCTGGTTGCGCACGGCCGCCGCCTGCTCGAACTTGAGTTCCGCGGCGAACGCGTGCATCTTCGTCTCGAGCTCCTTCATCACCTCGTTCTGGCGGCCGAGCAGGAAGCGCGAAGCGTTGCTCACGTCGCGCGCGTAATCTTCCTCGTTGATCGCGCCCACGCAAGGCGCCGTGCAGCGCCCGATCTGATGCAACAGACAAGGCCGGGTGCGATTGTTGAACACCGAATCCTCGCAGGTGCGCAACTGGAACACGCGCTGCAGGATCTGAATGCTCTCGCGCACGGCCGAGGCGCTCGGAAACGGCCCGAAGTACTGGTTGTTGCGATCGACCGCGCCGCGGTAGTACGCCATGCGCGGAAATTTGTGGCCGGTGAGCTTGAGGAAAGGATAGGACTTGTCGTCGCGAAAAAGGATGTTGTAGCGCGGCGTGAGCGCCTTGATGAGATTGTTCTCGAGCAGCAACGCTTCGGCCTCGGAGCGCGTGACCGTGGTTTCGATGCGCTCGATGCGCGAGACCATCATCGCGATGCGCGGCGAAAGCAGCGTCTTGGTGAAGTAGCTCGACACGCGCTTTTTCAGGTCGCGCGCCTTGCCGACGTAGAGCACCGCGCCTTGCGCGTCGTAGTAGCGGTACACGCCAGGCAGATGCGGCAGCTGCGCGAGCGCCTTTTTCGGGTCGAAAACGTCGGTGTCGGTCATCCAGTTCCGGGGACGCGAGGGTGCGTCGATCTGATGTGAGGTCTTGCATGCCGCGCCGCCGGCGCGACGCGTTCATGGCTGTATCCTAGAATCGCAAGTTTAGATCATTCCGCGCCGCGCCGAGCCTGCCAACCGGGCGAGCGCGCCCGCCCGCAACGCAGGCGCACACCGCCTCTTCGCTCACTGCCCTCCCATGACCACAGCCCGCTCCCCCGCCAGCGCGCCCGACAGACGCATCGCCTGCGACCTCTTTTGTGCCGTGATCGACAACTTCGGCGACATCGGCGTGTGCTGGCGGCTCGCGCGCCAGCTCGCGCACGAGCACGGCTGGCAGGTGCGCCTCTTCGTCGACGACCTGCACGCGTTCCAGAAGCTGTGTCCCGCGCTCGACACGAGCCGCGCGAAGCAATCCGTCGAAGGCGTGCTCGTCGAGCACTGGCACACGCCCACGCACGCGGGCGATACGCTGCAGATCGCCGATGTGGTGATCGAGGCGTTCGCGTGCGAGCTGCCGCCCGTCTATGTCGCTGCGATGGCCGGGCGCGCTCGCAAGCCCGTCTGGCTCAACCTCGAGTATCTGAGCGCCGAAGACTGGGTGGCCGACTTCCATCTGCGGCCCTCGCCGCACCCTCGCTACGCGCTAGCCAAGCATTTCTTTTTCCCGGGCCTTAGCCCCGGCACGGGCGGCGTGCTCAAGGAGCGCACGCTCGACGCCGCCCGCGCCGACTTCGAACGCTCGCCCGAAGCCCGCGCCGCGTGGTGGCAGCGCGCTACGGACGGACCGCCGCCCGGCGCCGACGCGACCGTGATCTCGCTTTTCGCGTACGAAAACCCCGCCGTCGACAGCCTGCTCGCGCAGTGGCGCGACGCGGAGAAGCCGGTGGTCCTGCTCGTGCCGGAAGGCCGCATCTCGGGCGCGCTTGCGCGCTTTTTCGGGCTGCCGTCGTTCGGCGCCGATAGCGAGGTCAGGCAGGCCACACGCGGCGCGCTGCGCGCGCATGCACTCGCGTTCACCGAGCAGTGCGGCTATGACCCCCTGCTCTGGGCGTGCGATCTGAATTTCGTGCGCGGCGAAGACTCGTTCGTGCGCGCGCAGTGGGCGACGCGACCTTTTGTCTGGCACATCTACCCGCAAGCCGACGCCGCCCATCTGCCCAAACTCGACGCCGCGCTCGCGCATTACGGCCGCGCGCTGCCCGAGGCGCCGCGCGCGGCGCTCGAGCGCTTCTGGCACGCGTGGAATGGCCGCGGCGCCCTCGATTGGGCCGATTTCGCCCAGCACCTGCCCGCCTACGCCGCGCGCGCGAGCACATGGGCCGACGAACTGGCGCAGGTCGGCGATCTCGCCGGAAATCTCGCCGAATTCGCAAAAAGTCAGTTAAAATAAGCGGTTATCCGACGGCAGCCGTCTCAAGCGCTTCGACTTTCGCGTCCTCCCTGGTCCGCGCGTGATCACAGTGTGGTCAGTGCATCAAAGAGGGTCGCAGCCTCCGAACCCGCTTGCGACGTTTGCCGTCGAGCACACTCGAAGCTACTTAATCTGGACAGGACAGTTTTTTATGAAGACCGCACAGGAACTCCGCGTCGGCAACGTCGTGATGATCGGTAACGACGCGATGGTCGTGCAGAAGGCCGAATACAACAAGTCGGGCCGCAACGCCGCCGTCGTGAAGATGAAGTTCAAGAACCTGCTGACCGGCGCCGGCATGGAAACCGTGTACAAGGCGGACGACAAGTTCGACGTCGTCGTGCTGGATCGCAAGGAAGTGACCTACTCGTACTTCGCCGACCCGATGTACGTGTTCATGGACGCCGACTACAACCAGTTCGAAGTCGAAGGCGAAATGATGGGCGACGCCCTGAACTACCTCGAAGACGGCATGGCTTGCGAAGTCGTGTTCTACAACGAGAAGGCCATCTCGGTTGAACTGCCGACCACGCTGGTTCGCGAAATCGTCTACACGGAACCGGCCGTCAAGGGCGACACCTCGTCGGGCAAGGTCATGAAGCAAGCCAAGCTGAACACCGGCTTCGAGCTGCAAGTGCCGCTCTTCTGCAATATCGGCGACAAGATCGAAATCGACACGCGCACGAACGAGTACCGCAGCCGCGCCTAAGGCGAACGGCGGCGAACCGCAGCACAGAGGCGTCCGCCCTGCCCCCATGCGGCGCAGAGGCGAACACCATGGTCAAAGCGCCCCTCGGGGCGCTTTTTCTTTTTTCCCCAACCGTGTATGTTTGAGAGTGCTACGGGAAATCCTTACCGGTTTTGCGCACCAGGGTGCGAACCCGCCGCCCCGCGCCGCGTAAATATGGCGAGCGTGCGGCGTGCTCCGGCAAGGTTGGTTCCCGCGGCACGGTTTCTGCTGTGAGGGAGTTCGAGCAGCCGTTCTCACGCTCTCTTTTCCCCCAACAGGAGAAACACGATGAACAACGACATTGCAGAAGGCAAGTGGAAGCAGTTGATCGGCAAGGCGAAAGCGGCATGGGGCGAGTTGACGGACGACGAACTCACGCGGGCCGAAGGCCATGCGGATCGCCTCGCCGGACTCATCCAGGAACGTTACGGCAAGACGCGTGACGAGGCGGAACTGGAAGTGCGCCGCTGGTTCGACGCGCACCGGCCGCTCGATTGACGCGCCGTTGGCGGCATGGCCGGAGCGCTAGCGCGGTAGTCCGATGGTTCGATCGGCCGGTAGTCCGGCCGTCCACTTGCAGGTAGACAAGGGGTCGCGGGCACGCCAGAGCGAGATGCGCTTCGGGCATGCGCCGCTGCACGGCCACCCGCGGATCGCCGCCCGGCAGTGCCGTCGCGCCCCCCGGTCTGGTGCATAACAACTGGGAGGACCGAAACTGAATATCCTGCTTCGAGACATCTCGGTGATCTCGGTGAAATCTTTCGTATCGTGCCGCGCTGCCGCGCACCGCGTAGCCGTTTGCCGGGGCGCCCGCGCTAACGCACGCGCGGTGCGCCGGCGCGACCGCGCTCATCCGTAAGCCGCTACCGCCATGCCACACGCCCTGATTGTCGAAGACGATCCGAACAGTTTGTCAGGTCTCTCAGCGATCCTGTCGGCCGACGGCTTCTCCGTCGACACCGCCGCCACACTCGTCGAGGCACGCGCCGCGCTCGCGCGCTTCATCCCCGACGTCGTGCTCGTCGACCTGAATCTGCCCGATGGCGGCGGTCTCGAACTGCTGCCGCATCTGCCCGCGCAACCGCCAGGCGGCGCGCTGCCCGTGATCGTGATGACGGGAAACGCCACGGTCGAAAGCGCGATCGAGGGCCTGCGCCACGGCATCTGGGACTATCTGCTCAAGCCCGTCAATATTCCGCGCCTGCGCAGCCTCCTTGCGCGCATTCCGCGCCCCTACGAACTGACCGAGGAAGTGCGCTCGCTGCGCGCCGCGCTGCGCCAGATGGGCCGCTTCGGGCCCATGCTCGGTCGCAGTGGTGCGATCCAGGTTGTCTACGACACGCTCGAGCAACTCGCGCCCACTGAATCGGCGATTCTCGTGCACGGCGAGGCCGGTACCGGCAAGGAAGTCGCCGCACGCACGCTGCATCAGCTGAGCCGCCGCCGCAAGGGGCCGTTCGTCGTCTGCGACGCGCGCTCGCTCGTCGCCGAGGCGGCGAGCGGACGTCCGCTCGCGAGCGTGCTGTTCGGCCACGAGCGCGGCGCATTCAGCGGCGCCGAGCAACGCGAACCCGGCCTCGTCGATCACGCGAGCGGCGGGACGCTCTTCATCGACGAACTCACCGACCTGCCGCGCGAACAACAGGAAACGCTGCTGCGCGCGCTCGATTCGCAAACCTTCATGCGCGTGGGCGGCAACAGCGAGGTGGGCACGGATTTTCGCCTGGTCGCCGCCACGCGGGCGGTGCCGCGCGAAGCCGTCAACCAGGGCATGCTGAACGAGGATCTGTGGCTGCGCCTCGATGCCGCGGCGCTTGCCCTGCCGCCGCTGCGCGAACGCGACGACGACGCGGCGCTGCTCGCAAGCGCATGGGTCGACGAGCTCAATCTAGATGCCCAGGTGCGAGGCCTCGCCGGCACGACGCGGCTCATTGCGCCCTCGTTCATCCGCGAATGCCTCGCCTATGAGTGGCCCGGCAACGTGCGTGAGTTGCAGGAACGCGTGAGGCGCGCATGGCACGCGTCGGGCGAGGTGCTGGAAACCTTGCACGCCGAGGAAAGCAGCAGCGCCCTCTCGCGCGATATGAACGGCAGCCGTGTGCAGGTGACGGTCGGCACGCCGCTCGCCGACGTGGAAGAGATGCTGATCCGCGCGACGCTCGACGCCGTGGGCGGCACGCGCCATCGCGCGGCGTCGCTGCTCGGCATCAGCCCCAAGACGCTCTACAACAAGTTGCAGCGCATGCGCCTGAACTGAGCCCCAGGCGCTCGCACCACGAAAAAAGGCGGCCCTCCGTTACCGGAGAGCCGCCTTTTTTCTACCTGCCGCCGTTGGTCGTGCTCAGGGCAGAACCCTGCGCAGCAGCGCCTGCGCCTCGATGTATCCCGGGTCGGCAACGAGCTTGTCCCAGCGCAGCGCCTTGCCGCGCGCCAGCATGCGCTTGATGCGCTGGCCCGAAGCCTTTGCGGCGCGGCGCGGCTCGATGTTGCGCAGCGCGTCGAGCACCTTCTCGGCCTCTTGCGGCTGATTGCAGATCAGCACCATGTCGCAACCGGCCTCGAGCGCCGCCCGCGCGCCCTCGGCCAGCGTGCCGCCCTGGCGTGCGGCCTCCATCGACAGATCGTCGCTGAAGATCGCACCGGTGAAGCGCAGCTGTTTGCGCAGGATCTCCTCGACCCAGATGCGCGAGAAACCCGCCGGCTTCGAATCGATCTTCGGATAGATCACATGCCCCGGCATTACCGCCGAAAGCGAGAGGCCGAGCCAGTCGTAAGGCAGCGCATCTTCACCGAGAATCGCTTCGAGCGGGCGCTCGTCGACAGGGACAGCGACGTGCGAATCCGCCGTCGCGAAACCGTGACCGGGAAAATGCTTGCCGCAGTTGGCCATTCCGGCGAGCGCGAGACCGTGATTGAGGCTCTTGGCGAGCAGCGTGACGACTCGCGGGTCGCGATGGAACGCGCGATCGCCCACCACCTTCGACTGCCCATAGCCCAGATCGAGCACGGGCGTGAACGAGAGGTCGATGCCACACGCGCGCAGTTCGCTCGCGAGGATGTAGCCCACGGCGGTGGTCAGCTTGGTGGCGAGCAGCACGTCCTTGTCCCACAGCTCGCCGAGGCGCCCCATCGCGGGAAGCACCGTGAAGCCGTCGGTGCGAAAGCGCTGGACGCGGCCGCCTTCGTGGTCGACGGCGATCAGCAGATCGTCGCGCACCGCGCGGATCGCGTCGGTGAGCGCGACGAGCTGCGCACGGTTCTCGTAGTGGCGCGCGAACAGGATCACGCCGCCGGTCATCGGATGCGCGAGGCGGCGCACGTCGTCGTCGGTCAGCGTGGTGCCGAGCACGTCGAGCATTACCGGTCCGGGAATTCTCTTCATCGATCAGTGATTGCGTAGTGGTAGACGCCGCGCGGCGCGCGCGGCGGGGAAGGTGTGCGGTTTCAGCGGCTGGTTTCGGCGATCACGAAGGACACCGCGTAGTCATGCTCGTCGGTGATGCTCACGCGCGCCGTGATGCCACGTTCGTCGAGCCACTGCGCGAGCTCGCCCGAAGCGACGATCACGGGCCGGCCGCCCGACTCGTTGAGCGTCTGCATGGCGCGCCATGTCATCGGCATGTGCATGCCAAGGCCGATGGCCTTCGAGAACGCCTCCTTGGCGGAAAAGCGCGTGCACAGGTAAGCGAGCCCGCGTGCCGCCGAGCGCGCCTTGCGCGCCTCGTAGACTGCGAGCTCGTCGGGGCCGAGCACGCGCGGCGCGAAGCGCCCGTTGGTGCGCTCCATCACTGCCGCCACTCGGCTCACCTGGATGATGTCGGTGCCGATACCGTAGATCGCCATGAGACTCCCGTCGGTGAATGTCGGTTGCGTCGGGGCCGCGCGGGCGCGCATGCACGCCCTGCGCGCCGCGCTCGAGCCGGATCAGGTGCGTGCGCCGAGGCGCGCCGCGACCATGATCGCCTTCATTTCGCGCACCGCGTTCTCCCAGCCCGCGAAGATTGCGTGCGCAACGATCGCGTGGCCGATATTGAGCTCGACGATCCCGTCGATTGCCGCGATCGGCTGCACGTTCGTGTAGTGCAGGCCATGCCCGGCGTTGACCTTCAGGCCGAGGCTGTTGCCGCAGTTCACGCCCGCCACCACGCGCTCGAACTCGCGCTCCTGCTCGCCGGCGTCATGCGCCTCCGCGTAGCGGCCCGTATGCAGCTCGATCACGGGCGCGCCCGCTTCGTGCGCCGCGCGAATCTGCGTTTCGTCCGCGTCGATGAAGAGCGAGACGCGGCAGCCCGCCTCGGCCAGCTGACGGCACGCGGCGGCAACGGCGTCGAAGTGGCCCGCGACGTCGAGACCGCCCTCCGTCGTCAGCTCCTGGCGCTTTTCGGGCACGAGGCAGACGTCGTGCGGCTTGATCTCGCACGCGATGTCGAGCATCTCGGCCGTCACCGCGCATTCGAGGTTCATGCGCGTTTTCAGCTGCGGACGCAGCGCGCGCACGTCGGCGTCGACGATATGGCGGCGGTCTTCGCGCAGATGCAGCGTGATGGCGTCGGCGCCCGCCTCTTCGGCGAGCAGCGCCGCGCGGATCGGATCGGGGTAAGCGGTGCCGCGCGCGTTGCGCAGCGTGGCGACGTGGTCGATGTTGACACCGAGGTCGATCACATTGGGCGAAGTCAGAAAGAAGCTCATAGGTTCTGCAAGTCGATGAGGATCTGGCGCGTCGCGAGCGGCGTGCCGCCGAGGTAAGTGTTCAACAGGAAGCGCATGAGCGCCTTGCTCTGCGCAACGGTCTGGGGTCGATGGTAATCGTCCTCTTCCATGTCGAGCAACGTCTGGCCCGAAAGCACGGGCCATTGCGCGGGCCATTCGTCGGATGCCTCGCGCACGCCGCGCTCGGGATCGAACACATAGCGCCCTTCTGCCACCACGGTCTTGCGGTTCACGGTGCGGTTGAGCGCGAGCGCATAGCCCGTTTCGCGCAGCAGCACGCGCTCGAACGAGCGCAGCACCTGCACGGGCGGCTCGTCATGCGCGAGGCGCGTGAGCGTGACGACATAGTGGCGAAAGAGTTCGGGGTGCGGGTCTTCGCGTGCGAGAAACTTCACGAGCAGCTCGTTCACGTAGAAGCCGCACAGGAGCGCGTCGCCGGTCAGCGGCAACATGCCGCCCACCCATTCCGCGCCCGTGAGCGTGCGCACTTCGCCCTTGCCGGTCCATGAAAGCGCAAGCGGCTGGAAGGTTTGCAGCACGCCGCGCAGCGCCGAGTGCGGACGCTTCGCGCCCTTCGCGACGAGCGCGACGCGGCCGTGATCACGCGAAAGCACGTCGATGATGAGGCTCGTCTCGCGATACGGGTAGCTGTGCAGTACGAACGCCGGTTGCTCGGCGATGCGATAGTCGGGCGTCGTGCTGCGTGGGGTGCGCGGCAGTTGCGAACGCGCGCTGGTCTTGCGCGCGTTGCGTGGTTCGGCGCGCCCTTCGAGCGTGGCGTCGGCGCTTTCTGTCATCGCGCCGCGCGCGGTGGCCGCTTTCACGCTTTTGCTACGGGAGCGGCGCGCGCCACGGGCCTCGGAGGGCTCGTCCGGTGCGCTCGCCTCGTCCGCCTGCGCATCGTCGGGCGCGGGCCAGTCGTCGTGCAGGGTTGCGGCTGCGCCGTCGCTCATACGCGTTGGTGCCCGTGCCGGTTACTCGTAACCGTAGGCGCGCAGGCCGGCTTCGTTGTCGGCCCAGCCGCTCTTCACCTTCACGAAGGTTTCGAGGTAGATGGGCCCGTCGAAGAGCTTCTCCATGTCGAGACGCGCTTCGGTGCTGATCTGCTTGAGCTTCGCGCCCTTCTGGCCGATCACCATGGCCTTCTGGCTGTCCCGCTCGACGAGGATCGTCGCGAAGATACGGCGCAGGCGCCCTTCCTGTTCGAACTTGTCGATCAGCACGGTGCTCGTGTAGGGCAGCTCGTCGCCAGTCCAGCGGAACACCTTCTCACGCAGGATTTCGGCGGCAAGGAAGCGCTCGCTGCGGTCGGTCAGGTCGTCTTCGCCGTAGATCGGCTCGCCTTCGGGCAGATACGGCTTGAGCATCTCGAGCAGACGCTTGATGTCGTCGGAATTCTTCGCGGAAAGCGGAACGATCTCGCGGAACTCGCGCAAGCCCTGGATCTGCTGGATGAACGGATAGAGCGTGGCCTTGTCGTTCACGCGGTCGATCTTGTTCGCGATCAACAGCGTCGGCGCCTTGGGCGGAATCAGGTCGAGCACCTTCTGGTCGTCGGGACCGAACTTGCCGGCCTCGATCACGAACAGCACGGCGTCCACCGAACTGAGCGTCGAGGTCACCGCGCG
>Ga0335070_10009031_pt1 | contig 11701 bp, 5 predicted proteins | sample Lox_Sample_13_FD_206722 | JGI IMG/M metagenome (GOLD analysis project Ga0335070, IMG submission 206722) | Soil microbial communities from Loxahatchee National Wildlife Refuge, Florida, United States - Lox_Sample_1.3 | ecosystem: Environmental > Terrestrial > Soil > Wetlands | place: USA: Florida...
TCGGACAAATAGGCTCACGCCTCCACACCCTTCGACGAAAAAATGATTTACTTGAGAACTTGCGTGACTGGATCGACTGTCGGTTTCCGGCTGCGAAATCCCGCTCATCGCCGGGTGCACCATTCAACTGGGTCCCCAGATAGCGCGTTTTTCGCCGGCTGGGGTGGAAGCCCGTCTTTGCTTGAGTCGGGTAGTTATTCCTGTCTCGCGGTTTTCCAACAAGCCACACGCCCGTTCAGGATCATTGTGAATGGAAGCCGCGAAGGGGCAAGAGTGGAAAGCCAGGGGGCGTAAGCCCCGGGGACAACCTAGCAACCCACCGAGCCCCGCCGGGGCGACAAATCCGACAGTCGCCATCCCATCGCCCTTGTTTTTTCAATAACTTAGCTCCATAAAATGCCCCCAATCGCCGCTTAACCCCGATTTTCGCCCCTTCATTGCCTTCTGCGTGGACAAATCCCGTTCCTTCAATAACATCAGAGTGAAATATTCCACGCGTCGAAACTTCCAGGTTTCCTCGTGGAAACTTTCATAGCGCTTTAATTCCAACGGGCCCGGAGTTCGGGATCCGAGAGAAAAGTTCTAATCTTCGCAGCAGGAAAGCGACAGGAAAGCGAGAGGAGAAATGCACAAGCCGATAAAGTACGTTGAGAAGGCCGTCACGATCGCTGCCACCGGTGCGTGGGCCCTTTTTGAACGCCTCAACGCGATTGCTCCCAATCCGTCTCCGACCCCGAAGTGGTCCGACAAGCCCCTGCTGAAGTCCTGGGAAAAGTCGAAACCGCCGCTCGGATGGCCGCGTTCGACCGATTCGCTCTGCCCGAAGTGTGTACCCGAAATCCGTCAGCAGATCCTCGATGGACATCTGCCCTATGACATCCTGCTCAATGAGAAAGTCGGCGAGGTCAAGGCCCAGATCGTCGAACGCGACGGCAAGCTCTGGATGGTCAAGGACTGCCCGAAGCACGGCCACTTCGAAGACCTGATGTCGATGGACACCGAATTCTCGCAGCACCTGGAAGAGGTCTTTCCCGGCCGCGACATCCGCGCCCACAACGACGAGAAACTCCACAACCATGGCACCTCGACCGTGAAGTATGGCCGCGGCGCTGTGTTGACCATCGACCTCACCAACCGCTGCAACATGATGTGCGATCCCTGCTTCATGGACGCCAATCAGGTCGGCTTCGTCCACGAACTGACGTGGGAAGAAATCAAGACCATGCTCGACAACGCCATCACCATCAAGCCCAGGCGCCAGATGTCGGTGCAGTTCTCGGGCGGTGAGCCGACGTTGTCTCCTTATTTCCTCGACGCCGTCCGCTACGCGCGCAAAGTGGGTTACAACAGCGTGCAGGCTGCCACCAATGGCATCGAGTTCGCCAAGAGTTTTGAATTTGCGCAGCAGGCTGCCGAAGCCGGCATGCGCTATGCCTACCTTCAGTTCGATGGCATCGGAAACGCGGCCAATTCTCACCGCGCTGTCGGCAATCTGTTCGACGTCAAGCTCAAGGCGATCGACAACCTGCATCGCGCCGGCATCGAAATCGTACCCGTCATCACCATCGTGAACGGCATCAACAACGAGCAGGTCGGACGCATCATTCAGTTCGCGCTCGACAACCCGAAGAAGATCGGCTTCCTCAGCTTCCAGCCGGTTAGCTTTACCGGACGCGACGAGGCCATCACTGACGAGCGCCGCGTCGCGCAGCGTTACACGCTGTCGCACCTGGCGCATGACGTCAAGAACCAGACCGGTCTGGGCGAGCCGTCCCGCGACTGGTTCCCGATCTCCTTCATGTCCACCTTCAGCGATTGGGCTGACGTCATGCACGCCAACGACTCCAACAATAACTGGGGCCAGCTCTCTTGCGGCTGTCATCCCAATTGCGGGACGGGCATGGCGGTCATGATCGACAAGGAAACCAAGGAATCGGTGCCGGTCACGGCGTTCCTGAAAGGCGATCAGCTTGCGAAAGACATTGCCCGGGTCAACGACGCGGCGCGCGGCAAGTTCCTCACCATCTTCGGCATGGCGCTCTGCCTGATGAAGAACTACGATCCGTTCCAGTCGCCCACGCACTTCAAGCTCATGGACCTGCTGCGCAAGTTCGACAAGAACTTCAACGCCACGGGTCACAACTACGGCAAGGTCGGTCCGGACCGCACCATCGACGACGTGATGAAGCGCCGCCAGGACCGCTGGAACTTCCTGTTCATCGCCGGCATGTGGTTCCAGGACCTGTTCAACTACGACTTCCGCCGCACCGAGCAGTGCATCATCCCGTATGCCACGCAGGAAGGCGAGATCAGCTTCTGCGCTTACAATACGGGCGTGGGATGGCGCAACATCATCGAGAAGATGCACATGACCGCCACGCTCACCAAGTGGTACGAAGAGCACGGACGCCACGAAATCTTCGCCGGGGGCAAGAAAGTGAACCTGGAAGACCAGGAACACGCCCTTTACCTGCGCGAGGAAATCGTCACCAACGAAGTGCAGCACGATCTCGATAAGCTCGGCATAGCCAAGACGGCGCGCGAAGAGAAGATCCGGGCCCGCAACGAGAAGATGAAGCTGGACGGCGCGCACGACGCGCGCATGGCGCAGCTCTATCGCGAGGTGATCCTGAAGGAGAAGCCGGCCACTTCGAACGAGGCCGGATTCATCCCGCTGGGCGCGATCGCCCCGACCAATGGCAACGGCCACTCCAACGGCAACGGCGCCGCCAAGCAGACCGAAGAGGTCGGCGAGCCGGTAGCGGGAGATTAGATTCAGTTTCCAATTGTTAGTTGTCAGAGGGCCGCTCGAGAGAGCGGCCTTTTTTTTGTCGCGGGCCGTTAGTTGCCAGTCTCTTGAAACAACACGCGCTTGTCTGGCGAGGGGCGTTTCAATAAGCTGTTCAGGAACTTTCCAACTCCCACCCCCGTATTATCAAGAGACAAGCATGGAACTCAAAATCGAAGGCCTTTCCAAGACCTACTCCAACGGCGTTAAAGCTCTGAACAACGTTTCGCTGACGATTCCGCACGGCATGTACGGGCTGCTGGGTCCGAACGGGGCGGGAAAGAGCACGCTGATGCGGACCATCGCCACCCTGCAGGAAGCTGACTCAGGCAGCATTCGCCTGGGCGACCTCGATGTACTGAAACAGAAAGACGAACTGCGCAGACGGCTGGGATATTTGCCGCAGGAGTTCGGCGTGTATCCGCGGATCTCTGCGCAAGACATGCTGAATCACCTGGCTCTGTTGAAAGGTATCGGCGGCCGGGAGCGAAAAGAGCTGGTCGAAGCGATGTTGAAGCGCTGCAATCTGTACGATGTCCGCAAAAAGTCGCTGACCAGTTTTTCCGGCGGCATGCGGCAGCGCTTCGGGATTGCCCAGGCACTGATCGGCAACCCGCAGTTGCTGATCGTCGACGAGCCGACGGCCGGGCTGGATCCGGGCGAGCGTAATCGCTTCTACAACCTGCTGGCGGAGGTGGGCGAGCAGGTTATCGTCATTCTTTCCACGCACATCGTGGAAGACGTGACAGACCTATGCACCGAGATGGCGATCATTCACGAGGGGCGGGTGCTATATGAAGGGCATCCTGAAGAGGCCGTCGCCGAACTGAAAGGACGTGTCTGGCAACGCTCCATCGCGAAGGCCGAGTTGTCGGCGTACGAAGAGAAGTACCGTGTGATCTCAAACCGGCTGGTGGCAGGCCATCCGTTTCTGCACGTATTGAGTGTAGAGAGTCCCGGAGACGGGTTCGCGCCGAGTAACCCTGACCTCGAAGATGTCTTCTTCACTCGCATCCGCGGGTGGAACTGAGGGCCGCCATGTTCCTGCATATTGCGTGGTTCGAAATCCGCTACTGGCTGCGCTCGTGGATGCTATGGATCTTCACCGTCATCATCGCGGCGTTGATTTTTGGCGCCGTAAGTTCCGACCACGTTACAGTAGGCGAACAACTGGGCAATGCCTACAAGAACGCGCCTTACGTGATCGAGAACTACTATTCGCTGATCGGTCTGCTCACCCTGCTGATGGTGACCGCGTTCGTGAATTCAGCCGCGGCGCGTGACTTCAGCCACAACACCTATCAGATCATCTTCACAACGCCGCTTCCCCGGCGAGATTTTCTGCTCGGGCGATTCTTCGGCGCCACGCTCGTCTCCGTGATTCCGATGCTCGGCGTGTCGGTCGGAATTTTGCTGGCAAAGTACATGCCGTGGGTGGAACCGCAGCGTTGGGAGCAAGTGATCTGGAGCGCGCACCTGAAGGGAATCTTCGTATTTGCCGTGCCGAATGCGTTTTTCATGGCGGCGATCCTGTTCACGATTGCGGTCCTGGCGCGCAACGAGATCGTTTCGTTCGTGGGAGCGCTGGTGCTTCTGACAGGCTACGGCGTGGCCGATGCGGTGTTGAGCGATATCGAGCGCGAGCGTATTGCCGCACTTCTCGATCCGTTTGCTGTTCGCACCTTTGCTCTCGCCACCAAATACTGGACAGTCGCCGAGAAGAATACGATCTCTCTCGGCCTGAGTGGGCTGATGTTGTGGAATCGGCTGCTGTGGATAGGCGTGGGAGTCGTGTTCCTCGTCTTTGCCTGTTACCGGTTCAGCTTCGCAGAGAAGCGTCAAAAGGCGCGCAAGCCGCAAGAGGGGCTGGAAATCGCGTCCACGGCTGTCGTCCTTCCCGCTGTCAGGTCGAGATCGAGTGCGTGGGAGATGTATTTGTCGTCGGTGAAGATCCACCTTGCGGGAATTTTCAAAGGCACCGTCTTCATCGTGATCCTGGTGGCGGGCCTTCTGAATTGCGTGCCGAGCATGGCATTGAACGCGAGAGAGGGCTTTGGCAACAGCACGCTCCCGGTGACTTACTGGCTGCTCGAGATGATTGCGAGCTCCCTGTACATGTTTCTGATTGCCCTGATCACTTACTACGCCGGAGTGCTGATCTGGAAGGATCGCGACGCCCACATGGATGAGATCACGGATTCGCTCCCCATACCGGAGTGGATTTCGTATGCGGCGCGCTTCACGGCACTCGCCGTCATGGTGATGCTGGTGCAGTTTCTGGCCCTGGTCAGTGGAATCGTGGTGCAGACCGCTTATGGCTTCCACCGCTACCAGCTGGGACTTTACCTGAACCAGCTTTTTGTCCGCGACCTGACACTCTTTCTGTTTCTCGGAGTGCTGGCGTTCTTCATTCACGTTCTTTCGCCCAATAAGTATGTCGGCTACTTTCTTTACATCGCCTTTCTGATCGTCAATCTGTTTATCTGGCGTCCGCTCAACGTGTCTTCGCAACTGCTTCAGTTCGGATCGACTCCGACCGTGAGGTATTCGGATTTGTTTGGAGATGCGCCCTATATCACGGCGTGGCGCTGGTTCGCCTTCTACTGGATTTTGTTCTGCGGACTGCTGGCCATCGCCACGGTCATGTTCTGGCCACGTGGAAAACATGCGCACGCGGCGGAGCGCTGGCGAATTGCACGCCTGCGTTTTTCGGGGCCCTGGCCGCGCATTGCGGTGGCTTGTCTGGTCTTGTTTATCGTGACGGGATCGTGGATCTTCTACAATACCAAGGTTTTGAACAAGCTGATTGGGCCCCAGGATCGGCTGGCCCGTCAGGCGGATTACGAGAAGGAATACAAGAAGTTCGACACGCTGCCCCAGCCGCGTGTCCGGAGCGACAAGTATTGGGTCGATATTTTCCCCAAAACGCGCAACATGACGATGCGCGCCGAGGAAGTGTTCTATAACCCCTCCAAGCAACCGCTGAACGAAATTCACTATTCGCTTGATCGACGATACGAAGTGGATATCCAAATTCCCGGCGCCACTCTCGCAAAAGATGATTCTCGCCTTGGCTATCGCATCTACCGCTTCACGCCGCCGCTTCAGCCGGGCGAATCCCGCACGGCGGTGTTTACGGTCAAGAGCAGGAACCGCGGATTCGAAGACGAGGTCTCGAACGTCGACATCAACCAGAACGGCACCTTCTTCAACAACTCAGTCGGGCCCACGATTGGTTACGACACCTCGCGCGAGTTGACGGATCCGAATGACCGCCATAAGTACGGACTGGGCGAGCAGCAATTGATGCGGCCGCTTGAGCGCAACTGCACAGACGATTGCCGGGACAGCTACATCCGCGATCATTCCGACTGGGCGGATCTGGAGACTGTTATCAGCACCTCGCCCGATCAGATTGCCATTGCGCCTGGATCACTGCTGCGGGAGTGGCAGGAAAACGGGCGGCGGTACTTCGATTACAAGCTCGACCATCCGGCTATTCGTTTCTTCTCGTTCATGTCCGCCCGCTACGAGGTGCAACGCGAGGAGTGGAACGGCATCAAGCTGGAGGTGTACTACGACAAGGACCATCCGTGGAACGTGCCACGGATGATGAAGTCGCTGAAAAAATCATTGGAATACTACACGCAGAATTTCGGTCCCTATTACAACAAGGAAGCTCGCATCATCGAATTTCCCCGCGTGGAGCGATTTGCCCAGGCCTTCGCCGGGACGATGCCCTATTCGGAGTCGATCGGGTTCATCGCCAATCTGAATCATCCGGATGACATCGACATGGTCTATTACGTGGTGGCGCACGAGATGGGACATCAATGGTGGGCGCACCAGGTAGTGGGCGCCGATATGCAGGGCGCCACGTTCCTCTCGGAGTCGCTGGCGCAGTATTCCGCGCTGATGGTGATGGAAAAGGAATACGGCCGCGACACCATGCGCAAGTTCTTAAGATATGAGATGGACAGCTATCTCCGCGCGCGCGGCCGCGAACGCCACAAGGAACAGCCACTGATGACGGTGGAGGCGGAGCAGGGATATATCCACTACCGCAAGGCCAGCGTCGAGCTTTATTACCTGAAGGAGATGATCGGTGAAGACGCCGTAAACCGCGCACTGCGCAAGGTGATTCAGCAGTACGGGTATAAGGCGCCACCGTATCCGACTTCCTATGTGCTGGCAGATGCGCTGCGCGAGCGGACTCCGCCGCAATTGCAGTACTTGATCAAAGACCTGTTTGAAGACATCACGCTGTTCTCGAATCGCACCCTGGCGGCGAGCGCCGCGAAGCGAGCCGACGGGAAGTACGATGTTACGATCAACGTAGAGACCCACAAATTCAAAGCCGATGGCAAGGGAAACGAGACGGAAGTCCCGATGGATGATTGGATCGAGATCGGCGCTTTCGCCAAGCCCGAGAAGGGACACAAGTACGGCAAGACACTCTACAGGAGTCGGGTACATATCACGAGTAACAAGTCCACGTACGTGTTTACGACGGACGAGTTCCCCGATGAAGCAGGGGTCGATCCGTTCTCACTGGTGATCGACCGCGTCCCGGATGACAATGTGAAGAAGGTGACAGTAGCGAGTAAGTACAGTGGCGAGCCGGGGCTGACGCCGATAACAACTGCAGGTGATGAAATGCAGGTCACCGCCGCCGTAGTAGCGTGTGAGTCCGCGGGGCATGGGTTGAGGCTACATCGGCCGGGGCGGCTCGGGCAGTGAGGGATCACACAGCGCGAGTGTGACGAACATGGAAGTAAGTCTTCGAACCGGGGCGGTAGGAGTTGCAGTATCTAACCAGGTCCGTGATACCCGGGTCTCGAAAAGCGCGAGACCCGGGGCACCCATCGTTTGCTAAGATTCAAGAATCAGGACCGGAGAGGACCGCAGACCTGGGCCACCCGCCCGTGCGCGTGCACTCGAGTTGGCAGGTCGTTTTCGGGGCTAGCGTCAGGCCAGCCAGGGACGGGCGTCGGCCACAGTTCTATTCGCGTCCGCCGCGCTGCGTGAGCAATTCCGCGACGTCTTTGTGGCCCTTTTTCACCGCAGCGTGCAACGGCGTCCAGCCGTCCTTATTTTTGGCGTTGATGTCGGCCTTGTTGTCCAGCAACAATTCCACCACATCCTTGTGGCCCTCCTCAGCCGCCGCGTACAACGGCGTCCAGCCGCCCTTATCCTTGACGTTGATATCGGCCTTGTTGTCCAGCAACAACTCCACGACGTCCTTGTGGCCCTCCTGAGCGGCGTAGTTCAAAGGCGTGCAGCCACAGCTATAGACCCTGGCATTGACATCTGCCTTGTAAGAGAGGAGCAGCTCCGCCACGTCCTTGTGGCCCTCCTGAGCCGCCAGGTGCAGAGGCGCAAAGCCTTCCTCGTCTTTGGTGTCGACCTCGGCATGATGGGCCAACAACACTTCCGCCACTTGCTTGTGGCCCCCAAAGGCGGCCGCGTGCAAAGGCGCCCCTCCATCCTTAGCCTTGGCGTTGACATCGGCGCCGTGAGCCAACAACACTTCCGCCACCTCCTTGTGCCCTGTAGCCGCCGCCACGTGCAGAGGTGTCGCACCTTCCTTGTTGCCATTGGCGTCGACTACGGCGCCATGGGCGAGCAGCACTTCCGCTATATCCTTGTAACCCCAAAACGCGGCTGTGTGCAGAGGCGTCGCACCCTCGTTGTCTTTGCTGAAAACCAGATTAGGATTGTTTTTTAGCAGAGCTTCTACTTTGTCCAAGTCGCCACATTTGGCCGCGTAATGAATCTCGCCACAGAATGCGGGAGTTCCCCAAGCCATCAGAACAAGCGCGAGCAGCATGACTGTGGCGTGGCGTGGAATTCGGGAGTGGCGAAGTCGGCTAAACAAACAGGTATTATTCATGACCCCATCTCCTCCGTTCTCATCAAATCGCTCTCGTCGTAGTCGTCATCAGGATCACACAGCGCTGGAGTTCGGCTCATTCGAATACTGGATTAAGTCTGTCCTGGTGTTTTCAAAATCATTTTCATGGGCTGCCTTCAAACGATCGCGGACTAAGCTCTCAGGTTCGAAGGAAGCTGTAGGGACTGATGGCTTCAGAATGTTCTTCCGGTCCATTGCTGTCAGTGACATATCTCACGCGAGACTCGGACGAGGGTCGAGAAGGCGGACCCGATGCGCCTGCTAGAAGACATGGCGTGCATGGGGCTCACGGTGCATGGACGGGAGTCAGATCAATACCATGGACGGGTGGCCACTCAAGCTGGTTTTGGCTTGAGTGGAGTAGTTGAGTGTCGGGGCGGGTGGGCCCGATCTCCGGAAGAGTTGTAACCGGGTTAGATTGATGCACAAAAAACTGGGGAGTGCGCCACTTCTCGTGCTTTTCGAGAAGTGGCCTGTCCGAGTCGTCAGCAGTATGGGCTTTGCTGTTATACGGCGGGCGCTCGTATCTTCAGCTTGAGCACCTCCCACGCATTTACTCGGACCTGGCCGGGCTCTCCCAGGGAATAAGCGCGGAAACTGCTCCAGCGCCAGAGTTCCGGCGAGGTGACCAAGTTCCGCTGTACCGGATTGCGGTGCATGTAGCGGAGCTTTTCTACTCGTTTGCGGTAGGTCCATACGTTGAAATCATAGAACCGTTTCTGCGAGATATGTTGCGGCATGGGCTCAAACAGATCCGATTGCTGCGGGTCGCGCTGCCGCCTTGCCCGCGCCAGCACACGCCGCGCAAAACCAATTTTCACCGCCTGCATCACGACGGACGGATTCGTGCGCTGCGGCTCGCTGATCAGCAGATGGATGTGCTCGGGCATCACTACATAACCCACGACGACGAATTCATAGCGCTGGCGCACCTGCTCCAGCACGGTCAGAAACAGGTCGCGGCGCCAAGCGGTAGCGAGAAACGGCTGTCGGCGATAGCAACTGCAGGTAATAAAGTGCAGGTCGCCCGCACCGTAGTAGCGTTGCAGATTGTTTCGCACGAAGACAAGATAGCGCACTGCACGATGTCGGTACGGTGACGGTAGACACGACTTAAAGGTGATAAAAGAACTCGAAGCGCGGAATCGTGGTGGACAGGCCACTTCTCGAAAAGCGCGAGAAGTGGCGCACCCCCAGTCTTTATACATCGATCTAACCCGGTTACAATTCTTCCGGAGATCGGGCCCACCCGCCCAGCGTGCCTCGTTCCGGTTCGCTGACGAGAAGATGCACGTGTTCCGGCATCAGGAAGTAGGCGTACACGTAAAGTCCGAAGTTCCGCCGCACGCGCTCCAGGGCCGATTCGAAAGTTCCTTTTGCGAGATCAGATGTGAATGAGGGCTGGCGACGGCAGCAGGAGAAGGTGATGAAGTGGCTGTGTCCAGTCTGCTGAAATCGTTTCAATCCCCAAGGCACAGGCACAGCTTACGCTCGACAACTACCCCACTCAAGCCAACACCGGGCTTGAATGGGGCACCCGGCAGTTCGCAGCTATCTTACTTCACTCTTTCTCCGAACTCGAACACGGGGTCGATATCGACGGGGACGGCGGCGGCCATTTTCAGGGACACTCTCAGTTCTTCGGGCATGGTGCCGTACTTCTTGAACCAGTTCTCCGCGCGCTGGCGGTCTCCGGTGGCTTCGATCTCCAGTAGCTCTTTAGCGAGATCGGCAATGGCGCCCGGCATCTTGTCGAAGTCCACCGAGTAACGTCCGTTAGGGGCGCGGCGAATGGCGCCGTGCTCGGAGAGGTAATTGAACTCCATCATCTCGGCCTGGCTGTGGGCCTCGGCGGTGCCAAAGCGCACGGTGCGGAACATGCCGCCCACATAGGACGTGTAGTACTCCTGGAGTTTTTCTTTCGGGACCGCGCCATTGTCGATCAGCCATTTCAATCCGAACATGCCGACGACGTCGGCTTTCGCTTCTTCGAGTCCGGAGAACTGCGGCCCGATCGATTCGCGAATGCTCACCTTGCCATTCGCGGTGCGGGCGTAGGCCGGACCGAGCCCATGGCAGATTTCGTGCATGATGGTCGCCTGCATGTAACCATCGGCGGTGACCTTCCGGGCCTGGGCAGGGTCCATAAGTTTTCTCGCCACCGGAAGGATGACGTAGTTCACGCGCGCGTCCATGAAATTCTTGAAGAAGAGTTTCTTGCTGCCTTTCTGCTCGTGCACGCGCGGATCGTTGGGCAGATTGTCGGCGACGGCCTGGTAGCCATGCGCGAGATCGCCCGCGCGGAACGGCGTGTCCATCACTTCCATGGGCGTTTCCAGGCCGCGCTTGGAGGGACGATCTTCGGCGGCAATCGGCAGCGCATCCTGAATGTCGGGAACGTATTTCTGGAATAGTTCGAGCTTCTTGCTCTCGCGCTCGTTCCGGATCATGACCGCGGCGCCATACGATCCTTTCACGCCGAGCAGTCCGTCCATATAGGTTTCGTAGGGCGCGAAGATGATGTCGAACTTGGGATTCTTGAGGTCGAGCCAGGCAAGGTCGCTCGGATAGTAGTCGTCGCTGAGGAGAGCGTCCGCCCGCAGTTCGAGAAATTTTATGAACGCGGGATCGGTGCTGAGCTTTGCGGCGGCGCGCAGCGCGTTAGCGGCCGGTTCGAGGAACGAGCGATAGGCAACGCGGTAGGGAACCGCTTCGAGCTGGCCGTCTTTCCAGCGCACGATGGTGAACTGGTCGTAGATCGTCGACTTCTCGTCAGGATGATCTTTGACGTACTGCTCGATTTTGGCCCGCGTCAGTCCAGCAGGATAAAAGCCGCGGCCGGGCGACATGGGATCGGTTCCGACGAAAGGTTTGTTCTCGTCGAGCAGATCGAAGCGCGAAGCGTTGATACGAAGGTAGGTGCGCAGCTTCACGTCGCGCGGGCTGGTCGCCGAGGCCAGCGACTGGTAAAGCGTCAATCCCTCGGGATCGCTCTGGCG
>Ga0335070_10009032_pt1 | contig 11701 bp, 11 predicted proteins | sample Lox_Sample_13_FD_206722 | JGI IMG/M metagenome (GOLD analysis project Ga0335070, IMG submission 206722) | Soil microbial communities from Loxahatchee National Wildlife Refuge, Florida, United States - Lox_Sample_1.3 | ecosystem: Environmental > Terrestrial > Soil > Wetlands | place: USA...
GGGTAACCTCCTGCGGGGACTGAAGATCGATATCCCGAAGGAACTCTCCTACAAGATACAGAATATCGTAACGTCGGCCGATCTCGGTGCCGGGATCAACCTCAACAAGATCGCCGTCGGCTTCAACTTGGACCGGATCGAATACGAGCCCGAACAGTTCCCGGGTCTTGTATACCGCCTTGAAACCCCAAAAGTGGTCGTCCTCCTGTTCGGTTCCGGAAAACTGATTATTACCGGTGGGAAAGAACCGGGCGATGCGAAGGCAGCCGTCCTGAAGATTGTCTCGGATCTCAAGAACCTGGGCCTCCTCTAACCGGAAAATCCGTATTTTTTCCTGTTTTTAAAAAAAATTAAAAAACCAGCCACCGATAATGCACAGGTTAGAATAATAATATTTTTATATGAAATTCAGAGATACATATACGCACTGCGGTGAATGCTATGAGGTCAAAAAATGTTCTTTATTTTACCCAGCGTGAAGAGGAATTTGCAAACCTCCTCATCAGGATAGGGGAGAAACGTAACGTCGCAAAGGTCCTTGTCTATCTCGCCCACACACCGGAGGCAACGTCCCGGGAAATTGAGCGGGGCACAGACCTCAGGCAACCCGAAGTAAGCATTGCTATGGCTGCGATGATGGAGAAGAAATGGGTCGAAAGCCGCGAGAGTAAAGCCGAAAACAAGGGAAGGCCGGTTAAAATTTACAAACTGGCCGTGCCTGTCAGCGAGATCATGGACACTATCGAAAAGGAAAAGCGGACCGAGGCAAATAACCAGCTGAAGATGATCCAGAAACTCAGGGATTATATCAGCGAATGAAAAAATCTCTATTTTTTTTAGAGAGTTCCCCCATAACTGGTTTCTTCCAGATTTAGCAAACAGAATCTGAAAGACCTTTTCCTGAACCATGGGAAAACGGATTTATGACACCGGCATCAGGAAGACTCATCCCGAATCAGGAAAAACCGGAACCAAAAAACGGGCCTGAAGGGATTTGAACCCTTGACCTACGGATTAAGAGAACCTGTAGATGAAGAGATTAAGCCAATTCATGCTCAATCTAAAGTTATTTCAATTTCATTTACCCGAGCCGATCTGGACAGGTACATAAATCAGAAGACCAAGGGGCTGACTGCGCGTTCAGTCAATTGGGTGAAACACATAATGAAGATCATTTTTGATGTGACAAGAGGAAATCTAACGCTTGACACATTAGACAAACTGTCAACTGCATTTTTAGAGAACTATAAATCAGAGAGATCACAGGCAAAATGTTTCATTTACACAAGAAATTTCCTTAAATGGCTGTATAAGGTTAAAATGAACCAACAAATCCTGCCTTTAATCGCTACGTTTGAGCAACCAAAACTTAGGAAACCAAAGTGTCTCACGACCAGGATCATAACAGCCGATGATATTCGTGTCTTGCTTGATTACATAATACAAGATAAGAGACTCACAGAAGAGTATAGACGAAACTTCATATGTCAGATAATGTTTCTATCATACACCGGACAGCGACCTTTTACAATGGCCCGAATTGACCGCGCACAATTGGTTCAAGCCTTGGATCAATGCCCACCTGTATTAACAATTAAAGCCGAACAGGACAAGATACGACTTGAACACTATGTTCCTATCCATCCCAGACTGATTCCAATGTTACAAGATCTTTTAGATTGTGACAATGGTTCCAGACTCTTCCGCTATGAATCACTTTACCGATATCTCAGAATCAATCGTATTCCCCTATCCAAAGCAGAAGGTCATATTCGGTGTATGGACCTACGTAAATTTTTTGAGCAGAAATCAGACGAAGTTGGTTTTGATGATGCTAACAAGAATTTCATCATGACTCACGGTGTCTCAAGTATCAATTGGAAATCATACAAACAGTTCAGACCTGAATCAGTATATAAACGGTATATGGATTATTGGGGATCTGTTGACCTATAAATGTGAGAAGAATAACAGATCTCAATTCCTAGATTTTGATTTTTAAGTTGCCAACTATAAACATCCGATGCCGGGAGCAGGCGTATGATAATTACATGAAATATTGGGGAAATGTGAAAATTAAATTAGTATTTATTCCCTAACTCAATTGTTTAACTCATGTAATCCATATCTAAGAAGTTCTATAATTAGATCGTAAAAATGTTCTTTAAAATGAGTATTATTTGGAAAAATGGTATTTATCAATCTATTATATGTACTACGGTAGATGGTTTTGGAACTGCAGACGCTTGTGATGAATAAGTCATTGACTTGCTGAACTTGCTGATCAGGCCACTTGCTGTTGAGGTCTCTGAATATACAAGATCTTCAGATTTCGTTGGATCTACAGCGTTCGGGAATGAGTAGTAACCCTCTCCCTGCCCAAAAGCACCAGGGGCTGTTATTCCTATTGTACCTGAAGTCGTACTTTCATTTCTTGCCTCTTGCACATGCACCTTCAGATACGCAGAGACAGACCCGATCATCGGTGAACTTTGATTTCCGAGGGTTATACCCTGAGCATTGATGTTATAGTTGAGAACAGTCGGAATAGTTGCATCAGTGCCAACAAATCTTGTATCAGCCGAAGTAACCGTTGAAGTTAAGGTTGTATCAAAGGTACTCCCTGCCTGTTCAATGTTGCAGAATGCAGGAATTATTCCGGGATTGGCATTTGCAAATGGACAAAGAATCAGACCGGATGAGTTTTGTGCCTGCGAAGCACCATCAAGAAGCAAATCCTCAGAATTAGTGGCCCGGCCTGTGTCTATCGCGATGAACTGGACGTTCGTGGTGGCCTTGATATTGCTCTGGTCTGCAATCCTATTGGCAGTTGCAAGTGCCATCGACTTTGTAAAAGTCTGCTGTCCGGATATCCCTGAATACTGGGTATTATAGCCGGCGGTGTACTGGACTTGTTCCGGATCGAGAACACCGTTGTGGATACCTCCTGACGAAATAATGGGTCCCTGAAACGTAATGAGTCCATATAGATAAGATCGCCATGTCATTCCAAGCCCCGGTATGGGGATGTCTAACATGGATTGCGGGATATTGAACTGCGTAATCTGGTAATGACCCTGATTTGCGCTCGGAATAGTACTAATACCGCCACCTGCTGCCTGCAATTGTGCTTCCATTAAATTCACTGTATTTTGATCTTCTTCTATCCCAACATCTGAAGTATAACGATACAGGACCAGAGGATCATTTGTCAATGTCCATGCTCCCGAATCTGTTTCAGTGACAGTTCCTTGAACATTGGATGATGTTCCAGTGCTGATGCCCTGAATCTCAGGCACTGTTGGAACTCCAGTGTCAGCATAAACTATTCCCATAAATGCGATCATTAATATGACAACAATCAGCGAAAAAACCTTAATTTGTGCTTTTCTCATTTTGTTAAACCTCCGATTACTGAATAAGATTATCCTAAATACTTTATGCATGGATGATCAGAGGGTGATTAAATAAAACTTTCCAGAATATGCACCCCAATCCAAAGTCTAATGGATTTTAGTGAGGCAGATTAATATTAGGATGGAATTATTATTAAAAATATGAACTCCGCCTCATGAGGACAGAGCGTATCAAACCTTGGCCTTTATTTTATTCGGCACCATACAATTATTATAAAGTATGGCAAATAAAATTATACAGTATTTAGATTTTAAGATGAGATTTCTCTATCAGAAGATTGAAGATTCTAAGAATCGTCCTTATCGTTACTTTCGGCTATTTCAATAATATGTCTCACAATTCTTCCTGTCACTTTGTCCGAACCCATCATGCAGCCGATTGTATAAGAAATGCCCAATTTCTGTATTAAAGTAAAGTCTTGGGTTTCTTCTAGTTCCTTAAATGTAACATTAAATGGGGTTTCTTTCCTTTCTATAATCCATTGAGACATTTTCCGTTCATCTGCCTCAGAAAAGATCTGATTACTGGCTGTTTCCATTCCGACACCCCACATCGTGATTATCTCATCTTTAGTCCCATAGTTCCGACTTGTTCTATTATTTCTACATCCTTTTTCAGTTTGATTAATTTCATATACAGATTTGCCACCTTGACATTCAGGAATTCGTCTGATTGGGCATTTTTCAGTTTAGTAACTATGTAGTCCTCTTTTTCGCAAATCGGAGTTAATTTTTTGCTATAAGTCTGTAGAAGGCTGTTTATGTCAGATATACTCGTCATCTTTCATCACCTACAATCTGGATTTAGTAAGATCTCAAATTCTGTGCAATGTCGTCCGGGACCAATAGATTATTCCTTTTATCACCTTCATTTGACTGTTTATCTACTAATATATGCGTTATAATACGTATTAAGTATTTCTACTTGCAAATACAGGATAAGTATTTTATAAAACGATCACGTAGAATATACCTAGATAATTATGATTGAACCCCATTCAGCGATTGTTAAAGTCATTAAAGATGGACGGATTACAATCCCTCAAGAGATTAGGGAATTGCAGAATATCCATGAGGGGGATTATCTGAAGGTGACAATTCTAAAGATAGAGAGAGATTGAACTAGACTCTCATTTAGAAGATAATTGTTATTAGGATTTTGGAGAAAAAGTGAAAAATGTAGAACTACTAGCACTATCCTATCAGGTGACCATACATGGGGGATAGATTTTGAAAAGATGACTATTTTGTTATATCAGGACAACGAATTTTAATCTGCTTATAAAAGATCCAATAAATAAATGAAAATTTGTAACAAGTGTGGGGGAAACAATTCAGATAATGAGGTATATTGCGATTGGTGTGGTGATCTATTGCCAAACAAGGATAAATTAGATTTTATCTCCTTCTTGGACAAATATTTTCATATTTTTGTCATAATTGGGGTTTTCGGCGCAATTTGTTATTATATTGCATCATTTTTAGATAATCCTAATAATGTTTTATTTTTAGCAGAATCTGTATTCGGAGTGAGTCTTGGATTTATGCTCCAAATTGGGCTATTTATCTCATTTGCATTTATTATTTTACTATTAACGATGCTCATTTTTAAGATTATAACATTAGAGAAAAGTCTCTATTCCTTAAAATTATTGACAATACTCCTTATTGCGTTCTTAACGTTTACGATATTTTCATTTTTAATAATAAGTATAAATTGGCTAGCAATTGTCGTTTTAGTTATTGTTGCTTTCTTGATATTTGCTATTTATATACACGTTTATGAAAATTTCATTCAAGAGGGGTCTGATGACCGAGAAAAGCGAAATAGGATTTCCATTCTAACAGGAATTTCATTCTTAATCTTGTTTTGCTTTGCATTTTTTAGAGGCGATATAACTCATACCATCAGTATATTCCAGACTATCTCCCTTCCCTATGAACAGAGTCCGATAATTTTAGGTAAAATCTCTGATGGACTGTTCACTGGATTAGTTATAGGAATTTTCTTCGGTTCTGTCCTGTATGTGGCTTATTCAATGGCAGGATTTATTCAATTTACGATTCAAGGTGGATTAAAAACAATTTATTCTGTTATTCTTAAATATATAAGTTCGATAATCTTACTAATTCGTAATTGGGTCATGCATAGATGAGTACATTGAGTACATTGTTTCTATTATTGGGATAATTGAGATAAATTATAAAATAAGAATAGGAATCATCTACTCAATCTACTCAAGTGCGCATCATAGATTTCTTTTGATAATTACGGAATGATAACACTATCAATCGTTTCATTTACAGACCCATAAGTTAAAGATCCATTGATTTTCAGGAAGAGTAATTTAAAAAGGTCTGACAAGGATACATCATGGTATAACTATGGTGAGAATGGAATGTCAGATGATTATCTTAACCCTGATTCTATAGAATGGGCTTTAACTCATCTTAAACGATATGGGGACACGGATATTTTTCCAATTCCATTTGAATATGAAGCATTTTCTTATGATTGGCCTTCTTTTAAACCGCAAATTGAAAGTATGGAATTATCAAAATATCAGACACGCCCATTTCAGCGGTATCTAATACCAAAACAATATGGGGGATATCGTCCGGCGATTCAACTTGATCCACTAGATTCTATAATTTATACTGCCCTAGCTTTTGAATCAGCAGACCTAATTGAAAATTCGCGAATTCCGATTGATCAGAAGATAGCATGTTCCTACAGGGTGGAGATAGGAAGTCAGGGAAAATTTTTTAGAGAGAATAATGGATGGGATGATTACCTAAATTATTCACGAGAAATTTCGTATTCTGGGCACTATAGATATGTTGTTACTGCCGATATTGTCGATTTTTACAATCAAATAAGTCATCATAGAATTCAGAATGCCTTAGAAAAAGCAGAGGTCGAGAAAACTAGGGCAGACAATATTGAAGGGTTTCTCACGAAATTAACCAAAGGACAATCGAGAGGCATTCCGGTTGGACCAATGGCATCAATTATCTTTTCTGAAGCATGTTTGAACGATGTTGATCATTTTCTAACTCATAATGATTATATCCATACTAGATATGTTGATGATTTCAGAATTTTTTGCAAGACTAAAGAAAATGCGAATAAGGCGTTACATGATTTAATCGATTATTTACATACAACTCATAGATTTGCACTTCAAACTCATAAAACAAAAATTTGGGATGTTGATGAATTCGCTTCCAACAATCTCTCGGATCCTGAAGAAATTGAAATGTCATCTCTAGAAGAAAAAGTAAATAGATTCCTTTCTGTGACCGCTTCTCCATACTCTGAGGCGATTCCAATTGATGATTCATTATTAGATAATTTTAACAGAGATATACTTATTGAATTATTTAATGCTTGTTTAAATCATGATCCATTGCATTACGGGCTTGCAAAACATCTTTTGCGTCGTGCTACTGCATTAAAAACGGTTGTTCTTATGGATCAGGTTTTGCAAAATATTGATAAACTAATTCCAATTACCCGTGAAGTATCGAAATACATCAAAGCTACTACAAAACCTGAAGAGAGGGAAGTTGGGTTGAAATTAATTAGTGGCTATAGAAAATCAGATTTCTTATTCTTGCCATATATTCAAATGTGGATTCTTGACGTCCTTATTTCAAAAATGCCTGTTACTATGAGCAAAGAAATAATCGAACTTTGTAATTATTCGGATAAACAGTTGGGTGTACGACCATTGGCGTTGTTAGCGATGAAGCTAAATCGCGATGATTGGTTGCGTTCACAAAAAGAAACTTGGCAAAATAACAAACCTTGGGATAAAAGAGCAATTATTTGGGCTTGTCAATCCCTGCCCAGTGATGAATTGAATGCTTGGATCACTAAAATCCGAGATACTGATGATGTTTTAGATAAGACGATTGCAAAAGCTACGAAACATAAAAAGAATAATGATATGCAAAAAGAAAAGAAATTAGATTCTTAGGATAGAGTGGCAATGAATAATTCCTCTTGAATAGGTTTTAATTAACCGTGGGTGCTTGCGTACATTGAGTACTTACTCTCTATTGTTGTAAATAATTGGAAAAATAGTAAAGAAAGAATAGAATTTACCTACTCAATCTACTCATCTACTCACTGGAGATTATATCACTACAGTTAATTGTCTTATATCTTCAAACGGATGTTACCCCAATATCTATTCCCACCATCTGGTTTTGTGATACCGTGTTCTTGTAATCTCTTTGCAAAATCCTTATGTGTTAATTGGACTTCATCTGTTTCCTGACACCAGACCTGATAGGCTTCACGTAAATCAGGTCTAGCAATCTTGCAGGTTGTCGTACTGGAATCTTGTATACAACAATCTTTAATGAAGCGTCCAATTTGATCACTTTCTTCTTTATATTGTTTTGTGGCCGTTAGTACTTTGGAAGAATTAAGGAGTCCTTTTGTAAGATATATCTGTAAACCCGCCAACATCCAATTAAATATGCCGGATTTTTCTGCTAGGAGATGATTTTCCATATCAGGATCTACAATTTCTGTGGGAATTGCTACATCAAATGGCCATAACCGAACTCTACGCCAAATTGAAATACCTGAACTCGTTATTGACGGTTTATGATTTGTGGAAAACCATACTTTGCCACCAGCTACAAACTCCCGTTCATTTTGGTATAAGGGTCTGGCTGTGATTATGTCCCCTCCGGTTATTCTCTTAATCAGTTCCTCGGATAAAACATCTCCAGCGTCACCTTCCGATGCAGTGATCAATCGGGCGCCTTCTAGCCGAACGACATCTGATCTGGGTCCACCACTTGATGAACGTTGAACCATCAGAGTTTGAGGTGCAACAGTAACGGAATAATCACCCATTATGTTGGATAATACATTCATTGTCACACTTTTACCATTCCGTCCAGTTCCAAATAGGATATTGAAAACCTGTTCGGGATTGACAGGAAGCAGGGTATATCCGCTCATCACTTGGAACGCGTCAATCAACTCTTGATCATTATCAAATACCGTTGATAAGTGCTCCTCCCATAATGGACATTTCATTTCGGGATTATATGCCACACCGGACATCTTAGTTAAACGGTCTTCTTTTCTATGCTCTCTAAACGTACATGTATCCAATTCTATAGTACCAGTAAGGGTGTTGAACAAATTGTCATCTGCATCCCACTCATCATTTCTCACAGATAGATAGGGTTCGGCAGATTTGATCATATTTGCTTGACGTTGGAAATTCTCCGACGTTCTAGCCCACTTGCGCAATTTTTCTGATAACTCATCATCATTGATTTCTTGCGCCATGGAGCTGATGTAATGTACAGTCCTAATTGCACAGCGCCTAATCTCCTGTATGGTGTCTTTTTCCCAAATCTTACCATTCCAAAAATACCACTTTTTGGATGTTGTACAATATAGGAAATTGTTACCGAAACGTTCAACCATTGTTTGGGCATTTCCCAAATCAGTGAATTGGAAGTATCTACATGCATTTGGTTTATGGACCAGCGCATAATCATTATTTACATCAGATGATGCGCCAACTGTTGAAGTCATTTAATCATCACGCTCGTAATCGTCCAGCGAATTCGTATAGAATTGCGCTGATTCTAAATCCCTCTTACAATTTGACTTGTAATGTTCTATACCTAGTAAATATATATTATTTAGTAACATATATCTCACCGTAATATCGTTTAATTCGTTTCTCATGTTAATTTACTCTAAATTTGTATTCGCACGGCTATTCGTTCACAATTATTCTGTCATTATTGTGAAAATCAAGGATGTAATCTTAAATATTCACTAGAATTAAGAAAAAGCAATAATATTACAATTAATGTCTATTTCCGTTGTTCTTATGATATTCTATTCATCCATGATATTGCATCTATTTCTCTTTTCCACCATCTTTGGTTAGATTCTCCCGCCTGAGAACAAGCAATGGGATGATCGATCCGCGATTGCCAAAACGCAACAGACTTACCTATAATGTTACTAACTACTGGTATATAAAAGGGTCGGGTTTAAAAACTCCTGAATAATTGTTGTAATTCAATTTAAGGCGTATATCATAGTCTAATCTGATCTCCAATTTAATTTCTAACATTATCTCTAGTATATTAGATTATCCAGATCAATACTATAGTTTAAATTTTATCTCTATCCTCATTTCCACTTATGTAACAATTACTCTGTACAGTAAAAGTTTAAGTCTGCACTATTGACAGTAAGAACTAAGTTTAAACACGTCTAATAATTTTACATGCAAAGTCTAGGCGTTACCAAAATAAAGAAACTTAACCCTCGCCAAGGCTATCTGGCCCCATACATTCAGTTACCTTGGGGATATAGAGAGGATCTCATTGGTGATCAGGCAGAAATTTTTGAAGTAGACGGGGGATTCTTCATTAAAATCGGGCACGAGGAGTTTAAACAAAGAGGTAATATTTCAGTTGAAAATCGTGTAGTATCGCTTGAATCCAACGTTAAAACAATAATAGATATCCTTTTTCAAAATAAATTGAATATTAAGTCAGAAATCATAAACCAAACGGGCCTGAAGGGATTTGAACCCTTGACCTACGGATTAAGAGTCCGTCGCTCTACCGAACTAAGCTACAAGCCCCGAAGTGACTTTATAACGTGGTATACGGACGGACATAAAACTTTCGGATTTGCCGGTTTTTCATCCGGAAATCCCTGAAGCCCGGGAATTACACGGAACCCGGGAGATTCGTTTATGAAAGTTAATATCCTCCCCGGTGCATTGTTCTGTACATGGCCGATGTCTCGCAACAGCCTTTGGAAAAGGTAAAATATGCAGTATTCGGGGCGGGAATTACCGGTTATAATATCATACAGGAATTATTGAAAGAAACAACCCGTGTCATCGTCGCAGACCATGACGAGACCCGGGTGAAAGAGCTGCGTGACCAGCATATCGAAGCATTCAGGCGTGAATTGCAGGATCCGTCCCTTCTCCAGGGACTGCCCGAATTCGAGATCGCATTCGTCCTGACTGGTGATCATGAAATAAACCTTTCAGCCGTCCGTTTAATTCATACACGGTATCCGGGTACCCATATCGTTGCCCGGGCCATCGACCCAATCGGGTTGAAGGTCCTCGCCGATGCAGGGGCGGAATTTGTACTATATCCCCCGCAGGTTATTGCAAGGAACGCCCTTTTCCAGGTCAACAAGCTCCATGCAAATAAAATTTCAAGGAAATTATCCATGACACTCGCAGCGTGGGACGGAACGCTCGGCATCATCACCCACAAGAACCCCGATCCCGATGCCATTGCAAGTGCCATGGCGCTCGCAGCGATTGCCCGGAATGCCAACCCGTTAAAACTGAAAACCCGCATTTTTTATGAAGGTGTGATCGGTCACCAGGAAAACAGGACGATGGTGAACCTTCTCGAGATCAAGATGGAGAGGATGACCGCGAGAGAAGTCCAGGAATGTAATTATCTTGCACTTGTCGACTGCCCTGGTCCCGGAGTCAACAATTCCCTCTCCCCGAGGACTCACATCGATATCATCATCGACCACCACAAGGATGGACTTCACAACGATGCAAACGCAGGATTTGCAGATATCAGGCCCGGTCTGGGGGCCACCGCAAGTATCCTCACCCAGTACCTCCAGGAGCTCGACATCCCTGTCGACAAACCGGTGGCAACCGGCCTGTTATACGGCATCAGGTCTGACACAAAGGACTTCAAGCGGAATGTTACGCCCCAGGACCTCAGTTATGCCGCATTTCTCCTCCCTCTTACCGATAACGACCTCCTTGACAAAATTATGTCCCCATCACTTTCCCAGGAGACACTCGACGTCCTGGGAACCGCGATCCGTAACCGTAAAATCACGAGCGGTTACCTGTTTTCAAATGTAGGTTATGTCAGAAACCGCGATACCCTTCCCCAGGCGGCAGACCTTCTGATCAATCTCGAGGGCGTCAATACCGCCCTGGTTTACGGGATTACCGACGAGGCGATTATCATGTCCGTGCGGAACAGGGATATCAGGCTTCATATCGGTAATGTTCTTGCAGAAGCATTCGGAGATATCGGTGACGCCGGTGGTCACCCGAATATGGCTGCAGCAACCATCCCGCTGTCTTATTTTTCACGGGTCACCGGAAAGGACGAGTTACTAACCCTCATCATCGACCCGGTCCTGAAAAAGTTCACGGATATTGTCGGGCTCGAGAACGAGGTTAAAAATGAAATTTGAGGAATGGGAACCTTATTACGAGGAA
>Ga0335070_10009033_pt1 | contig 11701 bp, 12 predicted proteins | sample Lox_Sample_13_FD_206722 | JGI IMG/M metagenome (GOLD analysis project Ga0335070, IMG submission 206722) | Soil microbial communities from Loxahatchee National Wildlife Refuge, Florida, United States - Lox_Sample_1.3 | ecosystem: Environmental > Terrestrial > Soil > Wetlands | place: USA...
ACGAGGTCGTGGCCGTGGGCATCCTCGGCAAGATCGTGAAGATCTCCGACAATTACCTCTCCCTCGAGGTCGCGCCCAACGTGACCATCCAGGTGCAGAAGCAGTCCGTGACCACGCTGCTGCCCAAGGGCACCGTGAAGGACGCGCAGTAGCCGCATGAACAAGTATCCCGCCTGGAAGTACGTCGTCATCGCGGTCGCCATCGTGGTGAGCCTGCTGTACGCCGCGCCGAACCTGTTCGGCGAGGTCCCGGCCGTGCAGGTGGCGGCGCAACGCGCCTCGGCCAAGGTGGACGACGAGCTGCGCAAGACCATCGAGGGCGCGCTCAAGGCCGCCAACGTGGCCTACATCGACGACGACCTCACGGAAACGGCGCTGCGTTTCCGCTTCGCCGACACCGACACGCAGCTCAGGGCCCGCGACGTGATCCAGTCGGCCGCGGGGCAGGGTTACGTGGTGGCGCTGAACCTCATGCCCAATTCGCCCCACTGGATGCAGGCGCTCGGCGCCAAGCCCATGTACCTGGGGCTCGACCTGCGCGGGGGCGTGCACTTCCTGCTGCAGGTGGACATGAAGGCGGCGGCCAACAAGTCGGTCGACCGCTACCTGGGAGACGCGCGCGGGCTGCTGCGCGACAAGAAGATCTACTACTCGGGCCTTGCGCGCGAGGGCGATCGCATCGTGATGCGCTTCAACGAGGCCGACCAGCGCGCGGCGGCATTGAAGGCGGTCACCGACGCGATGCCGGACCTCGCGATCCGCGAGGAGCCGGGCAACTCCGCCATCGTGGCCACCATCAAGCCGGAAGTCGTGAAGCGCGAGCAGGAGCTCGCGCTCCAGCAGAACATCCAGACGCTGCGCAACCGCGTGAACGAGCTGGGCGTGGCCGAGCCGATCGTGCAGCAGCAGGGCCCCGACCGCATCGTGGTCCAGCTCGCGGGCGTGCAGGACCCGGCGCGCGCCAAGGAGATCCTGGGCCGCACCGCGACCCTCGAGGTGCGCCTGGTGGACGAGGAGCACGCCGCCGGCCCCGGCCAGGAAGCCTTCGCGCAGTACAAGGACCAGCCGGCCCCGTTCGGCAGCGACAAGTTCTTCGACCAGGAAGGCCGCCCGGTGCTGGTGAAGAAGTCGGTGGTGATCACCGGCGACCGCATCAAGGACGCGCAGCCCGGCTTCGACCAGCAGCACGCGGGCGCCATCGTCTCCATGCAGCTCGACGACACCGGCGGGCGCATCATGCGCCAGACCACGCGCGAGAACGTGAAGAAGCGCATGGCCATGATGCTGGTGGAGCGCAACAACACGGTCGTGCTCACGTGGCCGGTGATCCAGGAGGAGTTCGGCGCGCGCTTCCAGATCTCCGGCATGCCGGATGCGACCGAGGCCAAGAACCTGGCGCTGCTGCTGCGCGCAGGCGCGCTCGCCGCGCCCATGGACATCATCGAGGAGCGCACCATCGGCCCGAGCCTGGGCAAGGAGAACATCGACAAGGGCTTCCACGCGGTGCTGTGGGGCTTCGTCGCGATCGCCGTGTTCATGGTGATCTACTACGCGGTGTTCGGCGCCATCTCGGTCCTCGCACTCGCGTGCAACCTGCTCTTCCTCGTGGGGATCCTGTCGATCATGCAGGCCACGCTCACGCTGCCGGGCATCGCGGCTGTGGCGCTCACGCTCGGCATGGCGATCGACTCCAACGTGCTCATCAACGAGCGCGTGCGCGAGGAGCTTCGCTCGGGGATGACGCCGCAGATGGCGATCCAGGCGGGCTACGAGCGCGCCTTCGGCACGATCCTGGATTCCAACGTGACCACGCTCATCGTGGGCCTGATGCTGCTCGCCTTCGGCTCGGGGCCGGTGCGCGGCTTCGCGGTGGTCCACTGCCTGGGCATCCTCACCTCGATCTTCAGCGCCGTGGTGGTCTCGCGCGGCATCGTGAACCTCATCTACGGTGGGCGCAAGAAGGTGCAGTCGCTTTCCATCGGCAACACGACCTGGCACCAAGCCAAGACGGCCTAGACCATGGAATTCTTCCGCATCCGCAAGAGCATTCCCTTCATGCGCCACGCGCTGGTGTTCAACATCGTCTCGGCGGTGGTGTTCGTGCTGGCGGTGGTGTTCCTGGCGGTCCGGGGCCTGAACTTCTCCATCGAGTTCCTGGGCGGCACGGTGATGGAGGTGAGCTACAAGGAAGAGGCCAACGCCGACAAGATCCGCGAGGCGCTGGACGGCATCGGCCTGAAGGACGTGTCGGTGCAGTCCTTCGGGACCTCGAGGGACATGCTGATCCGGCTGCCGCTGAAGAGCGCCGAGGGCACGAGCCAGAACGTCGAGATGCAGAAGCAGGCCGACGCGGTGATGGGGGCCCTCAAGGCGCAGGACGCGAGCGCGGAGCTGAAGCGCGTCGAGTTCGTGGGCGGCCAGGTCGGCAAGGAGCTCGCCACCGACGGGGGCTTGGCACTCCTCTTCGTCTGCATCGGCATCGTGATCTACCTCGCCTTCCGCTTCGAGTGGCGCTTCGCGGTGGCCACCATCATCGCGAACCTGCACGACGTGGTGATCATCCTGGGCTTCTTCGCGTTCTTCCAGTGGGAATTCTCGCTGCCCGTGCTGGCGGCGATCCTCGCCGTGTTCGGCTACTCGGTGAACGAGTCGGTCGTGGTGTTCGACCGGGTGCGGGAGAACTTCAAGAAGATGCGCCGGGCGACCGTGCCCGAGGTGATGGACGCCTCCATCACGGGCACCATCTCGCGCACCATCATCACGCACGGCTGCACGCAGATGATGGTGCTGTCGATCTTCTTCTTCGGGGGCGCGAGCCTGCACTACTTCGCCCTCGCCCTCACGATCGGCATCCTGTTCGGCATCTACTCCTCCGTGCTGGTGGCCTGCCCGCTCGCGATGTACCTGGGCGCCTCGCGCGAGGACTTCGTGAAGCCCGAGAAGAAGACGGTCGAGCCGCAAGTCCCCTAAGTGCTGGACGTCGTCCTCCACCTCGACGTCCACCTCCTCAAGCTCGCCGCCGAGTACGGCATCTGGATCTACGCGATCCTCTTCGCCATCATCTTCTCGGAGACGGGCTTCGTGGTGACGCCGTTCCTGCCGGGCGACTCGCTCCTCTTCGTGGCCGGGGCCGTGGCCGCGGGCGGCGCCCTCAACGTGCACGCGATCTTCGTGCTCCTCGCCGCCGCCGCATTCCTCGGCAACTCGGTGAACTACGCCGTCGGCCGCTGGCTGGGACGGCACTTCTTCACCGACCGCGGCTCGCGGTGGCTCAACCCCGCGCACCTGGAGAAGGCGCACGCGTTCTACGAGCGCCACGGCGGGCCGGCGGTGGTCATCTCGCGCTTCGTGCCCATCGTGCGCACCTACGTGCCGTTCGTGGCGGGCATGGGCGCCATGGAGGCGCGCGCGTTCCTGCTCTTCAACGCGGGCGGGGCCGTGCTGTGGGTCGGCGGGCTCGCGTACGCGGGCTACTTCTTCGGCAACATCCCTTGGATTCGCGGTAACCTGACGGCGATCATCGTCGGCATCGTCGTGGTGAGCGTCCTGCCCGTGGCCTGGGCGCTCGCCAGGGCGCGGCTCGCCAAGACCTGAAGGAGGCCCGCATGCCTGGCACCGGAACCGAATCCCACATCGCCGCCATCACGCACGCGATCCAGCTCGCCATCGCGCCGGTCTTCATGCTGACGGCGATCGGCACCATCATCAACGCCCTCACCGGGCGCCTCGCGCGCGCGGTGGACCGGCGGCGGCAGATCGAGGAGATCCTCGGCAACTACGAGGGCGACCGCCGCGCGGCGCTCGCCGGGGAGCTCGCCCTTCTCGCGCGCCGCATCGTGATCGTCATGCGGGCGATCGTGCTGGCGGTCATCTCGGCCATCTTCGTGTGCCTGCTGATCGGCACGGCCTTCGCCGCCGCCTTCACGGAGCTCGATCTCTCCCGGTCGGTCGCGCTCCTCTTCGTCGCGTCCGTCGCGGCCCTGACCGGGGCGCTGGGCTTCTTCATGCACGAGGTGGTGCTCGCCGCGCAGAGCGTGACGCCGCGCATGTGGCCTCACCCCTTGCGCGAGGAGCGCAGCACCCCCACGGCCGAGGCGAAGTAGGCGAGCGCGAGCGCCGCCTCCAGCAGGGCGAGCCGCGCCGACAGGCCCGTGTCGGTGTAGGCGCGCGTGGCGCCCTCGGCCGCGTAGAGCCAGATGAGCAGGGTGGACCACTGGTAGGTGTAGCGGCGCCCGTGCAGCACGCCGAAGAGGGCCGCCATGAGCGGCAGGGCCTTCAGCACCCACCAGCTGCCGCCGGGACGCAGGGGCGCGAGGAAGAGCTCCCAGGCCACGCAGAGCAGGATCAACGCGATCAGCAGGGCGCTGGCAATGGCGCGCATGGGCGCTGATATGATGCCACGGCGTGCTCGCGAACCTCGCCGACATCCCCGGATTCCTGCGCTTCGTCGCGACGCGCTGGCGCGAGGACCGCTGCCCGACCATCGCCGGAAGCCTCACCTACACGACCCTCCTCGCCCTCGCGCCGATGTTCGCGATCGGCGTGGCGGTGCTCTCCTCGGCGCCCTTCTTCCACGAGGTGATGGACAAGTTCCGCATCTTCCTGCGCTCGAACCTCGCGCCGCAAGTGGCCGACACGATCATCACCACCTACCTGCCGCAGTTCGCGCACAACGCGAGGCGCCTGGGCACGTGGAGCACGCTGGTGGTGCTCGTGATCGCGGTGTGGCTGCTGCTCATCATCGAAAGGTCGCTCAACGCCATCTGGGGCACGCGCAAGCGCCGCCCGTACTGGCTCTCGGCACTGGGCTTCGCGGCGCTGATCCTCGCCGCGCCCATCCTCATCGGCGTGAGCGTCACCGTGACCACGCAGCTCGTGATGTTGTCGGGCGAATTCAGCGGCGGCATCGCCTGGCTGCACGGGGCGATGCCCTATGTCGTTTCCACCGCGGTGACCACGCTGGCCTTCTTCCTGCTCTATCGAATCATCCCGCACCAGCCGGTTCCCTGGCGCCATGCGCTGCTGGGCGGCCTCGTGGCGGCGGCGCTCTTCGAGGCCGCCAAGGAAGGCTTCGCGATCTACGTGCGCGTCTCGCCGACCTACAACCGCGTCTACGGCGCGTTCGCCGCGGTGCCGCTCTTCCTCGTGTGGATCTACTTCTCCTGGCTCGCGGTGCTGTTCGGCGCGGAGCTCACGGCCTCGGCGGCGTACTGGCGCGGCCGGCGCTGGAAGGCCACGCGGCGCGGGCCGCGCCTTGCCGAGGCGGTGGCGATCGTGCAGGCGTTGCGCGAGGCGGGCGGGCCGCTCGCGTTCGGCGAGATCACGCGCCGCTCGAAGCTGCCGGGTGCCGAGGTGGAAGAGGCCCTCGAGCAGATGATCGAGGCGGGGGTCGCGCGCCGCGGGGAGCGCCACGAATACGACCTTGCGCCGGCCACGCGCGAGGCGCTCGGTCAGCAGCTCGAGACGTAGAAGATGTCGAAGCGGGCGGTCTTCTCGATGAGGCCGGTGGCCCGCACGGTGGTGAGCTCGCCGTTGGCATCGACCTCGTAGACGCGAAGCTCCGCGAACAGGGCCGGCGGCGTGAGCAGCTGCTGCGCCCCCTCGAAGTCGTCCATCAGCAGCCCGGGCTTGGCCTGCGGGCTCTGCGAGTTCTGCGGCTGCACCCACACCGCGACCGCGGTGGTGGCGAGGAACTGCACCCCGAACTCGAAGCCGCCCTCGTCGAACTGGGTGATCCAGCGCACAACGCCGACCGTCCAGCCGCGCCGGCCCATGAACTTGAGGCCCACCACGTCGCCCACGACGATGGATTGTCCGCCGTCGGCGCAACGCTTGAGCTTCACGCCCCCGGCGCTGTGGTTCACCACGTCCCACTCGCGCACGGGATACTGCCGCGAGGTCTCGTCGTCGGGAATGCTGATGAGCGGGATGGTGATGCCGGCGCGGATGGCCTGGCCGTCGGCCGTCGGGTCGTGGTGCGCATCGGTCGAGACGAAGTGGCCCACGGCCTTCAATCCCACGCACACGGCGACCGTCGTTTCCATGGGCTCGCGCCGGTGCGCGCGCTTGGGCGGGTCGCCCCAGAGGATCGCGAGCCTCGACATGAGCGCAAGCGCCTCGGGCGTGGTCGCGCGGCTGAGCGTCTGCGAAACCTGGCCCGCGTCGTGCGCCGCGCGGCGCTGGCGCAGCTTGTCCACGATCGCGTTGGTGTCGAGCAGCCTCCAGTTGGGCCCGCCGGTGTCGTCGTTGGCCGAGAGCGCGGGCTTGGGCGGGCGGTCCATGTCGCACGGGACCACGAAATGCCCGCCGCTGCGGGTTGCCGGCCGCGCCTGGCCGAGGGACGCCAACGCGCGCATCGGCCGCAGCATGGCGAGGATCTTGTCGGCTTCGCCCGGCACCAGGCGGTAGGGATCCGTGAGCGAGAGCAACAGCGCCTCGGCGTAGACCTCGGTGGGCGTGGGCTCCTTGCCCGGCTCGATCGACTGGGTCGCGATGCCCTGCCGGTCGGCGAAGAGGTAGAGCTGGTGCAGCTCGAGCCAGGTGGAGGCAGGCGCCGGCGCGTAAGCCTTGTAGCTCGCGAGGAGCTCCGCGCCCAGGTACTCCATCGCGCGGGCGACCAGCAGCGGCAGCACCTTCTTCGCGCCGAAGGCGAGCAGCTTGCCGCTCTTCTCGCAGGCGGCGATGCGATAGCCCGCGGCGAGCTCGAAGGCGAGGCCGCGCGCAAGCGCCAGGGCCTCGCGGGAGCGCGGGCCCAGGGGAAGGTTCGCCTTGGAGTAGATCGCGTCCAGCTCGTCCAGCACCGTGGCGGCGACCGGCCGGTAGGTCTCGAGGATCAGGATGCGGTCGTCCACGTCCACCTTGGCGCGGTTCAGGGCCGTGAGGTGGGCGGCCATCTTGCGGGCCGCATCGACGGTCTGGGCAAGCGGCAGCGCGTCGATCCAGGCCTTCACTTGCTTGGGCCGGATCTCGAGTTCCCGGGGCGGGGCGCCGCGCTCGGGAGGCAGGCGCAGGCTGGCAGGCAGCGCGGACATCAGGGGCTTTTCCGATATTCTTTGGCTTGCAAGGATAGACGAGGAACACGATTTTGCAAGCCGGCAGCGCCCGGGCCGCCGCCGCCCGGATCCTGACCCTCCTGGGTTTTCTCCTGGCCCCCGCCGCCCAGGCCTTCGACCTGGTGGACACCCAGGGTACCCACCACCGGCTCGCGGAGGCCCACGGCCACTGGGTCGTGGTGAATTTCTGGGCCACCTGGTGCGTGCCGTGCATCCAGGAGATCCCGGAGATCGCGCTCTTCCACCGCGAGCATCCCGACGTCCAGGTGATCGGCGTGGCGATGGACGTGGAGGACGTCGCCAAGGCCAAGGCGTTCGCGGCGCGCGTGGGCCACGACTACCCCCTGGTGATTTCCGACGAGGGCGTGGAGCGCCAGCTGGGCTCGCCCAGGGCGCTGCCCACGACGCGCATCTATGACCCGGCGGGCAAGCTCGTCTACGACAAGCCGGGCCGCGTCGACCGCAAGCTCCTCGAGGAGAAGACCGGGTCGGCTTCGAGCGCCCAGCGCGCCTTCAAGGCGGAGAGCACGCGGTTCGGATATTCGGGCTGACCGAGGCTGCCGTTGTAGCGGCCCAGCGCGTTGGCGAGGCGCCCGTGCTCGCTGTCCAGGTAGTAGCGCAGGATCGTGCACCCGTAGCGCAGGTTCATGCGCTCGTTGAAGAGGTTCTGGCCGGGCTCGCCGATCTGCGCGATCCAGAACGGCATCACCTGCATGAGCCCGCGCGCGCCGGAACGCGAGACCGCGTACTTGCGGAACTTGCTCTCCACGTCGATCACGGCGAGCACGAGGTGGGGGTCGAGGCCCGCGCGCATCGCCTCGTAGCGCACGAGCGCGAGGAATTGCCGCGCGGCCTCCTCGTCGCCCACGCGGCCCACGACGCGCGGGGTCATGGCGCGCACCCAGGCGCGCGTGTCGAGGTCCTTCAGGTCCACGTTGCCGCTGTCCTTCACCGCGGCGGCGAGGCTCGCGCGCACGCTCGCCGAGAGCAGCTCGTAGCGCTGCGCGCCGGCGAGCGCCGACGCCGGCGCGGCGAGCGCCAGCGCCAACGCCATCGCTTCAAGCCGGCGGCGTCTTCCCATGGGCGAGGCGCGAGGCCACGTGCGATGCGGCCTCGCCCGCCGGGACGCGCGTGGCCGCCGCGTCGCGGCGGTGCTGGTATTCGACGACCCCTTCCTTGAGCCCGCGCTCGCCGATCACGATGCGGTGCGGGATGCCCACCAGCTCCTGGTCGGCGAGCAGCACGCCCGCGCGCTCGTCGCGATCGTCGAGGAAGGCCTCGATGCCCGCGGCCGCGAGCTGCGCGTAGAGCTTCTCCGCGGCGGCCTTCACCGCTTCGCTCTTGCGGTAGCCCAGCGGGATGATCGCCACGGCGAAGGGCGCCATGGGATCGGGCCAGATGATGCCCTTGTCGTCGTGGTTCTGCTCGATGGCCGCGGCCACGATGCGCGTGATGCCGATGCCGTAGCAGCCCATCTCCATGGGGCGCGATTCGCCCTTCTCGTCGATGAACGCCACGTTCATCGCCTGGGTGTACGCCGTGCCCAGCTGGAAGACGTGCCCCACCTCGATGCCGCGCGCGATCTCGAGCGTTCCCTTGCCGTCGGGCGAGCGGTCCCCCGCCACCACGTTGCGGATGTCGGCCACCAGCGCCGGCTCCGGCAGGTCGCGCCCCCAGTTCACGCCCGTGAGGTGGAAGCCTTCCTCGTTGGCGCCGGTGCAGAAGTCGCTCATCGCCGCGACGGTGCGGTCGGCGATCACCTTCACGGCGCTCGCCACCGGCCCGAGCGACCCGGGTGGCGCCTTCAGGCGCTCGCGGATCTCCGCGTCGGAAGCGAAGCGGAAGGGCTTGAGCGCCGCGAGCTTGCCGGCCTTCACCTCGTTCAGCATGTGGTCGCCGCGCACGAGGAGCATGTACATCTCGTCGCCCCCGCCTTCCGGGGTATGCATCACCACGATCGACTTGACCGTCTTCTCGATGGGGATGCCGAGGAAGGCCGAGACCTCCTCGCAGGTGTGCTTGCCCGGCGTGGCCGCCCTCTGCATGGGCCCGGAAGGCGCGGGGCGCGGGGCAGCAGGCGCGAGAGCTTCCGCCAGCTCCACGTTCGCCGCGTAGTCCGAGGCGGGGCAGTAGGCGATCGCGTCCTCGCCCGACTGCGCGATGACCTGGAACTCGTGGGAGGCCGTGCCGCCGATCTCGCCCGTGTCCGCGGCCACCGCGCGGAACGCGAGGCCCAGGCGCGTGAAGATGCGCGTGTACGCGTCGTACATCGCGCGGTAGCTCTTCTTCAGGCCCTCGAAATCCGCGTCGAACGAGTACGCGTCCTTCATCGTGAATTCGCGCGCGCGCATCACGCCGAAGCGCGGCCGGATCTCGTCGCGGAACTTGGTCTGGATCTGGTAGAAGTTCACCGGCAGCTGGCGGTAGCTGCGGATCTCCTTGCGAACCGTGTCGCAGAAGACTTCCTCCGCGGTCGGCGCGTAGCAGAACTCGCGCTCGGCGCGATCCTTGATGCGCAACATGAGCGGCCCGTAGAGCTCCCAGCGCCCGGTCTCCTCCCAGAGCTCCCGCGGCTGCACGGGCGGGGCGAGGATTTCCAGGGCGCCCGCGCGGTTCATCTCCTCCCGCACGACGGCCTCGATGCGCCGCACCACGCGCAGCCCCAGGGGCATCCAGGTGTACAGGCCGCTCGCGAGCTTGCGGATGAGGCCCGCCCGCAGCATGAGCTTGTGGCTGGCGAGCTCGGCCTCCTGGGGGGCCTCCTTGAGGGTGGGCAGGTAGTACTGGGTGGCGCGCATGCGGTCTCCGGGGCCGTCCGGGCGGCCCATTTTTCAACGTTAAATCATCGGCTTGCGAAACCACATTCTACACGGACCGTAGCCCGTCCCGACCGGTGGCAAGTACCCGCGAACTGTGGAAAAATGGTCTCAACTCAACGGATTGGATGGTGGACGCCATGATCGATCGGGACGGCTATCGCCCGAACGTCGCCATCGTGCTGGTCAACGGCAAGAACCAGGTCTTCTGGGGCAAGCGCATCAAGGAGCACGCCTGGCAGTTCCCGCAGGGCGGCATCAAGTCGGGCGAGTCGCCCGAGGAGGCGATGTTCCGCGAGCTGCAGGAAGAGACGGGCCTGCTGCCCCAGCACGTGAAGATCCTTGGCCGCACGCGCGACTGGTTGCACTACAACGTTCCCACGCACTGGGTGAAGCGCGAATGGCGCGGCACCTACCGGGGCCAGAAGCAGATCTGGTTCCTGTTGCGCCTGTGCGGGCGCGACTGCGACATCAGCCTGCGCGCGAGCGGGCATCCGGAGTTCGACGCGTGGCGGTGGCACGACTACTGGGTGCCGCTGGAAGCGGTGATCGACTTCAAGCGCGAGGTGTACCGCCTGGGCCTCGAGCAGCTCGCCTCGTTCCTCGAGGTGCCGGTGCGCGCCGTGGGGATCTCGCCATACGGGCGCCGGCGGCGCCATGCGCGCGGGCCGCGCGTCACGCAGCCGCAGATGCTGGTGCCGGGGGCCTCGCCCGAGGCGTCCTAGTCAGAAACCGCGGATCTGCGCGGGCATCGCGAGCGAGGTCATCGCCGCCACCAGCACGGCGAGCACCAGCGCCACGATGATCACCACGACCGTGTAGGGCACGGCCTTATCCTCGGGCGCCTTCATCACGATGGGCAGCCCGAGGAAGAGCAGGTAGAGGCTGTAGAGGCTCACCAGCGTGCCGATGATCGACAGCGACGGGATGAGCGAGAACACGCCCCCGACCCACGCCGCCGTCGGCGCATGCGCCGCGACCTTGAGCGCCTGCGCGAAGTCCTTGCGCGCGCCGAAGCCGGGCGCCAGCGCCTCGATGATCATCGCGAAGGCATATACCCAGGCGAGCGAGAAGAGGTAGGACATCGCGAGGAAGGCCACGCCCTGCGCCATGGGCATGCGGTAGGTCGCGCCGAACACGCCCACCCCCACCAGCGAGTAGCCCACGAACCCGCAAACCGCGGGGATCGCGGCGAGGATCATCACGTAGCCGGTGTAGAGGTCCTGCACCGTGTGCCTTTCGGATTCGATCGCCTGCCACTCGGCCTTCGGCCGCACGACGAGGCTCCTCACGCGATCGGCGATGTCCATGGGCGCGGCATCAGGATGGAGTGCGCGGGAGTACAGGTGCGCCATCCAGGCGCGGCAACGCGCGATGGCGGGGCGGCTCGGCGAGCAGCTCCTCGATGCGCTTCATCACGCGGCGCTGCGCCTCGGCCGGCGAATAGGCGGGGTAGCGGCGCGCGTACGCCCGGGCATTCAGGGCATACGAGGGATCGTAGAGCACGCGCTCCATCGCCGCGCGGATCTCCGCCGCCGTCGACTGCGGCTGGAGCCAGAGGCCCGCGCCCAGCTGCTCGACGCGCCGGGCGGTGATGTACTGCTCGTACTGCGAGGGGAACACGAGCTGCGGTACGCCCGCCATCAACGTGCCGACGCAGACATTTCCGCCGTGGCTCACGAAGACGTCGCACCCGGGCAGCAGCGGGCCGAGGCGCATCGGTCGTTCCGACACGATGCGGCTGGCGGAGCGAAGCCGCGCCGCGCGCTGCGGCTCGAGCTCCGGGATGAATGCCGCGACGCGGTGGGTGCTTCCCGCGAGGACCTCGATCAG
>Ga0335070_10009034_pt1 | contig 11701 bp, 9 predicted proteins | sample Lox_Sample_13_FD_206722 | JGI IMG/M metagenome (GOLD analysis project Ga0335070, IMG submission 206722) | Soil microbial communities from Loxahatchee National Wildlife Refuge, Florida, United States - Lox_Sample_1.3 | ecosystem: Environmental > Terrestrial > Soil > Wetlands | place: USA: Florida...
AAGTCCGAGCGACGCCGCGCCGGCCAAGACAACGATGCCCGCGGCGACGAGCAGCGGCCGGTGGGACGATTTCGGGCGGAGCGATTCGTTCAACGACATGACCTGATCCCTCTCTAAATTCATCCCGCCGCCGCGGCGACCGCCGGGCGCAGGCGAAATCCGCTGTCCCAGCCGAGCGCGCGGCGCGCCGCATCGGTCGCAGCATAAGCGTTGGGCTCGGCGATGTTGAAGATGCCTGCTTCGACGCGATCGATCGCCAGCAATGCGGCCGAAGCCGCTGCATCGACATGGAGCGGCGCGCTGCCCTGCGATGCGGCGAAGCCGGTTCCAGGCCCATAGAGCTGGCCGTAGCGCAGCACCACGCCGCGGAGCGGCGGGGTCTGCAACACAGCCCGTTCCAGTGCGACGACGCCGCCGACGCTGACCGCCCGCATGCCCTCGGCGTCGAGGTCGAGCGGATCGGTCTCGGCGTGGGGCTCCGGCCCTGGCGCATAGGCCCAGGCGATGCTCTGGGCGATCATCCGGTCGGCGCCTGCCGCCAGGGCCGCCGCCACCAGGTTGCGCGTCCCTTCGCGGCGGATTCGCGCATTGCGCCCGACGGCCTCCCCCATCCGCGCGGGATCGAGCGCCGGCGGCAGGTCGGTCAGCTGGTGAATGATCAGGGTGGGGGCCGCCCAGGCGACCGCCTGGACCAGCGTCTCGGCGTCGAACACATCGGCGATCACCGGCGCCAGGCCGGCCGCCTTCAGCGTCGAAGCGCTTTCCCGCGATCGCGTCATCCCGAACACGGTATGGCCCGCCTCCAGCAGCAGCGGGGAAAGTCGCCGGCCGATCGCGCCGGTGGCGCCGGCCAGCAGGATGCGATGTTGCATGTTTCTAACCTTCCGTACCTTCAGACTGGAGACGGCGCGGCCTCGATCTTTGTGACAGGGGAGCCGTTGGCCTTAATGAAAACTTTACCGAGAGGGGTCTAATCGGAAAACTGGAGGAACGGCCCGCGCAAGCCACGATCGACGCAGCCGGCCCTCTGCCGTATTCTTGGTCGGACGGATTGACCGGCTCGCAGCGCAGCACGGGTCGGCGATCCGGCACGGAGGCGAGTTCATGGTGCGCGATCGGGGCATTTTCCTCTCGATCCTTCCCGCGACGGCCGGCGAACGCCGTCTGGCCCTGGCCGTGGTCGGCGTCTCGCTCCTGATCTTCCTCGGCCTCGTCCCCTATGCCAGCGCGCCGCTGGCCCATATCGACGCTTTCATCCCGGCCTATGAATCGGCGGTCGTCATCAACGACCTCATCACCACGGTGCTGCTGTTCGGGCAGTTCACCATCACCGGCAAGCGCGGCCTGAAGTTCCTGGCCTGCGGCTATCTCTTCACCAGCCTGATCGCCCTCGGCCACATGTTCTCCTTCCCCGGGCTGTTCGCGCCGGGCGGCCTCTTGAGCGGCGGCGCGCAGACCACGGTCTGGCTCTACATGTTCTGGCATGCCGGCCTGCCGATGATGGTCCTGTGCTACGCACTCAACCGGCAGAACGGCGCCACCGCAACCGGCGCCGCGCTGAAGGGGGATGCGCATGACGCCGGCGCGCGGACACTGCGGGCGATTTGCTACGTGCTCGCCGTCGTCGCGGCGATCCTGATCCTGACCACGCTGGGCCACGATGCAATGCCGGTGCTGCTGGTCGTCGTCGACGGTGCGCCGAACTACACGCCGGCCTACCGGATCCTGGTGGCGGCGATCTGCCTCCTCAGCCTCTTTGCTCTGGCAATGACCTGGCGGCGGAAGCCGCATTCCGTGCTCGATCTCTGGCTGATGGTCGTGATGTGCGCCTGGATCTTCGATATCGCCTTGAGCGCGATGCTGAACCAGCGCCGCTTCGATCTCGGCTTCTATGCCGGCCGGCTCTATGGGTTGATGGCGGCGAGCTTCGTGCTGCTGGTGCTGCTGGTGGAGACCCGGACCCTGTTCTCCCGTCTCGCGCGGTCGCTCGACCGGCGCGCCGGCGAGCTGCGCGAGGCCAACGACGCGCTGCGGCAGGGCGAGGAGCGCCTCAAGCAGCTGAACGAGACCCTGGAACAGCGCGTCGCCGAGCGCACCCGGCAGATCGAGGCGCAGGCCCAGGAGCGCGAGCATATCCGCGAGATCATGCTGGAATCCCAGAAGCTGGAGGCGGTCGGCCAGATGGCGGGCGGGATCGCCCACGACTTCAACAACCTGCTGACCATCATCATGGGCAACAGCGGCTTCCTGGAGGATCGCCTGTCGCCGGGGCCGGAACAGCAGGCGGCGGGCACCATGACCCGTGCCGCCGAGCGCGGCGCGCGGCTGGTCCGGCAGATCCTCGCCTTCTCCCGACGGCAGTCGGTGAAGCCCGAGGCGATCGATTTGGTCACCCGCGCGCCGGAGCTCGTCGATCTGCTGCAGCGCTCGACCCGCGGCGACATCCGTGTCGTCGCCGACTTCCCCGAGGACCTCTGGCCGGTGGAATGCGACGCCGCCGAGTTCGAGCTCGCCTTGATGAATCTCTGTGTCAATGCCCGCGATGCCATGCCCGGCGGCGGTCTCGTCCGGATCCATGCGCGCAATCTGGCGAAAGGCAGCCGGCTCGAGCCCGGCGCAAACACGGTCGGCGGCCTTGCTCTCGACCCCGACGGCAACTCCCCACGCGACTTCGTGCGCATCGCCGTCAGCGACACCGGGACCGGCATCCCGCCGGCATTGCTTGCCAAGGTGTTCGAGCCGTTCTTCACGACCAAGGAGGTCGGCAAGGGCACCGGCCTCGGCTTGAGCCAGGTCTATGGCTTCTGCCAGCAGGCGGGGGGCGCCGCCGAGATCGCCAGCGCGCCAGGTGAAGGGACGACGGTCAACTTGATCTTGCCGCGCGCCGGCGCTGCCGTCGAGGCAGACCCACCGGCGCCGGTGCATTCCGCCGCGTCCCGCAGCGGCGGCATGATCCTCCTGGTGGAGGATGACGAGGAGGTCGCCGCCGCGACCGCCACCATCCTCGGCATGATCGGCTACCATGCCCAGCACGTGCGCAACGCCGGCACCGCCCTCGCCCTCCTGCTCGGCGGCCAGCGCTTCGACCTCATGCTTTCCGACATCGTGATGCCCGGCGGCATGAACGGGATCGAGCTCGCCCGTAAGGTGAGACACCACTTCCCCTGGTTGCCGATCCTGCTCACCACCGGCTTCGCGCGGCCGGCGGCGGAGGTGCAGCAGGCCGGCTTCCATCTGATCGCGAAGCCCTACAACGCGGCCTCGCTGCTCGACGCCATCACCAAGGCCCGCGCCGCCGCCACGAGCGCGGCCGAGGGAACCGGCTAAGCCAAGCCGTAGACCAGCTGCGGCGCCGCGACGCCCTTCAGCGCGAACGCGCCAAGCGCCGTGAGTTCGCCGGGACAGCAGGCCGCGAAGTCGGCGGAGGCGAGGATGGTGCGGCCGAGATCGCCGGAGAGAGCCTCGATACGCGCCGCGAGGTTGACCGCCGGACCGATGCAGGTGAAGTCGAGCCGGTTGGCGCTGCCGATATTCCCGTAGAGCACTTCGCCGAGATGGAGCGCCACGCCGAAGCGCACCGCGCCGGGCGCGGCGCGGCCTTGCCAGTCGGCGGCGGCGACCTCGGCCTCGGCCACGCGCGCGGCGGCCAGAGCCGCGCGGCAGACCGAGGCCGTGTCCGATCCGTCGATCGGGAAGATCGCCAGCAGCCCGTCGCCCATGAACTTCAGCACCTCGCCGCCGTGGGCCCGGATCGCCGGGACCTGGCAGTCGAAGTAGCGATTGAGCAACGCGATCAGGTCCTCGGGCGGCATGCGATCGGCGCGGCCGGTGAAATCGCGCATATCGGAAAGCCAGATGGCGGCGCGGATGGTCTCGATGTCGCCACGGCAGATCTGGCCGGCAAGGATTCGCGTGCCGGCTTGGCCGCCGACATATGTATCGAGCAGGTTGAGGGCGACCCTGCGCAAGCTGCGCACCTCGGCAACACGCGCGAGCGGCGCGGCAACCGCCTCGAGGGCGGTGATCGCCTGGTCGGAGAACCCGCCGGGTGCGGCACTCGACCAAGTCGCGACATGGACCTCGCCGTTGCTGAAGAAGAGCGGCGAGACGAGATAGTCGGTCAGGCCCTCGTCGCGCAGCTCCTGCAGGATCGGGAAGTCCATCGGGCAGGCGGGATCGGCGAGCCGACGCCGCATCCCCGTCCGCGTGCCGTAGACCCGCAGCACCGGGCTCGCGATGTAGCCGACATCGTTGTAGGTCTCGAACCCGGCCTCGGAGACCTCGGTGCCGGTCTCCGGCCGCCACAGGAAACGGCGCCCCATGATCTCCGGATGCAGCGTGCGGATGAAGACCGCGCCCCGCGCCAGCGGCACGCCGCACCCGACAAGGCGCGTGCAGAGCTCGGTCAGCACGTCGCCGGCCTCCGGCGCCGAGCGGCAGCCATCGACCATCCAGGCGATGGTCGCGTCGACGCCCCCCTGGTCGATCGCCTCTTGGTCGATCGGTTCTTGGCCGATTCTGGGCATGCCGAGACTCTAGCCCCGCGTTCCAGGCAGTGGAACTGCGGGAGTTGTGACGAACGTCATGCAACCTTCGCTTGCTCGCGCTTTCCCCCGTCACTAGCCTTACCGGAGTGCTTCGGGGGAGGACGCCATGCCCAAGGGTTTGCTCGAAGTCTCCGGAACCTTAGATCTCACGCAATTCTGGCCGAGCGGTGAATCCGACGCTGACACCGCCAAGGTGGTGGTGGACGGCCCGGATGCCTTCCGCTTCCGCGCCAATCCGAACGCGCAATCGCGCGTCACCCATGCGTTCAACGGTGCGACCGTGCGCGGCAAGGGGAGCAGCCCCTGCATCGACAACAAGGGGCGCGTCACGGTCCGCTTCCAGGCGATCGATGCGCCGGAGTTGCACTATCGCCCGACCATCCCTACCCTCAACAAGAAGAAGCCGACGCCGGACCAGAAGAAGAAGTTCTCGGCGAACAACGGCAACTTCCGCCAGCATCTCGGCGAATCGGCAGCGAGGGCACTCGCGCAATTCCTGGCCGGCGCGGGTGCGGGTCCGATCCGCTGCACGCTCCGCACCCAGGTGGACGAGCCCGGCGATGTCTTCGACATGTTCGGCCGGCTGATCGGCGACGTCATCGTCACCATCGGCGGCGCGGAGGCGAATGCCAACCGCTGGCTCTGCGAGCAGGGCTGGGCCTATCCCACCTTCTATTCCTCGATGACCGAGGATGAGATCAACGATTTCCTGGCGCTGGCCCAGGCGGCGAAGAAGGCGAAGCGCGGGGTCTGGAAATCGAACAGCAGCGACGTCAACGTCTTCGACAAGACCCTGGTGTTCCGCAAGAACGGCCCGGTTGCGCCGGACAGCGGCGCCGTCTTCATGCCGAAGCTGTTCCGCCGCCGCTCGACCTACGGCGTTGCCAAGGCCGCGGGCATGACCAAGGTGAGGTTCAAGGACTATCTCGCCCTGGAACCCGACGCCTGCTACGAGACCGCCGAGTTCCTCGATGCCGGGCCGACCGTGGCGGTGCAGCACCACCTCGATGCCTTCATCTCGACCGCCGGCAGGTTCCTGGTCAGCGCCGGCGACCTGGTGTTCCAGGAGGGAAAGTCGAAAGTCGTCGGCCCGGATGGCAAGCCGGCCCAATGGTGGTAGGCCAATAGGTCACCCGGGCGACGCCTGAGGCCGACGCGGCCGGCCGGTTCCCAATTTCGTACGGGGCTGGTATGGATGCCCCATGAACGAATATGACCTCATCATCATCGGCGCCGGAGCGGCCGGGATCGCGGCAGCCCATGCCGCGCGCGACGCCGGTCTCCACGCGATCGTGCTCGAGGCCCAGGACCGGGTTGGCGGCCGGGCCTTCACCGACTTCGAGAGTTTCACCCATCCCTTCGACATGGGCTGCCAGTGGCTGCACGCCGCCAGCATCAACCCGCTGCGGCCGATCGCCGACCGGCTCGGCTACCGCTACTACCGGGGCGAGATCGACGTCCGGGTCCATGACGGACATTGGTGGCTGAACGACAGCGTCGTCGCCGAATACCGGGCCATGTATGCGGCGACCTATGAACGGATCGCGGAGACCGGGCTCGACGGCAAGGATGTCGCGGCGGAGACCTGCATCGATCCCGGGAGCCGCTGGGCGCAGCTCTTCCGCCAGAGCTTCGCGCCCTATATCTCGGCCGATCCCAAGGACGCCTCGACCCTCAATCTCTCGCGCTACAACGACACCGGCGAGGACTGGCCGATCGAGAACGGCATGGGCGCGCTCATCAAGGCGCTGGCCGACGAACTGAAACGCGCGGTCGAGATCCGCCTCTCCTGCCCGGTGAAGTCGATCGACTGGGGCAGCGACGCGGTGATGGTGGGCACGCTCGACGGCATGCTGTTCGCGAAGGCGGCGCTGATCACGGTCTCGACCACGGTGCTTGCGGGGGAGCGGCTGAAATTCTTCCCGCTGCTGCCGGATTGGAAGCAGGAGGCGATCTCGAAGTTGCAGCTGGGCTTCGCCGAGAAGATCGCCTTCGAGTTCGCGGAGGATCCCTTCGCCGGCCTGCCGCCGCATTTCGCCGCCATGGCCTGGCCCGACGCGCCGGCGGGCGCCTTCCACGTCCATGCCTTCGACCGGCCGGTGGCGACGCTCTATCTCGGCGGCGCGCAGTGCCGGGATCTCGCCCTGGCCGGCCCCGACGCCATGCTGGCCTATGGCCGCGAGGCGATCGGCCGGCTGTTCGGCGCCGATCTCCTGAAGCAGATCCGCCACGCCAAGGCGACCGGCTGGACCACCAATCCCTGCATCGGCGGCGCCTATTCCGTGCTGGTGCCGGGCGGCGGCGAGGCGCGCGCGGCGCTCGCAAAGCCGCTTGCGGAGAAGCTGTTCTTCGCTGGCGAGGCGGCCTCGCCCGACGCCTTCCAGACCGCGCATGGCGCGTGGCAATCGGGCCTCGATGCGGTGCAGCTGATCCTGGCGACCGCGACCTTCGCGCGCTGACGGTCACACCGCCGAGAAGCGCTCCGCCAGGCGCTGGCGCTTGAACGCCGCGAGCACGAAATCGACGAAAGCCCGGGTCTTCGCCGGCAGCAGCCGGCCGCTGCTGTAGTAGATCGCGATCGGTCCGATGTCCGCGTGCCACTCGGGCAGCAGGCGGACCAGCCGGCCGGCATGGAGATGCGTCACCACGCTCGGCAGCGGCAGCAGCGCGACGCCGAGCCCCATCGCCGCGCAGCGCGCCATCGCCTCGGCATCGTTGACCACGATGTCGGGCCGCGGCGCCATCGTGACTTCTTCACCTTCGGCGTTGCGCATCGGACGCGCCGCGAGCCGCCCGGTCAGGGCCGAGCGCATGGCGATGCCGTCGAGCGCCGCCAGCTCGTCCGGAAGCCGCGGCAGCTTCCTGCCGAAGAGGCCGCGCGCCTTCAGGTAGTCGGGCGCCGCCACGGCGATGAAATGCACCCGGGCGAGCTCGCGGGCGACGATTCCCTCCGTGAGCTCGACGCCGCCGCCGATCGCCGCATCGAACCCTTCGCCGATCAGGTCGACCTGCCGGTTGTCGAAATGCAGGTCCGGCGCGACCTTGGGGTGGGCGGCGCGGAAGGCGGGCAGCAGCGGCAGGATGTAATCCAGGCCGAAGGCGAGGGCCATGCTGACCTTGAGAACGCCCGCCGGCTCCGCCGCGGCGCCGCCGGCGACGGCGATGGCGCCCTGGATGCTCTCCAGCCCGCCGCGCACATCGGCGAGGAAGCGCTCGCCGGCCTCGGTCAGTGCGAGATGGCGCGTGCTGCGCTGGAACAGGCGCAGGCCGAGATTGCCCTCCAGTCGCGCGACGTTCCGGCTGACCGCGGCCGGCGTCAGGCCGAGCCGCCGCGCCGCCGCCGAGAAGCCGCCGAGTTCGGCGCTGCGGACGAAGGATTCCAGGTTGGCGAGGGTTTCCATCGGCTCATTTTCAATAATAGCTTGAAAGTAATTTAGAGGATTTCCGGCTAATCGGCGAGGAATAAACCGCCCAGATTTCCTCCGTCAGCAACTGCCATCCCTGAACGGAGCGAAACATGTCCAAGATCGAAGTTGCCCCCCGCAGCGCCTTGCGCGCCGACCTCCCGCTCGACGGGAAGGTCGCGCTGGTGACCGGCGGTTCGCGCGGCATCGGCGCCGCCATCGTGAAGCGCCTGGCCGCCGACGGCGCCGCCGTCGCGTTCACCTATGCCGCCTCGCCCGACAAGGCGGACGAAGTCGTCCACGCGATCGAGGCCGTCGGCGGCGTCGCCAAGCCGATCCGCGCCGATGCCGGCAAGGCCGAGGACGCGCAGCGTGCGGTCGAGAGCACGGTCGCGGCCTTCGGGCGGCTCGACATCCTGGTCAACAATGCGGGCGCGCTGGTGGTGAAGCCGGCCGGCGAGTTCACGCTCGAGGACTTCAACCGGGTGATCGACGTCAACGTGAAGGGCCTGTTCGTGGCGACCCAGGAAGCCGTGCGCCACATGAAGGAGGGCGGCCGGATCATCAACATCGGCAGCGTCAACGCCGAGCGCGTGCCCTTCGTCGGCGGCGGCCTCTATGCCATGTCGAAGGCGGCGGTCGTGGGCCTGACCCGCGGCTGGGCGCGAGACCTCGGCCCCCGCGGCATCACCATCAACAACGTGCAGCCCGGTCCGGTCGATACCGACATGAACCCGGCCGCCGGCCCGTTCGCCGAGGCGACGCTGCCGCACATGGCCATCGGCCGCTACGGCAAGGTCGAGGAAGTCGCCGACTTCGTCGCCTATCTCGCAAGCCCGGGCGCCGGCTACATCACCGGGGCCAATCTCTCGGTGGACGGCGGCTACACCGCGTGAGTCACTTTTCCAACCGCTCGAGGAGCGTGGCGAAGACCGGCTGGAATCGCCGCAGCTCCTCGAGATGGGCGGCGGAGAGGCTGGTCAGCAGCTTCCGGGACTTCGCCGTCAGATTGAGCAGCACGCGCCGGCGGTCGGCGGGATCGATGGTCCGCTTCACCAGGCCGAGCTCCACCAGGCGGTCGACCAGCTCGACTGTCGAATGGTGCTTCAGCAGCATCCGCTCCGCCAGCTCGCCGATCGTGATGGTCTCGCGGTCGGGATAGCCCTTGATCGAGAGCAGCGCCTGGTGCTGCTGCGGCGTCAGGCCGACGCCCTTCGCCGCCTCCTGGCTGAAGTCCAGGAACTTCCTGAGGGTGTAGCGGAACAAAGCGAGCGCCCGATAGTCCTCGATGCTGGGCCTGGGCGCCCCCGCCTTCGACATCCCGGCCTTCGGCCGGCCTCGCTCCGCCATGATTTCTGCCCCGATTCCGTCCCGCCCGACTGCAGCTGTGCGGCGGGAACTAGGCTATTTGAGCCGGTCGCCGCGGGTCATGCAACCGCGTCGGGCCGGACCGGCGGAAATGGGATCTGCCAATTATATCGTACTACGATATAAATCCGCTCCGCCCCGCCTCCTGCACGACTTCCAGCGAGCTCCGCCGATGCACCACCAGCCCGATACGCTCCGCGATTTCAGCGCCGACCGGCGCCTCCTGATCCTCGCCGCCATGGCCCTCCTGGTCGGCTCGGCCGGCGCCGGCGCCGCCTGGGCACTGACCAGGTTGATCGCGCTCTGCACCAACCTCGCCTATTACGGGCGCTTGAGCGCCGCGCCGGTCGCGATCGCCGGCAACCATCTCGGCTGGTGGGCGGTGCTGGTGCCGGTGGCGGGCTGCCTCTTGATCGGCCTGATGGCGCGCTACGGCTCGGAGAAGATCCGCGGCCACGGCATCCCGGAGGCCATGGAGGCGATCCTGATCGGCCGCTCGCGGATCCAGCCCAAGGTCGCTCTCCTGAAGCCGCTCTCCTCGGCGATCTCGATCGGCAGCGGCGGCCCGTTCGGCGCCGAGGGTCCGATCATCATGACCGGCGGCGCCGTCGGCTCCTTGTTCGCGCAACTCTTTCATCTCTCCAACGCCGAGCGGAAGACCTTGCTGGTCGCCGGCGCCGCCGCGGGAATGTCGGCGACCTTCGGCACGCCGATCGCGGCGATGCTGCTGGCGGTCGAGCTGCTGCTCTTCGAATGGAAGCCGCGCAGCTTCGTCCCCGTTGCCATTGCCGCGGCGGTTGCCGCCGCCTGGCGGCCCTATCTCCTCGCCGGCGGCGTGCTGTTCCCGATGGCGGAGAGCGCCGCCTTGCCGCCGGAAGGCCTGCTGCTGGCGGCGGGACTCGGCATCGTCGCCGGCCTCGCCTCCGGCCTGCTGACCGCGATGGTCTATGGCTGCGAGGACTTCTTCCAGCGCCTGCCGATCCACTGGATGTGGTGGCCGATGTTCGGCGGTCTCGTGATCGGCCTCGGCGGCCTCGTGGATCCCCGCGCCCTCGGCGTCGGCTACGACAACATCCGGGCGCTGCTCAGCGGCGATATGACCACCGTCTCTGCCGTTACGCTCATCGTCGTCAAGGCGGTGATCTGGTCGGTGGCCCTGGGATCCGGCACCTCCGGAGGCGTGCTCGCACCCTTGCTGATGATGGGCGGCGCGCTCGGCGCCATCCTCGGCACCGTCTTGCCCGTAGGCGAGGACGGGCTCTGGGCGCTCGTCGGCATGGCGGCGATGATGGGCGGCACCATGCGCTCTCCGCTGACGTCGATGATCTTCGCCTTGGAGCTGACGCACAACATCGGCGCCTTCCTGCCGCTCGCCATCGGCTGCATAATGGCGCACGGCACGACGGTGCTGCTGCTGAAGCGCTCGATCCTGACCGAGAAGGTGGCGCGGCGCGGGCACCACGTGCTCCGCGAATACATCGTCGATCCCTTCGAGATCATGCGGGTCGGCGAGATCATGGCCAAGCCGGTCGACACCCTGCCGGCGACCATGACGGTCGGCGAGGCGGTCGCCTTCTTCACTGCGCCGGATTCGCCGCGCCGCCATAAGAGTTATCCCGTCGTCAACGGCGAGGGACGCCTCGTCGCCATCGTTTCCCGTGCGGACGCGCTGCGATGGACCGTGGCCGGCTGGGACAACGAGAAGCCGCTGGGCGAGCAGCTGCTCGGCCAGAACCTGGTGGTCGGGTACGAGGACGAGCTCGTGGGCAAGCTCGCCGACCGCATGGCCGAGACCGACACCGGCCGGGTGCCTATCCTGCGCCGCGGTGGCACCGACGATGAGAGCATCGTCGTCGGCCTGGTCGCGCGCCGCGACCTCCTCCGGGTGCGCGCCGAGGTGATCCGCCATGAGCGCGAGCGGGAGAAGCTGATCCGCCTGCGTGGTGGCGCGCCGAGCGCGACGACCCCGAGCGCGTAGGACGCGCGGTGCCGCTTCGCGACGGTTTCGCGTCGCTGCGGTATCAATCCAACTGCGGCAAGGTTTAGTTTTTCTAAACCTCTAGAAGGGCCGCATCGAAGCGGCCCCTTGTTCCGGTTGCGAAATCCGGCGCGGCGGCGCGCGGCGAGTTTCAGTTTTCCTGTTTGGCTTCGGATCGACGCCAACGACCGAAGCCGGCGCCGATCCGGCGTCGGATGTACTGCTCGGATTCACGATGTCGGAAAAGCCGTCGGTCCTCGGCTATTTTACCGGAATTGAGGTTGGATCGCCATCGACTGGCATTGGAAGCAGGCGTGATGATCAATCGACGGGATTGGATGCTGCTGGCCGGTACAACGGCCGCGCTCTCCACACTCGGCCGCGGCGCACTGGCGTTCGGCGCC
>Ga0335070_10009036_pt1 | contig 11700 bp, 17 predicted proteins | sample Lox_Sample_13_FD_206722 | JGI IMG/M metagenome (GOLD analysis project Ga0335070, IMG submission 206722) | Soil microbial communities from Loxahatchee National Wildlife Refuge, Florida, United States - Lox_Sample_1.3 | ecosystem: Environmental > Terrestrial > Soil > Wetlands | place: USA...
TGAACTCCTGGCACATTGCCGATGCTACCTGGCGTCGTACAAAGTGCCCAGAAAGTTTGAGTTCCGGACTGAACTGCCCAAGACCATTCTTGGGAAGACGTTGCACCGGGTGTTGCGCGTGGAGGAAAGAGTGCGTCTCCACCTTCAACGTTCTTAGGCGTCGCGGGATGGAACGCCAGAGGCAGTCGGGCGAAAACGTCTCTGGATGCAAGACAGGTTGCCAACATGCCGAGCAAGCGCCAAGGCGGCGGAAAGTCCGGGCGATTCAATGCCTACCAGATTGATGAGTGGCGGGTCGTCTCTGTCGACAGAGACGATGAAGTCACTCTTCCGCCGGTCTCCAGTCATGACGCAGGGCCGGATTCCGGAATAGGCCCAGCGAAGATCGCGTTCCTCCAGGGCCGGAAGGAATTTCTGCAGAGCCCCGACAAACACGCCCGGTGGTGTCCTGCACGATGTGTAGTCCGTCTTGTCTTCGATTGCCACCTCATTCGGGCCCACAAACATCTGTCCGTTCGGTCGGGGGCTGAAATGAATACCCTTCCCTTTCGCGTGAGGCGGCAAGGCAGGGTATACAAGGCGTCCGATGAGGCTTTTCTTTTCAGGAGTGACCAGTTCGTAATACTCACCCCGGAGCGGGCGGATGCTATACTTTTTAGTGTGTAGGACGAGGGAAGCGATATCGTCGGCGTAGAGGCCGGCGGCATTAATCAGGCAGGCAGCCCGGATTCTCTTACGGTCGGTGGTGATAATGTACGAGGTGGCTTCTTCATCAATACCAATGACCCGGGTATTGAAGGCAAACTCAGCCCCGGTCGCTTCCGAGTCGGCCCTGAGTGATTGCACAAAAGCCGGAGCGTCTATCACACACACGCTCGGAATGATAATGCCGCCACAGGTGTGGAGATTCGGCTCCCACCCGCGCAACCCTCCTGGCGTGACGAACGATACCTGGATGTTCGACCTCCAAGCGTTAACCCACAGCCGCCTCAGCGTGGACATCTCGCGCCACAGGCCTCGACGAACATCCTCCCATGAAATGGCGATGACCATGCCTGTCCTGAGCAGCGGAATGTCATGCTGTAAGGCGTATGAGACCGCCAATGCGCTCCCTTCTCGCGCCAGCTGTCCCTTCAACGAACGGGGATGTTCGTGGATCCCGCTGTGGAGCACTCCGCTGTTCCGACGGCTGGTCTCCTCTCCCTCTCGGTCGTGTTGCTCAAGGACAACGACGCGGGGGGGAGTATCCCAGCGCCGTTCTGTCAACTCTTTGGCGATGGCACACCCGACAACCCCCGCGCCCACGATGCAGACGTCATACGTTTTCATTTGGCGGAGTCCCTCGCAGCCGGACACAGGTCGAGCGAGCAGTGCTCTGGGAGCAATAGTGGATGCGCGGCTTTGGCAGCGCGGCAGAGTGGTGTCCGCACGGTACTGGCGTGCTGAGCATTCAAGGCCGGAGAATTCGCATGTCTGATCATCAATCGAACAAATACGGGAAGATTCTGTTTGTCTTTTGTGGAGGTGGATGTAAGGCCGTTATCCAAGCAGTTGCGGCCGCAGAATTGGTCAATGCCGGGCTGGTTCCGTCCCACATCATGAGTTCCTCCGCAGGAAGCTGTAATGCCCTCGGGTTTGTCGAGAATCCTGGTGCCATTGGAGCTGCGAAAACCATCCGCATCTGGGAAGAATATATCACCTCCCCCGAAGCGATCTATGAAGTCCATCCGTTCCTTCGAGAGAAATTGACACGTCTCTTGGGAGTGGTTCCGCAGGTGACTCAAGGTTGGGGGCCCCGTGGATCGATTCTCCATGATCTCGGGAGGGCAATCAAGTTTCTCCCGTTGGTGCTGTCCTTCTGTATGCGGATGCCGTTTCGCGTAGCGGGTCGCACCGTGAGCTTCATCTTTCGCCTCATGGACACATTTGAGTTCCAACACAAGTCTTTCCGACGACTCGTGCAGGCGCCTGAAATCCAAGAAACGTTCGATGAGGTAGATAAGTATTTTGAATTCAAAAGGATGAAGGCCTTCCTTGATCCGTTCCCACTCTTGGCCAGACTTGCTGAGCAAATTGATTTGCAGAAGGTGCTCACCAGTCCCATCGTTTGGCACATTGTCACTGAACGGTATGAAGATGGAGCGACCGTGGTCTTTTCCAATAAGGATCCCGATCTCGCGATGGATGGGAGCGAGGACACGCGAAGCCAAAAATCCAAACACGATCGCTTCTTTAAACGCATCCGTGCGTCCATGGCTCTATATCCTTTGTTTGAGATGGTTGAAATGGGCGGCTATCGATACCTTGATGCCGATCTCGCCAATCCTCTACCGGTCGAGGAAGCCTTCAGCCTTGGATGCGATACGGTGTTCATCCTCCTTAATGTTCCGAGGAAGAGCGTTCGTGTCGACCCGCACCCCCTGCGAGACATTCTGGAGTTGAACGATCTCCTACGCTTGAATGAACGGTACATCCACCACCGCCTCAAGGAAGCACAGGTGAAAGCCAAGGAGTTGGGGGTGAATCTGTTTGTCGTCCGGCCTGACGAGATTCCTCCTGGACTCGGATTGCTGGAGATTGATGGCAAGGTGATCGAATTTGTGAAGAATCACGAGCGAAAACGTATGAAGGAATATCTCGCCAATTTGGATGCGCACAATCTCCGATTTTCGCCATCCAGCGATTGACTTCTGACCCCAGCTCGTTTGCTCTTCGGCATTGGTTCCGGGAGATCCCATGCGTCGCGTCTTGAGAATCGGTCATCGCGGAGCTGCGGGGCATGCCCCGGAAAACACCTTGGCCGCGATTCAGAAAGGGATCGCTCTCGGAGTGGATTTCATAGAGATTGACGTGCGTCGCACGGTGGATGGTGTCCTCGTGGCCCTTCATGATGAGACAGTAAATCGAACGACCAATGGGAAAGGACGAGTCGATCGCTTGTCGCTACAGGATTTAAAGTCATTCGACGCGGGGAATGGTGAACGCATTCCAACACTCGAGGAAGTGCTCAAGACGGCCGAAGGAAGAACAGGACTGATGTTGGAACTAAAGGTCAAAGAAGTGGCTCTGCAAACGGTTGAAGCGGTACGTGAGGCTGGATTCAGGGCCCCGGTCATCTATGCCTCCTTCTTGCACGACGAGCTGATGGATGTTCGATCGGGTAATCCAGAGGCCTCTCTCATGGTCCTCTTCGGTAGGCTGCCCCATACTCCGGTCGCCCGGGCAATGAAATATAGGCCCTCACACGTCGGTCTTCGGCACGACACGGCCACCGGCCGTCTCGTCGATGCATTCCATGACGAGGGCCTGCTGGTATTTGTCTATACGGCAGACAACTCGGGTGACATCCAACGTGCGCTCTCGCTTGGCGTCGACGGTGTGATATCGAACTTTCCTGACCGCATCGGAAGACAGTAATTCGACAGCTGTAGCGGCGTATTAACACGTGTATCTTGCATGTGGATGCTCATGAGTTGGTGACACAGTAGCTTGCTGAAAATAGGCAGGCATACGCGAGAACAAGAAAATAATAAAGTGGGATAGCGCAGGCGAGATCGGTTTGTGGTGGGAGGATTCAGCTAACCAGGCATAATCCCGCCGGTGAGGCCATAGGCGGTGGCGTAGCAGATGAACATGCCCGCACTGCCGGCGATTTCTGACCAGAGCGCGGTCGTCCAATTGCCGTGCGACGCGTGTTAGTAGATCATATTCTGGGAGTGACGCTCGACGAGCCCAGATCTAGTAAAGCGGGGCTTGGGGACCCCAGTGGAGGCCCGCGAGATCTGGGTCTTCACCGTCTTTGGTGGGCAGTCGATCGGCCTTGCCGGCTTTGCGCTGCGCACGCCGTTCCTCTTTTTCTCGTTGCTTTCTCTGTAATGCTTTCTCACGATCGCGCTTGGCCAGTGTCGTTTTCCCTGGTCGTCCGATGGTGCCCTCCTTTGCGCGTGTCACGCGCAAGCAAAAAGACCTGTTACTCTGTGGCGCCTCGTCGGCGTTTACGGATCGGTGTGGTGACGTTCGGCGCGCCGTGGCCCTGCTGATTTTTGGGGCCGGAACGCGATCGAGTCCCTGGTCCAAGCCCGCGGCTCGCGAGCGAAGTAACTTGGCGGCGAATGTCTTCCATTGAAACTGACGGGCCCTCGATCTGAGGGTCTTGGAGGCCCAAGACATCCCAACGGATCTTGGGCTTTAGCACAGTGCGTTTTCGTTTGCGCGCCGCTTTGTTGGCTCCCCACACAGTTGACACCTTCATTATACAGCTCCTCTCAATTCGTCCATTATCGCACAAATGCACATGCCGGACTTCGATCAGGCACACCTCCCAACCGGCATCTTCTAGGGCAAGGAGGGGTCCGTAGGAGCGTTCTGGAACGGATATCAATCGCGTATGGGTCCGGGAGGATGCGGGAACGCGAGGGATAGAATTGTAGCTCGTACGATACCGTATATTAACATGGTTCGCGTACAAAGGCAAAGTCATGTGGGGCTCTAATAGATTGAAAACATGGGCCAAGATCTTCTTGGCTAGGATGGCAATCTGTAGGTGCTTCAAGCTCTGGTACTGGCCAACCTTGCACGTTCTGTGGTCCGCAAAATATATCGGTGCTAACTAATCAAGGGTTTGTTCAGTTACACGTGATGACCTCCATTGACACCACTCGCTCAGCCCTGTAGGGTGGGGTTAGGACGTATTGAGCCACGCCGACTGTCCCATCTCTCGCGCGTCCCCATCTTCCTTGCGCGTTTGATTCCCCGGTCTTCGCCGCTTTTACGCCATAGTAGCCGATTCCGACCGCGAGCATGAACGCCTGTGTGCGTGGATTGTCGTGCGGAAGCGGTTTGGCCCGCCACCTCATAACGAAGGAGTTCCTCATGAATCAGGAACAGTTTGGACAGTTCTGGGAGCAACTCAAAGCGCCTCTGAAAGAGAAGTGGGAGAAGATTACGGATCAGGATCTCCTGGATATTCAGGGCAACCTCGTGACGTTCGCCGGCATTCTGCAGAAGCGGTACGGGGAGTTGCAGAAGGAAGAGGTAAGCACCTGGGCCAATCGCCGGTATGCCCACTGGAGCGGAAACTATATTGGGTATCAAGATCCCAAGCCGGCCTTGTAACCGACGATCCACACAGAGTGCAGACCGTTTCGGGTATGACCCGGGTGTGTATCCAATGGGTGAATCAAAAAGAGGGAGTGATGACCATGCGGAAGATCGTCATTAACAAGAGTTATGAGCAATTTTGTGTGAGTCATAAGGCATTCCTGCGTCTGCGGGAGTTGGGGCAACGAGAGGCGCTTGAAGAGGCCGATCTCGGGGCCTACTGGCCTACCGCCGCCACGCCCCAAGAACCAAGATTCAATCAGTGCGGGAAACTCATCCCGCGGGATGACCAGAAGTTGGCCCAAGTTGTGGAGGAACTCGGTGCGGATGCCAATGGACATTGTGCTGCGTTGAAAGTGGTGGCGATTCCCGATGATGTCCGCTGGGAGATCCGCGCAGTGAATGGGGTGGAGCACGTCAGCGAAGCCCATCGTACGTGGGAGTGAGCGAACCAGGAAAGAACCGGATGGTCCGTATTCTGCGTATGCTGATTAACGGCATCCGGGAGGTGCGCAATGGCTATGACCGGCAAGGTTCGTAAATCTGTAAGTGCTCCTAAACCGACGCGTCAGGCTGAAGGCCTCACGTGCGATGAAAACCAAGTCGAGGATTTGTTGTCGGAAGGAGAATCGACTGACGCCGAGCGCGACGGGAATGGCAGATCCAAACAGACGAAACCGCGGAAGACCTCTCCTCGATAATTTCCATCGATCGAAACCTGATCTCAGGAAAAGCTAAGGCGGACCCTCTGGTCCCGACTCCAGAACAACATGAGACGGAGTCGCTGACACCTTCATCATCCAGCCGGTAACCTGACCAAACCGTCCTCCCATATCGAATACCGACGAGCGCATTACGTCCTGTTGGCCACTGCTTAAAGAGAGAAACGAGTGAGCTTAGCGGGAGCACACTGTAGGGGTCAGTCGATCAACCACGAACTGGGTTACAACAAGTGGACGCGCGCGGGTGCTACATGCGGGTGGGAGATGCGGTACGGAGTGACGATGCCAGACCGAATCGTGAGAGCATGAAGATCAGCCATTTCGACGGATCAAAATTATACCAGCGCGGGCCATTGCGATAGTCGCTTTGGTAGGTATGATGGTAGTTGTGGTAGCCCTCGCCAAATGTCATCAGCGACACCCACCAGCTGTCACGGCTAGAATTAGCCTGACCGTGTGGCTGGCGGCCCCACAGATGACAAATGGAATTGATACAAAACGTTGAATTGAGCACAGCAAAGGTCCGGCCGACGCCGGCAAGCAGGAAACATCCTAGACCGCCAATCCAGCCGTTATAGAGAAATCCAACCATAAACGTGAGGATCAGTCCTGACAACACGATGGGCAAGTAGTAGCGGTGCTGCCACATCACGAGGGAGTCTTGCTGCAAGCGGGTTGCATATTTCTCATCCGAATAGGGGTCATCGAAAAAGAGCCACCCACAGTGGCTGTACCAGAATCCTCGCTGGGCGTTGTACGGATCGCTCTCGTGGTCGCAGTGGGCATGATGGCGGATATGGTCCGCCGCCCACTTGAGCGCAGAGTTTTGGAGCGCCCACCCGCCGGCAATCAGGAATCCAGCCTTAACCCAATCAGGGCAGTCGAAGCTGCGGTGTGCCATCAGGCGGTGGTAGCCAACCGTAATACCCAATCCAGTCACGACGTACAGCAGCCCGAACATCGTCCAGTCCAGCCATGAATAGCCGTAGACGAAGGCAAATACGGGGACTCCAATTAACGCACTACATGTCACGAGGCTGAACAGCATCGTCGTCACATAATTCGGGTACGCTCGTCTGAGCCCTGTTGATGATGGTACGGCTTGTGTCATACGGTTTGTCTTGAAAGCTGAAGGAGGGGCGCCTCATCGAGGCGCCCCTGTCGTCGAGTCGGCTGTATTTAGAAGCGACTGCGATTGCTGAAATCGTTGTTGCGTCCTCCGCCGCCGAAACGATTACCGCCGCCACCAGAACGTGGTTCTTGGGGCTTGGCTTCGTTCACGGTAAGCGCGCGGCCGTCCATCTGTGAGCCGTTCAAGGCTGTGATAGCGGCCTGGGCCTCTTCGGGTGTGGACATTTCGACGAAGCCAAAGCCTCGTGATTGCCCGGTGAACTTGTCTGCGATGACACGCGCGGATTCCACGGTGCCGTGTGCCGCAAACAAGGTGGTAAGTTGTGATTCGGTCGCCGCATACGGCAACCCGCCGACATAGAGTTTTGAACCCATGGGGGTTCCTCCTTCTGATAATGACATTGTCTGAGACGCGAGCAGGAGAGGGGAAGGAGCGGGCCGAAGACGCAATCAGTGAGGCGGCTTAGGTCAGACTTCCGATCAAATTCTCGGTGACAACAACATCGGTGATGGGCCGTTCGATATGATGCTTCACGCGAGGCCCGTCGCAATGAAACGCTATGTTTATACCAGAACAGGAACAAAATAGCTACTCAAGCCGACCGTGTGAGCGAATCTGCTGTCACCACGACCCAGTGATGGATCGGATCGACGCACACGGTAACCTCTTATACCGATTTGATAAATCGGTCGTCGGCAAAGATACCGTGCAACTGCTGCGTGACGGAGCGACGATAAGGCTCTTTCTGCTTCATCATCCTAACGAGATTCTCCGCATCGATCAGAATGCAGAGGTCGTCCTCCGTCACAAGTTGTCTGGTCGGCGCCCCGACGTTCATGCGATATTGTGTCTTGCCGTCGGGATTCCGGGCAGGCCCTGTGACAAGCTCGGTGAGTCCATCGATGAATCCCTCGTGGCCTTCATGACGGTGTTTGACCATGGTGCCATCGGGAATGCGTATCCACGGTGACGTGGTATGGGGGTTATTCTGCTTCGGGGTGCTCATAGTGCCTGTGTCTCCCTATATTGATGAGTATGCCGTTCTTCGCCATATATCGTCCACTCGTCGCGGTCTATGAAGGCTCGAGGGGAGCCTGATGATGCCAAAGATCGTTCTCCGCCACTCGGCCGGTTGTTAGGCTTGGCTATGGGATTGTGGTCCAGACCAGATCAGGTACGGCGGTTTCTTCATGAACTCAGCCGCACGAGGGTACATCCGTACTGCATAGCCGTACGCATGTTCCTGCGCGCCCAAACACGTTGACGCAGAGAGATGGTTTGAGATCATCTGAAAGGCGGCGCCATCATCTTCCGCGAAGATCGCGGTGTAGAGTGCACAAGAGAAATCTCCCTCTCTCGAACACTGGGTGCTGATCACAAGGTGCGAACCATCCGGCAAAGTCATGAGAAGGTCCAGGTTGATACGGCTCATCGGTTCTCCCCTTACATAGCTGCTTCTTAACATAGGAACTGTGCGAGATATAGGGCGTGACGTAGAGCCGGAGACAGTTACCGGCGAATTGGGCGCCTTCAAGCGCCACCACGGCCTGTAATGCCTGTTCGCCAGAGCCCATTTCGACGAACCCATACCCTGCCGATTTCCCCGTATGTTTATGGCGGACGATATACGCTCGACCGACCACTCCGTAGGTACTGAAGAGATCTCGGAGTTGGTAATCGGAAATGGTGTCCGAGAGGCCGCCAACATACAAAACTCGCTTTCCCATGAACGTTCCTCCTCTGCTCTCCCATCGGACGCCTAGAGGGCAGACTGCGTTAACGCTGGTCCCTAGGCTCCAAGAAGGTATAGACGAGAACCCCGAGGATACCAGCCGCATACAACATCACGACCGCACCCATGGGATGGTGGATGAACCATGGGAGAAGATTCTGGACGATCACCATGAGACTCGCGGCTTCTTTATCAGAGATCGGCTACTATCAGCACGGTTCCACGACGTTCAGTTGTCATTCCTCATGGGGACGATCGCGTCAGGCCGCGTATTCACGTAAACCCTTGCGGAAGTGCCAAAGTCCTACCGGCCTGGAACAGCTTGAATTGGTTTGCGGTCGGCTTCGTCTCGCCGGCAGCCCTGTTCGGCGATCATGCGTTGTCCGGTCGTCGCATCGTTGGGAATTCTTGCCAGACAAGCTTTCAATGAGTCCTCGATCGAACCCGCGGCGAGCGCATTGCCTTCAGTTGTGATAACCAATGGAATAGGTCTGTTTGGAGAAGGGTCGGCCGCGTGTGCGGATGACATGAGTATCCCCGAGAACAAGATGAAGGCCCCAGAGAGAATGGCGCAATGGATGAATGATTGGCGATGCATACTTGTGTCCTTTCCGTGGTGGGGGCGAGGACAGCAGACACTCGTCGTGGCCCGTGACGATCGAGTGATCAGGGTCTGAGGTCCTGAATCGGGGCTCGTGAGGAGCCGGCTATTCGGAGGAACGGCGGAAACTAGAGCATCGATCGCGCAGGAGCTAACAAGGAGGGAGGGAGGCGCGAGGGATCAGGTAGTGACCGTAGTTCGAAACTCTAAATTACTCTAACACACATTGGCCCAGATAGCGAGCGCTGATTTGATTTGCCAGGAGGGTATAAAGCAGCGGGAATACGGTGTCGACACCGATTTCTCGGCGCACGTGGAGGTTTTGAATTCGGTTTGAACAGCAACAGGCGCCAATGATAAGGCCGGAGGAGAGGTGACTCTCGTCCGGCCTTCGTGCCCGCATCGGATCGTGAAAGGGAGTTACTTCGCAAATCGTACAACGATTGCGCCCATGAGATCGCCTTTCTTGAAATCCTTCTTCGGGCTGGCTGGATGGGCATTGTGACAAGAGACGCAGGAGTCGGCGATGGCCAAGTCGGCGGCGATGCCCTTGAATTGATTGCCGTCTTCAAACGTCAGAATCCCTGTGGCCGGATTTGCCGCAAGCTTTTTGAGCGCGTCTTCTTCTGCCTTGGTCTTGGGTAAGTTCTCCTTATAGATGGGGGTCAAACCGATCAGGCCGAGCTCGAAGTCCTTGAGTTCGCTTCCTGCGGCCTTCAGAAATTGGGCCGGTAGCATGATGGAGTGGTCGTCCTTCGTCCAGTTTTCGTCGGGTTTCACATTTGATTTAGCGGCTTGGGCGACGACCTGTTTGGCATAGACGGTGCGAAACGCCTTGGCCGTCGCAAGTATGTACTTGGCTGCGGCATCGCGTGAAAATTCTGCCGAATAAGCCAGGGGAATGGCGATTGCCATCACAACAATCACCGCAAGTGCGCTTGCCTTGAATCCGATCCTATCCCTCATACCCCACCTCCAGGTTAAGATTGTCGGTCAGAACGGCGCAATAAAACACTACGGTGCGCCCCGTAGACGGAGTTGTCAAGTAGCTTGTTCGCGGTATATGAAGTTGTTCGCCACGTGAAAGATGCGGACTGAAACGGTTAGATCATTCCTGAAGGCCGTACCGAGGGTGATTGTGTAGGCTGCTCATCTATCCCCCCTCGAACACACCAGAGGGGATGCACCCGGCTCTTCTCTTGCGTCACTACGTCGGCATGTAGAAGGTCGACAGTATATGCCTGTGCCGGTTCGGATGACGAAGAATCGCTGGTCCAATACGCTCCCGCCTTGATCCCTTGGAAGGGATGTCCCGGAGGCAAAGTCGGAACCCTCGCTGTCTGGTGCGCGGGTGGTTCAACGAGTGTCATGAGCTCGATGAACGAGGGCAGGCGCCATCCGGCTTGGTCTCCAACGGTCTTGAGAGCGCAGCGTGCATGTGCGGTGGACCAGGTCACTTCAGCGGGATGGGGAGATCGTTCCCAAATCAACTGGGTTCTGAGATCCAAGACAGCTTCTTGTTTGAAGGTCTCCAAGATCGCAAATCGCCCGGTTTGGGAGGCTTCGTAAGGAGACTCGGTTGCGCCTGCACTTCCGAATAAAGCCGCCGCGCAGATGGCGAGGATAACTATCATCACTCGATTCTCCATTCGCGATCCTTCTCAACACAGCTGGTGGTGATCAACGGGTAGATGACGTCAGCAAAACCTGGACCTCAGGATCCAAGCCGTGCAGCCGGAGGTCAGAAAGAGCGGGGCTGCGAAGTCGAGGGAGGTAAAGTCAGGCAGGTCTATTGTTTTTGAAGAGTTTTGGAGATCTGTATGAAAGGAACCGGGAGGGTCAATCCAGAATTATAGCTCTTGAGAGCGGGGCGAGCGTTCTTTCCTGCACTGCACTAGGCCAATTTTCGGCAGTTAAGCTGAAAAACTCCTCATCGACAATGCGACTCCGGGCAGGACGAATGTGTCAACTACAGCGTTGCGGCAATTGTCGTGAAGATGAGGGTGAGCGCATCCGTTGAGCTGGGGGTATCAGGAAACCCTTGGTCGCGTACAGGGCCACCGCGGCGCGGTTGGCGGAAAGTATACTCTCGCGTTGGATGGTGTTGGATATGCTAGTTGCCGGAGTCATGTTCGACGAGGAGCGGCTCGGATTTCTTCTCTTGAATGGTCAAGTCGAGCAAGGGTTCGGCGTTCTGAGGAGATTCGTCGGTCCATGGGCTGGCTCCCATGTCTGCGAACCCCTTGAAGTACGCTCCCTCTTCAATAGAGAGGATCGGTGATTGCACATCCCCGATCTGGACGGCCGATTTGAGAAGCTGCACCTTGTTCGTGGCGGTGACATTGCCTTGAATTTTTCCGCTACTGATCAACGTTCCGACGGTGATGGTTCCTCGGATCACGGCATGTTCACC
>Ga0335070_10009038_pt1 | contig 11699 bp, 5 predicted proteins | sample Lox_Sample_13_FD_206722 | JGI IMG/M metagenome (GOLD analysis project Ga0335070, IMG submission 206722) | Soil microbial communities from Loxahatchee National Wildlife Refuge, Florida, United States - Lox_Sample_1.3 | ecosystem: Environmental > Terrestrial > Soil > Wetlands | place: USA: Florida...
CAGTCTCTACTGGGCGGATCTGAAGGACTGGGTTCGCGGCCTGGCCGCCCTGGTCCTGATGTTCGACCTCTACACGGTCTACCAGCATCTGCAACTGCATCGCATCCGGCGCCAACTGGCCGAGCGGGACGAACTGTTCCGCCTGGTCAGCGAAAACGCTGCCGACATGATTGCGCTGGTCGATAGCAAGGGCCACCGGCTCTACAACAGCCCGGCGTACCAGACCGTCCTCGGGTACACGGCGGAGGAATTGAACAGCACTTCTTCCATCGATCAAATTCATCCGGATGACCGCCCTCGGGTACTCGAGGCAGCCGAAAAGGCGCGCCTGACCGGGCGGGGAGAAAGACTGGAATACCGTATCCGTCACAAAGACGGCTCCTGGCGCATCCTGGAGTCAACCGCCAGCGCCGTGCAGAACGCGAGAGGTGAAACGGAGAAGTTCGTCATCGTGAACCGCGATATCACCGAACGCAAGCGCGCCGAGGAGATGCTGGCCCACCATGCGTTTCACGACGGACTGACAAACCTGCCTAACCGTTCTTTATTCCTGCAGCGCTTGCAGCACGCGTTGGTGCTCTCCAAGCGCCACCCGGACTACAAATACGCCGTGTTGCTCATCGACATCGATGAATTCAAGGTCGTGAACGACAGCCTGGGGCACTCGGCGGGAGACGAATTGCTGGTGCAGATTGCGCAACGCCTGACGGTGTCATTGCGCTACCTCGATACTATCTCGCGCCCGCGCAACCTTCGCCAATCGGAGCAGAGCGAGAGTGACGACATATTGGCCCGCTTGGGTGGCGACGAATTCACGGTGCTGCTCGACGACATTCGCGGCCCGAGTGATGCCGTGAGGGTGGCCGAGAGAATCCAGGGCAAGTTGGCCGAACCCTTCGTGATCAATAATCAGGAGATCGTCATCGCGGCCAGCATCGGCATTGTTTCCAGCAGCAGCCAGTACAGCAACGCGGAAGCGGTCCTCCGCGACGCCGATATCGCCATGTACCGCGCCAAACGTCAGGGCAAGGCGCGGTGCCAGCTGTTCGATACCGCCATGCACGCCACCGCGCTGCAGCGCCTGCAACTTGAAACCGATCTGCGCAAGGCAGTCGATCGTAACGAATTCCGGGTTTACTACCAGCCCATCATTTCTTTGCAGACGGGCAAGATCGCGGGCTTCGAGGCATTGTCCCGCTGGGAGCGGCCGAGCGGTCTGGCTATGCCCGCGGAATTCATCACGGTCGCGGACGAGACCGGTCTCATTGTTCCGATCAACCGGCAACTGATGCGGGAGGCGTGCCAAGAGCTTCGCCAATGGCAGTCTCAGTTTCCGGCTGAGCCGCCGCTTACCATGAGCGTGAACATTACGGCGAAGCAGTTCGCGCAGCCCGATTTGGCGAATGAAATCCGGAGGGCGTTGGAACCCGCCGGAATCGATCCCGGCTGCCTGCAGTTGGAAATCACCGAGACGATCGCCATGGGCGACCCGGAACGCTCCGGTCTAGTGTTGTCGGAACTGCATGCACTGGGTGCTCACTTGAGTATCGATGACTTCGGGACTGGCTATTCTTCCCTCAGCCGCTTGCAGCGATTTCCCTTCGATACTTTGAAGATCGACCGCGCCTTCATTTGCACGATGGAAGAGGACGCCGAGACTCTTGAGATCGTGCGCATCATCGTGATGCTGGCCCATACCTTGGGCCTGAAAGTGGTTGCCGAGGGAACGGACACGGTGGAGCAGATCAATCGCCTCAAACAGCTCAAGTGCGAAATGGCGCAGGGATTCTTGTATTCCAAGCCGGTTCCCCGGGAAGAAATCGCAAAGATGTTGGCCAACGGAGGTTTTGCCCTCCGGGCACACGCCTAGGGCTTGTTGAATAATCAGGTCAGCATCCTGCGCTTAGACCCACCCACAATTTGAACCCGGCCCGGATGGCATATCGTCTAACGAAAGATGAGTTCTGACCGCGGACCGGCCCAACCCTCCCGCCCGACCAGCCAACGGTTACGCCTGGTTTTTCCTTTGATTTGGGAATTGGTCCGCGCCCGCCGTGGGTTGCTTGCGGTTGGGTTTCTGCTGATGGTGGTGAACCGCTTTGCCGGCCTGGTTCTCCCTTATTCCACCAGGTTTCTGATCGACACCATCATCGTCAAGCGGCACATCCAGATGTTGAAGCCTCTAGTCCTGCTGGTGCTGCTCGCAACCGCGATTCAAGGCGTCACTTCGTTTGCCTTGACGCAGTTGTTGTCGAAAGCGGCTCAGCGGCTGATTGCCGAGCTTCGCCAGAAAGTGCAAGCGCACGTAGGCCGATTGTCGGTAGCGTTTCATGATTCCACCAAGAGCGGCACGCTGGTTGCGCGGATCATGACTGACGTCGAAGGCGTCCGGAATCTTCTGGGGACCGGTCTGATCGAATTCGCCGGAGGGCTGCTTACCTCTGCCATCGCGCTGGTGGTCCTGTTTCACATCAGCGCGCTCATGACGGCTCTGGCGTTTGCTTTCCTGGTCTGTTTTGCCTTGGCACTCAAGAAGGCGTTCGCCACGATTCGTCCGATATTCCGCGAACGTGGCAAGATCAACGCTGAGGTGACCGGCCGCCTCGCTGAATCCTTGGGTGGCGTGCGCGTGGTGAAGGGATATCACGCGGAGGAGCGCGAGGAAAAGGTGTTCTCGTTCGGTGTTCAGCACCTGCTTGACAACGTGATGCGAACACTGACTGCGACCTCTGTGATGGGTTTGTCCGCCAGTCTTCTGCTTGGCGTGGTTGGAGCTGTCATTATGTATGTCGGAGCGCGCCAGATTGTGGCTGGCACTCTGACCATCGGCGGCTTTTTCACCTACACGCTGTTCATGGGATTTCTCATCGCGCCAATCATGCAGGTGGTTGCCATCGGGACCCAGCTGACCGAAGCCTTGGCCGGGTTGGAACGCACGCAGGAGATTCTGAGTGAGCGTCCCGAAGACCGTGACCCGAAGCGCACCCTCGTTCTCCGCGAAGTCCGGGGAAGCGTCGAATTCAGCCACGTCAGCTTCAGCTATGACGGAAGCCGTCCAGTGCTGCAGGATGTTTCCTTTTGCGCGCAACCGGGTACGGTGACCGCTTTGGTCGGCTCGTCCGGTTCTGGCAAATCGACCACCATCGGCTTGGTTGCCGCCTTTCACGTGCCCGCGCAAGGCACAGTATTGGTAGATGGCATTGATTTGAGCAGAGTACGCCTGGATTCTTATCGCACTCGTCTCGGCGTGGTGCTGCAGGAATCATTTCTGTTTGACGGCACGATTCGCGAGAATGTTTCGTTCTCGCGTCCGCAGGCGAGCGAGGAAGAGATTCTGCGCGCCTGCCGTATTGCGCGGGTGGACGAATTCGCCGAAAGTTTTTCCGAGAAGTACGATACCGTGGTGGGAGAGCGCGGCGTGAAACTCTCCGGCGGCCAGCGGCAACGGATCTCCATTGCTCGCGCCATTCTGGCCGATCCCCGCATTCTGATTCTGGATGAGGCCACTTCCAGTCTCGATTCGGAATCGGAAGCGCTGATTCAGCAAGGGCTCTCCTATCTCATGCAGGGACGGACGACTTTCGTGATCGCGCACCGGCTCTCTACGGTTCGACGCGCTGACCAGATTCTGGTAATCGAGCAGGGAAGAATCATTGAGCGTGGAACCCACGATGAGCTGTACGCTTTGCGTGGGCGATACTATGACCTTTACACCAAGCAACACGGCTTGGACCAAAATCTGTTTCTGGCGCCCGGGGAAGGGGACTGCGCGCCGGTCGAAGGGGAAAGTGATTCGGGAAAGAATGGCGCCCGCGAAGCCGGGGTAGCGGATGCGCTACGCCTGGTGAGGGGAGAGATGCAATAGCATGGCCTCCGCCGTGCCGGACAGTTCGATCGCGGTTCGCACTGAGAACATCTGCCGTCATTTCCGCATGGGCGAAACCCTGGTCCGCGCCGTCGATGGCATCTCTATCGAAATACGAGCGGGAGAATTTGTCGCGCTGCTCGGACCTTCGGGTTCGGGAAAATCCTCGCTGCTGAACCTCGTTGCCGGTCTCGATCGGCCCACTGCCGGGAAGGTTGTCGTTCAGGGAAACGACCTCGCGGCACTCTCGCGTGAGCAACTCGCCAAGTACCGGCTACGCACCGTAGGGATGGTCTTTCAGGCCTTCAATCTGATTCCCAGCATGACCCTGATTGAGAATGTCGAGTTGCCTCTGCGATTTGCTGAGGTCGATCGCCGCGAGAGGCCAGCTCTTGCCCGCGATGCGTTGGACCGCGTAGGCCTCGGCAGGCGGGCGAGTCACCGCCCGGCGGAGCTTTCCGGAGGCGAACAGCAACGCGCTTCGCTGGCGCGTGCCCTAATCAATCGCCCCCGCCTTCTCTTGGCCGACGAGCCGACCGGCAACCTCGACAGCCGCACCGGAACCGAAATCATGACTCTCATTCACGACTTCAACCAGTCTTTGGGTATGACGGTGCTGATGGTCACGCACGAGCAGGCTCTCGCCGAACGCTACGCAGGGCGGATGGTCCATCTGGCGGATGGCAAGTTGGTGGACGACCGGCTCAATCCAGCAGTGGGGCCGTCAGGAGGAGTGGCGTGAAATTTTACGATGTCGGCGATTTGGCAGTGCGCAATTTGCGTGAATCGCTCTTCCGCAATTCGCTCACCACGCTCGGCATTGCCGTCGGCATCGCCTCCCTCGTCGCCATGCTTTCGCTGGGGATTGGCCTTCAGCAACTGGCTTCACGGCGCCTTGAGAGATCCGGACTCTTCGACACCGTGGTGGTGACCTCGCGGCGCGATTTCCGGGGTTTTCGTTCGGAGAGGGAAGAAAACGGCCCGTCTCCGGCTGAAAGCCCCTTTCTCGACGAGTCTGCCCGCCAGAGAATCGAGCACTTGCCCGGCGTGCTCGAAGCCTATCCCGACATTCGTTTCATTACCGAGCTACGGCTGGATGACAAACCGTATCTGACCATGATTTCCGGGCTGCCGTTTTCCGCTAGGAACAGCGATGCCTTCGAAGGAATGCAAGGGACTTTCTTTTCCTCGCCTACGGCTCCGGAAATTATTGTGCAGAAGCCGTTTGCTGAAGAAGTGCTGGGCAGGACGCCGAAAGCAGGGAGTGACGACATGAGCGTTGCGGATTTGGCCAAGCCGCTGCTCAGCAAAGAAGTCACAATGCGCTACGCCGAACGCATGCCGTCGGCTGGGACTGCAGGAACTGCTGGTTCCATGGATGCGGGAAGCGCAGCCTATTCCGTGGTCTCGCGCACTCAGGCGCTGAAGATTGTCGGCGTCACCGATCTTGATCCTGAAAGCATGCGCGGAGCAGCCCGTGCCCGTGTTTTTCTGCCTCTCCAGCTGGCGCAAAACCTGCATGTCATTCAGCCTTCCGACGTGCGCGACACCACGCGTGCATTTGGAAGCGAGGCCGCTTATACCACGGTCAGTGTTCGCGTGAAGACTCCACAACATGTGCAAGCCGTGGAGGCCGCGATCAAGAAGATGGGCTTCAATACTTTTTCCATCGTAGACGCAACCCGCAGCCTGCAGCGGTTTTTTGCGGTACTGGACTTGTTTCTGGGAATCTTCGGCAGCCTGGCGCTGGCGGTCGCTTCCATCGGAATCGTGAATACCCTGGTGATGGCCATTCTCGAGCGCCGGCGCGAAATCGGCATCATGAAAGCTCTCGGCGCCAGCGATACGGACGTGAAAGGACTCTTCTTCGCCGAGGCCGCGGCCATGGGCTGCGTTGGCGGAGCGGGCGGCGTCGCGCTGGGATGGATCATCGGGCGGGTGATCAACTTCGGCACCAACGTCTACCTGCGGCGCCAGAATTTTCCGCCTGAGCAACTATGGTCGGTACCGCTGTGGCTAGTTCTGGGGGCGATCGCCTTTGCCATCGTTGTCAGTTTCCTGTCAGGCCTATACCCGGCGGCGCGAGCCGCCCGGCTCGATCCCGTGCAGGCTCTGCGCTATGAGTAAACTGATCTCATGCACCGGCTCCCGTCATGGTTTTCCTTGGTCTTCGTTCTGTCGGCCGTTTTACCCGCCCACGCTCAGGGTCGCATCGAGTGCGACGCACTTAAGAGTCAGATCCTGAAACAACCTGTCCGTTATTGTGCGATGTTGCCTCTGGGATACGGCTCTGCCCTTCCCAGCCATTCTCCACGTCGCTACCCGGTGCTGTATTTTCTCCACGGTCTTGGCGATAACGAGCAAACATTATTTAAGACAGGCGGATGGAATCTGATCGAGGATATGCGGCACCACAAACAGATCACTGATTTTCTGATTGTCGCTCCGGAAGGAAGAAGCAGCTTCTACATCAACTCTGCCGATGGCAAGGTGCGCTATGGCGACTTCTTCATACGCGAGTTCATGCCCTACATCGAGAGGCGTTACGCGATCCGCCGTGAGCGTCGATCCAGAGCGATCAGCGGAGTCTCGATGGGCGGGTACGGCGCGCTCCGATTTGCGTTTGCCTATCCGGAGCTGTTTTCCTCGGTGAGCGCGCAAAGTGCCGCACTCTTGGCCGATTCTCCGCAGAGAATCACCGCGGCTTTGCGCCCGGGAACTCCCTTAGGAAGATTGTTCGGCGCAGTCTTCGGTGAACCCATTGACGTTCAGCACTGGGAGCAGAGCAGTCCGTTCAGTCTGGCCCGGCAGAACCGCGCGCGAATTGCCGGACTGGCCATTTACTTCAATTGCGGCCAGGACGATGAATACGACTTCGAGACCGGCGCCGGGGCCCTTCATCGGCAGCTGCAAGCCGCAGGAATCAGACATGAGTTTCATCTGTACCCGGGGAATCACAGCGCGACATATTTCCTGGCTCACCTCGGCGAAACACTGATATTCCATTCGCGCGCCATGGAGGGAAAGTAGGCCTTGCGGCATCGGCGCTCAGGGGTTCGCCAATGGGGAATTGAGGAAACTACGGGTAGTGGTGCAGTTTGCTGCACCACTACCAAACTACGGCAGACGTTGAGTTGACCGCCGCACCACGAGCCTGGGAGCGATGAGGATTTTCCGTGCTCGCGGCACTCGTTTGGAAGAGATTCGCTCCAGCAAAAGTTCGGAGGCCTGTTTGCCAATCTGCCGAGTTCCCTGATCTACGGTGGTGAGGGGGACCGCCAGAACGTCCGAATAATGAACGTTGCCGGCACCGATCACGGCGACGTCTTCAGGAACTCTAAATCCAGCCTGAGAGACAGCGCGCATAGCGCCGATCGCTACCGGATCGTTGTAACAAAAGACCCCGTCCGGACGCGGATTCACTCGTAGCAACTTGCGCATGGCCTCGCATCCTGTGTCGTCCTGGTAGCCGGCCTCGACAATGTAATCCGGACGCACAGGCAATCCGCGCTCCGCGAGGGCCTGGCGGTAACCTTCCATCCGTCCCGTGGCGATTCCGATTCCTGGACCGCGCAGGTGAGCGATCCGCCGGCACCCTTGCTCGATGAGATGGCTGGTTGCAAGTCTCCCGATGGCGTCGTTGTCAGCTCCGACAAAGCTCACCCGGGCATCGGCGATAGGCCGGTCAATCAGCACGAAAGGCACGCCCCGTTTTCGCATCTGCTGAAACATGACGGGTCGTTCAGAACGTTGCGCTGAAGCAATAATTAGTCCATCCACTTGCCGGGCCAGTAGCGCGTCGGCTTCGATGCGTTCCAGATCGGGGTCTTCTTCAAAGTACGAAATGATGACGTGGTAACCCATGGGCCGGACGGTTTCGGCCACGGTCTTGGCGATCTCGGCGAAAAAGGGGTGGGTGAAATCCGGCAGCAGCAGGCCAACGGTATAGGTGCGCCGGGTCACCAGGCTGCGGGCGATCCAGTTCGTCTGGTAATTCAACTGCTTAGCCCGCGCAAGTACCCGCTTGCGGGTGGCCGCGCTGATGTTTCCTTGGTTGCGAAGGACCTTGGAAACCGTCACCGCGGACACATTTTCGTCCTTCGCAATGTCCTGCAGGGTCACTGCCATCGCTGGAAGGATACCACAAAGCGGGCCTCTTTTCAGGATCTATGGATAATCGATTACCTATACGTAGAAAATCGTTTACTTTTTGCTTGACAACCGGGGTTAAGGTGCCGCAGACTCAGGCCGTTTTTCAGAAATTCTGGGCAAGTGTCTATATGTGCGCGTATTGGTGTCTGTGCCGGCAGGCGTCGTGCGGGGAGGAAAGGTAGGAGGAAGCAACGCACTCTTAGCTGCCGGACGGACAAAAGTGACTTCCCGGCCACGATTCTGTAGTGCGAAATCGACGTCGGGGCTGGCTTGACGCGTCGGGCAAAAAAGTTCGGCTCGGTCGCAAACCTTACGAGGAGGTATTGATGAGCCGGTTTGTAGCAAAGTTTAGCGTGCTTTGTCTCCTAACTATATTCCTGTACGCCATCCCCTTGATGGCTCAGAACAGCGGATCGATCGGTGGCACCGTCGTCGACCCGCAGGGAGCCGTGATTGCCGGAGCATCCGTGCAGGCGATCGATGCGGGAAAAGGGACCGTAATCCGCGAAATGACTACCGGACCCGACGGTTTGTTCGTGTTGCAGCCCCTTCAGCCCGGTGACTATAACGTCCGCGTAAAAGCCAAAGGCATGAAAGACCTGGAGAGGAAGGGCATTCACCTGGATTCTCGTCAGGTCGTCGGCCTGGGAGAACTGGCGATGGCAGTCGGAGGCGCCACGGAAATTCTGACCGTCGAAGCCACCACACCCTTGGTCGAGACTGCCACTGCGGACCATTCGGCCGTAATCGATTCCAGGCTCGTCACGGAAACGAGTCTCAACGGCCGCGACTTCCAATCGCTGGTTCGGACTCTTCCGGGTGTGATTTCGAACGATACCTCGGACTTCCGGCTTGCCTTTAACAACACCGACGCTTTCCACGTGAACGGTATGCGCGGCAGCGCCAACAACTTCTACCTCGATGGCGCAATCAACACCGACGTAGGAGCGAATGACGGCCAATTTACCCAACTCAGTATGGACGCGCTGGGCGAATTCAAGCTTCAGACCAGCAACTTTGCTGCCGAGTATGGCCGCAACCCGGGTATCCTGATGGCCGTCAACACCAAGAGCGGAACCCAAAAGCTTCACGGCACTCTGTACGAGTTCAACCGTGAAGACGGGTTTGACTCTAAGGCGGCCTTTGCCACGACTAAATCGGAGTTGCGCTTCCACCAGTTCGGCGGCAACATCGGCGGCCCGATTCCTCTTCCAGGCGCGAAGAATAAGCTGTTCTTCTTCTATAACTACGAAGGGACGCGTGCTTTCCGGCCCACCGCTGGTCAGTTCCAAAGTACTACCTTGCCGGGTTTGGGTTTTGGCTTCGCCCTGCCCGATCCTAAGTGGCTGACAGGCGACTTCACGTCTGCCTATAAGTCAGGAACCATCGGTCACACCACCTACCAGACCGGTCAGATCTTTATGCCGGGCACAATCACTTATGATCCGACCGACGGCCAGATCAACGGTGGTACACCAATTTGCGGGACGCCATCCTCCCCCTGCAATATTGTGCCAACGACGATGTTCAGCAGCCAGGCGCCGGCGATCATCAAATTCCTGCAAGGGTCGGCATACGCCAAAGGCAACTACGTGCCATACCCAGGCGATCCGAGCAGGGTCTTCGTTCCGTTCCAGGATACGTATCACTTCCGCAAGAACCAGCATGTGATCCGTATTGATTTCAACGCGAACGCCAAGACCAACTTCTTCTTCCGCTGGGTGGACGATTCGCAGCGGGAAGCCGACCAGGCTGGTCTGTTCAGCTGGGGCGACTACCCGATTCTTCCGGAATTCCGCAAGAAGCCCGGTTCAAGCTGGTCGTGGAACCTGGTCAACGTGATTTCTCCGACGCTGACCAACGAGTTCATCTTCAGCTACAACCACCTCACCCAGGTTGTGGATGTCGATTCCACGGTGCCCAAGTCCTATTACGATCGCGATGCTCTCGGCTTCACGTTCCAGGAATTCTATCCGCTGGCCAACGTACGGAACCGTTTCCCCACGCTGGGTGGCGGCAACGGCACGTTCACCGGGAACGTCTTTCCTCCCGGCTGGCACAGCGAAGCTCGTATGTTCACCTGGACTGACAACGTGAGCAAGGTTCACGGCGCGCACACCTTCAAAACCGGGGTTTTCTTCGACTACAACCAGGCCGGCCAACAACCCTCCTGGACGGACGCGACGAGCTTCAACTTCGGCACCGGCTCCAGCAACCTTATGGACAGCGGCAGTTATGTTGCCAACATGCTGCTGGGTAACTTCCTGACGGCAAACCAGAGCAACGGTATCTTCTTCGGGGCGTTCCGCTTCCACCAGTTTGAGGCGTTTGGCCAAGACAGCTGGAAGGTCAATCGGAAGCTGACCGTCGACTACGGTCTGCGCTGGGCCTATCTGGGTCCAACCTACACTGTCCAGCCGTTCTTCCAGAACTACTTTGACACCAAACGCTACAACCCGGCCAACGCCGTGACCATTGACACCGTTGGTTGCAATGATCCGCCGGCCTGCACTTCGCGCAACTCGCTCCTTGCGGGCCAGATTATTCCGGGCTCGGGCGATCTGTTCAACGGCATTGTCCAGGAGGGGAAAGGAATCCCGCCAGGCTTTGCCAAACACCACTATGGCAATTTTGGACCGCGCCTGGGCTTCGCCTATGACCTTAGGGGTGACGGCAAGACGGCCATTCGCGGCGGCGCCGGCATCTTCTACGAGCGTATTCGTCAGAACATCAACAGCTTTGATGCGCTCGGAAACCCACCCTTGGTCTACACGCCAACTGTCTACAACAACAACATGGGGAACGTGAATTACGGACCAGGTCTGGTGACTGGTACGCGCTTCCCTGTTGGAGTGAATGCGTTCGATGGAGAAGGGCAGATACCAACCACCTACTCCTGGAGCATTGGCGTGCAGCAAGAGCTGCCGTGGAAACTTGGAGCAGAGGTCGTCTATGTCGGTAACACAGCCCGACACCTGCAGTATCAGTACAATCTGCAGACGTTCCCGTTAGGCGCGGAGCTTACCCCCCCTCCGTTCCAGGGCGGTGATCCGTATCCGTACCACGGGTACAGCTTCATCAACTACACCAAGTACGCCGCTAACAGCAGCTACAACGCACTTCAAGCCAAGGTCACTCGCCGGTTCCACCGCGATCTGACCCTGACCGCCGACTACACCTACAGCAGAAACCGTGACCTGATCGATCAGGACAACACCAACCTTGGTGCGGGAAACATCCCGATTTCCGATCCCTTCAATCCGGGGAATTACTATGGGCTGTCGGGCTGGGATCGCACCCATGTGTTCAACTTCAACTACGTCTACTCACTGCCTGAGCTGCGCAACAAAGGTGCCTTGCGCTACGTTCTTGGCGGTTGGGAAGTCAGCGGCATCACTCGCTTCTGGAGTGGTCCTCCAATCGACATAACCGTTCCCAATGGCAATCCTGGAAACCTGGTTGGTGGCGGAGTACGGCCTGATTTCGCAGGCGGCTCCGTTTATGTCTCGGGCCACCACGGGCTGCAGGGAGCTAGCAGCGATAAGATGTGGTTCAACCCGTTCCTGTTCTCGACGCCGCTAGCCGGTTCAGTCGGGAACCTCAAGCGCAACGAATTCCGCGGTCCTGGTATCAACAACTGGGATATGTCGTTGTTCAAGAACTTCAACTTCACGGAAAGCGT
>Ga0335070_10009039_pt1 | contig 11698 bp, 12 predicted proteins | sample Lox_Sample_13_FD_206722 | JGI IMG/M metagenome (GOLD analysis project Ga0335070, IMG submission 206722) | Soil microbial communities from Loxahatchee National Wildlife Refuge, Florida, United States - Lox_Sample_1.3 | ecosystem: Environmental > Terrestrial > Soil > Wetlands | place: USA...
CCTCTCCTTGAAGTCGTCAAGGAATCTCATAACCTCCGAGGTGAGTTGCAGGAAGTTGCGGTACGCCATTTACTATTTACGCTCCAGCTCTGACCACCTGTCAACGATGTGCTGGACGACCTCCAGATCGTCCTCGATCAGTCTGAACGCCTTCAGCTCCTCGATGTTCGTGTTCTGAGAGATCAGGTGGATCTTTTCTGGCTTGCTCAACTGAGAGAACTTCTGTGACGCAACCATGTGGCCACGGAGAGATGAGGCCCTAACCTCCGGGTCATCCATGATCTTGGCTACCAGGTTTGCCTGGATTCGTCCGAGGATTGCTCGCGGGATATTTCCGGGGACGCCGTTGTTTCTAACGTGCTTCTCGTACTCTGCCGGAGCATCATAGGACCTGGCGACTTCTTCAGACATTTCAAACTCCTAAAAGGGTGTCTTTTTTGAAACGGGAGACACCCTAGAACCCGATTCCATTAGGACATCTGCTCCAAGCAAAGAACACAGACACCGAGAGCGTTGGCCTGAGACGTGGAGATGATCGAGAGCGATTCACCGATGTTCGGGCCCTTGGCCGTCAACTGCCAGCTCGTAGCGCCCATGGCGTTTCCTGCCGTGGCGCTGTCGGGAATGACCGGCCCGTTGAGAGCCCACGCAACAGCCGCGTTGGCAGAAACCAACGCGACCCCGCGAGTCTGAAGGAACCCGAAGTTACCGGACGTAATCGCCTGAACCGCGATCCCAACGACCGAGCTAAGAGTTGAGCGAGCCGTAGACATCGGGATGACCTGATGAGGACGGTAGATACGGCCCGCGTCGGAGTTGGCGGGAGCCGTAACGTATGCATCCTGATCCGGCTGGTTGTTGGCGTAAGCCGTGTTGTTCTGGGACACCGTGACCTTGGCGTTAGCGCCTCCGGTGTTGTCCTTGATGAGTTTGATTACGTCCGTCTTGGTAGTACCGCTAGTACCGATGTTGTCATCGATGTAGAAGCTACCCTTTTCGGCGCTGGCGGTCAGCGTGGCGTTGGTAAACACCTGCTGAGTCGTTGAACCGGTCTGAGCAGTAGCCGTAAGCGGAACGTCAATCATCATCACGTTACCGAGAGCGACAGCAGCACCAGCCTTGCGAAGAACGAAGACGTTGCCGAAATCATCATACCAAGGCTGGCCGAGGTTGAACGAAACTGCGGAAGTGAGCGACGTGAAGTCGCTCGAAATCCAGGGAATCGTGGCAACCTGCTGAGCCTTTCCGGTCTTGGTAAAGTGAGTGTAAACCTCTTTACGAAACATGCTATCTCCTTACGAGGTCCACGAAAGCACGCCCTGAAGCATGCGGTTCGTGCAGACATAGTTCATACGAAGGTGAATGCGGAGAACCTTACCGTCCTGGTTGAGAGTCGGCATCCAGTCAGTCGTCTTGAAGAAACGGTTCGGATCGACGTAGGCGTACAGGAACTCAGTGTTGACCATGTACTGAGTCAGCGCCGGACAGTCACGATCCCAGTACCACGGAATTCCCTTGTAGACGGTATGCTCGAAGCCGAGGTCGATGACATCGTTGTCGAGCATCCGGTACTCGGACTTGCCATTGATGTGGTAGTCCTCGAAGATGGTCGAGTCGGACAGGATCGCGGAGGCTCGGATCGAGCCGTCCGAGCAGGTGTGGTACATGCGGAGCTGGTAGTCAGGCGAGGACGAACCCATCGCGCCGTTGGCCGAGTATGCCGCGCCGGTCGCGTTGAAGTTGTTGCGCCAGAACGGGAATGTAACCGCCGAGATTCCGCCGACCGCGCCGCCCGGAGGATCGGCGGGAGCAGCCGTGGGGTTCAGGTAAACGAGGTTGGCAAGGCCGTCCGGGGCCGCGCCGAAGAACCCGGTACCGTCGCCGTAGGCCGACTGGTTCAACTGGCGAGCCATCGAGAGTTCCGCCTGCTTGATCTTGGCCTCAGCGAAATCCACGATCTCGGCATCGCCCGCGTTGGCCATCTCCTCCTCACCGAAGATCGTGATGGCCGAAACAAGGTTCGCCCACTTGTACTGAGCTGCAGTGACGGCTTCCTGGGGCGACAGGTCGATATAGTCGGACTGGTTGAACCAAGTAGTCGTCTGGTTGTATCCGTAGAGCAGCGGGGCGTAGATCCTCGTACCACCCGCCGTCCTGCGACCCTTTTCGTCCATGAAAAGGCGAGCCGCAGGCACAACCTTGATAACGTTGTCAACGAGCTTCGTGGAAAGGTTCTGAAGCGTCGTTGAAATCAGCGTGTCAAGGTTGACAGTCTGTACCTGGGGGAAAGCCATTTGTTCTCCTTACGATTCGGAGAGTCCCGTCAACTCTGCGAGAGCGGCCCGTGCGGCATCACGAACCGTGTCGTGCTGACGACGGGGCGTCTCTCTCGAAACCTGGCTGGACTCAACGAGCTTTGCCGGTACTTTGCTGGCTTTGGCTTTTTCTGCCGCAATACCCGCCTCAATACCGGCCTTGATTCTCGCATCGAATTCACGCTCTAGCTTCTGGGCGTGTACGGCTCGACCAATCAGATCCAGAACAGTCGGAAGCCACGTCTTGATCCTTTCTGGAGTTTTCAAGATCTCCTTCCTGAATTCCTCCATGACAGGGGTTTGCTGATCGAAGACCTTAGCCACATCCTCCTTGTAGGCGGCGACGATCTTGTTGTTCATCGTCGTCTCCGTAAGGGTGTCCCTGAATGTAGCCTTCATCTCGGCGATCTTGGCATTCCTCTCAAGACCTGACACCCTCTCCAACGCGGCCTTCTCGGAAGCCTCGAAGAGTAGCTGGTCCGCTTCATCGTGCCGACCCTCTTCCCGCAATTGCCTGATCTGCTCTAGGGGGTTCGTGGGAGCAGGCGCAGCCGGGGTTGCCTCCTTTGGCTGGAGGGCCGCCAGAGCCTTCTCCAAGAACTTCTCGCGCTCGGCCAGTAGGCTCTTGCGCTCCTCAGCGAGTTCCTGGGTCTTGCGGGTGTAGTCGCCCTGCATCGACTTGTAGAGTTCCTGAAGCTCCGGGGAGAGCTTGGTCGGGTCAATCCCGACTGCTTCCTTCTTCGGCTGCTCAGGCTCCGTGAGTCGAGGCAATTCTCCCGAAACTTCCGCCGCCTTGGATTCAGGAGCCGGTGGGGCCGCAGGCTTGTCCGGAGAAGGCTTTGAACGGATCTGCTTCAAGGCATCATCCGCCGCAGAGCGGATGTCCCTTGAAATTTGCGCCTCCGTTACTGCCGGAACCGGGGCCGGGGCTGCCGTACCAGTCTGATTGTCCACTGCCGCTTCTGCCATCTCTTACTCCCTTACATCGTATCCGTAACGCATCTTGTGGACATTCTTCTTGATCTCTTCCCTGATGAATTTTGACTTCTGGCCTTTCAGTTTCTCATCAGGAGATTTCTTCGTCATGTGGTCTTTTTCGTACTCAGAAGTCGAGACGACAGTTTTTCCATTTTTTCTCGCCCATCGTTCGAGGTCATTGTACGACTTGAACTCGCGCCCTGAGTACGTGCATTTGATGTCTGTTTTAGTTGACTGAGTGTTGACGTAAGGTCTCCATACCAGTTGCGCTCCACACTCGCCACAGTTCGCCTCGATATCCGACGCTCTCGCGGCATATATGTCTTCCTTCCACCATCCGCACTTCGGGCACTGGAAGTCAAATAAAGGCACGCTACACCCCCTGCATCCCAACCTGATTTCCGGCTTCCTGCTCAGGCGGTGCCACAGAACCGCCACCAGGAGTCTCACCGTCACCGGAGGAACCAGAGCCTTGAGACTGCGGCTGTCCTTCGCCCATCACGGCCTGAATCACCTGCTGCTTCTCCGAAGGAGAGAGGATGGCGTCGATCAGGTCCATGATCGGCTTAGCCAGCAAGTCGGGAGGAGCCTTCGAGCCAAGCTGTCCAGCCCTGACCATCGCAGCCTGAAGCATCGTCGCCGCGCCCTTCTGATTCTTCAGGAAGGAATCCATGTACTTGACCGAGAAGATTTCGCCGTACCTATAGAGCAGCGGGATGAGCGATAGTTGGTTCTTCTCGATGATGGGAGCCATCACCTGAAGCTCTGACAAGAACTGAGCCCGCTTGGAGTCCAGGGTCTGAGGCGTCGAGGACCCGACGTAGGCAAAGCAGAACAGGTCCTTCTCGTCTGGAATTGAGCCTGGGTTGTACTTCTTCCACATGGACACCGCACCCGCCCTGTCCGTGACCCTGGCGTAGCGTTCTCCCTTTGGGGGGGTAGCCTGCTTCAAGAGAAGGACGTGATACATGGCGACGGACTGCGTGAACTTCTCGATCTCCGATTGCCGCCCCATGAGCGACTTCTGGACGGCATCGGCAACCCTAGACGCTTCCTTGGCAGAACGGATCTGCGGCAGCCCGCCACGATTGGCTTGCCCGTAGGCAAGGATGTTCTGCATCTGAGAACGAATCTCCTGCATCCCCGGCTGAAGCATCTGAGACGGCTCGATGTCTGGAACCTTGTGGATGATGTCCGAGGCCGAATCGACCTTCGGGACGTTGGCGTTCTGGGCCAAGGGGTCGATGTTCGAGGACACCACGAACGTGTTCGGCTGCTTCGGGTCCAGCAGCTTACCCATCTTCAACTGATCGACATACGGAGACAGGCCAAGGTACTTTCGGATCTTGACCGTCAGATCCGTCATCAGGGTGTCGTTCAGGGAAATGAGGTTCTTTAGCTGCGGCTTGATGAGGTCGATTTCTGGCGTCGGGTAGAAGTCGTCCGACTCCGTATTCATGGCCAGCAGGCGAACAGGGAACTGGAGGATGCCCTGAATCTTGATCGGCATTGGCCAATCGTCGTACAGGATCATCCTCTTGTCGTGATCTAGCAGGTCAACGATGCACTCGTTTACCCGGTCGTATCCGCGCCAGATTTTCAGTTGCCTGAATTCCGGCGGAATGTCTGCGTTGGTCGAGAGGTCTGCCAGGGCCCTACCCTCGCCAGATCCAACCGCGAAGTATCGGTCCCGGTCGGGCATCGACATCGGGTTGGCGGCGGGGAACTCCTCGATATTGTCGAGGTTGAAGTAGAGCTTCTTGCCGTCCTTCCCTTTGGCTTTCTGAAGATCCCCAACGGAACGGTAGTACGCGAGCCATATGATCCTGTGGTCATCAAGGTCGATCTGGAACCCGTCCGGGTCAAAGCCTATGTCCCGAGACGGAATGTTCTTCCAGAAGAACCGCTGCTCCCCGATGAATTTGTCCTCTCCTTCACCAAGGAACTTCGTCTCCATGTCCTCAGCGATGGCTCCGAAACCGTATGGGAAGTTCTGCCACAGAGCCTTGATGAGACGGTCGTGAAGCCTGCCAATCTTGAAGTCCCATGAGCAGGCATCACCGAGAAAAAGGGCGATCTGCCGAAAGTCCTCCTTCGTCGTCTCAAAGAACACATCCGGCGTTGACACCAGGATGTTCGAGACGAGAGAACGGAACAATCCGAAGGCTTCCGCGATCCCGTTCTGGCCGATCAACGCCCCGTCCTTAGATGACTTCCCGTACATCAGTTTGCGGTTCGCTGACCAGCTTGACGAGTAGCGTTTCAAGTGGTCCATAGACCGCTTGAGGAGGATCTTGGCCTCCTTCTCGAACTTCTTTGCCTTCTCGTCGTAGGGCATCAGTTTTCCATCAGGTCGTCAGTCGTTCCCCACATCGAAAAGCGAACCGCCTCGTTGGACAACTTCTCAGAGAGGTTGGTGGCAACCGGCATAGACATCGGGAACGTTGGAGATTCCCCCTCCGTGCCCATCACCGGGTTGACCATTGCGAACTGATCCGCAAGGGCATCGAGGAAATCGTCGTGGGCCGAAAAGCCACACCGCGTCAACTCGTCTTCCATCTCGACCTTCGTGCGCTCATCAATTTCCTGGGCGAAGTAGATGTGGTGGTTTCGGAACATCGGCTCAAGACACTGAAACCGGTTCTCCTTCGAGCGCAGGTCCCTGTCAATCCACTGAATCGGGAGAATGATCCCGTTCTGCCTCGAACGCAACCGGATTGCGTAGTCGAGGAAAGACGTGAACTTCCTCTCTATCTTGAAGATGTTCGGCTGCCAGCGGAGGTTCAGCTCGAACAGTTTGTCTATGAACTGAGAGGCGTTCCACGTCCCAAGCTGAACGTCGATGCCCCACCAGTTCATGTACTGGTCAAACCCTCCTACGATCATCGCGGCATAGTCTCCAGCCGCGTAGGCGTCGTCCTTGAACGCCGGGTCAACGGTGACTGTCTTAGAGCGAAGGCGCTCTGGAAACTCCGAGCGGTATTTGTACATGGTGTCGGTCTTGAATGGAATGGCGAAGTCCTTCAGGACCGGATCATTCATGTACTGAGACTGCCAGAGGAATACGGAGGTGTTCCGGCGCATCGACTCGCACTTATCAAGAGGATACCGCTCGGGGAAGAACGCCGAACCGTCCGGGTTGATGATGGACCGAATGTAGAATGTCCACTGCTTGTCAATCTCGTCTGCGTCCCTCTTGAGAAGCCTCCCGGTAACATCGCCGTCGTGCCAGCGGGTCGCCGTGTAGAGAACCATCCCTTGCGGATCTAGCAGCGCCTGTGATGCCTGGTAGTGTTCCCACGCTTTTGACCGAAGGTGGGGCGTATGATGGTTGCGCTCTCCGATGATGTCGTCGTACCACTGAAGATCAAAGTGAAGACCCGTGACTTCAGACTTAACAGACGACGCCACAAAGTTTGGCTCTTTGTGCTTGGTGCGGCCTGAGACATAAATCTCCCGACTGGAAAATCTCGCCCCCTTGTTTACATCCAAGAAGTTCCCGTATAGGGAACGATAAAGCGTATTCCCTTTAAGCTGAGATCCAATCCAGTGAATATGCTTTTTGGACAGTTCGAGGATGCCGGTATCAACGAGGGTGCGCCAGTCGCGGTTTCCGTAGAGTACGGCCTGTCTCGTAAATATCCACAGAATTGCCGCGAGTCCGATGGAGGTCTTGAAGCAGTCTCGCGGGATAATGATTCCAGCTCTTTTCTTATCGCGTAGAAGCGCCGCCTGAATGACCTTGCAGATAGGCTCATGCGTCCCTTCTGACAAATCGGTGAACCCGCAAATGTTCTTTGCGAAGTAAAACAGGCTGCTAAGCCCGCTCTGTCCAACCGGGTCGGCTACCATGCTATTCGGGAATGAACCCAACCCCCCTGCGCTCTACCATCTCGTTCATCATTCTCTTGGCCCTGGCCTGCTGAATCTTCCGCTCGCCCTCCTGCAAGGCATAGTTGGATTCGACGTGGGCCCTCATGGACATCAATTCTTTCGCACCGATCTTCTGCGTGTTGGCCCACACGTTGTACTCACGCGGACCGATATTCTTGGTCAGATCGCCGGTTACACCGCCGCCGCCAGGAACAACCGCAGATTCGAGCGTGGCGATCTCCTCGTCGCTCAACTCCATGTCATCCTGTGGCTCTGGAGCTGGAGCGGGAGGCTCCTCTACGTGAGGAGATTCGGTCTTCGGCTCCTCGACCTTCTTGATCTCCATTTCCTCGCCCAGCTCGATGACCCATTTGTTCTTCATCAGAACCAGCGCGTCGTGACGGAGCGTCCCGCCGCTCTTGATGAGCGCGTAGTGGAATGGACCGTCAAGGCATGTCTCTGCCTTGAACTCTGTGACCTTGCCGTTTGATTTCCGGCTGAACTTGTAGACTCTTAGCTTTTTCATCAGTTTATGATTTCCCAATTGACCGTACTCGTATCCGTAGTGACGGTTGTACCAGTATTGTCGATTGCAGTAATGACGAACGAGGTTCCAGCGACGATACTCCCGACCGGAACCTTGTACTTCACACCTTGGGTCGCGCCTGCCGGAGTGTTGGGGGTCACAAGGATGATCGAGCTTGCCGTTACGGCGGTAGTACTGACCGTAACGGTTCCAGAAGACAGAGTGGCCGTCCCAACAGATCCAGCCGAACCTGTAACCAAGTTAACCTTGGCGAACGTGGGGTTGGAAATCACTCCGGGGGCTAGTACGTCAAATCCCATACGCCACCTAGTCCGAGAAATGAACGAGCAGGACGGTGGCCGCCGTGGCGATGAACTGAAAGGCCGTCAGCGCATTGACCTGATGGTTTCCAACCGAACTGGGATTCAAGAGCCTGACCCCGGCATTCTCGAACCGAACCGCCGCACCAGGCAGAATCTCGTATCCGGGGCCGCCAACCACCGGAGTCGTGTTGTTGTCCCACGTCATATAGACCGGGTTAGCCGCGCCGACTGGAACCTGAAAGATGACGTGCCAAGGCGGGCGCTTGGCAACTACCGGCTGAGTCCTTACCGCCGTCTGAACCATCTCGTTCGTGACCTGCGGAACGGTCAGCAGCGTACCGAGCCTCTGCGCCGTGTTTACACCCGTTGTCACCTTAAAGAAATAGGTGGAGGAGTCATACGCGGAGTGGTACGCCGCCGTGTGAACATTGTAGAGAGGGGCTAGCATGGATTCACCTCCACCGTACTTTCAACTACGCCTTGCCACTCTTCTGAGTCTTGCCACCGGGCATCTTCGTCGTGATGACTTCAGGACTACCACCTGGAGCGTTCGTCGGAGACGGAATGCTCATGCCGACCTGGTGGTAGGAGGCCCTGTTGATCGACGGCTTCACAGAAACCATATCGTAGCCAGGGTTCACCGGAGGCTTGCCCTTGGGGTAACCCATCTTCTGGGAGGTTCCACGACCCTTTGCAACCGACTTGTAGCGCATGACTGTCTCCTTATGAGTTTTCAGCGATGAGTCTCGCTCGTTTCAGAGTCATTTCAAAGTTGGGTTTGTCTCTGTAAAGTCTCTTGATTTCTCCGCACTTCTGACACTTGACGATTATCATTTCTACCACACCATCAGAGTCCGTGTGGGCCGCAAGATACGTTGGGCCCTCGCAATAGTGGCAAGGGTTAACGCAGTCTGCGATCTTGATTGTCTTCATCCTGACGATTGGCCAACGCAGTTTCATGGTCATCCTACTCGTTATTGCCAGTTGGCAGCAGTTCCACAAAGAACGACTCAAGCGTACAGGTGTTTGACGAGCTAGACGCGCTGAACTTCACGAACGGATACCACGCCGTCGTGAAAGATTGCCCAATCGTAGCGGGTCTCATGGCTGCTACTGACATCGCCCCGCTAGCCGCGTTCTGCCACGCAAACCGACCTCCAGAAAAGCGAATGTTGGCGGCAGTGTTGTAGAGCGTTCCGTATGCTTGGAACTCCCATGCATAGGTCGAGACGCTGCTCGGCATGGTCTGTGCCAGCGAATCCGCGAGGATTCCTCCACCACCGTCGCCAAGATCAATCCTCATTGTCGGAGTCCCGGTGGTGCCGAACTGACCCGCAGCGTAGAACTTGAGAACCTGGCCGTCACGGTAGTTGTACTCGCCAGCGGCAGGTAGCTCAAAAGCTCCCGGCGTGTAGAGCGCGGTGCGTGCCGCCGTTGTGTTGATCGCAGCCTGAACGGTCTTCAGGGAGTAGGTGAGTGGGCTACGATTCCAGTTAATAACCCGCCACTGGTTCCCGTCGGACTGAATAGTCATCGCATCCAGACCGCCGCGCAGCGTCAGGTTGAATACGCCGTCGATTGAATGGGCCCCGGCGTTGATCGAGATGAGCTTCCCGCCTAAGCCGTCGATCCTCTTGAACGCCAGCCAGCATCCGGAGCAGACCGTAGGATCAGGTAGGTTGACCTGGAAATTCCCCGACGTGGCGTCTAAGAAGATCGTGGAGTCGGCGGCCACCATCGTGTAGGGGCCGCTCGTCTTTGTGACAACCGCCGTCGAAATCGGGCCATTAATCGAGAAGAGAGCCGGTATCGTTGATGGCCGCGATGCCTGATTCCAACCGGCGTACATGCCATTGCCGGTGATCCAAAGTGTGACGGTATTGGCAGCCCCGATCTTCGAGCCGACGATGGTAGTGGCGTACTGGAAGTCGCCGCCGGTCGGAGTCCCATCGGTCTGGCAGGTGATGAAGTTGTGGCTCGTATTGCCGGAATCCGTCGTCGCGCGGGCAAGAACCTGCGCAATCATGTCGCCGCTCTGAACGCTTGTGCGGGCCGAGAAGGAGCCACGCGAGGCGTAGAACTGCATCCTCGGCCCAATCACGCCGCCAGTGGATACCTGGTCAACCGTCACGCCATTGCCAGATGTCGTCTGAATGTGAACAGAATCAATCGGAGCCGTGATGCCGCCATAGACGAGCGGGATGAAGTTCGTAAACGCTCCGGCAGTGCTGACAGACACGTCAGACATGCCCGACTGGATGACGACGCTTCCGGTCTGGAGAAGAACCGGGGTCCCGCCCCCGGCTAACGGCGGGGCCCAATTGCCATCGGCGCGGAGGAAGTTGCTCGTACCGCCGCCGGAAGCTGGCACGATTCCGGACGCTCCGGACGAGAACGTGGACGCAGAAACCACGACGCTTCCGGTAGTCGGTGACACGTTAATCGGAGCAGTTCCCGTAACCGTGGAGACGCCAGCGACGGTCCCAACCGCCCAAGTCCCGTCGGCCCTCAAGAAGTTAGAAGTGCCGCCGCCTGACGCCGGAACAATGCCGGGATTAGTCGAGTTGAACTGATTGACGCCGAGCGTCAAGTCGCCACCGAGCGCCCCGCCTCCAGTGACAGGAGATACGGTGTGGATGTTACGACCGATGCCAACAACAGCCGTTCCTCCACCGGATACATTTACCGAAAGGCTAAGGTCCGTAGTGAGAGGACCACCGCCAGCCAGAGGAACCGCAGTGTTAATGGACCGTGTAATAGGAATTCCGGTGTTATTCAGGTCAACCGTTACGTCAAGCAGGTCGGCGCAGACGTTCTTGGCCGGGGTTATGTAGACGGCGCTAGACTGCTGAGCAAATACAGTCTGCTCAAGAAGGCTGATGGACTCCGTGAACGATAGTGCGTAATGGCTGCTCTTGTACGGCGATAGCGGGAACGGCGTGTCCAGTACGCTCAGGGTGTCTACGAGCGTTATGGTCTTTACGCCGGAATGTATGAGGCTCGACTGAAATGCCTGGTCAAGAACGTTCAGCGAGTCCGTCAGCGTCTTGCTGTACGACCCGTTCTTAGCGCCGACAACCGTGTCGGTTAGGGTTAGCGTCTCGGTTGATTCGGTCTGAACGTGCCCAAGGATCGTCAGCTCGGACGACGGCAGAGAAATCGAATCGGTAAGAGTCAGGTTGTGGGCTAAGAGAGTCCCGACAGCCGGGTTAGAGGTAGAGAAGGACTCTGTAAACGCAATACCTTTGGCCTTTACCGTGCCAACCGTGGCGTCGGTAACGGAGGTCGAATCAACGAGGACCTTCTGTGGACCAAGGACTACCGGAAGGCTCGTGTCAACGACCTGGAGAATTTCGCTACAGGTCTGGTTGTATGCACTGCCTCCACCGGACGCCGCATGGAGTGGCGCTCCTGCCATCAACCATGAGTTGGTCCCGGCGGTCTGGGTCCACTGCATCGTGACGCTGGCTGCACCCGCTTTTTCAGACGACGCATCGCCGTATGATGGATCTGAGAGATGATTGTCTCTTACCGTCTGTGATGCGTCGGCTGTCCAGCTCGTACTTCCGCTTCTCGGAGACAGCGCGTCAACGACGAGATCGCCGGTCGCGCTGCTGATAACGACGCTTGCAACGCCAGAGGTCCCGTCCCCAGTATTGGTGTTCGTGGTGCCAACAGGAGTT
>Ga0335070_10009040_pt1 | contig 11697 bp, 10 predicted proteins | sample Lox_Sample_13_FD_206722 | JGI IMG/M metagenome (GOLD analysis project Ga0335070, IMG submission 206722) | Soil microbial communities from Loxahatchee National Wildlife Refuge, Florida, United States - Lox_Sample_1.3 | ecosystem: Environmental > Terrestrial > Soil > Wetlands | place: USA...
CGGCCAGCAATTTACCCGGTTTGCAGCTTGATAGCTCTAAAGACTATGGAAATAAATACGCCAACGGAATTTTACCGGTAGGCGACAGCATGTATGTGACCGATGGTCCCAAAGCCGGCTATGTCTACGCCTGCAGTACTTACGCCCAAAGCCTGAGTGGCGGAGCAGGCGGGGCTCAGGCCCGTGGTCCGTGGTTTGTTAGCGGTGGCACGCAGTACGATATCAATAAAAAGTTGCACGTTGCCGGCAATGTAATCTGGCAAGCCAGCTTTAGCAACAAAGTCTCAGGGACTACACGTACGATTATCACTAACGATTTGCCCAATCACCCGACTGGGGTGTTCCCGATTTCGCCAGCCGATCCGGCCTATGCCTACGACCGCAACCCCAACCACATCAAGGGTCAGACCCTAACCTATAACTTAAACGCTGCGCCTACCTATAACTCCACGCCCAGCTGCATGGGCGGCGAGGTTGGCGTAATGTTGACCGGGGTCGCGCTGTTTAGCGCTTTTGACGCCGGTGGCCGAGATGCCGGTGCTTGGGAAGTGCAGGACGCTTGCGATGGCCATCCACAGATGGAAGGTGAGTACCACTATCACACCCTGAGCAGTTGTATAAAAGATGCCAGCGTTCACACGGTCATTGGTTTTGCGCTAGATGGCTTTCCAATAACCGGGCCGCAGGTGGGCGACGGTAACGTTTTGACGACGTCCGATTTAGACGAGTGCCATGGCCTGACTAGTTCGGTGGTCTTAGACGGTAAGACCGTTACGACCTATCACTATGTAATGACCGAGGACTTTCCATATTCGGCCAGCTGTTTTAGAAGCACGCCAACTAACCCGCCCAATCAACTCGGCCACTAGAGGTTGCTTGGCTTGTGGATAGTTGGGTAAAAATGTCACACTTTACCCTTGACGAGGGGTGTTAACCGGATTATGCTTAAAACGGCTATACAAAAAAGCCAAAAGTACACCTCACTAAAGGAGACGGAAGAGATTCCGTCTCCACTCTTTTTATCAGCAAATCAGCGGCAAAAAAGTCCCGTAAATAACAAATAAGACCCCGAAGGGTCTTATTTGCTTGGAAGTTCTCTCCGAAGAGAGGACTCCCGCAGTGAAAAATCATTTCTGGTTTTTCACTGTTGCCACCTCACAGTGGCTAAGTACCAATATATTACTATGGCAACTGCGCGTCAACTTATTTTTTTGCCCAAATGCCCGGCAATATGCACATGTTTATTTTTAAGATGAGTGGCTGTGGCTAAGCTGTGGGTAAGGCTGTGGGTAAAACTTTATGAAACTTTTTGACGGGCCGAACACTATGTACCAGGACGGCTAATATTTAGTCATTAATTATCAAGCGGGTAGTAAATACTAAGCTAATTCTCAGCCCAAGCTTGGTAAACTGGGTGTACATGAAGCGAGCTTTAGTAGTTATTCTGGCGATAGCTGTCTTGGGAATTTTGCGTTTGGTCTCAACTCACAACGGTTCTACCACCAGCACCGATAGCTCGCAGTCCAGTGCAACCAACGTAAATACCGGCTCACAAACTTCGTCGGATTCTCAGTCGGCTACCTCTCAATCCGACGCAGCAAGTGCTAAATATAAAGATGGAACTTTTGCCGGCAGCGCCGAAGACACGCCCTACGGAACAGTCAAGGTGGCCGCGGTCATTAGCGGCGGTAAGATTACTGATATTAAGTACCTGCAAATGCCCAACGACGAAGGCCACACACAAGAGGTAACGGCCTATGCCGAGCCACTTTTAAAGCAGGCTGCTATCAAAAAACAAAGCCCTAATATAGACTTTGTTTCGGGCGCTACCGATACCAGCTTTGGTTTTAAGGCATCGCTTCAAGCGGCGCTTGATGCCGCGGCTTCAAACACTTAAGCACTAAGTCGTCTTAAGTTAATATAAGCTAATGCGTGCCAATAAAATAATTATGGGGACCGGTGTCAGCCTTGATGTCCCTGGAGCTAATCAGTCGCTTATAGATGCGGTTTTTACTCGCCTAGAGGACATAGATGCCCGCTTTAGCACTTATAAAAAATCTAGCGATGTTAGCCGGTTTAAGACGGGTGAAATTGCTGAAAAAGACTTTAGCCAGGAGATGAAGCAAGTCTTTGCCGCCTGCAAGTCTGCTGAGGCTCAGACCAACGGCTATTTTTCGGCCTGGGCAAGCGGCAGCTATGATCCGAGCGGCTATGTTAAGGGCTGGGCAATCGCCGAGGCCGCTAAGGTTATAAAAAAAGCGGGGCACGGCACTTATTGTATCGGCATCGGCGGCGACATACTGGCTGCTAGCGACGGTGACAAGGTTTGGAAAATTGCCATTGAAGACCCCCGGGCCAAAAATGAAATTCTGGCGGTCGCCGAAGTTAAAAATATGGCGGTGGCCACCAGCGGTAATTATCGCAGGGGGGCTCATATTATTAATCCGAAAAACCGGCAGCCGGCTGATGAAATCTTAAGCATGACTGTAGCCGGCCCCGAAATTATAGACGCTGACGTGCTGGCAACCGCCGGCTTTGCGCGCGGCCTTGATGGGCTAAACGCTATAGCCGAGTGGGCTAAAGACTACCGAGCCTTGATGATAGACAAGACTGGCAGGCTGTTTATGACCGAAAACATGCAGCAGCTGCTGGTAAAAGACTAATTATAGCCGGGAAAGAAGTCGGTGTTGATTTGGCTGCGTTTTACGCCAAGGCCTAGCAATGTTTGGCGGACGGCCGCCACAAAACCCTGCGGCCCGGAAATGTAAAACAAGCGTTGTTTATAATCCGGCAGCCCGGCTTTAAGCAGCTCGGCACTAAGTGTACCGCGCGGCCCAGTCCAGCTAGCCGGGGCATTTGGACCGGCTATGTAGCTGGTTTTTACACCGACCGCCTCGGCTTTTTTAAAATCTTCGCTATAAGCAATCTCGGACGGCAAATTAACGCAGTAAAATAGCTGCGCGTCGCGCCGCTGCTGGCTGTCCAGCAGGTACTTAATCATGCTATGAAACGGCGTAATACCTATGCCGCCGGCCACAAAAGCTAGTTTGCGCTTTTGGTCACTGGGTAGCGTAAAGCTACCGGCCAGTTGCGAGGCCAGAATAATATCGCCCGGCTTGAGACTTATTAGCTTACTTTTAAAATTGCTGGACTTTTGCGAGGGAATTTTAACGCTAAACGTCATGTTGGCTTCAGTTGGCGAGCTGGCAATAGTCAAATAGCGCCGGTTGCCATGGCTGTCGGTAGCCACTCCAGGCAGCGTCCACTCCAGATACTGTCCGGGTTTGAACTTAAGTTTTTTGGGGGCTTTAAACGAAAAACTGTATATACCCTCGGCCTCTTTACGTTTACCGACAAAATTATAAAGCTGGCTGCGGTTGGGATTCATGGCATAAGTAGCCAGGTTGCCAATCAGCAGCGACTCTTCTGGCGAGATACGCAGGCGGGTGACCGAATAAAAGAAGCCCACAATTACCGCGTATATCAGGCTTTGGTTTAACATGGTCGGCGATGTCAGCGGCTCGGTTAACATGACCGACCCAAAGAACAGCAGCGGGCTATGGTCCAAACTGGCCCACAGGTTGTGCAGGACTCCGTCCGACGGCGTTTTTACAATCAGACACACAACGTAAACCAATATAAAAGCAATAAACATCTGGAAGTGCTTCATTTTTCGCAGTATTAAAACTGCCCCAATTATCAAAACCGGTGTTAGTAAATGGGCGCCCACCCACCAACTGGCGTAACTATGCAGCACAACTCCGGCTATGAATGCCCCAAAAGCCGCAGGGTTAAGCAGGTGTCGCCGATTAATGGTCAGTGCGTACTTAGAGACAATGGCGGCCAAACCGGCGGCGGCCAATATCAAAAATCCCTCCAGTGTTGAGGCCGGCGACAAAATTAGGCTCAGGATTAGAGCCGTAATTAATCCCGACTCGTGGTTGGCCGGTAGTTTAAACAATCGGGCCAGGACTAGATTGGACGAGCGACAGACCACCACCAAAACCGCCACCGACAGCCCCAAATCAAAGGCCGTAAACGGCAGTCGGCCGGCCAGCGCTAAAACCAGGCCCAGCCCAACGTATATATAAAGAAGATATAAAACCAAACGGTAGCTGGTAATTTTATCCAGCAACTTGTCCAGCAGGTCGGCCGGATATTGCAGGTTAAGATTAATCGGTTTCACTGATAGTCATAATATCAATTGGCCAACGTCAGTTACAGCTTATGCTTGGTTAAGGTTTTGGTTAAGGAATTCCAGGGTTAGCTTCCAGGCGTCGTCGGCGGCTGGTTTATTGTAGGTTAAGGGATTGGTGTCGTTAAAAAAGGCGTGTCCGGCGTCCTTATAAATCTTGTATTTAAAATCCTTACCGGCACCAGCCAGGGCCTGTTTAATAACCGGGATGTGCTCGTTTAGCGATTCATCGCGCTGGCCATAAAAAGCCATAACCGGGCAATTTATTTTACTAACGTCCTCTAGCCAGTGTTCGCCGTGGCCGTAAAACGGTACGGCTGCCGCCAGTTCCGACTGATTGGCCGCCAGCCCAAAGCTGTATGTTCCGCCAAAGCAAAAGCCGACCACGCCAATTTTGGTAACACTCGGCTCGGTTTTAAGATACGAAAAACAGGCTTGTAGCTTGTCTATAACCGTCGGCGCAAAGTCCGGCGCGCCCAAAGGGGTCATCATGGCTCTAATTTCCACCTGATGTTTGGGCCGCTCAACCGGGTCAAATAAAACCCTCTGGAGTTCCGGCTTGGCGTGCTTTGCTACATCGGTGCCGGCCAGTAGGTCGGGGGCGATAACTTCAAAACCGGCTTCGCAAAAACGCCCGGCGACGTCTTTAATGTGGTCGGTTAGGCCCCAAACTTCATGAATCAGGATAATTGCCGGGTGGGGTGTCTGGCCGCTGGCGCAGACCCTATATATAGGTATGCCCTGGTTTTTATACGGAATCTCCATCATAGACTGCGAATCCATGGCCAAAACGGCACCTCCTTATATATAAATTATAACAAAGCCGCTAGCCGGAGGCTTTACCGGCGCAGACAAGACAGGTCTCTTCCTCGCCGAGCTCGGCCATCCAATGTTTGGTGGCCTTAAGGACATTTTCTAAGTCGTGATATGCCACCCAGTCGGCGGCGCTTCTAAGCGCCCAGCCGGCTTTTCCGTAAGTGTGTACTCGTTTCCAGATAACTGCCGCCCAGCCGGGGCCGGCCGGTGTGGCGTAAGACGGCTTGGCAGCTTTGTAAACCTTTGGTTTTTTACCGCCGCTCAGTCGGGCTAAGTTGGCGGCTACAAATTTGGCATCGTGCAGGGCCGTTTGGGCCATACCGGAATAGGTTGTGTCGGCGTTGTCGCCAATTACATAGATATCGTCCTCGGCAGCCAAAAACTGGTCAACGGCTACTTTGCCGTGCTCGGTCAGCGTAAAATTGTTAGTTTTGAAAAACGGATGGTTAGTGACACCGGCCGTCCAGACAACGCTGTGACTTTCTAGAGTCTTGCCGCTAACTTGCAGGCCGTCGGCGGTCTCGGCCTTAACGGTCTGCCCAAGATACAGTTTGACTCCCAAGTGCCTTAGCCGTTTAGCTAGTGCGTCGGAATAGTGCAGCGGCATACGCGGCATTAACCGCGGTGCGGCCTCCACCAGGTCTACGTGGATTTTGCTGTCGCTGAGGCCGTGCATTTTCATAACGTGGCGCACGTAACCGGGCAGGGCGCCAGCCAGTTCTACGCCGGTCGGGCCGCCACCAATTATTACGTAGTTAAGATCGGGCTTTTTGTCATCCACGAGGTGCTTGTGCAGATGGTCTCGCAGGCGGTGGGCCTCCTCTAGTGTTTTAATGCCGTAGGCGTATTCCTGCAGGCCCTTGATGCCAAAAAAGTTGGTCACCACACCAATAGCCAAAATCAAAACATCGTAAGAGTATTTTTTGCCGCCGGCTACCGTCTTATTTTGCCTATCAACTTTTTCAATTTTGTCTTCTATGACTTTCACGTTTTTGCCGGCAAAAATCTCGCCAAGCGGTATAGACGAAGCGGCACTTTTACCACCGGTAGCCGCGCGGTAGAGGGTTGGGTAATATCTAAAGTCGTCTTGGTCAGAAATAAGTGTCACTTCAAATTGCTCGTGGGGCGCAAGCTCTAACGCGGTTTTAACACCACCAAAACCACCACCAACAATTACGATTTTTTGTCTTTTCATATAGCTTAAATTTTAACCTAAAGCGCATTTTACGGCGAGTTTTATTGTCGTTTATGGGTGTTTAGATTAAACTAGAAATAATTACGAGACTTTAATTAAGAGAGGGTTTTATATGGCCGAAAAAGCCAAAAGAGAATTATCAAAGCATGCTGAAAATAAATGGGTGATACTGGCTCTAATGGCTCTGGCCCAGTTCATGGTGGTCCTCGATGTATCCATCGTTAATGTGGCGTTGCCCTCGATGGCTAAAGATTTACACTTTGCACCAAGCTCATTGCAGTGGGTAGTAACGGCGTATGCACTAACATTCGGCGGATTTTTGCTACTTGGTGGTCGGGCTGCGGACCTTTATGGTCGCCGCAGAATTTTTATCGCCGCGGTTTCGTTTTTTGCTCTTATGTCACTTCTTTGCGGCTTAGCGGCCACGGACACCCAGGTAATTATAGCCCGAGCTTTTCAGGGCTTGGCTGGTGCCTTTATGTCCCCGGCGGCCTTGTCTATTGTTCTGACCGAATTTAGAGAAGGTAAAGAGCGCAATACCGCGCTAGGTGTTTGGGCGGCTGTAGCGGCCGGTGGCGCGGCCTTTGGAGTGCTGCTTGGCGGAGTTCTTACTCAGTACCTCAGTTGGCGCTGGAACTTTTTCGTAAACGTTCCGGTTGGCATTTTTGTGGTTTTGGCTTCAATGCGCCTATTACCGCACCATATTGGCGAGGAGAACAAGAAGCTCAAGCTTGATTTTCCCGGAGCAGTGTTGGCTACTACCGGTTTGATGGCTTTAGTTTACGGTTTGAGCGAAGCACCTCAGCGTGGTTGGGGCTCTTCGCGCGTAATCGGCTTTTTGATTGCCAGCGCTGTGCTGCTAGTAAGTTTTGTAATCAACGAGACACGCACCGACCAGCCACTACTACCGCTGAGGCTGTTTAAAATCAGGAACGTCGCCGGGGGCAACGCTACAGCCTTGGCCATTGCCTGTACGCTGTTCTCGATGTTTTTCTTCATGACACTTTACGTTCAGACCGTACTGGGCTACGGCCCGGCTAAAGCCGGGGTATCGTTTCTGCCAGTAACGCTAGTCATTGCCATTACTTCGGGCATTGTTTCTAATCTGGTAAACAAGATCGGCTATAAGCCGTTTCTGGTTGCTGGGCCAATAGTCCTGGCCATCGGGCTATATACACTGAGTACCACCATGAAAGTTGGCGGCAACTACTGGCACAACGTATTCCCCGGCTTAGCGCTCTGCGCGTTTGGCATGGGACTTTCCTTCATCTCCATGACACTAGCAGCCACATCGGGTGTACCCAGGCACTTTTCTGGTATTGCCTCGGGTATATTAAATACCAGTCAGCAAGTTGGCGGGGCTATTGGCCTGGCCATACTTTCCGCAGTCTTTGCATCTACCTTTAAGGCTCAGGCTGCAGCTGGCACAGCTTTGAACTATGCCAAAATAGATGGTTACCAAGCCGGTTTACACGTTGGCGTTGGCCTAGCGATCGCCGCTGCTCTAGTCGCTGCCCTGGTAGTCAAGAACGAAAAGGTCAAGCCCGATCTGGCCGCTGCAGCTTAGCCCCTAGAGCAATTGGCGCACAGGCCGTAAACGCGGCTACGCTTACGCTTTGCCTTATGAGACACCCGACATCGTGGGTTTCTCATCGCGCCGGCAAAATGGAATACATTTTGTCGGGCTACTCATCCCGATGAGTTAATTTTTAGAACAGTTTGCGCACAGGCCATAAACTTCTAGCTGGTGGCCGCGCGGTGCAAAACCATCCTTAGCAGCCATAGAATCTATCATGGTCTCCAGCATCGGGCTGGCTGGTAAGCTATGGGTTTTGCCGCAGTTTGTGCAATAAAAATGATGATGATGCCCCTGGAAAACGTCAGATAGTTCTATCTTATATTTCCAGCCAATGTTGAGGCGGTGGACGATGCCAAGCCGCTCGAACAGTTCAATAGTTCTATAAACTGTGGCTCTGTCAACACTACCACTGAGCCGTTCTATTAAGGCGTTCAGGCTCTGTGGCTCTTGGTTTAGCAGGGCATCAAAGACTATTTTGCGGGTTTTGGTCAGGCTGGCGCCGTCCGCCCTTAAAAGTGCTCTAAGATTATCGTGATGCATGGCAAAATTATAACTTTTTGCGACAAATTTGCAAAAATATAATTCTTTAAGTAAATTGCATGTTATGCGTAATTGGAAAAAACCTCTCAGTATACTTTTAGTGATATTAGTTCTTTTATTTGTTGGCCTTGCGGTTCACTCGAACAGCAAACCCAGTGCCAACGGCAATAAAATTCAGGTAGTAGCTGGCGAAAACTTTTGGGGTAATTTAGTGAGTCAGGTGGGTGGCACGCATGTCAAAGTTACAAGTATCGTATCGGATCCCAATGCCGACCCTCACGAATACGAGGCTACCAACACTGATGCCCGGTCAGTGGCCAACGCCAACTACGTGGTGCTTAACGGTGCCGGTTATGATAGCTGGGGCGACAAGCTACTGGCGGCCAATCCAAGTTCTAGCCGCCGGGTGCTGCACGTGGCTGACCTAGTTGGCAAAAAAGACGGCGATAACCCCCATCTGTGGTACTCCCCGGATTACGTAAACACGATGGTTGATAGGGTAGCGTATGATTTGGAAACTCTCGACCCGGCTGATAAAACCTACTTTGAAACCCAACTCAAAAAAACCCATGACTCCTTGGCTGGTTACCAGAACCAAATCACGGCCATTAAACAGCAGTATGGTGGTACCAAAGTCGCGGCTACCGAAGACATATTTGTCTATTTGGCCAACGCGGCCGGTCTCAATTTAATATCGCCGCCAGCCTTTATTGAGGCCGTGGCCGAAGGCAACGATCCGCCTGCCCAGTCTATTGCCCAGTTTCAGCAACAGCTTCAAAGCGGCGAAGCTAAGGTTTTGGTTTACAACCTCCAGACCGTCACGCCGCTAACCGATAATGTTAAAAAAATGGCCGCTGACAACAATATACCGATAGTCGGCGTAACCGAGACACTGACGCCGCTGGGGGCTTCTTTCCAGGCTTGGATGGGCGCCGAAGTCGCGGCTTTGCAAAATGCCCTTAACTCCGCAAGCCGCTAGAGTTAAGCTATAACTATGTCCGGTAAAACCAGAACGCCCATTATTGAGGCCCATGCTCTTAAAGCGGTCTACGGAACAAATATTATTTGGAATGATGCCGAGTTTGAAGTTAAAAAAGGGCAGTTTGTTGGCGTCTTGGGTCCAAACGGCGCCGGCAAAACAACTCTGTTTAAGTTAATTTTAGGAATATTACCAACGGCTGGCGGCCACCTGCGTGTCTTTGGCCGCCAGCCAAGCCGCGGTAACCGGCGTATCGGCTACGTGCCACAACGGCACTTGGTAGACAAAGACGTAAGGCTGGAGTCACTAGAGCTGGTGCGACTGGGGTTGGGCGGTCTTAAATGGGGCCCGGAGAGTTACAGTGGTATTCATAAAGAATCAGAACAAGCCATGGCGGCGCTCAAAAGCGTTGATGCGGAAGATCTGGCCCACAGACCCCTGGGTATACTGTCCGGAGGCGAGCTGCAACGGGTGTTTATTGCCCAGGCTCTAATTGGCAAACCGGACCTGCTGCTGTTGGACGAACCATTGGCCAATCTTGACATTCGTCGCCAGACCAACATGATAAATCTCATAGCTAAGATTGCCAGAGAAAACAGCGTAACGATTTTGCTAATAGCTCACGACATTAACCCATTGTTACCGTCTATGGACAAAGTCATTTATATGGCCAACGGGCAGGTAGCCAGTGGTAGAACCGAGGAAGTGATAAATTCAGCAACACTTAGTCGGCTTTATGACGCCCCAGTTGAGGTTCTTAAAGATTCACGTGGTAGGTTAGCCGTTCTGGGGGCTGAGGAGGCCGCGCACCCCCATGGATAATTCTTTTAGCTGGAACTTGCTGACTGATTTGCAGAATATGTGGCAGTACGATTTTATGCGCCATGCGTTTGAAGCTGGTACTATCGTGGCTGTTGTGGCCGGGATTATCGGCTATTTTGTGGTGCTGCGGCGCTCGGCTTTTGCCGCTCACGCCCTAAGCCACGTGGGTTTTGCCGGTGCCGCCGGAGCGGTTTTAATAGGCGTCAACCCGATTGCTGGTTTGCTGGTCTTTACCAGTGCCGGTGGCCTGACTATGGCCGCGCTGGGCCGCCGGGCAGCCAACCGTGATACTCAGGTCGGTATCGTGCTGTCATTTATGCTCGGCCTTGGCGTTTTATTCATAAGTCTGTATAAGGGCTACGCTACCGAGGCCTACTCTATTCTATTTGGCCAAATTCTCGGCATCAGCAGTGGCGACGTGTTAGTTACGCTTGTAGCCGGATTGGTAGTGATAACCGCAATGGTGTTTATATTCAGGCCGCTGTTGCTGGCATCACTTGATGAAGATGTTGCCGAGGCCAAAGGCTTGCCGGTAGCGGCGCTAGGTCTGGGATTTATGCTGTTGATAGCCGTGGCTGTATCAATAGCCGTGCAAGTAGTTGGCGTGCTCTTGATTTTCGCCCTGATGGTCACCCCTGCCGCTATTGCCGAGCGTACTACCCATACGGCCGCCCGCGGCGTAATCGTAGCCGTTATAGTGGCACTTTTAGTTACCTGGTTCGGTCTGTTTGCGGCCTACTATCTGTCTTATCCGGTCAGTTTTTTCATCACCTCGTCAGTTTTTGTCGCCTATGTTTTGGTGCGCCTTCGCCAAGCCCGACGATTAACTTAAAACAATTCCGTTTGCTGGTCGGGCAGCTTATAATTTAGCCTAAGAGATGTTCATTAGCGACCGCCTGAAGGCAATATCTGCTAAGCGGAAATCCAACCAATCAAGGCTTGGTTATGTTGGGGTTTTATCAATAATCCTTTTATTTATCGTCGTTAGTTTGGCGCACCTTAGCCCGTACCGGCCAGCTGGTAGCGGGCAGACACAGTACTACCGAGCCCGCGTCTTAAGCGTGCATAATCAAAATGATCGGTTTGGCGGCCGTGACGAGAAGATGCAGGTCAGACTTATGGACGGTCCGGCTAAAGGGGACGGCATCACGGTACTGCGTAATATAACCCTGGGAGACAGTAGTTACAGACGCCTGCCGGTTGGCAGTGAGGTACTGCTCACCAGGCAACTAGGCAACGGCAGCCAGTATTCATATCTAGACCGCTGGCGTGTGCCGGGTGTAGCTACCCTGTTTTTAATCTTACTGTCGCTAGTAGTCATTGTTGGCTGGTGGCGAGGCATTACTAGCGTACTAGGCCTGTTTATCAGTATCGGCGTGCTGGCAGGTTATGTGGTGCCGCGGATTGTTGATGGTCAGTCGGCTTACACTACTTGCGTGCAGGCTGCATTTATCATCACGGCAGTGTCCGTCTACGCCGCCCATGGTTTTAGCAAACGGACCACGATTGCGTTCATCAGTTCGCTGGCCAGCCTGTTGGTGATTATCGGGCTGGTGGCGCTAGCCACTTAT
>Ga0335070_10009041_pt1 | contig 11696 bp, 6 predicted proteins | sample Lox_Sample_13_FD_206722 | JGI IMG/M metagenome (GOLD analysis project Ga0335070, IMG submission 206722) | Soil microbial communities from Loxahatchee National Wildlife Refuge, Florida, United States - Lox_Sample_1.3 | ecosystem: Environmental > Terrestrial > Soil > Wetlands | place: USA: Florida...
TCGGTACCCTGGACGGAGCAAATATCGAAATCCGCGAAGAAGTCGGTAACGAGAATTTTTTCGTGTTCGGACTGACTGCAGAGCAAGTGGAGGCTCAGTCCAGAAACTATAACCCTGAAGCCTTAATCTCTGGGGATAGGGATCTGGGCCGTGTAATCAAGCTTCTCCAGAGCGGTCATTTTAACCTTTTTGAGACGGGCATCTTCGATCCCATCCTCAACTCCATCACCAGTCCTTACGATCCCTGGATGGTTGCAGCGGATTTCCGAAGTTTCGTTGATGCCCAGCAGCGTGCAGCTGAGGCGTATCAGGACCGGGAACGATGGGTACGCATGAGCATTCTAAATACCGCCTGCAGCGGCAAGTTCTCCACCGATCGGACTATTAAACAGTACAATGAAGATATCTGGCATTTGAAGCCGATGTCGGTGATGAACGCAGAATAAGGAAAGGATAACAACACATGAATATTTCACCTTTAGCGGGCAAGCCGGTCCCGAAGGAGATGCTGATCGATCCGTCCAGGCTCGAACGGGAATATTATGATCGGCTGCCGGATACGGCAGACCCGGACCATCTGGTAAGCTTCGGCACCAGCGGGCACCGTGGCTCCTCGCTCCGCGGCACCTTCACCGAGGCCCATATCTTGGCCATAACCCAGGCCATCTGCGATTACAGGCGCAGCCGGGGCACGGACGGCCCTCTTTACATGGGCAAGGACACTCATGCCTTGTCCGGACCGGCCCAGCGCTCGGCGCTCGAGGTCCTTGCGGCCAACGGGGTGGAGACCGTCATCCAGCGGGACGACGGATTTACCCCGACACCGGTCGTTTCCCGAGCAATTCTCGTTTACAACGATGGCCGCAAGGAACGCCTTGCCGACGGTATCGTCATAACGCCGTCACACAATCCTCCGGAGGATGGGGGGTTCAAGTACAATCCGACCAATGGCGGTCCAGCCGAAACCAGCGTGACGCAATGGATCCAGGACCGGGCCAACGAGTTGCTTCGTGGTGGCAACACCGGCGTAAAGCGCATCCCGTTCGCCGCCGCCGTAAAGGCGGCGAGCACGCACCAGGAAGACCTCATACTGCCTTATGTCAGCGACCTGCGCAACGTCATCGACATTGACGTCATCCGCCACACCGGCCTCAAGCTGGGCGTGGACCCGTTGGGCGGCGCCTCCGTGCCTTACTGGGAACCGATCAACTCCGTCCATGGGCTTGACATAGCAATCGTAAACCCGAAGATCGACCCGACCTTTCCGTTCATGACGGTTGACCACGACGGCAAGGTCAGGATGGACTGTTCGAGCCCCTATGCCATGGCGGGCCTTGTTGGGCTTAAAGACAGGTTCGACATAGCTTTTGCAAACGACACCGATTCGGACCGGTACGGCATCGTGACTCGTTCGTCTGGATTGATGAATCCCAACCATTACCTTGCCGTGGCAATACGATACCTTCTGGGTCACCGGCCGGGATGGCCCGGAACCGCCGCCGTCGGAAAGACCCTTGTCAGCAGTGCCCTAATTGACAGGGTAGTAAAGTCCCTTGGCCGGAAATTGTCCGAAGTGCCGGTTGGTTTCAAGTGGTTTGTAGACGGGCTTTTCGACGGATCGTGCTGTTTCGGCGGCGAGGAGAGCGCCGGGGCGAGTTTCCTGCGGCATAACGGCACCGTCTGGACGACCGATAAGGACGGCTTGATCATGGACCTGCTGGCGGCAGAGATAAGTGCCCGAACGGGCAAGGACCCAGGCGAGCATTACCACGAACTGACGGCCGAGTTCGGTGTCCCCTACTATACGCGAATCGATGCAGCGGCGACGCCCGAGCAGAAGGCAAGGTTGGGAAAACTGTCGCCAGAGGAGGTCACGGCATTGACGCTTGCCGGCGAGCCGATAATCGCCAGACTGACCCATGCTCCAGGCAACGGTGCGCCGATTGGCGGCCTGAAGGTAGTGGCCGCCAGCGGCTGGTTCGCCGCCCGTCCGTCCGGCACGGAGAACATATACAAGATTTATGCGGAGAGCTTCAAGGATGAGGATCACCTGCAGGCAATCGTGTCCGAAGCCAGGCAGATAGTGGATAAGGCTCTGGCCGGCGGCCGTTGACAAGCGCGGCCAAAACAGACTCCAAGCTTGGATTGTAAACGAGTTCATTACCGAAGAGGATATTCGCAGCATCAGTGGCAGAGTGCTCTCAAGCATAACAAAATCATAGGCCGTTCCTGATTTAAACCTGGACCGGAGAATAGCGGTAGGATGGGATTCGGAAGATGGCTTGCAGAGGTGGTCTGTAAGCATGGCAGGCGAGGATTACAAAGCAGTCGAAGACAAGTTTCATCGAGTCTCTGACTATACCGGTCAAAAATATATCTTGCATCTTATTGATAATTATACTTTATTTTGACAGCGACAATAACTGAAAATCCTCGTGTCGCTGGTTCGATTCCGGCTCTGGGCACCACTGAAATCAAGGCTTCGCGGGTTTTACTGCGAGGCCTTTTCCATTCTGGACCAGTCATTTATTGGTCAAAATTTTACCCGAAAAGAAAACTATTTCCAAACCTTTACGGCGCGATGACGTTCCTTACCCACCTTTTATCCCTGTATTGTCTACGGATGAAAATGTCGCGTCAGGTCGCCGGTTCGATGTTCTGGTTCACATGAAAGAAATTGTCCGGATCGTAAGTGGCCTTGACCTTTCGGAGTCGTTCATAGTTGTCGCCGTAAGTGGCACGAATCCGGTCCCCGCCTTCTTCCATCATGAAGTTGATATATGAAGCCCCTGCCGAATACGGGTGCAACGCATGCCAATAGTCGCGGGCCCATTTGGTGATTTTATCATTGTTGACCGGGTCCGGATCGACCCCGGCAATGACCATTGACCAGGTGGCGTCCCGATATCCCCAAGCCGTCTCATCCTTGCCGACGCGGCGCACGGCGCCGTCGATCGGATATAGATGCATCAGTGACTGGACTGTCGGAGTCTCGGAAAATCTCAAATGCTCGTCGACAGCCTCGTCGGTAAGCGCGCGAAAGAAATCGCCTTTCCAGTACCACTGCAGGCCGGGTGGGTAGAGCCCGTCGAAGAGGCTTTGCAGCACCGGATACGGCATGGGCCCGACGTGTTCGAACAACGGCTCGGCGACACCGCGGGCCGAACGGATCTCGGTCTCTGCCTGCTCCTTTGGCCCCGTACAGCACCACACCAGCCCGCATACCTTTCTGCCGCGGATCTTTTCCGGGAAAGGTTCGGCAGCCGGCACTTCGGCGGTCAGATAAAAGGCGTAAATGTCTTCCGGCGCCTGGGGCAGCCACTCGCGATACCAGTTCAGGGTTTGCTTCATTTGTTCGATCGGCCAGAACATCGGCCCCGCAACAACCATATCCACCGGATGCAGGCGATACTTGAGCGAAGTCACAATGCCGAAGTTGCCTCCGCCTCCGCGCAGGGCCCAGAATAGGTCCGGATTATTCTCCCTGCTCGCATGAACGAGCCGGCCGTCAGCCAGGGCGACGTCGGCGGCCAGGAGATTGTCAATTGTCAGGCCGTATTTGCGGGTCAAATAGCCGTGACCTCCGCCGAGTGTGAGGCCGATCACCCCGGTATTCGAGATGATCCCGCTGACCGTAACCAGACCGAAGGCATGGGTGGCATGGTCGACGTCACCCCAGCGGCAGCCGGCCTCGACGCGAACTGTTTTTGCCTCGGGATCGACGCGAATGCCCTTCATGCAGGAAAGGTCGATGACAAGCCCATCGTTTACCAGTCCCAGGCCGGGACCGCTGTGGCCGCCACCGCGGATTGCGGTGTCGAGCTCGTGCTCTCGGCCAAACTTTACAGCTGCAAGCACATCCGCGACATCAGCACATCGCGCGATCAATCGCGGGCGTTTATCTATCATCGCATTGTAGACAGTTCGGGCGGCATCGTAGTCCGCATCATTCGGCTGGATCAATTTACCGCGAAGAGTTTTTGCCAATTCTTCGATTTTTGTTTTGTCGAGCATAACGTCCTCCTTCAGCTTTTTTTAAAGCCGGGCAGGTCAGGCATCGGCGCCACTCAGACAGGATGATTCATCCAACCTCCAGATTAATATGAAATCCGATATCTAGCGATATCTGTATGTAAGTTTATCACATGAAACTTACCTCCCAGTTTTCACCAGGAATTTATGACAGTGCGTTGAACAACGCCAATCCGCCGACCAGGAGCAGGGCACCCGCCCATATCAGGTCGAAATTTACCCAGCCTTTTTTCAGAATCGCCAATCCCAGCTTCTTGTACACTAACCAAGCGACTACACCCATTATCGTCAGCATTGCAAGGGTGTGGAGTAATACAGCAATCAGCAAAACGACACTGTTGAAGAGGTTTGCCTCCAGAGGACCGGAATGGCTTGTCAGGGAAATGAAAATGGGGGCTATCATCAGGCCGGCTCCATGGGCGGAGGCCATCAGGAAGGACCAGAAAAACAGGTCGCGCATGGCGACCTGCATTCCGACCCACCTTGGATGTCTATAGTAGCGGAAAAGCTTGTAAAAGCCGAACGCCAGGAGGAGGGCGGCGGTCGACAGCCGCAAAAGCTGTATATCTGCCATCTGCCCCACCAGCAGAATGATGCCTGCGACCACTGCAATCGAAGCCGCGTGGCCGAGAGCTATGGGGAGCAGGGAAATCCATACGGCCCTTTCACTTTGCTGCTGGAATCCCCGGAAAAGGGCGAACAGCCACCCCATCCCTGGGTTAAGCCCGTGGTAGGCGCCAAAGCCTATCATGGCCAGCCAGCTGACCAGCAGGTCAGGATGGAAAACAGAATGTATCTGTGGATGCATCTCCACCCTCCAGTCTTACCTGGTGAGCGCGGGTCTCTCCGAAATCGATGAAAAAGTCGGGATCCAGGGACATTCCGCCGTTCGTCCCTACGTTAACCTTGGCCATCCAGCCCGGCATCCGGTCCGGGTAGAACTGGTCATCTACAACTCCGTACAGCGAGTTGGTAAAATAAACACGTTTCCCGTCCCGGCTGATTTCGACCATCTGCGGAGCGCCGAGGAGCGGGCCGCTTTTGGGATGGGCTTTGCGTCGGACAATGCCTCCAAGTTGAATCGATCCGGTTAATTTCGGCTGGAAAGGGTCGGAAACGTCGTACTGGCGCAGTTCACCGGTACCCCAGCACGAAACATAGAGAAAGCGGTCATCCAGCGAAAGGTCTATGTCGGTCACAAACGGAGGAACGGCATTGAGGTCTTTGAGAGGCGGAGGAAGGTCTTTCGGGTCCGCCGGTTCGGCAGGGATGTCTATGACCTTTTTCATCGCCCACTTGTCGCCGTTTTCCAGGTACCAGACCCAGATGGAGCTGGACAGGTCTTTCAGTCCGAGGACGACACACACGAAGCCGTACGTTTTGGCCGGTTCATGGGCCGGCCGCACTTCGAAGACCAGCTGGTACTCGTCCCCCATGCTCAGGGTCTGGATGTTTCTGCGTCCGCGCATATCCCAGAAATGTATGTTTTTGCCGTACCGGGCGTTGACCAGGTCTTCCAGTATAAGGCCATTTTCAAACTGGGCAGGCAATCCCCACTCGCTGGTTATCATGACATCGCGGGTGAAATGCCACCAGAAATCGTAGGACAGTTTCTGTGGGCCCCGATCCAGTTCCCATGGACCGAGGACACTGAAATTGAAATGGTCCAACATGAAGATCCCGCCGGGACTCCCGCCGTTCGCGGAGGCAAGAGCGCTCACGTAGATGGCGTCGGGACCGCAATGAATCGTATGGGGGCGGCTGTATCCGGACCGTTCCATAATTTCTTCGGGTTCGATGATTTTGCTGATGGTGGGTCGGGCAGGATCAGGTTTGGTATCGATGATATAGATCCGGGAACTCCTGAGGCCGGGAACAACCAGATAGCGGCGTTCCAGGTGCGGATGCGGAGCAGAGGGGCACAGTGCCGAACTGCAGCAGCTCCAGCCGTAATGGTGGAGTTCGTCCCCCACATAAGGCATATGGAGCGTATGAATAACCTTACCGTATTTGTTGGAATCGGGATCGAGATCGACAACTGCCAGCGCGTCGGGCCTATCGTTGCTGCCGTAGTTGAGGGTTGCAACGTAACCGAGCTTTTCCCGCGGGGCCTGCATCGCCATGCGTGGCGAGGGATAAAAGGTAGGATCGGGTCGCATTAAAATCATACTGCTCACCTCCCTGAAGATTTCGAGGCAATTATTCCGACTGCACAGTGATTTCAGTTCGCATCCGGAAGAACGGGCCAAGGAAGAATAACGGGTAGGGAAGTTCTTAAAACGCTGTTATCGCCGGACTGCCTCGCTTTCTTTTTAGAATGGTCTCCTCCGTGTTTCCTTTTTGAAACATTGCAGCCTTTGTTTCTATTATAACAAGGCTGATGCATTCAAGAAACCGGCATCTTTTTATTCTTTTAAATTCAGCGTGTTAATTCAATGGGTGAGAGAGAAAGGCATCATATATTTGTGCGACAAGTTTGTTTGAGCCGTTGAATCTATGACTTTTCCAAGTGGCAAACTCTCAGATCTTAAAACGGTAATGACTATACCAGTCAATAAATTACTTTGCATCTTATTGATATCATTATCTTATTATGACGGCAACAATAACTGAAAATCCTCGTGTCGCCGGTTCGATTCCGGCTCTGGGCACCACTGAAATCAAGGCTTCGCGGGTTTTCTGCGGGGCCTTTTCTTTTTGTGGGTCGCATATGGGTCTGAACGGGGTACTTTGAATGCTCTTTATTTTGTAAACAGGCTGCCTAATTCGTTTCCCAGAACAGTTAATTGAAGCCGAAGCACCACCGAATGAAGAGTTTAACGCGGACAACTCGTCAGACACATCCGGCCTGAACGCAATCGTCGCTGAGACGGCAAAGCGCTTCGTAGGCATCCCATACCAATGGGGTGGAAACAACGTCGTCAGCCATGTCGGGATCTACGTTGGCGACAACAAGTTTGTTCAGGCACCCAGGCGAAATGACAAGGTCAAGATCTCCGACTTGGACAACCCAGGGTTTTCCAAGAAATATTTCGGAGCCAAGAGATACCTATGACACCTCTTTTCCCCCGAATCATTGGATTTTCCTATCCATCATTCCGCTGGAACTTGGCATAAAACTTTTTCGCGTGCCGAATGCCATGGACCGCCATGTACGGGGAACCAAAAACAAAAAATGGGACTTTACTTCTTCAACAGTCCCATTTCAGTTAAATACAAGATTGAAACTCAACAATTACCGTAAAACATTACTGGCTCAAACTCCTAGACGCAGGCGTTCGTCCGCCCTGGACGCCGAGGCGCCCGCCCGTTCCGAGTCCGCCCTTTACGGTCTGCGCCCTGTAGTTGCGCACCGCCCTGACCAACTTATTATAAGAATCCATAAAAGAGGCAGTGAGAATCTTTCCCTCCGGGGTGTCGGTGTAACCACCCAAACCACCTCCTACTCCGCCACCGAACATACCGCCGAACAGGTTGAAATCATAATTTTTTGCACTTCCCTCGGCAGCAGCCAGCTGAACACCGGACCGGTTGTCAACCATAAGCAGCGTCGTGGAAGCTTCGTTGGATTTCAAGCCACCAGCCACGGCCCCCACGACCCTGCCGAGCGATCCAAAAAGTCCTCCAATAGCGCCACCCATTCCACCGGTACCTTTCTGACTGAAATTAATTGAAGGGATCATCGTATAATCGGCCGCAACCATTTGTCCTTTGCCAAAATCACTCCCCGAACGCATCTCGCCGCTCTGTTCAAGAGCTCGTTCCTGCATCATGTTGTTCATCCCCCGACCGCGTTCGACAACCACAAAACAGTTAGACTGCTGAATCAGCATGCGCAGCACGGGCACGGTTGATCCAAGCTTATATTGATGAGACAGGGTAATATACCATGGTGCGCCCTGGTCTTCTGTTACAGCCAGCGTACCAAGAGATTCATCGCATTTTTCAAGCTGGCTGCTTGCCCCCTCCGAATTGGCGCCACCGGCACCACCAGTCGCAGTGTTGCTCCCCCCTCCCAGGACCGGCTCAGTTGCGCCGCATTCCGTCAACCCCAGCATGAACGCCAGCGTTGCACCTAAGCAGCAGCTGGCGAGTTTAGCAATTAGGTTCAACCATTTCGCTTTCATCGCAACCTCCTTATCAATGTAAATCTTCCCTTTAGACGGCAGATCACGGCCTTGGGGGAGAAGTACGCGTTATATGTGTGTTTCTCGTTAAAATTGATACTCTTAAAGCAACGCCTTCTTTATTATGAAGTTGCATCTATTTATCTGAATAAAAGAATATCATTGCGATATGACGCGGTCAAGAGTGACAACGCTCCTCCACTTACTCCTTAAAAAATGTTATTTATCTATGGGTAACCCCTGAGATCTATCGGAGTGGGAAATTTGTCTCTCATTTTGAGTCAACGGTGGTGAGACAAAATAGACTTGAGATTTCAACTTAGTCGGAGACTGTCTGAAAGGTGAAGTGTGTTTTTTACAGCTAAAGTATCCCGGATTCGTTTATTACCTCACTGCCAAGGAAATGTATGTCATCGGGACTCCAGCCATTGTCCTTCAGGACGTCAACAAGAAGCAACGCCAGCAGCGCCGGTTTTCGTTTCGTTATGCAGTCGTTAATCCTATCCTTGGTTTGGCTTTCCGGGTCAATTGTCTTTTCCAAGTTCTGCCTTCGTGGTTATTCGCATTGATTAAAAAAAGGGGATTACCTTTCAAAGTAAGCCCCTTCAAATTGCATAGAATGAATCAGGATTTGATTACTTCTTACCCTTTTTTGCCGATCCCTGGACAGCTTGGTTCCGGATCGAGCAACTGTTCCCCTCAGGGCAGGAATCTTGTCGGTTCTACAACGGGGTATACCAGGAACCATAAACCCCAAATGCCAAAAACAATAGAAGAGAGGTGGCAGGTTGTTTCTTGTCACCTCTTTTTTGGACAAAAATCTCTTAATGGTCTTCTTTGGTTTCAGCACCATGTTCTGTTTCTTGTCGAGGAAATTTAGCGCCGCAAACCGGGAGAATTGGAATTGAGCGAAAACAATTGACATATTCTCTCTCATTCTATAAAAAGTCGTGCTCAATGATCGAAGTGTAATGCAGCTTTTGCCTATTCCTTTATAGGCCATTCGATCAGCCTGGTTGAAGTTGACCAATCATGAATGTTCGTTTCATTTAATTCCAAAAATTCAATAGTCTCGAAACGGCAAAGGCTATATTTGTTGGGCCCGGGTTGCATTATCTCGGGGATGGAAATTGGCAGTTTAACTGGAAGACGACCAAGATCTACCCGGCTGAAGGGCAGCAATGCAGGGTGATGGTACTTACCTTGAAGGATGAAACCTCGCGTAAAGTTAACTTTATGTTCGTGAAATAGTGAACGGCTCTTTTTGTTATGGCAGGGATTTGGAATGAAGTGGATTGAGTAGCTGCAAGGACAAATAACGGGCGACGCTGAAAGTGGCCAAATATTGGGTGGTCACTCTCGGTGTCGGGTTGTGCTGAAAGGTGTCCTAACAACGCGATGACGCTATTGAGAGACGACAAAAAAGGACTGCTTTTGGAGTTGCGGCTGTTTGCCTAGATGGCCTTTAAATTCTGAACTTTGAAATCGGCCGTGACTATATCAATCAATAAAATATCTCGCATCTTATTGTTTTATTTTTACGGCAACAATAACTGAAAATCCTCGTGTCGCTGGTTCGATTCCGGCTCTGGGCACCATGAAATCAAGGCCTTGCGATTCCGACCGCAAGGCCTTTTTCTTTCAGTCAGCATTCAATTACCGCATAACACGCACCTGCAATGGTTTGCTTTCCGATTTGAGCGACGGCACGTACATCGGCCAGACCGAAGCCGGGAGTGCAAGTGAAGTTCCTTCCAGCTCCGGGTACACGACATACCGGAATTCATGCCGGCCTCCCGGCAGACTGTCGAGGAAAAATGCCATCCGTTCGTCATGGCGCTCGGAATGGACGTACCAGTCCCAATAATCGTCAAGACCGACAAAGCGGGGATCGGACCTTGTTTCCCGCACCTCGAAACCTGCCGGGAGACGGTCCTCGACGATGACGAAATTTATATTCTCCCTGTTGTCAATGATCAGCCGGATCTCGACTTCATCTCCGGGAGAGAGATTTTCGCCCGGTTTGAGAGGAATGTATTCCATCCTCCATTCCTTGCCGCTCTTCCGCGCCATGACTCGGTAGAGCCTGCGTTCGACCGACAGTCCCGGAACCTGAGTGGCGTTCTCCGGGGGGACAAGGTAATCGAGGGCGGCCGTCAGATATAAAGTGCCTTTAGGTGCGCTTTTCGACAAAATGACCCGGTTTGAGCCGCGCTTGAGGCTGGAAGCCGGTATTTCGAGCGATGTTTGCCCTCCCGTAATCCTTCCCTTCTCGACGGTTATGCGGTCAACTTCACGGTCATTGAGGATCAGGCGGGCCGTATAGGATGCTTCCGACTCTCCTGTCGCCGACACGTAATCGGCGAGGGCCTTGACTACAATCGCGGTACCGCGTGTGGTATTCCACCAGCGTCCGGATCTTTTACGGACCAGGAATTCGGCGAGAGGCGGCGCAAGCGGGTCCTTCGGGTCCCGGGCGAGAAGGGTTTCCAGCAGCATTGCCGTCGTCTCCACCGCGGACCCCGACCAGCGCCAAGAATACCACCACGACAATGCATCCTCGTCCTGCAGGTATGCGCCGGCGCCTTCTCTTTTTACCCTCGTTTTCAGGTCGGACAGGAGTTCGCCGGCCCGCTCCTTCTGTCCGATGCCGGCCAACGCATCGATATAAAAGATCTTTTCCGAGGGGGTAAGCTGCCTCCAGGCTGCTTCGGCTTTCTTTTCCACAGCCGGGTCGATTTTGCCGACTAGTGTGAGGGAACGGTAGGCAAAGGGAAGTGAACCGAAATCAGCCTTTTTTATCAGTTCCTGCAACGCTTTTGAACCGCGGTCCAAAACTTCCTGATTCACTTTTACGCCGGACTTCCCGGCAAGCGCGAGGCCGTACACGACGTAAGCCGTCATGTACGGGTCGCTGGCGTCTTCTTTCCACCATCCCCAGCCGCCGTCTTCGTGCTGGAAGTCATAAAGCCTTTTAAGGCTTTCATCGAGAACCTTCGGCAACTTTTCGGCAACATCCCCGTCGAGTAAAAATCCGCCCTTGCCGGTGAGACCGCGGACATAAACGGCCGGCAGGAACCGGGACATGGTCTGCTCGACGCAGCCGTACGGGAAATCCACCAGGGATTTGAGGCTCTCGTTAAGACTGGCGGCCAGGGTCGGGGCTATGGTGATCTTCATGGACGAGCCTTCCGCAAGGGCTTCGGCGGGAAAGTCGATGGCTGTCTCACCTTCAGTGCCGCGCAGGGCGATGTTGCCCAGGGATTCACGGTTCAGGGCTCTCGGCAGGACAGGGACCCGCAGCTCCATGGCATCGCCCCTGCCGTCCGCCATGGCGCGCAAACGGAGCAATGACAGGCCCGGAGCGCCGGCGCCGATCCGGATGTCCCGGCGCAAAGCTCCTCCCGCCGCGACTTTTCCGGAGAAATTTCCGTCCTCCCTCAGGGTCAGCCCCTCGGCTTCAAAGCGTCCGGTAACGCCTGACTCACTGTTGGTCATATTGTTTATAATGCCCGGAATTTTCAGTTCGTCGCCCTG
>Ga0335070_10009043_pt1 | contig 11695 bp, 7 predicted proteins | sample Lox_Sample_13_FD_206722 | JGI IMG/M metagenome (GOLD analysis project Ga0335070, IMG submission 206722) | Soil microbial communities from Loxahatchee National Wildlife Refuge, Florida, United States - Lox_Sample_1.3 | ecosystem: Environmental > Terrestrial > Soil > Wetlands | place: USA: Florida...
ACCACCAAGAAGGCCGCCGTCACCAGTCCGCCCTGGCGGCTCCGTACCTTCGGGATGGCCAGGAGGAGGGTGGGGAGGAGGACGCCGCACACCATCTCCAGCAGGAACATCCGCTCCTCGTATCCGGGATGACGGAGGCTCGTCAGCACCCCCCGCCGCGCCAGATCCTGGAGGCGCAGGAGGCCGTAGACCGACAGGATCACCACCAGGGCCCGGCCCAGCCTCTCCAGCAGATCCATGCGTAGGGAATGATGGAAGGCCCGCTGGCTGAGGTACGACTCGACGATCACCATGGCCAACCCCGCGGCGATGGCCGAGAGGTAGAAGAACACCGGCAGGAGCGGCGTGTACCAGAGGGGGTGCAGCTTCTCTGGCACGATCAGGAAGAGCGACCCCAGCGAGGACTGGTGGAGCGTGGAAAGGATCACGCCCACGACGACCAGGGGCACACTGGTGGAGCGCATAATGCGGCGGGGGCGCTCCAGGTTCAGCCGCTCGAAGAGCACGGGCGAGAACTCCAGGGCCAGCACCGTGGTGTAGAGCATCACACACCAGGCCACTTCGAACATCACGGAGTGGGGATTCCACATGATGATGGCGTGCCAGATGCGGAACGGCTGTCCCAGGTCAAAGAGCAGGGCGACGATGACAAACACGTAGCCCAGGAAGGCGGTGAGCACGGTCGGCCGCACGATGGGGGCAAACTGCTTCAGGTTGAAGAGATACACGATGGCGGTCAGCGTGAAGCCGCCCGCCGCCAACCCCACCCCGCAGAGGATATCAAAGCCGATCCACAGCCCCCAGGGGAACTGGTCGCTCAGGTTGGTGACCGCCCCGAGCCCTTGACTGAACCGCAGGACGGTGACGATCGCACCGGCACTGATCAGGATGAGGAAGACGAACCCCCAGAATGTCACCCGTGGCCACCGCAATCCCGTCATTGCCGCTACACCCTTTCTCCGCCGGCGAAGGAGCCCCCCAGGGCGGCTCACGTCCGCTTTGGTGGCAGCTGGCGCTCCTGCGCCTGCACGGCGCTCCGCCGATTGGTGATCCAGTAGATCCCGCACAGCAGCACCCCGCCGACCGTGACCACATCCGGGACCTTGGACAGGACTTTCCAGGTGAGCATGGGCAGCGGGCTCCGGGGGAGGTTCGTGGGGACTCCCAGGCGGGAAAATGGAACGCTGGCGAGCATCAGCACCGAGGTGCCCCCGACCTCCTCCAGGCCGAAGAGCTGGGGGACGTAGGCCTGGGGGGTCGCCTGCAGGCGGCGGCGCGCCTCGCGGATTAGCTCCTCCCGCTCCCCGAACAGGGTCGCCCCGGTGGGACAGGCCGCCGCGCAGGCCGTGGGCTGTCCGGCGGCGGTGCGGGTCGGGCAGAGCGAACACTTCCCGACGACGGGGATGGCCCGGTCCCACTGGTACTTGGGGACATTGAAGGGGCAGGCCATGATGCAGTACCGGCAGCCGATGCAGCGGGTCGAATCGTAGACGACGGCCCCGGTGGAGTTCTTGTGCAGCGCCTGCACCGGGCAGACCGAGGCGCAGGTCGGCGAGTCACAGTGCATGCAGAGGCGGCGGACAAACGCCTTATCGTGCTGCTCGACGACCGTCCACGTATAGGCCGTGAGCTTCGGATCGACCGCGGCGGGGAGGCCATTTGCCTCTTTGCAGGCGGCCACGCAGGCTTCGCAGCCGATACACTTCGTGCTGTCGTATAAGAGCCCTACCTGCTTCATGGCTTCCCCTCTCCGACATGACATCGGGCACACGTGCTCGCATCCTCCGGCCCGAAGGCCATCTGGCCGTTGTGGCAGGCGCCGCAGGCCTTCCCGGCCTCCATGTCGGTGTGGGTGATATGGCGCGTGGGATTGAGGATTCGGAAGAGCGCGACGTGGCAGGTCGTGCACTTGTCGGAGAGCGCCACGTGCAGCTCATGGCTGAAGATGACTTTCCCGGGGCTCCCGTCGGTCTTGCTGTACACGAGGTCCGGCGGCAGCTTGAGCGGCTGGGCCGCCGCCGCCCCGGCCAGGAAGAGAATTGCCACGCCCAGCCAGGCGATCCCCCGTTTTCGTTCACGTCGTTGCATCGAATCCTCCAAGGGTGCCGACTCAGGGCTTAGGAGAGCTCCGCAAGAGATTCCATGGCTCCGCGACTCAGGGGCCTAGGAATCTCGACTGGAAGCCCGCCCAGGCCTCATCGCTCAGATGTTCCAGCAGACCATCCGTGACCAGTCCACCATCTGCCGCCGTGGCGCCTACGAGGGTATCCCGCCCTGAGCGGAGGATTTCCTTCAGATACTCCTGCAGGCCAGCCAACTCTCCTTTGAGCCACGCCAGCGCGGCTTCGCCAGTCCTGAGACACGAGAGATCGCTGGTCAGATTGGTGAGCCGCACGGTCACCAACCAGCCCCGGGTGTAGGGGTCGCGTTTGACCAATCCGGGCGCCTTCGCCAATTCGCCATTCACGGCACACACCAGTCCGCTCACGGGCGCCACGAGCAGGGCCCTCCGCCTGCCCTGTCGGATCGCCGCAAAGGGCTGCCCCTGCTTGATCTCCACGCCGACCGGAGGTAATGCGATTCCATCCACACGGCCGAGAAGCTCTTGGGTGAAATCATCCACCCCTAGCTTAGCCTGCCCAGAAGAAAGCGGTTTGGCCCATGTGTGTCCTCGGTGAAAGAACAGGCCACCCAGGAGACCGAAGCGCTGGGGCTGGAGCAGGGGCACGAGGAAGGCTGAGACACCGGTCGTCTTGGCTTTGGAAACCAACACTGACCCGGTACTGCGCGTCTCCACCCACCGCACCACAAGGTCCGTGGCAATGAATAGAATGATGGTGAATATCACCAGGAGGGAGACCATGATTCCCGCCCCCTTTCCGGTTCTCGGCTTGTTGACCCTTCGAGAAGTCAAATAGTATCTTCCTCACGGGGTGCGCTCGGCAGAAGGCTGCCGCGTGCCTCATGCATCCGAAAGAGCATTGAACGTGCCAAGAGCCTCTATCCATAACATGTCGAAGAATTGTGATCATCGCTAGAGACGGTAGATTTACGCACTTCGAGGGTGCGACTCTGCACGTGGCCGTGCAGGAGTGCAGGTATCGCTATTACGAGAGCCCGCGCTGCTCAACTGCCGGCGACACCACGGGTCGCAGCCTGAATCCGGCAGGTGAGGCGAACCCAAGGCTCTGGCGAGGCCGCGCCGGCGCCAAGAGATGGCCGAGCTTCACGCGCTTGGTCTCAAGATAGCGGGCGTTCGAAGGGGTGGGGGCGGTCAGAAGTGGCACACGCTCCACCACCTGCAGGCCGTATCCCGCCAGCCCCACGATCTTTCGGGGGTTGTTGGTCATGAGACGGAGCTTGGTCACGCCCACATCCACCAGGATCTGGGCGCCCACACCGTACTCGCGAAGGTCGGGCGGGAACCCCAGCTTCTCGTTGGCCTCGACCGTGTCGAAGCCGCGGTCCTGCAGTTCATACGCCCGGAGTTTGTTGGCCAGGCCGATTCCCCGTCCCTCCTGCCGCATGTAGAGCAAGACACCCCGACCCTCTTTCGCGATGCGCGTCAGCGCACGGTCGAGTTGCTCGCCACAATCGCAGCGGAGTGAGCCGAAGACGTCGCCGGTAAGGCACTCCGAGTGGACCCGGACCAGGACCGGCTCACCGCCGGTGATGGACCCATACACCAAGGCCAGGTGATGCTTCTGGCCCACCTGGCTTTCGAACACGATAACCTGAAAAGTGCCATGCCGAGTGGGGAGACTGGTGGTCGCCACGCGGCGCACAAGCTTCTCACGCCGCATACGATACTCGATCAGGTCGCGGACGGTCACGAGCAGTAGGTCATGGCGTCGGGCGAAGCGCACAAGCTCCGGCCGCCGCGCCATGCTCCCGTCGGGCTTCATGATCTCGCAGATGACGCCGGCTGGATAGAGGCCGGCCAGCCGCGCCAGGTCCACGGCCGCCTCGGTCTGGCCCGTGCGCACCAGCACACCGCCCTCGCGCGCGCGGAGGGGGAACACATGGCCGGGACGAGCAAGATCCTCCGAGGCCGTGGCGGGGTCGAGCACTGCGCGGATGGTGACGGCTCGGTCATGCGCGGAGATTCCCGTGCTCACGTTCCGCTTGGCCTCGACCGACACGGTGAACGCCGTCGTGAACGCCGAGGTGTTCTCCGCCACCATGGCGGGAATCCGCAGCTGGTCCAGCCGCTCGCCGACAATGGGCAGACAGATTAGGCCCCGGCCGTGCGTGGCCATGAAGTTGATCGCCTCCGGCGTCACCTTCTCTGCCGCCATCGTGAGGTCGCCCTCGTTCTCCCGGTCCTCGTCGTCCACGACGATGACCATCTTGCCCTCGCGGATGGCGTGGATGGCGTCCTCGATCGATGCGAAGTGGCGAACGCCGTGAGCGCGCTCCATCCGCCCGTCGCCCTCCGCCGGGCAGGGGCCCGCGGGATGGGTAGCTGCAGTGTGCACGGGGCGGGGGAGGGCCGGGACCGAATGGTTGTATGGATGCATGGGGCCCTGACCTCCTTTTGCTTTACTGCGACGCGCCCGACCCGCCGCGGATCGCCATCTCAAACTTCGGATGGCATTCGAGACAGTAAACCGTCGAGGCGCGGTGAGCCTTGTGGCAAACGGTGCAGGCGATCTCCCCCAGGTGAGACTGGTGAGGGTTCCGGTCGGGGAACTCTGCCGGCCGGGTTTTGGCTGCCAACTGATCGGCGGGTCCGTGGCACAGGAGGCAGCGGCCGTTCTCCACCGTGTCCCCCTTCGTGGGCAGGGTCGCACCGTGACATGCCGCACACATGACGTCCCGCTTCGCGTGCAGGGAATCGAGGAAACCGGAGTTCGCCCACGAGCGGAGCGCCGCTTGGAGGTTCTCCATCTCATCTTTGCCAGGATTGCCGAAGGATACTTTCGCCCCGCGAAGACCGAAGCTCTTGCCCGGGCGCCAGGTGTGGCACACTGTGCACTGGAGCGTGGTCTCCGTCGCGTGGGCCCGATGCAGCCGAGCAGCGAAGGGCTGCGGCGCAGGCTTCTGTCCGCCGTCCGGCTGATGGCACCCGAGGCAGGGCGCGATACCCTTTCCCGCCACGACGGGATGCTCCGTGGGGAGGACCGAAGCGAAGTCTGCATGACAGTCCGCGCAGCCGGTTGTCGCCGCCGCTCCCGGACTTCCATTCTTGGTGGCGGCAGCCTCCACGTCTGGGAGATAGAGAAGCATGACGAGCAGGGCCAGGATGATCGGACGCATTGGCGCCCTCCGCTTCTTGGACCTCGCCGGGGGCGGGGCGTAACAGTCCCGCCCCCGGATGGTTAGTCGCCCGCTACGCTAGCGGCTTCTCCTTGGCGGCGTTGGTTCCCGCGATGCGGCCGAACACCACACAGTCCGCCGTGGCGTTGCCGCCCAGTCGATTGTCGCCGTGGATGCCGCCCGTCACCTCGCCGGCCGCATAGAGGCGCGGGATGGGATTGCCCCAGATGTCGAGAGCTTGACCCTTGGCATTGACCCGGAGGCCGCCCATTGTATGATGAACGGCGGGCCACTGCGCGATGCCGTAGAACGGCCCTTGCTCCAGGGGAATCATCGCCTTGGTGTAGGCCCGATTGAACTCCGGATCCTTTCCCTCTTTCAGGTACTGATTGTGTTTGGTGATGGTCTCCTGCAGGGCGTCAGCGGGGACGCCCAGCTTCTGCGCGAGCTCGGCCAGGGTGTCAGCCTTCACGAACCGTCCCTTGGCGAGGCCTTTCTCAACCTCGTCCTTGGTCCCCATGTGGGGAATCATTTCCTCGTTGAAGATCGAGTAGGTTGGCTTCATCCCGGTGGCGAGCTCGGCGCGGGAGACCACGTCCCGGCGCTCCATCTCGTTCACGAACCGCTTGCCGGCCTTGTTGACGTAGACGATCCCAAAGCCGGGGCCGCGGAAGGGGTAGACGGCTGGCGCGTCCAGCATGCCGGTCTCCGGTTCCGCATAGGGATAGAGCTGGATGAAGGCCATGTGAATGGCCTCGCAGCCGACGGCCTGGGCGTAGCGGATCATCTCGCCCGTGGCCCCCGGATGGTTGGTCGAGCTGTACCCAGGGCCGAGGCTGGGGTTGTAGATCATCCGCATGGCCACGTCCCGGCTGAAGCCGCCCGACGCCAACACGAGGGCGCGGGCGACCCGGATATTCTGCATCCCCTTGGAGGTTTCGACCTCGACACCGAGGACTGGGCTATCCACGTCCTTCCGCCAGATCCAGGTGACCTTCATACCCAGCCGGATCTTGGCCCCTCGGCTTTCGGCAATCTTCCGCAACGGCTCCGCATATCCCCGGCCCACCCCCGCGACGCAGGTGTGGGTCCGGTAGGCGGTGTGACCGCCAGTCCGATTCACCACCTCGCGTAGCTGAACGCCGCCCTCGTCAATCATCCAGTTCAACCCGGGGGTCGCCCCGTCGGCAAGAATCTTCACCAGTTCGGGCACGCCAAAGAAGTCGCCCCCTTTCAGCGTATCCTGTGCATGCAAGTCCGCACTGTCGTCGCCGAGATTGAGCTTTTGTCTCAGATGGAACTTGTCATCCCACGCGTTGTACTCCCCGCCATTGATGATGGAGTTGCCCCCATAGATGGGCATCTTCTCCAGGATAACCACGCTCTTTGCCCCGTTCACGGCCGCCTCCGCGGCCGCCGCCAGGCCGGCGAAGCCGGAGCCCACAATCAGGACTTCCACCGTCTCGTCCCATTTCGTAGGGATCTTTCGGACGACTGCTCCTGCCTTCCCCTCGAAGAGATTAAGTGCGACCCCTGCGGTGCCAACCACCACCCCTACTTTCATGAGAGTTCGACGACTTAGTTCCATGTTCGGCCTCCATCGAAATGGCACTGCCTGCGCTGGCACCATCTCCTGAAATGGTTTGGCTTTCCCCCCCTCCTGCAGACTTCGTGTGTTCTTTCACAAATCCGGTGATGGTCCCCGACGCCGTAGACTCTGGGGGCGACCTAGGCCGCCCCACGGCCTCGTCCCGCTCCTTCCGGGAACGGACCTTTCCGCGGAGGACGACCCTGCCGCCCGTGGCCTCGACCTGAATTGCCTGCGTGTCGGGGCGGGCGTTGCGCGGCAGGGCATTGCGGATCCCCGTCTCCACGTCGGCCGCACTCACTCCCGGCTTGACTGCGATGAGACAATGTAAGGGGGGTGCAACCATAATGCCACGTAAGCGCCGCCCGCGCGGGGCGGACCCTCGCCTCTATTCTCATTCGCCGGCAATAGGGGAAATCCACATGTGCGTGCACGAACTCACATGGAGTGTGCACGTCTGCACATGCGCGTGCGGAACCGCACGGTCCTGGAAGCGCCGCTCGGGAGCCGCAATCTGGGCCTCACTCCTGGCCAGCGGTTTGCCGACGTCCACTCGCCCGCGGCCTATGGGGCGCGTGCCTCGCGGTGGTCTGCGAGCGCAATCCATCCCAGAACACGTCGTCGGGCGGGTGGTCATTGCGCCTGCGGCGCCTTGACAGGCTGCGGAAAAGGCCCACGGAGAGCCGAGGCGAAGCCGTGCCGAGGGCGGGGTGCGGGATTTCGGCCTGCTGAGACCGGCTAGGGCGCCTTCGACGCGTCGACGTGTGGGAGAGTCTCGTGGAAGCTTGCGGCGGCGAGTGCGGGGTGATCGACGGGTGGCGTCGCGAGCCGTCGGAAATTGAGCCTAACGACGCCGCCGGAACGCGCAAGAGAAGCCGTCGTGAATCGTCCGGGGCGCTACGTTCTCTGACACATCCACTTCTCGCTCGCGGCGCGTCGACGGCGAGCAGCCGTGAGGGTTGCTGTGCTCGGTGATCCGACATTCGGAGCCTGGAAATGCTGGCCGATGTGCGACGAGCCTGGGAAGAAGTACGTCGTCCTCACCTCACCCGTTGCCGAGGCCGAGAACGCCGGCGCCGGCTCTCAATGGCCTCAATTCTTCGCGGCACGCTTCGCTGAACCCCCGCAAGGGATCCATCCGCTCACTGTCCAGCATGTCGTGCAGCTCGCGGAGGCTCTTGTTCGGGGCGAAGTACGTATCGGCGATGATGCGGGCAACTCTTTCCGCGTTTTCGACGATCCTGGGAGACGATCGAACCCGCATCCTGCTGACCATGGCGTAGAGCGCGATGAGTGTGGATATGTCTGGTCTATCGTTCACCAATGCGTCTCCAAAGAGCCTTGACGCCTCGACAATGAAATCTCTGTACAAGACTTCCCGCGTGGTTCGGTCTTCTGCCTTCTCCTGCGCTCTGGCCTGCGCCTGCTGGGTCAGCCACGAGGTCCCCAAGGCCGTCAGGCCGCCGATGATCGATCCGCTGAGCGCGGCCAAGGCAGTAATGGTTGGTCCGTCCATGGAACGCTCCTTTCGCGGATGGCGATCTCCGGGCCCTGGACCGTTACGCTAGTCGCTCTCGCTTCGAAGCACGCCTCGTGCCAATGTCCCAGCGGCGGAAACATGCCGACATATATGGCTCGTGGGTCTGCGATGATCACGAGCTCGCACGGAGCGTGTAACTCGGCACATGCGCGTGTGGAACCGCACGTGCTGGGAGACCCCGCTCCGAATGGTGCTGTCGCGGCTAGCGACGCTCCGCCTCGTTAGACTTCGAGATCACCCCGCAGAATCGGGCGGATCCCCTGCCAACGGCGGCGGGAACTGCTCAGGGGAATCCTCGTGCTCTTGCTGTGCCTTCTCTTCAGTCCGGTAATCCACCGGCAAGAAGTGACCGAGGCAACGTCCCCTCAAACCGACGTTACATGTCCTCAATCAGGTCCGCACCATCTGCGCCCACCATGGCAGGATGTGGAAGCAAGTCGCCTCTACACCGCATGGAAGGAGCGTGTGCGGGCGCAACTCATTCTTCTTCGTGGTATTTCGGAAGAGTGAAGTGGAACACTGCGCCGGGGCCATCCTTGGCCGTCGCCCAGAGCCGGCCGCCATGGGCCTGGAGAATCGAACGGCAGATGGAGAGTCCCATGCCCATGCCGGTGGCTTTCGTGGTGTAGAACGGGTCGAAGATCTTGTCGATCGCGCCCGGATCGAGACCGATTCCCGCGTCTTCCACCGTGACCTGCACCTGGTCCGCATCAATACTGCGCGTGGCGATCACCAGTTCCCGGGCCCGCTCACCAACGCTGCTCATCGCTTCGATACCATTCATGACCAGGTTCAGGACCACCTGCTGCAATTGCACGCGATCGCCGGCAACCGGGGCAAGGGCAGCTCCAAACTGCGTGTGAATCGTCACGCTCTTCTTTTTCGCTTCATCCCCGAAGAGGACCAGGACATCCTGGATGGTTTCATTCAGGTCCAGCTTTTCTCGCGGCGCGGTGGTCGGCTTTGTCAGCGCCCGAATCCGGGCGATCACTTCGCCGGCTCGCTTTCCGTCGCGGACGATCCGGCGGGCGGCTTCCCGGGCTTCCTCCACGTTCGGCGTCTCTCCGGCCAGCCAGCGCAGGCAGGCGCTGCCGTTGCTCACCACCCCCGAAATCGGCTGATTGACTTCATGCGCGATCGAGGAGGCCAGTTCCCCCAGGAGGCTCACCCGGTTGATGTGCGCGAGCTCCGCCTCGAGGGCGCGTAGCCGGTCGCGCTCTTGTTCGGCGCGCTTGCGCTCCGTGATATCGATCACGGTGCCGACCAGTTTCACGACCTCGCTCGTGTCATTTAGAAGAGGGTGCCGGATCGCCTGAACATGCTTGACCGCTCCGCTGGGCAGCGTAATCCTGAACTCGCTCGCGGTGTCAACTTTGTCACGGAGCGTCTTCTCGAACGCCTCGTTCACCCTGGGCCAATCCTCCGGGTGGATGAGGCGGGAGATTGCTTCCCTGCTCGGCAAATCCCGTTGCGCATCGAATTCAAAGATCCGGCCGCATTCCTCCGACGCGTAGACGTACTTGTCGCTGGCCACATCGAAGGCCCAGCTCCCGGTGTGGCTCAGCCGCTGCGCTTCGGCAAGATATGCTTCGCTCTGCCGCAGGGTTTCCTGCGCGCGCTTGCGATCTTCGTCGGCAAGCTCGGCAAGCTGCGCCGCGAGGGCGTCCCGCTCGAGCGCTGTTGCCAGGAGAGTGCCCCACATCGCCGTGTTGTTCGGGCGTTGGGGGGTGTAGCCGCCCTGTGCGTCGATCGGGCCGCGAAGGGCGAGGACGCCCCAGTCGCGTGAGGCGCTGACAATCGGCATGAGCATCAGCACATCCGTGTCGACGGCGGATCCCGGCGCCGGGTACCACTCGGCTGGCGGAAACGCGCTGGCGACGAAGTGCGTGCCTCGATCCGGCACCGGCGGACCGGACCGGCGATACGTCCCGGCAACCGTCAGTGTGCTCGTTGGAGCGCGCGTGGCGTCATCGTACAGTACCAGACAGCCCCAGTGCACCGGCGTAAGCCTGAGCCAATCGAGCTGCTGAGCCTGCTCCGTCTTGCCGGAAAGCACGACCATCGCAACCGTGGGTGCGTTCTGCGCGAGCTCCTCGAGATGCGCCATGCCCTCATAGTGGTAAGCCACGCGAGCGCGCCAGAGCTCGATCTCGGACCGCGCGAGGAATGCCGCGAGACGCTGCGCGCGAGCCGGGTCTGGTGGCGTGGCGGCCAGCCGCTGCGCTCCGGCACGGGACAGGAGCGTGCTCATCGCGCGCAGTTTATCGAGGTCGGGAGTCAGGCGCACCGCTTCCTTCCAGGCCTGGCTCAATGCCGCCGGGTCGGGTTCGGGATCTCCGCCCAGCGCAGCGTCGACTCCGCCGATCAGCGTCTCGACGCCTGGCCAGATCTCGGCGGGTGTCCGGCCCGGCTCGGACGGCAGGGGGAACAGCGCCATGCGCACGAGCTGAGCGGCGAGGGCGCCGTTCTCGAACCCGGCCAGCGCGGCCGCGTCTGGCGGCGGCCCGAGGTCGGCCGCCATGTCGCACCCGCACGAGCGCCGACGAATCAGCGTGACGGGCACGCGGTGCACCGTGCGCGGGACCGCAATCCCGCTGATCTCATCGAGCAGGAGATTCGCGGCCCTGCGGCCGAGCTCGTCGAAGCGTGTGCGTAGCGTGGTCAGCGGAGGATTTGCGAGCTGCGCGAACGCCATGTCGTCGAAACCGACCACCGCGACGTCCGCCGGGACGCGCAGTCCGGCCGCCTGCAAGGCCTGCATGATGCCGGAGGCATTCCGGTCGGTTGCGGCCACCACTGCCGTGCACGGCAAGGCACCGCCGTCGAGGAGCTGTTCGGCGCCGCTGCGGCCACTGCCGATGGATCCGTCCTCGACGCCGACGATCAACTCGGGCGGGCAAGGCAGGCCGCTTTCGGCCAGCGCGTCGCGATAGGCCTGGCACCGTTCCGCGATCGCGGGATGGCCAAGCCAGCCAATGAAGGCGATGCGACGGTGGCCGTGAACGATGAGGTGGCGCACAGCCTCGCGGATGCCCTGGCCATTGTCGGCGACAACGGAAGGGCACCCGATCTCCGGGTCGTGATAGGGAACCGTCACCAGCGGAAGCCCCAGGCGGGCGAGGGCGGCCAGCCCAACGGGCGAATGAACCGCGATCCACCCGCGAACCTCGCGAGCGAAGGGCGTGGCGGCAACGTCGCCCGGTGTCCCGCGGAACACCAGGACTCGAGCGTCGCGTTCGCGGGCCACGCGCCCGATCCCCCCCAGGATGCCGCCGATGTATTCGCCACCCAGGACTTTCATCACCGCG
>Ga0335070_10009044_pt1 | contig 11695 bp, 10 predicted proteins | sample Lox_Sample_13_FD_206722 | JGI IMG/M metagenome (GOLD analysis project Ga0335070, IMG submission 206722) | Soil microbial communities from Loxahatchee National Wildlife Refuge, Florida, United States - Lox_Sample_1.3 | ecosystem: Environmental > Terrestrial > Soil > Wetlands | place: USA...
CCGCACATGCCGAAGCCCGGCCTCCGAAAAAGGGGGTTGGTAGGCGCCCCGCCCTGCCCCTATCTTACCCCCGGTTTCCTTTGCCGCCACACGAGCGAGAGAGCCGCCCTATGGGACAATTCGGAATGGGCCAGCCGGTCCGCCGTAGCGAGGACCGGCGCTTCATCACGGGACGCGGACGCTACACAGACGACATCGTGCTGCCGCGCCAGGCTCACGCCTACATCCTGCGCTCGCCGCACGCCCATGCGCGCATCCGCAAGATCGATACCGTTGCGGCAGCGAAAGCGCCAGGCGTCGTCGGCATCGTCACCGGCTCCGATCTCGACCGCGACGGCGTGGGCGCCATCCCCTGCTTGACGCCGATCAGCAACCGCGACGGCAGCGAGGCGAAGCTTCCCGCGCGCAAGGCGCTCACCACCGACAAGGTTCGCCACGTCGGCGATTCCGTGGCGATGGTGGTTGCGGAGAGTTTGGCGCAGGCGAAGGACGCGGCGGAACTCATCGCGGTCGATTACGAGATCTTGCCTGCCGTCGCCGATACCCTCACCGCGCTCGACGCCAAGACGCCGCGCGTCTGGGACGACCTCCCGAGCAATCTCTGCTTCGACTGGGAGGTGGGGAAGCGCAAGGCGGTCGAGGCGGGATTCGCCAAGGCGAAACACCGCGTCTCGCTCACGGTCGTGAACAATCGCCTCATCGTCAATTCTATGGAAGCGCGGGTCGCGCTCGGCCATTACGACGAGGGCGAGGAGCGCTATCACCTCTACACCTCGAGCCAGGGCTCGCACACGCTCCGCGGCGTGCTCGCGGGACCGATCTTCAAGGTACCGGAGCATCGCATCCGCGTGGTGACGCCCGATGTCGGCGGCGGCTTCGGCATGAAGCTCTTCGTCTATCCCGAGCACGTGCTCGTGCTCTACGCGGCGAAGCGCTTCGGCCGCCCCGTGCGCTGGGTTGGCGAGCGCGGCGACGCCTTCGTCACGGATACGCACGGCCGAGACAACGTCACCGAGGCGGAGCTGGCGCTCGACGAGAACGGCAAGTTCCTGGCGCTCCGCGTCGACATCGCCGCGAACATGGGTGCCTATCTCTCGCTCTTCAGCACCTTCATCCCGACGGGTGCGGGAAGCGCAATGCACGCCGGCGTCTATCAAACGCCGGCGGTGGTGATCCGCGTCAAGGGCGTCTACACCCACACGACGCCCATCGACGCCTATCGCGGCGCCGGCCGGCCCGAGGCGGCCTACATCCTGGAACGGCTCGTCGATCACACCGCGAAGCAGCTCAAGATCGATCCCGCGGAGCTACGCCGGCGCAACTTCATCAAGCCGGAGCAAATGCCCTTCCGGACCGCGCTCGACCGCACCTACGACAGCGGCAATTTCCAGCGCAACATGGAAGACGCGCTCAAGGCCGCCAACCGCGCGGGCTTCGCCAGGCGCCGCGCGGAATCGCAGGCGAAAGGCAAGCTCCGCGGCTTCGGTTTCGCGACCTACATCGAGGAATGCGGCGGCGGCGAGGGCGACATGGCGGAGCTGCGTTTCGACTCAAGCGGTGAGCTCACCCTCCTCATCGGCACGCAATCCTCGGGCCAGGGCCACCAGACCGCCTATGCGCAGGTCATCGAAGAGAAGCTCGGCGTGCCCTTCGAGAGCATCCGTATGCTGCAGGGGGACAGCGACGTCGTGAGCTTCGGCCGCGGCACCGGCGGCTCGCGCTCGCTCCCGATCGGCGGCGGCGCCATCGGCCGCGCCGCCGAGAAGATCATCGCCAAGGGCCGCAAGATCGCCGCGCACAAGCTCGAGGCCTCCGAGGCGGACATCGAGTTCGCCGACGGCGTCTTCTCGATCGCCGGCACCGACCGACGCCTCAGCATCACCGATGTCGCGAAGGCCGCTTTCGATTCCACGCAGTTGCCGGAAGGCGTCGATCCCGGCCTCGACGAATCCGCGCAATTCACGCCGCCGGCCTCGACCTTCCCCAACGGCTGCCACGTCTGCGAGGTCGAGATCGACCCCGATACCGGGGGCGTCGCCATCCTCCGCTATCTGGTCGTCGACGATTTCGGGACGGTGGTGAACCCGCTGCTGCTCGCGGGCCAGGTCCATGGCGGCATCGCCCAAGGAGTGGGCCAGGCGCTGCTCGAGGGCTGCGTCTACGACGCGAAGTCGGGCCAGCTCGTGACGGGCTCCTTCATGGACTACTGCATGCCGCGCGCGGACAACCTTCCGGGCATCGAGTTCGCCTACAACGTCCTGCAGTGCACGACCAATCCGCTGGGCATCAAGGGGGCGGGCGAGGCCGGCGCCATCGGCGCGCCTCCGGCGGTGATCAACGCGGTCGTGGACGCGCTCTCAGATTACGGCATCGAGCACATCGACATGCCCGCCACACCCCGGCGCATCTGGGAGGCGATCCGGCAGGCGCGGGCCCCGCGCGCGGCCGAGTGAGCGCGACCGGCCTCCGCCCGCTCCTCGAGACGGCGAAGCGCGCGGCTCTCCGCGCGGGCGTCGCGATTCTCGATGTCTACAACGCCGCGGGAGCGCCGGATGTCCGGCGCAAGGCGGACGCCTCTCCCGTCACCGAGGCCGACGAGCGCGCCGAGGTCGTCATCGTGGAGATGCTCGCGCGCGAGGCGCCGGGGATTCCCGTGATCGCCGAGGAGACCGCGGAGCGCGAGGGCCTGCCGGGCCACGTGCCGCCGCGCTTCTGGGTGGTCGATCCCCTCGACGGCACGAAGGAGTTCATCGCCCGCAACGGCGAGTTCACCGTCAACATCGCCCTCGTCGAGGACGGGCGCCCGGTGCTGGGCGTGGTGCACGTGCCGGCGCTGGGCGTGACCTTCGCCGCAGCCGGTCCCGGCACCGCCACGCGCCAACGCGGCACCGCCCCTTCCGAGCCGATCACCGCGCGTCGGGTGCCGAAACGCGGCGCCGTCGTCGTGCACAGCCGCTCGCACGAGAACGCGCCTAAGCTCGCGGAGTTTCTTGCCGGTCTAGACGCACCCACGACCCTCGTTTCCGGCAGCGCCATCAAGTTCGGCCTCATCGCCGCGGGCGAGGCCGATCTCTACCCGCGCTTCGGCCCCACCATGGAATGGGACACCGCCGCCGGTCATGCCGTGCTCGAAGCCGCGGGCGGCAGCGTCACCACCCTCGACGGCGCGCCCTTCCGCTACGGCAAGCCCGGCTTCCTCAACGGCGGATTCATAGCCCGCGGCGCGCGATGACGCGCGTGCTCGCGCCAAGCGAGATCCTCGAAGCCGCTCGTCTCCTGCGCGCGGGGGAGCTCGTGGCGTTTCCGACCGAGACCGTCTACGGGCTCGGCGGCGATGCGACGAACGATCGCGCGGTGGCGGAGATTTTCGCCGCGAAGGGCCGGCCGCGGTTCAATCCCCTGATCGTGCACGTCCCGGACCTCGCGGCCGCGCGTGGTCTCGCGTCCTTTGACGCGCGGGCGGCGCGGGTTGCCGAGCGATTCTGGCCGGGCCCGCTGAGTCTGGTGCTGCCGCGCGCGCCGCGCTGTCCGGTGTCGCTGCTCGCGAGCGCAGGGCTCGATACGCTCGCGATCCGCATGCCTGCCCATCCGCTCGCCCTCGCCTTGCTGCGCGAGACCGGTCGCCCGCTCGCCGCCCCCAGCGCCAACCGCTCCGGCCGTGTCAGTCCCACCGCCGCCGGGCATGTGCTCGAGGAGCTCGGCGGCCGCATTGCCGCCATTGTCGATGGCGGACCGTGCGCGGTCGGGATCGAGTCGACGGTGCTCGATCTCTCCGGCTCGGCACCCGCCCTGCTCCGTCCCGGCGCCGTCACCCGCGAGGAGCTGGAGCGAATAGCCGGGCCGGTAGCAGGTCCGTCGGAAAAGGGAACTGCACCGCGCTCGCCGGGGATGCTGGAAAGTCACTATGCTCCGCACCTGCCGCTGCGGCTCGATGCCACGGAGGCGCGGTCCGGCGAGGTGCTCCTCGCCTTCGGGCCGGGCCCAGCACCCGGCGGTTTCGCGGAGACCCGGTGGCTCTCGAGATCGGGCGATCTCACGGAGGCCGCGGCCAACCTCTTCGCGAGCTTGCGGGCGCTGGACCGGCCGGAATTCCACGCCATCGCGGTGATGCCGATCCCCGAGCATGGCCTCGGCGCTGCGATCAACGACCGGCTGCGCCGCGCCGCCGCGCCACGCAAGTGAGGTCCCTGCGGCGATCCCCCGCAAATTGTCTCGATACGCACTAGCGCTTTTCTTCCGCGCCGCCAGCGCGTTAGATGCGATCAGTCACGGGTTTCCGAGGGAGTTTAAGGGGTGAACGAGTCCAGCGAGACCGCGCTCGCGGCCATAAAAGCAGCGGTCGGGCCCAAGGGCGTCGTCGAGGGAGCCGAGGCGATCGAGCCCTATCTCCTGGAGAGCCGCGGCATGTTCCATGGCGCCGCGCGCCTCGTGGTGCGCCCCGCCAACACGGCGGAGGTCTCGGAAGTCGTGCGGCTCGCGCGTGCCGCGAGGATTCCGGTCGTGCCGCAGGGCGGCAACACCGGCCTCTGCGGCGGCGGCGTCCCCGGCCAAGACGGCCGCAGCATCGTCCTGAGCCTCGGGCGCATGAACCGCATCCGCGCCCTCGACCCCATCGACTTCACCGTCACCGCCGAGGCCGGCTGCATCCTTGCGGAGATTCAGAAAGCCGCCGAGCACGTCGACCGGCTCTTTCCGCTGAGCCTCGGCGCCGAGGGAAGCTGCCAGATCGGCGGCAATCTCTCGACCAATGCGGGCGGCATCGCGGTATTGCGTTACGGAAACGCGCGCGATCTCTGCCTCGGCCTCGAGGTGGTGCTTCCGGATGGGCGCATCTGGGACGGGTTGCGCGTGCTGCGCAAGGACAACACGGGCTACGACCTGAAGCACCTCTTCATCGGCGCTGAGGGCACGCTCGGCGTCATCACCGCTGCGACGCTGAAGCTCTTCCCGCGGCCGCGGGAGATCGAGACCGCCTTCCTGGGCCTCAGGCGCGCGCGGGACGCGATGGAGCTCTTCGCGCGCGCCCGCGCCGCGAGCGGCGATCAGCTCACGGCCTTCGAGCTCATCCCTCGCATCGGGCTCGACTTCGCGATGCGGCACGTCGCGGGCGTGCCCGATCCGCTCCAGCGGCCGCACGACTGGTACGTATTGCTGGAGGTGACGTCGAGCCGAGCCGGGGGAAAGCTGCGCGAGGGGCTGGAGGCCTTCCTCGGCGAGATGATCGAGGCCGGCCTCATCGAGGACGGCGCGGTCGCCGCGAGCGCGCAGCAGGGCATGCAGCTCTGGCGCATCCGCGAGGGCATGGTCGAGGCGCAGAAGCAGGAGGGCGGAAGCATCAAGCACGACGTCTCCGTCGCCGTGAGCCGCGTCGCCGACTGCATCGAGCGCCTCGTTGCGGCCGTGGAGGCGCGCGTTCCCGGCTGCCGTCCCCTCGCCTTCGGCCATGTCGGCGACGGGAACATCCACTTCAACGTGAGCGAGCCCGCGCGCGCGGATTACAAGGCCGACCGCGCGCCCACCGCCGCCTTCATGGCGCGGCGCCGCGAGATGAACGAGATCGTCCACGGCATCGTCCGGGATATGAACGGCTCGATCAGCGCGGAGCACGGGATCGGCATCCTCAAGCGCGACGAGCTCCCGCGCTTCAAGCCCGCGGTCGCGCTCGACCTCATGCGCACGGTGAAGCGCGCGCTGGATCCCGACAATCTCATGAACCCCGGGAAGATCTTCGAGCTCTGACGGGTCACTCCGGCAGCGGAGTGAACTCGGTCTCGCCGGGGACAGGGGGAAAGCGGCCGGCTTTCCAGTCGGATTTCGCCTGGGCGATGCGCTCGCTGGAGCTCGAGACGAAATTCCACCAGATGTGCCGCGGCCCATCGATGGGCTCGCCGCCGAGGATCAGGAGCCGCGCGCTCTCCGACGCCGTCACCGTCACCTCGACGCCCCGGCGCAGCAGCAGTAGCTGGCTCACGCCGAAGGAGCGGCCGGAAACGTCGAGCACCCCTTCGACGACGTAGAGCGCGCGCTCCGGATGCTCGGCGGGCACGGCAAGGCGTGCGCCTGCCGCAAGAGCGACGTCCGCGTAGACCATGGAGCTCAGCGTCGAGACCGGCGAGCGCGCTCCATGCAGGGACCCGATCATCAGGCGCATCTTCACGCCCTTGCCGTCCAAGACCGGCAGCGTCTCGCCGCCGTGATGGACGAAGCTCGGCGCCACCTCCTCCTGCGCGCGCGGGAGCGCCACCCAGACCTGGATGCCGAAGAGCCGCGAGGGCGCCATCCGCAGCGCCTCGGGCGTGCGCTCGGAATGCACGATGCCGCGGCCCGCGGTCATCCAATTGATGTCGCCGGGCCGAATCGCCTGCACGCTGCCGAGGCTGTCGCGGTGCTGAAGCTCGCCTTCGAAAAGATAGGTCACGGTGGCGAGGCCGATGTGCGGATGCGGCCGCACGTCGATCCCCGAGCCTGCCTTGAGGGTTACCGGCCCCATCTGATCGAAGAAGATGAAGGGACCGACCATGCGCCGCTCGCCCGCCGGCAGCACCCGCCGCACCTCGAAGCCCCCGATATCGCGCATGCGCGGGACGATCACCATCTCCAGCGCGGTTCCCACTCCGGGTGCGGCTCGGGGCTCTTGTGCCGGCTGCCAGCTCATCGCGGACCTCCCACGCTCCGATAGTGCATCATAAGCGGCCCTGCCGCATAGGAAAGGGCTCTCGCTGGGCTCGCGGGCGAAGCCTGGACAGCGCCCGCCGACCGGCTAGGATCGAGCAACGACATCAGGAGCCGTCGAGATTAATGTCCGATTACTCGGCACCCCTTGCGGACATGCGCTTCGCGCTCGCGGAGATCGCGGGCCTGCGCGAGATCGCGACACTGCCGGGTTGCGATCAGGCGGCACCCGATCTCGTGGACCAGGTCCTCGAGGAGGCCGGCAAGCTCGCGCACGGCGTGCTGGCGCCGCTCAACGTCGTCGGCGACCGCACGCACAGCCGGCTCGAGAACGGCGTCGTGCGCACGCCGCCGGGCTTCGCAGAGGCCTATCGGAGCTACGTCGAGGGCGGCTGGAACTCGCTCCCCTTCGATCCCGAATTCGGCGGGCAGGGCCTGCCGCAGCTCGTGGCGACGGCGGTGCTGGAGATGTGGACCGCCGCCAATCTGAGCTTCTCGCTCTGTCCGATGCTGACGATCGGCACCGTCGAGTTGCTGCAGACGCACGGCTCCGAGGAGCAGAAACGCCGCTACCTCGCGAAATTGATCTCCGGCGAGTGGACGGGGACCATGAACCTGACGGAGCCGCAGGCGGGCTCCGACGTGGGCGCGCTCAGGACCCGCGCGGTCAGGTCCGGCGACCACTACAAGATCACGGGACAGAAGATCTTCATCACCTACGGCGAGCACGACATGGCCGAGAATGTCGTGCACATGGTGCTGGCGCGGCTCCCCGACGCGCCCGCGGGCACGCGCGGCATCTCGCTCTTCATCGTGCCGAAGTTCCTGGTCAATCCCGACGGCGGCCTCGGCGCGCGGAACGATCTCCGCTGCGTCAGCCTCGAGCACAAGCTCGGCATCAACGCGAGCCCCACCTGCGTCATGGCCTATGGCGACGCCGGCGGCGCCGTCGGCTACCTCGTCGGCGAGGAGAACCGCGGCATGGAGTGCATGTTCACGATGATGAACAACGCACGTCTCAACGTGGGCCTCCAGGGTGTCGCAATCGCGGAGCGGGCCTATCAGCAGGCCCGCGACTTCGCGAAGCAGCGCGTGCAAGGAAAGCCCCTAGGTGCGGCCGGCGATGGCGCGCTCGCGATCGTCCATCATGGCGACGTCCGGCGCATGCTCCTGGAGATGCGGAGCCTCACCGAGGCCGCGCGCGCCCTCGCCTATTTCGCCGCGGGCGCCGTGGACCGCGCACGCCATCACCCCGATGCCGCCGAGCGCGCGCATCAGCAGCTGATCGCCGATCTCCTGACCCCCGTCGTGAAGGCGTGGTCGACGGACATCGGCGTCGAGGTCGCCTCGCTCGGCGTCCAGGTCCACGGCGGCATGGGCTTCATCGAGGAGACCGGCGCCGCCCAGCACTTCCGCGACGCCCGCATCACGCCCATCTACGAGGGCACCAACGGCATCCAGGCGATCGACCTCGTGAGCCGCAAGCTCCGGCGCGACGAGGGCGCGGCAGCGCGCGCGTTCCTCGCGGAGATGCGCCGGCTGGAGCAGCAACTCCTGGATGCCGGCGGCGAGGACCTCTCCGTCATCGGAGAGCATCTGACGGGGGGCTTCGATGCGCTCGAGGACGCGACCGCGGGGATCGCGAGCGCGATCGCGGAGGATATGCCGGGGGCGCTTGCGGGCGCCGTCCCCTATCTCGAGCTCTTCGGGATCGTGACCGGTGGCTGGCTCCTCGCGAAGGGGGCGCTCGCGGCGCATCGCGCGCTTGGTAAAGGCGCGGACAAGCAGGAATTCCTGCACGCGAGGATCATGACCGCGCGCTTTTTCGCGGAGCATCGGCTCGCGCGGGCGCCGGGCTTGGTCTCGGCGGTCGCGGCGGGGCCCAGCGTGATCGCCTTCGATCCCGAGCTTCTGTGAGCGGCGTCACTTCTCGTTGACGCAGCGCAGCAGCTTCCAATAGCCGAAGAGATTGCTGCGCCGGACCTCTCGGACCGCGAGGCGGCTTTCTCTGAGGAATCGGTCCAGCGGGAAATCCGCGTGGAATCCCACCTTGTCCGCGAAGCGCGCGAGGCGCCGCTCGATCCAGCGCATGACGGGATTGCCGCTCGTGAAGTGATTGACGATCACGATCGTCCCGCCGGGGCGGACGACGCGGCGGATCTCCGCGGCCATGCGTGCGGGGCTCGGTACCACCGAGGCGACGTAGAGCGCGATCGCGGCGTCGAAGGAATTGTCCGGAAAGCTCATGGCCTCCGCATCCATCTCGAGGATCGCCTCGACCTGGGCGAGACCCTGATGCCGGACCCGCTCGCGCGCCCTCTCGAGCATCTCCGCGGAGACGTCGATGCCGACGACACGCGCATCCCCGCGGAAATAGGGCAGCGAGAGGCCGGTGCCGACGCCGACTTCGAGGATGTGCTGGTTCGGACGGTCGTTTGCGACCGCGACCGCCGCCCTGCGCCCAGGGTGGAAGAGCGGCCCAAAGACGATGTCGTATGAGCCCGCATAGCGCCGATAGGTCCGCAGCGTATTCTGCAGGTCCAAGGCGCCCTCCAACGCCGAGCCGGCATTCCCGCCGCCACGGCCGCTCGGAGTCCGCATCATCGCGCGCGACGCATCGGCGCCGCGCTCAGATCAGCGTGATGCGATCCGCCTCGAGGCCCTTGCGGCCGTCCACCACATCGACCCGGACGCGCTGGCCCGGGCCCAGCGAGGTGATCCCGCTGCGCCGGAGCGCGGTGATGTGGATGAAGATGTCCTTGCCTCCGCCGTCCGGCGAGATGAAGCCGTAGCCCTTGTCGGGCTCGAACCACTTCACCGCGCCCTCGAGCGTCTGCGCGGGGCCGGTCGGACGCGGCATGCCACCTCCGTCGCCCCCGCGCGGCCCGCGGGAGTTTCCCGCCACGGCCGTGCTCATGTCGACGTTGAGCACGCTCAGCACCAGCGGCCCCTTTGCGCCCGCGCCCACCTCGCAGGTGACCGTCGCGCCCTCGCGCACATCCTCGTAGCCGGCACGCCGCAGGACCGCCATCGGCAGGAAGGCGTCCTGGGATCCGTCCGTGAATGTCACGAAGCCGAAGCCTTTCGTTGCGTTGAACCACTTCACTTTGCCCTCGGCGCGGCGTCCCGGCTGGGCGTCTTCATTCCGGAAAAATCCGGGTCGGCGATCGAACATGGAGCCCCTGAGAAGAGTCTATTAGCGGTTGAGCATAACGCGAAATCGCAAGCGCGCGCCAGTCCTACCTCGCACGCACGGAGCGGCCGATAGGGCGATCGCTAAAATGCAATCGTCATCGGGCCCCGGGCATACTCGTGCATTGCCGCGGCTCATGCCGGCCCCACGACGCGCTGGCGCTGCTCGCCGAGCCCGGCGATCCCTAGGCGCATGGTGTCGCCGGCCTTGAGGAAGCGCTGCGGCTTCAAGCCTAGGCCCACGCCCGAAGGGGTGCCCGTGGGCATGACGTCGCCGGGCATCAACGTCATGAACTGGCTGGCGTAGCTCACGATCTGGCGCACGGTGAAGATCATGTCCCGGGTATTGCTGGACTGCATCCGCTGCCCGCTGACCTCGCAGAAGAGATCGAGCGCCTGGGGGTCCGGCACCTCGTCGGTCGTGACGACGTAAGGCCCCATGGGACAAAACGTGTCCGCGCTCTTGCCCTTGGACCAGTTGCCGCCACGCTCGAGCTGGAACTCGCGCTCGGAGACGTCGTTCACGATGCAATAGCCCGCGACGTATTTGAGCGCGTCGGCCTCGGAGACGTATTGCGCCTTGCTGCCGATGACGATGCCGAGCTCGACCTCCCAGTCGCCCTTCTTGGAGTTCCGCGGAAGCATCACGTCGTCGTTGGGGCCGGAGATGGAGCTCGTCGCCTTCATGAAGAGCACGGGCTCCTTCGGGATCGGCTGCCCGGCTTCCTGGGCATGGAGGCGATAGTTGAGGCCGACGCAGACGAGCTTCGGCACGCGCGCGACGCAGGGGCCGAGCCGCGGCGTCCCCGTCACCGCCGGCAGCGTCGCTGGGTCGAGCCTGCGCAGCTTGTCGAGGGAGGCGGGCGCCAGGGCCTCAGGCCCGATGTCCGAGACCACGCCGGAGAGGTCGCGGATGCGGCCGTCGCGGTCGAGGATAGCCGGCTTCTCCTGGCCCGGCGGGCCGTAACGCAGCAGTTTCATGTACTCGCTCCCGATTGTCGTTCGTTAGAGGGATGTGATCAGAGGCTGAAGCCGCCGTCGACGATGTGGATGGCGCCTGTGGTGAAGGAGGATTCGTCGCTCGCGAGGTAGAGCGCGAGCGCCGCCACCTCCTCCGCCGTGCCGAGCCGCCCCATGGGCTGGCGGGCGATGAAGGCCTTGCGCGCGGCCTCGACGTCGCCGAGGGCGGCGATGCGCTCGTCGAGCGAGGGCGTCGCGATGGTGCCGGGGCAGATCGCGTTGCAGCGGATGCCCTGCTTGATGTAGTCGGCGGCGACCGACTTGGTGAGGCCGATCACGGCGGCCTTGCTGGTGCCGTAGACGAAGCGGTTGGGAATGCCTCGCACCGAGGAGGCGCCGGAGGAGATGTTGACGATCGAGGCGCCCTTGCCGCGCTTCAGCATCGCCGGCAGGAAGGCGCGGATCGTGAAATACATGCTCTTGACGTTGAGGGTCATGGTGAAGTCCCAGTCCCTCTCGGTGCAGTCGAGCACGGTGCCGTGATGGACGAAGCCCGCGCAATTCATGAGGACGTCGATCGCACCCAGCTCGGCCGCCAGCGCGTCGATCGCCGCGCGGTCGGTCGCGTCGAGCTTCCGCGCCACGATGCCCGCCCCGCCTTCCTTGGCGACCGCCTTTAGCTTCTCCGGATTGACGTCGGTGGCGATGACGCGGGCGCCCTCGCGCGCGAAGGCCAAGGCCGAGGCGCGGCCAATCCCCTGCGCCGCCGCCGTCACCAGCGCGGTCTTGCCTTCGAGCCGCCCCACCATCAACCGCCTCCCCCTCGCCACAGGCGCACGAAATTGCCACGGGGGGGAGCGCTCTGTAAATT